>Ga0210063_1000527_pt1 | contig 11319 bp, 9 predicted proteins | sample Muzzi_PWA_D1_FD_185529 | JGI IMG/M metagenome (GOLD analysis project Ga0210063, IMG submission 185529) | Wetland microbial communities from San Francisco Bay, California, USA, that impact long-term carbon sequestration - Muzzi_PWA_D1 (SPAdes) | ecosystem: Environmental > Aquatic > Marine >... | reverse complement strand
CAGGTGCTGCTCGATAGCATTGCCCCGCGACCAGGGGTGGATATCCCAGACCCGCTCCAGAGCCTCCTTGGTCAACTCCCCCGTTCGCTTGTTCACAAAGACGTCATCGATGCCAAGGAACCGGAAGTTCAGGATGACAAACTTCATCCGCGCGACGAATGCAGCGGAACGGGCGCCTTTGGCGATGGTTCTGGCGATGGGACCGGCGGCCGTGGCAACGGTGCCAACGACGGGACCGATCAACAACGCTGCAAACGCCGCGGAACCTTCGCCCCTGGCGCCGTCGATCAGCAAACTCCCAAAGTCCGCCTGGAACTGCGTCAGCATCCCGCGGATACTGCTCGCAATGTTGAGCTCCGTGACGCCTCCAGCGAACAGGCCTGAAGGATCCGTCAGGTTGACGGGGTTCTGCTCGGTGTAGAGGTACTTGTGGAGGGACAGCGGTCGCGTCTGGATACCTGGAAAGGGGTCCGAGCTTGTGAACCGGCCCAGGGCGGGATCCATCCAGCGCGCGCGAAGGTCGTAGAGTTCAGATGTCCTGTCCAGCCGCTCACCAGCATAGAGGACAGCGTTCGTGCTGTTACCGACGTGAGAGAGAAGCTCTCCGAAAGCACTGTATTGATAGGAATCGGTGACGTTGCCGGAGGAGTCCGTCAGGTGTCGCGTGGAGCCCAGCCCATCGCTGAGGAGGTAGTGGTCGGTATCTTGACCACCAAGGGTCGCCAGTAGTTGCGGGGAACGGACTTCGTAGACAGCCAGAGCGCCATCCTCGTCCACTTCAGCAAGCACCTGGGCAAGGGAGCCACTCAGGTCAAGAACGAAGACCTTCGCGACGGGCGGCCCGTTGGGAGGTGTAATCTCGGTCCTTACCCGGTTGCCGTCGGCGTCGTAGGCATGCTTGACGACCGTGCCGTCTGGTTTTGCAACTTCCGTCAGGCGGTTCTCAAAATCCCAGCGATAGGTAGTTCCATCCACCCCCGTGAGATTGCCATTCGCGTCCCACTGATATGTGCTGGCCCCCGCGGACAAGAGCCGATCTCTCGAGTCGTACGCCAGGTTCACTGTGGCGGTGGCTTCAGAATCTGTGCGAGCCTGTTGGACTCGATTGCCAGACGGGTCGTAGGAGAATCGGTCTTGCCACTGGAACTCTCCGTTGTGATCAACGCGCTCCTGCGTTAGCCGAGATAGCGCGTCATACGTGAAAGCGCGCACGGCTCCATCGGCTTCCTCCACCTGGAGGCGGTTACCACGGGCATCGAGAAGGTAGTCATGCCGCTGCAGAGTCTCCTCCGCACCATCCACGAACCGGGAACTGGCGAGAGAAACAAGGCGGTCCCGAAGGTCATATGAATAGGTTGTTTGTACCCCATTGGGATACTGCAGAGCTGTACGGTTGCCCACGGCATCATGGATTGCGGTGTAGATCTGCGATCGAGGGTCTTGAATGGAGACGAGCCTGCCCAAGGAGTCATAGCTGTACTGCGTGGAGAAGGACTGCGCTCCGAGGGTTGTCGTCACCGAAGTACGATTACCCTTTTGATCATAGGTGAAGTGGACAGTGTGGCCATCTGGGCTGTCCACCGAGACCATCCGATCCCTGGCGTCGAAGGAGTAGCGGGTCACTCCACGGCTATCGCTGGCGGACAGACGGTTGCCCGCCGGGGAGTAGGTAAAGCTGTTGAACGTCCCATCCGGGTAGCTCCGCCGAACGAGGCGATCGTTCGAGTCATATTCAAGGCTTGTCCGCCGCCCAAGGAAATCTATTCGGGCGATCCGCCGCCCGGCAGAGTCATACTCGAAACGCTCCGCTACGCCGTCAGGTAGCATCCGCTGGGTCAAGCGTCCTCGCGGGTCATGGGAGTACCTTGTCCGCTGGCCCCGAGCGTCGATCTGTTCGACACGATTTCCCACCTGATCGTAGACGAACCGTGTCTCTTGCCCGAGTGCATCCTGGACAAACTCCAGGCGACCCAGTCCGTCGTAAGAGAATGATGTGGTAGCTCCGGTCTCGTCTGTGCGACTCGTGAGGCGACCGAAGCTGTCGTGGGTCAGCTGTTGCGATGTGCCATCGGGGAAGACGATCCTCCGGATCCTGTCCGTGCTGTCATACTCGTAGCGAGTGACACGCCCGAGAGGATCCGTCTCCGTGAGCAAGTTGTCGTTGGCGTCGTAGGTGAACCGAGCCACCTGGCCCAGAGCATCGGTGATCTTTGTGCGGCGGTATGAAGCGTCATATTCGAAACGTGTCGGAAAGCCCCTTTCGTCGATGACTTCGAGGACCTGCCCCATGGCATCAAGAACCCACCGGATCTGACTGCCGTCCGGATAGAACTGTGCCACCAACCGGCCAGCCGCATCATAGGCCAACCTAGTCTCACGCCCCTGCCTGTCCTTGATGGATGTCAGCTGGCCTGCGACGTCGTAGCTGCGCTCTTCGGTCGTCGAATCAGGAAAAGTGGTGCGGATGTGCCTCCCCAAAGCATCGTACGTCAGAGTCGTCTGGCGACCGAGAGGGTCGAGGTGTTGGACCACCTTTCCAAGAGCGTCATACTCCGTTCTGTAAATTGCACCATCCGCCTCGACTCGCTCCACCCGCTGGCCGACTGCGTCATACCCATAACGAGTAACCAGCGTCTCCTCCCCATCAACCGTGTTCCTACGGCGAGTCTCGGAGAGAATGTTCCCCATCTCATCAAAGGAAAAATCCGTGACACTGCCCTCCGGATCAATGTTCTGCACGGGATTGCCGAAGGTGTCGAGGACAACGCGAAAAACATTGCCCTCCGCGTCTTGGATCGAGAGGAGATTCCCTTTACTGTCATAAGTGAATTGCGTAACGTTCCCAGCGCCGTCAGTCTGCTGGATGAGATTTCCACGCGAGTCGTAGGCGAAGGTAACTTGATTGCCCAGAGCATCTGCGGCTCTAAGAGGCTCACCCCTGGCATTAAACTCGTACTCGGTCACCGTTTGTAGCGGACTGATGACTCTACGCAAGTTGTTTTGCTGGTCGTACTCCAGACGGGTCGTGCTTCCGAGTGGGTCGGTGACGCTGACAAGGTTATCCTTGGCATCAAAAACCCGGAGAGTCTCATCTCCAAGGGCGTTGATCAGACGAATGACATTGCCTCGATCATCGTAGTGAAAGACACTCGTACGCCCCAGGCGATCTGTGACGACCTCCATTTGGTTATCCAGATCGTGCTCCAGGGCCAACACCTTCCCGAACGCATCGATGTGCCGCACCAGCCGCCCGTCGGCGTCGTACTCGTTGCGCACCGGCGTCACGCCCCGGGCGTCCTCGATCTCTGTCAGGTAGTGGTCCTCGTAGGCGAAACGGGTGCTCTGCCCGGCCTGGTCGGTGACGGTGAGGAGGTCGCCAGCGGTGTCGTAGCCGTACGTGAGGCGCTCGCCGCGGGGGTCGGTGATGGTGGTGATGCGGCCTGCCGTGTCGCGCTCGAAGGGGAGCACGCGGCCCACGGAGTGGGTGATGCCCGCGTCGGTGATCTGGATCTCGTTGCCGTTCAGATCCTCGATGCGTGTCACGCCCGCCGCCAGATCCAGGTCGAAAATACGGCCATCGCGGGTGGTGAGGCGCACCTGGCCGGGCACGTACGGCTCCAGGGTGTTCTTGTCCACCACCTGATCCCCGGCGTTCTGGTAGATGACCTCGGTGTTGCCGAGGATCTGGAGCGTCGCACCGGGCACGGGGCCGTCCACGAAGGTGAATCCTGCCCGCGCGAAACAGCCCCCGGCCACGGTGGCGGGAGAGGTGAGCGAGAGCTGGAAGCGGTAGACCTCGATATCCGACAGGCGCACGGTGGTCAGGTGGCTCTTCGTCTCCACCACCTGCTGGCACGGCAGGCCGCCCGAAAGGATCTGCCACCCCTCCCCCGGGGTGCGGTTGTTGCGGTAGGAGCCCTGGCGGATGTCGAGGGTCCACCCCTGGCCGAAGTCGCCCTGGAGGTGGCGCTGGCGGCTGTCGTAGGTGCGGATGACTTCGAGATCGAGCCCTGAGAGGGGGATCCGCAGATCCACGAAGGAGAGGGTGAAGTTGCCGATTTTCATGCCGCCGTCCACCACCACGGTGGTGACGATCTCGGTGCTCTGCCCGGCGAAGTCGGTGGCGGTGAGGCGCAGTTCGTAGAGGCCGTTCAACAGGAGGGTGGGGTCGAAATCCCCCAGCTCCCCGGCGGTGACGGGGGTGTTGCCGGTGGCCAGCTCCACCCATGCGCCGCGATCTTCCGCCGAACGATACGCCAGCTGCCAGCTCTGGAGGAGGTCGCTCGCGACGGTGCCCACCACCTTGGTGGGGGCGGTGACGACGGAGATGTCGGCGGGCGTCACGATCTCCACCACCGGCGGTGGACCCTGGCTGGCGAAGGTGAGGGTGGTGGGTTCGGTGATCAGCACCCAGTACCCACGGCCCGGCTGCATCACCTCCATGTCGTTGGCCCACGCGGGCACGGCGATGTCGTAGATCTCCCACGGGTCCTGGGCGTCCGCTGCCTCGTAGCCGAAGACGCGGAGGTACTTCCCCTCGATGGAGGCGAGGGCCGAGGGCACCGGGCGCGCCTCCGGCAGGGGGTAGCCGATGAGGTTCCAGCCGACGCAGAGGGGAATCTCGGTGATGGTGGGCTCGGTGCCGGAGACGGGAAGGACGGTCTCCACGGCAGCGTCCACGTAGAAGCCCCGGCGGTGGTCCAGGGTGGTGAGGTCGTTCTCGGAAGGCAGGGCCAGGGGGTCGTAGATCTTCCACGGATCGGCCGTGTCGCAGGCGTCGTGGGCGTAGGCGGCGCGGTACTGACCGGCGATCCCGTCGAGCACCGCGGTCGGGTCCGGGTTGGCGGGTTCCTTGGGTAGAGAGAGGAGGTTCTGACCGATGAGGAGCGGGAGGTCACCCAGCGCGGCCTTCAGCTGAGCGGGTGGCTCCGGGGGTGTGCCGGAGGGCGTGGTGGTGAGCTTCGGGAGCTTCGGGGGCGTCTTGGGGAGCGGCTGGGCGCTCTCAGAAGGCGCCGGTGTCTCCTGCCACGCGAGCGGAGCCAGCGTCGCCACGGTCGCCAGGCGCGGGCCTTCCACCGCCAGCCGCGGCGGGAGGCTTCCGAGCCAATCCACGGCACCCTTCGAGACATCCCACGCCTGCCGCCATCCGGCTTCGATGGCCTGGAAGGCATCGTCCAGGAAGGCGTTCCCCGCCGTCCCCGGCGCCTCCTCCGACAGGCTCAGCTTCGCGGGGGGCGTGTAGCCCAGCGCCGAGGGCGTCGATTGCAGGAGGAGGGCCAGCAGGGCCAGGTGGGCGGCGTGGACACGGAAACCCGAGCGAATGAGAAGCGACATGGCAATCCCCCGAATGACCCTTTGGATCCGACTCGCCATCCCCGCCGCAAGGCCGGTGGACGAGGTCGTTCATGAAAGGAGACGCAAGTGTTCGCCAAAGCAGACCCCGGTCCGGTGCACCGTGGCCGGGAAAGCTTCAAGGGAGACAGCCTGACCTACCTGTGAGGTACAACCCTGGCTGCACCCTGGCTGCAGAAGACGACTCCAAGGACAACAAGAAAATAGAAACCGGCCAAACGCTACCGAAATACAGGCGTGGGAGTCAACAGTGATATCGATATTTCTGGATAATAGCCCAGAAGAGTGGGAGGGCTTACGAAAGACCGTGAGGCATTGCCAAGGGGCAGGCGTTCTGGGACGGGGAGGGCGATGGGCGCAACACCGGCCCTACCGCCGGGAAGCGCCCTCGTAGCGCTGGAGCTGGCGCTGAATCCGCGCCAGCAACTGCACGGTGAGCCGCTGGGCCAGGACCGCCTTTTCCAACAACGCGATGGCCCCGATCAGTTCCGGTTCCACCCCCTGGCGTTCGAACTCCGCGGCGGTTTCCAGGGCGTATTGCTTCACCTGCTCCAAACGACCCTGTTCCAGGAGGAGTTGGGCGAGTTCGACGGTGACGAGGGCGGCGTTGTAGGCGAGTTGGTGGTGCAGGAAGCCTTCACGTACCTGGAGGTAGAGATCCTCGGCTTCTGCGGCTCGCCCGCGGCCCAGGGCAATGCGGGCCTGGCTCCAGCGGAGGCGTATGAGATGAACCTTGTCATCGAGCTTCCTAAGCGATCTACCCACCTCCGGGACAAGAGTTTCAGCTACATCCCATCGGCCTAATTCTGTAGCGACCAGAAGGCGATTCTGCATTGCAAGGCACCAAAGCCGTGGGTGCTCACCATCCCTCAATAGGTCAATGGTTCGATTGAGGTCGGAAAGAGCGCATTCGAATTGCCGCTGATAAATTCGAATCGAAGAGCGTTTAAGCATGATGCGAGCGTGCAACTCAGCCTGCTCTTCCCGTAAGGAAGATAGAGCTTCACCCAGGGTCGCAATCGCCTGTGGGTAGTTGCGATCAGATATGTCAACGCTAGCTCGGAGCGAAAGGATCAAGGCAGTATGACCGAGAGGTCGATCGGCAGCCATCTCGAGATGCCTGAAAGATTGCTCAAAGGCGCTACGTGCCTCCGGTGTCCGGTCCAGACAGCGGAAGGAGTTCCCGATATTTGCTTGCACCAAGGCTAGTAGCTCACTGCGAGCTTCTGCGGTTAGTGGTCCAAGCGGTACAGCGTTGGCCAAGGGTAGGCTTGCCCTGGCGCACTCAAATGCAATTTGCCGATCAACGGCGCCTAGGCACCGACTCGTTTGGCACATAGCCTCCACCAAGCCCCAGCGAAGCTCCGCTCGTGCGCCCCACGCTGACTCGGCTACTTTTTCCATGCCATTAGTCTGATGGATTAGAGGTTGGATCCGCTGCCAGTATCTGGCACCCTCAGACCGCCAATGAGCCAGATAGAGATCGGAGTGCCGAATTACTCCCGTGCTTGTTTCTCCAAAAAAGTGCTGGAGGTGGGCACAGTGACGGCGACTGTCTGGGCAGTCCACAAAAGCCCTATGCAGTAGCCTCGATAGTCTCTCGCCGGGGTCGGGGTTTTCTCTGTAGAGGCGTAGAACAATCTCTGGCGTGACTATCGACGGCATTGTGTTCATTCGAACCCCTTTGCCTTGGGCAAGTCTAGGAAAACTTGGGCGTCCAGATGTTGAAACCTGAACGCCCGGGTGCGCCAACTTATCCGTTGGGATCGGGGTCTGCTCCTTTGTCCTGGCCATCGGGATCCACGGCCGGACCAGCGTCGGTGCCAGATTCCAGGCCATTGGGATCGGGATCTGGCCCCTTGTCCACTGTAATCCAGTCGAAAATGAGGCTCCAAAGATTGGAAACCATCGAGGCTTCTTGCGGTTCCGCTACCGCTGGCATGGCACCGATTACCAGCGCTGCCAGAACAAGCGTGCATACGACTCCCCTGAGACTCCGATTCATCATAAATACCTTCCCGCACGGGCACGCCGTCACCAGCGTTGTGCCGGGGACTCTCGCCCGCGACATCGCCAGTATGGCCTATCATGCCAACGCCCCCAATTCAGCAGGGAGACGCTCCGAGCCTCCCTCCAACCATCGGATCAAGGCACGGAGGGTCTCAGCCTTTACCGAATGCCGCTGTGCAGAGCGCGCAAGCAGAGTCAGGGCGCCCAAAGCCTCCGTGCCTAGCTCCATTGGAATCAACAAGGCGAGGGCTTTCTCCACAGCTCCGAGCACACCAGAGTTGTCCTGAAGCTCGTGATAGGTCAAGGCGATCTCGAAGGCCAGGAGAGCCACTTCAAAGGCGCATCGCTGCTCCAAGTAGGTATTCTGAAGTCTCTGGAAATTCTCGAGGGCAGTCTCTGGTCTTCCCGTCGCGAGGGCAATACGAGCCTCAAGCCAGAGGATACGCTGGCCGTGAGTTTGGGAATCGTCCTGTTCCGCGTAGCGACGGATCTCTGGAAGAAGTCGCTGGGCACGAAGGGGTTGGCCAGCACGAACCAATTCGACTGCCAAGCGATTCCGAAGAAAATGGCGTGTTCGCGGGGAGAGTGTTGCCTCTAGAGGTGATGCCATGACCCCATCAATAGCGGACACCGCGGAAACCGACTCTCCAAGCAAGCCCAGTGCCGTGGACAACTGGATCGTAATCCCCACAATCAGCTCCGGCTCCGGCACCGCCGCCTCCCGAGCCTCCACCAGCGCATCCTCCAGCACCTCCACCGCTTCCCGTAGCCGCCGCCTATCCGTCAGCAGCGATCCGTGCAAGGACAACACTCGGGCACGGCCCTGGAAGAGGCAACCTTCGCGCACATCCAGCAGGTAACCCCGGGCGATCACGAACTGCTTGGCGGCGTCGTGGATCTCCTCGGACACGCGATACGCATTCCCCAGCACCGCATACGCCAACGCCAGGGCCTCAGCCCGGGCGGAGAGGGTCAGGGGCTCCTCGGCGTCGTTGTCCACCAGGGTCTCATCACCCGGGGAACGGGTGGGCAGCCGATCCGCCATGGCGACGGCCATCTGGGCGAAGGCCAGGGCGCGGTCACGATCCACGGAAGCTTGGGTACGGCTCTCCTCGATCAGGATCTCCACCAGGCCCCACAGGGCGGGAGCCCGGGTGAGGGAACGGCGCATCCATTTGAGGTCGGTGTCCTTCAGGCGAGACCAGATCCGCCGGGCGCGGCGGCGGGAGCGGGCCAGGACCAGGTCAAAGTAATCGACGTTCTCGTCGATCTCTCCGGTCTCCAGCATTTCCAAGAGATCTCCGCATTGCGCCCGGCAAAGGGGGCAGCTGCGAAGGCGGGCAATCGGTATCGCGAAGAGGTACGGCCCCGGATCCCACCGATTGAACAGCCAGAGAATCTCTGGCCAGGTCAGATGCTGATCATGCTTCATACGCGTAAGAAAAGTCACCAACTAGCATTTAGGCGATGCGATGTTCGCGATTCTAGCAACGCCGGAGTCCGCTTCACAAGGGGCAATCTCGCTCGACAAAGACAAAGTGCGCGAAGTGGGGGTGATCGTGACGCCAGAGCCAAACTTGAAACGATGACCCCTACAAGCATACGATTCGCCGGTGGGAACCTTCAATCATGAGCTGGGACCGGCGCTGCGCGCGCTGCGGGAGAGAGCCAGACTCTCGCAGAAAGAGATGTCCCAACGGCTGGATATGAACCAGAGCTGGATCAGCCGCATGGAGACCGGGCGCGGGCAGCCCAGCGTGCAGACCATCGACCAGTACCTGGAGATCACCGGCACCACCGCCTACGATCTGGTGGACCTGATCTACAGCGCCAAGCCGGATCCGGACAAGATCGCCGACCAGATCCTGGCCCTCTTCCGCCTGGGCTCGCTGACCGAAGCGGAGCGCCAGGATGCGCTGACGAAGATTCGCCGCCTGGGCTTCGATCTGCTGCTGGGACGGCAGCAGTAGCTCCCGCCAGCCCCCCAACCCATCCCATCGATGGCTGTACTTCTTGGGAGAAGGTCACTCCTGGAAGGAATGAATTGATGCTCTCCACGGCGGTCGATCTCCCCAAGGCGTCTGCCTTGGCATGGTCTCCAGGGATCCCGTAGGCACCAGCCATACATCCCCTCCCAAGGGGGGATTGCGCGCGATGACCGCCACAACGGTCCTTGGTTACAGTACTTTCCAGATTTCACTGCTTCCTCTGCACAGGGGCTCCCAGGGCGGACTTCTCGGCGATAGCGCGTTGCGGGGTTGACAATTGCCATTGATCTGAGAAGAATATTTTCATTCATCATAGGGATGACCAATGACCATGATTAGCGTACATATGCAAAGCTTCTTGCCGTCCACGCCGCCATCGAGCCGCATCCCTGCGATGCGGGTCACGGCCCCACATTCCCTGCGCCGTCCCCTGGATGGAGAGGCGCGGTGATGGACGAGCGCCACCTGGGTCGCGGACTTACTGTCCTCCGGCGAGGGCGCGGGCTTGCCCTGCAAGATGTGGCGCTGCGCACCGGTCTGCCGGTGGGCGAAATCGTCAAGTACGAACAAGGCGAGGGCGGGTGGGGCGTGGATCGGCTACTCCAGGTTCTCGACAGCCTCGGGGCTACCCTTGAAGAGCTGCACACTGCGGCGGAGTCTGGCCGGTGCTTGAGTCTCGCCGCGCGACTCCTGCGAGGGGCCAGAGAACTGGAACGCCTCTCCGAGGAAGCGGCCCAGGCCCACCCGATGGGGAGGCGTGGAGCGTGATGCACAAGGCAAGCACGGTGCCGATGGCCCCGCACAAAGCTGCAAGACGACCCACCCCTGGGTCTTCACAAAGGGCACGGGCCATCTCCCCAGGTCGCCCGTGCCCTCTTTTTTCCGCTCAAGAAAAGCCGGCTCTGGGGCGCCGCGAGAAGCCCCTGAACCCTGAAATCGTCAGACTAGCTGCCGCCTCGGCAGTCCAGATCGATCTCCGCGTGAGGATTCCCCCTCACGACTCCTTCCCCATCCCCCCGATCAGATCCAAGACTGGTCGTGGGGATGGGCCTTTTTCACCGGTCGCTCCGGGGCGTCGGCGGAGGGGTTTTTCCCAACTTCCTACCCTCTGTCGGCGCCTCGTTATTCCTGGTCATGACACTCAGAGCCCATGGGACGCTGAAGCGTTGGTGCTTGAGTGTCGACCACGTGCGTCACAGGCAAACAGAGCCCCCTCCCTCATCGTGAGGCGAGGGGGCGTCCCTGGCCTCCTTCCCGTGCCGGAGACATGGGAAGGTCGCGCGTGCTGTCCCCCTGAACACTTTCCCCGCCACCGGTGGCTCCGCGCCTCGCAAAGTGTGCGGATGGCTTGGCCGGTGGCGGGGGATTTCGCCCGCCGGGAGGTCCAGCGGTGACGGGGGAGCTGACTGAGGGGGCGGACCTGGGCGTGGTGCTGCGCCTGGTCCGCCAGTGGCAAAACTGGACCCAGACGGATCTGGCCCGGTGCATCGGCATCAGCCCGGTGCAGATCGGCAAGCTCGAACGGGCGGAGATCGACCGGCCCCGTCCCTACACCTGGGAGCGGTTGCGGTGGGGCCTGGGCCTGGAACCGGATGCCGTGGCTCGGATCGCCGCCCGGTGGCGAGCTTACGAAGCGCAAGCCTTCAGGGATTTGAAGGGGGCCACGGTCGATCACCGCGATCAGCAGCGCGACCGACAGCGCGACCCTGCTGGCACCTATGAAATCTTCGGAGCCACCTTCTAATGGTTGGGCAAGAGCACCACCGGCCCCCGGAAGGCGTCCCCGCCTGGCATCCGCTGCTACGCACGGCGTCCCTGCTGCGCCTGGGGCGCCAGGAGGTGGATGACCTGATGTGCCTGGCGGATGAGCTGGCCAAGAATCCGGTCAGGCCCTTGATGGCCAGCTCGCCCCAGGACGTCACCCGGATGGTGGCGGCGGACCTGTGGCAGTGCCGGGCGGAGTTGGAGA
>Ga0210063_1000526_pt1 | contig 11324 bp, 11 predicted proteins | sample Muzzi_PWA_D1_FD_185529 | JGI IMG/M metagenome (GOLD analysis project Ga0210063, IMG submission 185529) | Wetland microbial communities from San Francisco Bay, California, USA, that impact long-term carbon sequestration - Muzzi_PWA_D1 (SPAdes) | ecosystem: Environmental > Aquatic > Marine >... | reverse complement strand
TGCGACCCCCACTTTCTGGCCGATCGCACCACCGGTTTGGGCAGTCTCGCCGCCGAGGCCGCCGCCGATCCCATGGCGGTGCTGGCCACCGCCTTTCGGCCTCCTCCGGCGGGGGAAGGCTGATGGACTACGGTCGATTCCAGCGCCTGCGGGGGCCGATCTGGGAGGGCCTGGAGGCACGCCTCAAGGCCGCCGAGGCAGCGCCACCGGATCACGACGCGCTGGAGGCCCTGGCCCTCGCCTACCGCCAGGTGCTCCACGACCAGGCCCTGGCCCAGAGCCGCTTCCCGGGCACCGCCGTGGCCCGGCGCCTGAAGAATCTGAGCCTCCGAGCCCACCGCTGGCTACACCAGGAAAACCGCTTGACGGGGCGGGGCCTGGTCGTCCGTTTTCTGGACTTCTGGGTGCGCACCTTCCCGCTCACCTTCCGGCGCTACCTGCCCCTCTTCGGGGTGAGCCTGGCGCTGCTCCTGGGCGGCGCCTTGATGGGGCTGTTGATGACCACCGTGCGCATGGAGGTGGCCTATGTTTTCCTGGCGCCGGAGGTGGTGGCGGCCCTCAAGGAGCAACGCATCTGGACCGACACCCTGCGGGAGATGCCCTCGCCGGTGGTCGGTTCGATGATCGCCGCCAACAACATCAAGGTGGCGCTCTTCGGTTGGGTGGGGGGCGCGCTGGCGGGGATCGGCTCCACGTATGTGCTGCTGCTGAACGGCTTTCTCCTGGGTTCGGTGATCAGCATCACGATGCGGTTCTCCATGGAGCATCGGCTGCTGGACTTCATCTCCGCCCACGGTCCCCTGGAGCTGACGTTGATCGTGGTCGCCTCCGGCACCGGGCTGGCGGTGGGCCGGGCGCTCATCGCCGCCGGGGATCAGCCCCGGGGGGAGGCCATGCAAACCGCGGGCTGGGACGCTTTCCTGCTCTTCCTGGGGACGGTGCCCTGGTTCCTGCTGCTGGGGCTGGTGGAAGCGTTCCTCTCGCCCTCCCCGGATCTCGGCTCCTCCCTCAAGGTGGCCATCGGGGTGGCGCTCCTCACGGCGTTCCTGATCGTGGCGTGGAATCCGTTCCTGCGCGGGAGGCTTCATGGCTGATTCCGGTGTCTGGCAACCGCTCCCCTTCACCCAGGCCCTGGACCGGGCGCTGGTCCTGACCCGGCGCCACTTCCGGCGTATCTACCTGCCGGTGGCGGTCCCTCTGGCCGTGTGCGCCACCCTGATGGTGGTGGCGCAGCTCATCGTTCTGCAGCCCCTGCTCGATTTCAACAGCCTCATCCTGAATGGGAGCGACCCGAACTTCAGTGCCTTGGGCTGCGGGGCCTTCGCCGTCCTGTTCCTGGCCTATCTGGTGCTGAGCCTGCTGACCCAGGGGGTGCTCTTTTTCGCCGCCACCGATGCCCTGGAGGGACGCCCGGTGCGCATGGGTGCGGCGTGGCGAGCGGTGGCGCAACCGGCGGCGCTGGGCACCCTGATTCTCTTCGCCTTCGCCCTGGGAGCGGGCTTTCTGCTCTGCATTCTGCCGGTGGTGCTGCCCTACGCCCTCTTCCTCTGGGCGCTGCCGGTGATGCGCAGCGAAGGGCTGTACGGTTTCGCCGCTCTGGGGCGCAGCGCGGAGTTGGCGCGGCACCGCCCTCTCGGCGGTTACGCTGCCGGGTGGAAGGTGTTGGGGGCTGGATTGATGGGTGTGCTGCTGCACTATCTGACCTCCTTCCTCGTCCAGTTCCCCTTCCAGATGATCCTGATCCCGCTGCAGATCCGGCAGGTGGACGACCCCACCGCCAGCCTCGGCTCCGCCCTCTGGTTGAATGTCCCCATGACCCTGGTGGGCACCCTGGTGATGGTGGCGGTGTCGATCTATGTGAGTTTTGCCCAGGTGCTGCTCTATATCGACACCCAACGACGGATGGAGGGCGGCGACCTGGAGGCGGCGGTGGACGGTCTGCTGGCCCTCCACGGCGTCCCCCTGCGCCCCCCTGGTGAACCACCGACCCCCGGGCCAGGGACCGCATGATCCCACCGGTGCCCGCCGCCGCGGACCGGGAACTCCTGGAGCGGCTCCAGCAGACCGCCGACGTACGGACCGCGCCGCCGGAACCCGGTATCGGGGAGTACTTCAATTACCTCGTCCAACAGCTCACCGCCTGGGTCAAGGGGCTCCTGACTCGCGGCGCGGAGCGCATCGGGCTGGACGACCCCGCTATCCAACATCTGGTCGCCAAGGTGCTCCTGTGGAGCGCTGGCTTACTGGCCGTGGCGACCCTCGCCCACCTCCTGTTTCGCCTGGTGCAGTACCGACGGCGCCAACCCGGCGTTTTCAGCGCCCCGGCGACGGAACCCCGGGCGCCCCAGGGGGCGCTCACCGACAGCCTGGAGAGCTGGCACCGGCGGTTGCAGGCGCGACTCGCCGCGGGGGATACCCTGGGGGCGCTGGAAGCCCTGTGGTGGTGGCTCGGTACCCGACTGGCGGGGGAACGCCTCGACCCGGCGTGGACCAGCCGCGAGCTGTTGCGCCACACCGGGCAGGCCGGGTTGCGGCCCGATGTCCTCTCCCTGGACCGCCTGCGCTACGGCCCCGGTAGCCCGGCCCTGGCGGCGGTGAGCGACCTCAGCCAGCGCTTGCAACGACAGTTGGCCAGCCCGGCGCGAGACGAGCGAACTGGCCAAGAGGGGAGCGACACCCCATGAGCCGCCGCGGTTGGATCTCCCTCGGTATCCTGGCCCTGGTCGGCGTCCTGGCGGTGGCGGTGCTGCTGGCGGTGGGCCAGGGGACGGGCGGCGCCAGCACCCTGGCCCGAGGGGCGGAGGGTTGGCTGCTGGCGCGCCTCTACCTGGAACAGCGGGACGGCGCGGCGCCGGTGGTCTGGGATCGCCCCCTGGAGGCTCTGCCCGAGGAGGCCCGCGCCCTGGTGTTGACCTTGCCGGGTTCCGGCATCCTGGCGAACGACGACCGGGACGCCCTGACGCGCTTCCTGGCCCGGGGCGGCTCCGTCGTGGTGGCCTACGGCGGCGGCCCCCGCCAGCGGGGCGAAGAACTGGCCCTGGAAGCCCTGGACCTGGGGAGCCAGCCAGCCCGCGAGAAGCCTCCCCTGGGTTTCCGGGCGTGGCGGGAATACCGAGCCACGGTGTGGCCGATGGAGCCCGGCGAGGCGTGGCGCGGGACCTTCGCGGGTCCCCCCCCGGCGCTGACCGCCATCGATTGGGCGCCCACCCCGCCCCGCGACGCTCAGGTGTGGTTCACCGGCGGGGACAAGGGTTTGCCTCTGGTGTTCAGCAGCCGCCGCTCCGGCGGCACCCTGTGGGTGGTCCCGGCCCGGCTCTTCGCCAATGGACAGCTCGCCCGGGAGGGCAACGGCGACTTCCTGGAGAGCCTCGCCAGGGCGGTCCCCGGCCCGTGGTATTTCGACGAATTTCACCACGGCCTGCTGGCCGCCGAGGAAGCGGTCGAGGGCACCACCCGGCACCTCTTCGACCTGCTGCTGTTGCACCTCGCCCTGCTCTACGCCCTGGTGGTGTGGCGCCTGCTGCGGCGTTTTGGCGCACCGTGGCGCCCGGCGCCGCGCATCGCCAGTTCCAACGCCTCCTTCCTCCAGGGGCTCGGGGCCCTCCACCACCGCTTCGGCCACCACCGCCGGGCCGCGGCGCTGCTCCTGGACCGCGCCCGGCAACTGGACCCGCGGCTGGCCCTGCCCGAAACCCTGGACCAGCAGGCGGCCAGCGCCGACGCCAGCACCTTCCGGGCCCTGGCCGTGGCGGTGGCGAGCTACCAGAATCCCTCTACCCAGAACGAAAGGAATGCATGATGGAGTCGGCAGAGATCACCCCCCTGGTGGAACGTTTGTTGGATACCCTGGACGACTGCCTACTGGGGCAGCGCCCGGCCACCGAGGTCCTCCTGGCCGCCTATCTGGCGGGAGGGCACGCCCTCCTGGAAGGGGTGCCGGGGATCGGCAAGACCCTCCTCGCCCGCTCCTTCGCCAGTTGTCTCGGGGTGGGCCTGAAACGGGTGCAGTTGACCCCCGACCTGATGCCCGCGGACCTGACGGGCACGAACATCTTCGAGCAGAACACCGGCACCTTCCGGCTGGTGCCGGGACCGGTGTTCACCGAGATGCTGATGGCCGACGAGATCAACCGCACCCCGCCCAAGACCCAGGCCGCGCTGCTGGAGGCGATGCAGGAGTTGCAGGTCACCATCGACGGCGTCACCCACCCCCTATCCCCCAGCTTCTTCGTCATCGCCACCCAGAACCCCATCGAGTTCGAGGGCACCTATCCCCTGCCGGAAGCGCAGCTGGACCGCTTCCTGGTGCGGGTGGAGATGGCCCTGCCCCCGGCGGAGGCGGAGTTGGAGATCTACCGGCGGGCCGTGGCGGGGACCCTGGGGCAGCCGAAACCGCGAGATGAACAAGACGCGGACACCGCCGAACAAGCGCCTGGCACCTCGCCCGAAGCTCCGGCGGCAGACGCGGCCCCGGGGGATTTCGCCGCCGTGGTCACCCCCCAGGAGGCCGCCGCCCTGCGCCACGCCGCCGCCACCGTGCACGTCGATGAGGGGATGCTCGACTACCTCCTGCGCCTCGCCGGAGCGCTCCGCCGCTCCCCCCATGTGGAATTGGGGGTCAGCCCCCGGGGCGCCCTGGCGCTGCTCGCCGCCGGGCGGGGCATGGCCCTGGTGGAGGGGCGCGACTTCCTGACCCCCGACGACCTCAAGCGCCTGCTCACCGCCGCCTGGGGTCACCGCATCCTGCTGACCGCCGAATCCGAACTGGAAGGGCAGACCGCGGCGCGGGTCCTGGAAGGGGTGGCGGCGGAGGTGGAGGTGCCCCACTAGATGCCCGCCGGACGCCTCTTCCTGGTCATCGCCCTGAGCACCCTCGCCCTCACCGCCGGAATCCTGGTCCCGGTGCTGACGGGGGTGGCGCTGGCGGTGGACGGGGCCGCCCTCCTCGCCTTCTTGCTCGATCTGCGGCGCGCCCGGCGCACCCCGCTGGAGGCCGAGCGGGACTTTCCCCCCATGCTGGTGCAAGGCACCGAAGGCACGGTGGAGGTGACGGTGCGCAACCCAGCGCGGCGCCCGGTGCGGGTTCAGCTGCGCGATGGTCTGGCGCCAGCCCTGGCGACGGCCCCGGAGCGCACCACCCTGGAGCTGGCGGCCACGGGCGAGCAGCGATGGTCCTATCCCCTGACCCCCCGAACCCGCGGCGAGGTGACCGTCGCACCGCTGACCGCCCGGGTGTTGGGGCCGTGGGGGCTCGCCTGGACCCAGCGGGAGTTGCTGCCACCGTCCGCGGTGCGGGTCTACCCCCAGGTGCGCTGGGGGGGCAAGGTGGGGCAGTTGCTGGTCCTGGCGCGGCGGCGGGAGTTGGGGCAATCCCCCCTCCGCCGTCAGGGCATGGGGAGCGAGCTGTACGCCGTGCGGGAGTATCTCCCCGGGGATCCCCTGAGCCGCATCCACTGGAAATCCGCCGCCCGCCACGGTCGCCTGGTGAGCCGCGAGGATACCTGGGAGCAGGGCTCCCGACTGGTCATCCTCCTGGACTGCGGTCGCTCCATGGCGACCCTGGACGGTCGCCGCAGCAAGCTGGACCACGCCCTGGCGGCGAGCCTCGCCCTGACCCGTTTCGCATTGGGCCGAGGGGATCGAGTGACCGTGGTGACCTTCGCCGATCAGGTGGACCGCACCGTGCGCCTCGGCACCGGGGCTAGCGGTGCCCAACAAGCCTACGCCCGCCTCTTCGATCAGGAGGCGCGGCTGGTGGAACCGGCCTTCGACCTGGCGGCGGAGACGGTGCTGGGCCTGGAGCGCCGCCGGTCCACGGTCGTGCTCTTCACCTCCGTGGTCGATCTCGCCGCCGCCGATCTGCTGCGCCAGGCTCTGCTGACCCTGGAACGCCGCCACCGTCCCTTCCTGGTCAACCTCGAAGATCCGGAACTGGTCCGCCTGGCCCTGGGCTCTCCCGACGACGACGGGGAAGCCTTCGCCAAGGTCGCGGCCCTGGAAATCATGCTCGCCAACCGCCGCCTCGGCAAGCAACTCCGCCGGGCCGGGATCCGCGCCGTCACGGCGTCGGCGGACCAACTGGCATTGGAGGCGCTAGAAGGGTATCTGGCAGTCTTCCGGGATACGCGGGTGGCTTGAGCCACACCCCGGGTTCCCCCCGAAACTCTACCCAAGGGCACCCGGTCGGGCGCGGAAGGGAATGTACGGGGTTCCCTTGCAGATCCCCCCTCACCCAGTCCTCCTGACAGGACGAGAGGGGGATCGAGGCGATGGTGAGAGAGGCGAGCCACCCGTACCCCGGGTTCACACCCGGGGCTACCCAAGGGCACCCGGTCGGGTGCGGGAAGGGACGGGAGGGGGCCACGGTGCACAACTTTCCCACGGCCAACCCGTACTGGAGGGGACGACACACCCCAAAGGAGGCGCATCATGGCCAGACCGTTCATCCTCTCTGTCCTCGCCCTGTGGTTTGGGCTCGCCGCGACGGCAGAACCGCGGGCTCTCCCCTTCGACGAGGCTGGATGGGAATTCCAGGGCGACGACACCCGGGTCGAAGCCCTCCAGGGCAAGAACGCCCTGCGGATGCGCTCCGGTCGGGCAATCCGTCGCGATGTGGAGTTTCAAGATGGGACCATCGAGTTCGACATGCTGGTCACCCCTCATCGCTCCTTCGTCTACCTTCAATTCCGGATCGAGGACGATGGAGAGTATGAGGATCTCTACTTTCGGCCCCACAAATCCGCCCTCCCCGATGCCATCCAGTACTCGCCGGTTTACCGTGGAGCGAGCAATTGGCAGCTCTATCACGGGCCGGGATCCACGGCGGCGGCGGAGTTCACGGCGGACACCTGGCAACATGTGAAGGTCGTGGTGCGGGGCCATCAGGCGGCCGTTTTCGTGGGCGATGGGGCGGAACCCCAACTGGTGATCTCGCCCCTGGCCCGGGAGCCTCGCAAGGGGTATATCGCCCTGCGGGGCTTTGCCCCCCGGGGGATTCCAGACGCGGTGCCGATCGCCAATTTCGCCAATCTGGTGATCCGTCCCGGAGAGGTGCCGTACGATTTTTCGGGCGCGGACCCGACGATTCCCGCAATGCCCGGAGCCATCACCGAATGGTACGTCTCACCCACCTTTCCACCACCCGCCGAGGTACCCGGGGAGCTTCCCGCCGACATCCTCGCCGCCGCGTGGAGCCCTTTCCCCACCGACCCCTCCGGTCTCCTGGTGCTGTGGAAGTACCGCGCGCCCCCGACGGGATCCCGCCAGGCGGCGGCGCTGGCGCGAGTGACGATCCAGGCCCAGGAAGCGGACACGCGCCGCTTTGACTTTGGCTACAGCGACGTCGTGGCGGTGTACCTCAACGGACAGCTGCTGTTCTCGGGCGATGCCAGCTACAGCTTCAACTTCCCCCGCCGCCAGGGCCTCATCACCCCGGACCAGGGGTCGCTGTATCTCCCCCTGCGGAAAGGCAAGAACGAGTTGGTGCTGGCCGTCGCCGAGACCTTCGGTGGCTGGGGATTGATGGGGCGTTTTGAGGAGCGGGCGGGATTGAGGATTACGGCGGAGTAGGCGCCCCGGGGGCAACCGGGGGCAACCGGGGGCAGGGGGTGACGGGTTTCACCCCCACCACTGCGTAATCCTGCTCCCCGAAGAGGACCTCGTCCAGCCGATCCCGCAGGCGGTTGACCTGGTCGGCCAACTCCCCTTGCTCCGGGGGCAAGCGGGCCAGATCGATCTCCGGCAAGCGCTCCGCCGCTGAGAAGGGGCGCAAGGGGCGGAACTCCACCGGATCGAAGCCCGCGAGTTCGTAGCTCAGACGCAGGCTCTCGGGGTGCACGGGCCGCTGGTGCGTGGGATCGAGCCAGAAGTTGCGGGCGGCGACGACCACCGAGAGAGGGTTCGGGGTTTCGAGGATCAAGGCGCCGCCGGGCCGCAGCGCCCGCCAGGCGAGGCGCACCAGCCGGTCGAGACTTTCCGGGGGCAGGTGCTCGATGACATGGAAAGAAACCACGGCGCCGAGGCTCCCCTCCTCCACCCCGGCGAGTTTCTCGAAGAGGTCCCCCTCTTCCGCTTCCAACCCCTGCTCGCGGCACGCCACCACCATCCGGGCGTTGCCGTCTATGCCCCGGGCTTCGATGCCGTTCTCTTTGAAAATGCGCAAGGATTCGCCCCGACCACACCCCAGGTCCAGGACCGGGGAGCGTTCCTTCAGATCCTCCAGGTAGATGGCGAGGCGTTCAGCGATCTCCCCATCGGTGCCCCGGTAGCGGTGCTCCAACTCCAGGTAGGCTCGCTCGTCCAGACCGCGCTGCAACGCGGCCACGGTCGGCCCGGATTCCGCATCCCGGGCGACCTCCAGAGCCCCTCCCAGGGTGCTCACCAGGTCCCGCGCTTCCCGCCGGTACCGGTCCAGCTTCTGGTCCACCCGCCAGTACAGCGCGTCGTTGTGGCGCATGACCTCATCGACGCCTTCTTTCAAGAAGGATTCGAGATAGGCCACCCGCTGCAACAGCGTCAGGCAGCGTTCCGTGAGTTCCAGTTGGATGAGGTTGAAGACCCGCTGACGCTCCCAGAGATCGTTCTGGGGGGTCTTGACCAGGGGGCGAACGAGGCGTTTGAGGAAAACGAGCAGACGACCGAAGAAACCGCGATGGCTGCGCACCGGAAAGGAGTGATCCCCCTGCCACAGCCATCGCCAATCTCTCGGGTCGCGGGTCGGCTCCCCCAGGAACCGGTCAAGGCTCGGTGGCGCCCAGGGAGCGCCACCGACCTGATCTTCCCGGGGATCCCGGCCCTCGGGCACGAAGCTAGTCCGCCGGCACGACGGAGACCGTCAACACGGCGATCACTTCGGCGTGCAAATCGATGCGCACCTCGTGGTCGCCCACGGTCTTGATTCCGCCTTCCAGATCGATACGGCGGCGGTCCACCTTGACCCCCTTCTCCTCCAACATCGTGGCGACCTCGGTCGCGGTCACGGAACCGTACAGGGTTCCGGACTCACCGACGCGCTTGGCGACGGAGAGCTTGATGTCGGCGATCTGGGCCGCGATCGCCGCCGCCTCGTCCCGCTCGCGGGTGTGGCGGGCATCGATCTTGGCGCGCTGCTGATCGAAGTACTTGATGTTGGCCGGCGTGGCCTCCAGAGCAAACCCCTGGGGCAGCAGGTAATTGCGACCAAAGCCCGGCTTGACCTTCTTGATCTCACCCCGCTTACCGAGGTGGCGATCGTCCTTCAACAGGATGACTTCCATGATCTCCTCCTCAGTCGGTCCAGAATGGGATAAGGGCCAGTTGCCGAGCCCGCTTGATGGCTACCTGCAAGGGACGCTGGTGCTTGGCACAGGTACCACTGATGCGCCGCGGCAGAATCTTGGCGCGCTCCGGGATGAACTGTTGCAGCAGCTTGACGTCCTTGTAGTCGATGTAGTCGATGCGATCCGCACAGAACTTGCAGACCTTACGGCGACGGTAGAACGTCCGCTTGCCGCCCCCCTTCGGATTACCCTTCTTCTCTCGCATCGTCGGCGCCCTCCGTATCCGGCTGCCCAGCTTCTTCTTCGGGCTCCACCGGACGATCCGTCCGCACGGTCAGATACCGCAGGATCTTGTCGTTCTGCTTCAACCGTAGTTCCAACCCCGGCAGCGGGTTGGTGCCGCCGAGCTGATCCTCCATCCCGATGTAGAGGAGCACGTACTTTCCTTCGGTGAGTTTCTGGATCGAGTACGCCAGCTTGCGACGCCCCGAATTGTCCACCCGCAGAATGGTGCCGCCACCATCCTCGATCATTTTCTTGTAGTCGTTCGTGAGCTGCACGACGTCTTCGTCACTCACCCGCGGATCGACTATGAAGGTCAACTCATAGATACGCATCGTATCTCGGTCCTCCCTTTGGCCTGTACAGTCCCGCCCGGGGCGGAACAGAGAGGGTAGCGAAGGACGGCACACCCGCCCTTCGCGCGAAGCCGCGATCTTACCGAAAACCGGAGCTTTCGACAAGTCTTGGTGGCTGCTATCAGAGCAGCGGTGCGATCACCAGCGCCACCACCGACATCAACTTGATGAGGATGTTGAGGCTGGGTCCCGCGGTATCCTTGAAGGGGTCACCGACGGTGTCACCCACCACGGCGGCCTTGTGGGCGTCGGAGCCCTTGCCACCATGGGCGCCGCCCTCGATGTACTTCTTGGCGTTGTCCCAGGCGCCCCCGGCGTTGGCCATGAAAATCGCCATGGCGACACCGCTGGTGGTCACCCCGGCGAGGACGCCGCCCAGAGCTTCCTTGCTATAAAGGAAACCCACCGCCAGCGGCACACCGACCGCCAGCACGCCGGGCAGGACCATTTCCTTGATGGCGGCAGCGGTGGAAATGTCCACGCAGCGCGCGTAATCCGCCTTGGCCTTACCTTCCATCAACCCGGGGATCTCCTTGAACTGGCGGCGCACCTCCTCGATCATGCTGAAGGCCGCCCGTCCCACCGCCTTCATGGCCATGGAGGAGAAGAGGAAGGGCAGCATGGCACCGATGAAGACTCCGGCCATGACCTGAGGATCCACCAGATTGAGACTGGTGATGTTGGCCGTGGTCCGGAAGGCCGCGAAGAGCGCCAGGGCGGTCAGCGCGGCGGAACCGATGGCGAAGCCCTTGCCGATGGCCGCGGTGGTGTTGCCCACGGCGTCCAACTTGTCGGTGCGCTCCCGCACTTCTTTGCCCAAGGCGCTCATCTCGGTGATGCCACCGGCGTTGTCCGCGATGGGGCCATAGGCATCCACCGCCAGCTGAATGCCGGTCGTGGAGAGCATGCCCAGAGCGGCGATGGCGATGCCGTAGAGGCCCGCTACCTTGTAGGCCCCCAGGGTGGCTGCCACCAGCACGATGATGGGCCAGGCGGTGGACTTCATCCCCAGAGCCAGACCGGAGATGATGTTGGTGGCCGCGCCGGTGCGGGAATCGTCGGCGATCTCCTGGGCCGGTCGGCGGGACTCGGAGGTGTAGTACTCGGTGATCAGACCGATGGCGATCCCGGCCACCAGACCGATGACCGTGGCCAGGAAGACATCGAAGGCACCGAAGGTCACCCCTTCCAGGGTGTAGGTCGTGTCACCCAAGAGTTGTCGGCTCAGCAGGTAGATCACCCCCAGCATGACCGCGGCGGCGCCGATGGTCCCCTTGTGCAACGCGGTGGCGGGGTTGCCCCCCTCCTTGGTGCGCACCAGAGCGGTGGCGCCCAGGGAGACGACGATGCCAGCACCGGCGATGACCATCGGCAACAGCACCAGTTGGGCAACCGCGGCAGCGCCGCTGGCCACCGTGGCGGCGACCCC
>Ga0210063_1000522_pt1 | contig 11368 bp, 9 predicted proteins | sample Muzzi_PWA_D1_FD_185529 | JGI IMG/M metagenome (GOLD analysis project Ga0210063, IMG submission 185529) | Wetland microbial communities from San Francisco Bay, California, USA, that impact long-term carbon sequestration - Muzzi_PWA_D1 (SPAdes) | ecosystem: Environmental > Aquatic > Marine >... | reverse complement strand
CCCCAACCGCATCACGTCGTCGGGCTTGCCCGCGGCGAGCATCACCCGGGCACGGTCGCCGTCCAGGTCTTCGAATTCTTCCTGGGCCAGCTGGAATTTGTTGCGCCATTGCTCCAGAGCGTTGGGAGCGCGCTGCTGCCAGAAACGATGCAGGAAAACCTCGCGTTCCAGATCGTTCTCCAGACTCTGGAAGACGTGTCTCTCTTCGGGGGAGATCAGGTACCAGACGGCGTCGAGCCAGCGCTCGTAGAAGTCTTTCTCCTCCACCCCCTCCCGGCTGGCGGGAATGGCGGCGGGGGTCGTCCCGGCCCAGAGCAAGGCGACAAGCACGATAAGGATGGCTCGCTTCATGATCTGGATCGCACAACCCTCTCGATGGGCTGGAAGATTCCCCAACCCTCTGCTTCCGACTTCCCCCGTTTCTGAAAAGGGGGGGTGTTTGAAAATCCTCCCCCGACCCCTCCTTTGAGAAAGGAGGGGCGCCACCACCCTCCCCTCAGAATTTCAGATTCTGACTTCCCCCCTTTCTCAAAGGGGGGACCGAGGGGGGATTTTTGCCTTGGCTCCGTCCTCCCCCCTTTCTCAAAGGGGGGAGTCTTACCAGGAGGACTGGGGGATTTCTCTGCGCCCGGCTCGTTCTCGGCGGTCAGCGGGGCACCGGGTCCAGGAACTCGCCGTCGTCGTTCAGGCGGGGGTAGGGGAGTGCCAATTCCCGGCAGCGGGCGGCGATCTTCGGGTGGGCCCATTCGAAGAGGGTGGGGTGGAAGACCTCGGGGTCGAGGGCCGTGGGGCGGTCGGGGGCGTAGAAGCCCGCCGCCTGACGCTGGCGCTGGGCCTCGAAGAGAATCAGCGCGGCGGCCACGGAGACGTTCAGGGAGGCCACCATGCCGTGCATGGGAATGACGATCTCACCATCCGCCAGTCTGGAGGCTTCGGGGCTCACGCCGTCCAACTCCTGGCCCAGGAGGATCGCCGTGGGGCGGGTGTAGTCCGCCCGCCGGAAGTCCACGGCGCGCTCCGACAGGTGAGCCGCCAGGATCTGAAAGCCACGCTCGCGCAGGGTCTGGATCGGAGTTTCGATCTCTCGGTGGAGGACCTGACGAACCCACCGGTGGGAACCGCCCGAGGTCACCCCTCCTCGGGGGCGCCGCCTGCCCGGGGGGACCATGGCGTGGGCCTCGAACACCCCCACGGCGTCGCAGGTGCGCACGATGGCGTTGAAGTTATGGGGCTTGTGGACGTTTTCCATCACCACCGTCAGGTCGGGCTGGCGGCGCTCCAGCACCGCCTTGAGCCGTCGAAACCGTTCGGGGGTCATGATCCGTTGCCGCGCACCAGCGGATTGCCCTTACCCGGCAGCCTCGCGCCAGACATCCACGCACCCCTTGTAGTTGGCGGCGATGGCGTCGATGGCCTGGGTGGCGGTGGAAGGGTCCGCCAGGAACTGCTTCAACGGTTCGGCGAAGTTGGTGCGCCCCACCGCGAAGCCGATGAAGCCGGGCACCGGCGCCGCGACCCGCAACCATTTGTGCACCTGGGCCTTGTCGGAGCCCCGACCCAGCAGGATGTTGCCCACCGCCGCCCGCTCCGGGGTGTTGCGGGTGGCGGCGGCCACCGCCACGGCGTCGTCCCGGGAATCGAGCCCCTCGATCTTCCAGATATCCGGCTCCACACCAAAGTTCTGGATCTCGTAGATCGCCTCCACCATCTTGCCCGGGCGCACCTGGGTGTCGTACTCCGCTCCCATGGCCTTTTCCGCCTCGGTGGTGGCGGGCACCAGCAGTTCGAACATCAGGTAGTGGTTGTCGCCGTCGTGGATGAAGTCCGACAGCGCTTTCAGCCGCGCCAACTGCGCGACATTCGTCGCGATGTCATCGTCCGGGTGGTAGCGCACCAGGCATTTGACGATGCGGGGTCCCAGGAAGCGGATGTGATCCTGCCAGCGGGGACCGTATTCGAAGTCGAAGACCGGCTGGCCGGATTTCTCCACGCATACCGCCGTGGGGATGCCGCGCTGCTGGGCGTCGATCAACACCGAGGTGCCGAATTCCGCATCCACCAACACGCCCACCAGATCCTGGGGCACGCCCATCTCGATGGCCTTGAGGAGTCCTCGATAAATCAGAACCTTGGCTTCCGCGATTCGGCTCCGCTCATCCACGCCGGCCTCGATGCGGGGTCCGCCGGAGAGCTGGAAGAACTTCTTGGTGAAGCTACCGCGGTGGTCAAAGGGTTGGACGAACAGGGGTTTGTCGTATCCAATGCGCTTCATCAATTCCTCCATCTATAAGGCGCAAAATATTGAGTAGGGTGTGTGCCGCCGTCCCGGAGGCCCGGCAGAGTGTAGCAGGGATGGCACCGATCGTACGACCGGACAGCTTAGAAAAGGCAGATCGGGTGGGACACGGCCAACCCACGCGGTATCATCTCGATTCCGTTGCAAACCTTGGAAGGAGATCCCCATGACCACTCCAGCGCCCCCGTCCCCATCGGCACAGCATCGACAAACCCGACTGCCCTTGATCCTTGGGGTCACTGCCCTGGCCGGGGGTTTGTGGCTGCTGCTCAATGGCCTGGGAGTGGGGGTTCCCCAGTTCAAGGATTTGTGGCCCTGTCTGTTGATTCTGGCCGGGGTGGCCTGCCTGGTGGATTTCTTCTGGCTGAGCCGAAATCCATCCTCCGTGGGTTGGGCGGTGGCCTGGGTGGGCCTCGGGGTGCTGTTTCTTTCCCTGACGCTCGACTACACCAGTTGGCGCAAGATCCTCGACTGGTTGCCCAGCTTTCCCACCATCTTCGGCCTGGCCTGGCTCGCCACCTGGTTTGTGGAGGGGCGGCGCAGTACCAACCTCTTCGTCGCCGGTGTCAGTTCCCTCGCCTTGGGCCTGGTCGGCTTCGGTGCCCGCTTCGATGTGTTGCAACGCATCCTGCCGTCCGCGCAGATCATCTGGGCGGTGATGTTCCTGGCGGTGGGCGGCTACCTGATCTGGCGGGTGGCGCGGCGGCGGTAGCGGAACAGAATCTCGGTGCCTGATTTTTCAAGCAAGAGATTCTTATTTCTGGAAATGCGATTCGCGTTTTACCCTTCCGGCCAGTAAAATCGCGTTTTCGGCAACTACCAATGAGGAGGATGAAATGATGAGGAACTCAAAAGCCCTCGGTCTGTTCGCGGTCGTGCTGTGCGTGGCGGCGTTGGTGTGGTTCGCCCCCGCGGCAGAGGCTTGCTGCACCCCCTGTGGCAAGTGGTGCCAGGATGTGCCCCCGACGACCTACTGCTGCACCGGCATTCCTCAGCCCGGCAACGCCTGTGGTTTGACTACTTGTGGCAAGTACCTGAGAAAGCACGACAGTGCTGCCGAGGTGGCCCTGTTTTCGGCTCCGGGCGATGATGCGGCTCTCAAGTGCAGCGACTTGACGGCGATGGATGACTGCCTGCTGGCGATTATTCGGTGCACCTGGGACATCGCCACCAACAAATGTGTACCCCTGCCGCCGACCGATGACGACGGCGCTGCGGCCACGGCCAGTGCACCGGTCTTTCAGTGCGCTGACCAGAGTGGGGTGACGGCAGGGCGGTAGAGGGACGCCGGTCGCCACGGCTTCGCGGCGACCGGCGGTTCTCCCTCCGCCCACTCCTCCTGACACCGATCCTTCTCGGGACCACATAGCTTTCCACCATGGCCGACGTACCCAACAAGACAGGCTCCCACCAGGCCATCGAGCTGGAACTCTTCACCAATCGTTTCGCGGCCATCGCGCGGGAGATGGGGGAGCGGTTGCAGCGCACGGCCCTGTCCACCAACGTCAAGGAGCGGCTGGATTTTTCCTGTGCCTTGCTGGATCCGGAGGGCGCCCTGGTGGTCAACGCGCCCCATATTCCAGTCCACCTGGGGGCCTTGGGGTTGTGCGTTCGCAAGGTGGCGGCGGCGTTGCCGCTGGCCGCGGGCGATGTGGTGGTGACCAACCACCCGGCTTTCGGAGGCTCCCACCTGCCGGATGTCACCGTCATCGCTCCGGTCTTTGAGACCGACCAGGGCGGTGCGTTGTTGGGCTACGTTGCCAACCGTGCCCACCACGCGGAGATCGGGGGCAGTCGCCCCGGTTCCATGCCCCCGGACGCCCGCACTCTGGCGGAGGAGGGGGTGGTGCTGCCCCCGACCTACCTGGCGCGGGGGGGCGCGCCGCGTTGGGAGGCGCTGCGGACCTTGCTGACCACCGGCCCCTACCCCAGCCGCTCCCCGGACGAGAACCTGGCGGATCTGGCGGCGGCTGTGGCCTCCTGCCACCATGGTGCCGCGGGGTTGCGCCGTCTGGCGGCGGAGCACGGTGCTGACAAGGTGGCGCATTGCATGACGGCCCTCAAGGAGAAGGCGGCCCGGAGGATGGCCGCCGCCCTGGCCCGCCACGGGGAAGGGCGATACCACGCGGTGGAAACGCTGGACGATGGCTCTCCCCTCGCCGTGACGCTGGCGATCCGCCGCATCCCCGCCCCGTCGGAGGGTCGGGCGGTGGTGGACTTCACCGGCTCCGGGGGGGTGCATCCCGGCAACCTCAACGCACCACCGGCCGTCGTGCGGAGCGCTGTCCTCTATGTGCTGCGGCTGCTTCTGGCGGAGGATCTACCGCTCAACGAGGGCCTGCTGGAACCGGTGGAAATCCGTCTGCCGCCGGGCATGCTCAATCCCCCGTTTTCGGGTGATCCCACGAAGTGCCCGGCGGTGGTGGGGGGGAATGTGGAGACCAGCCAGCGCCTGGTGGATACCTTGCTCAAGGCGTTGGGCCTCCTGGCGGGGAGCCAGGGAACGATGAACAATCTGCTCTTCGGCAACGATCGTTTCGGCTACTACGAAACCGTCTGCGGCGGCACCGGAGCGGGACCCGATTTTGACGGCACCGCGGCGGTGCACAGCCACATGACCAACACCCGGATCACGGATCCGGAGGTGCTGGAGCATCGCTATCCCGTGCGTCTGGAGCGCTTCGCGGTGCGCCAGGGCTCCGGCGGCGCCGGGCGGCACCGCGGCGGTGATGGAGCAGTGCGGGAAATCACCTTCCTGGAACCGGTGGAGCTTTCCCTGCTCAGCCAGCATCGCAAGGCGGGGCCGTACGGGCTGGAGGGCGGCGCCCCGGGCGCCCCGGGCCGTCAGGAGCTGGTGCGGGCCGATGGCACGGTGGAAGAGCTGCCCGGCATCGCCGGTCGGTCCCTGGCGGCGGGGGACCGGTTGATCCTGGAGACCCCGGGAGGCGGTGGGTGGGGCGTCGCCTCCTAGCGCCTCGGCGGCGAGAAGTACACGATCAGCAGCGCCGTGCGGTCCTGCCCGGACCAGTTCTTGAAGCCGCTGAAGACGATGGTGCCGTTGGCGGATTTGACCACCTGAGGATGGTCCGGCCAGCGGCACGCCCCCACCGGACAATCTTCCCCGGCCAGGCAGTCGCGCCCGGTGCGGGTGTCCCGGGCTTCATACCGGTACCCGGTGAAGCGAGCGCCCCGGGGAAGGATGACCGCCATCACCTGGCATCCCGACTCCGGATCCGTCCCCGGTCCTAGCAGTTCCGCCAGCCGCGCCCGGGCGGCCTCGGAGGCGATGGGCACCACCTGACCGGTGCCGGGATCCACCACCGGTCCGGTGTAGCTGTCCAACTCTCCCTCGGCACCGTCCAGCAGCGCCTGGAAGGCGGCCCGCAGGTCGTCCGCGCCCCGAGGACAATCCCCCCGCTGGCGACCGTTGGCGGCGGTCTGCTCCATGGTCAAGGCCCACTCGCCGCTCTTGCATCCCGGGCAACTGGGGTCGGTGAAGGCTTGCACCTCGGCGCGGATCGTGGTCGCTGGCGGTGCCGGGGGCTCTGGCATCTCCGGCATCTCCGGCGTCTCCGTCGGCACTGGCGGCGGGGCGGTCGGCTGCACCGGCGCGGGCATCGGCACGGGCACCGGCGGCGTCTCCACGGCGGGCTCCGGGGTCGGCGGCGTCACCGGCGCCGGTGGGGGTGTCACGGGTTTCTCCACCGCCGGTTCCGGTGGCGCCGGAGTGGGCGTCGGCACCGGGGGCTCGGGTACGGAAGGCACGGGCGATTCGGGCGGTGCCGGGGTTGCCGGAACCGGTTGCGGCGCGGGCACGGGAACCGGTGCGGGCTGCGGTGGCGGCTCGATCTTGGTGGTGGGTTCAAAGTTGGTCGGCGGCGGCGGTGGCGGCCGACGGTCCGTGTCCCGGCTTCCCCGGCCCCGTTTCGCTTCCTTCGCTTCCGCCTTGGCCCGGGCTCGCTCACGCTTGCTCTGGGGCTCCCCCCCGGCATAGGTGGGGGAGGGAGTCGCGGCCACCTTGGCGAGGTTCACTTTCAGAGGCGGCGCCACCGCATCGCGAATGGGTCCGGCGGTGATCTGGGGTTTCTTGCCGGGCTCCAGCCGCACGACCACCAGGTAGGGGGAGTGGTCCGGGGCGCGGACATCGATGCGCCAGCGCCCCGCCGCGAGATTCACCAGCACCGCTTGCCCCCGGGCGTCGGTGGTGATCGGTGGCGGGCCGTCCGCGGGCTCCACCTCCACGAAGGCGGCGGTGATCTCCGCCCCCGCCAGGGGCTTGCCATCCTTGCCCTTGACCTCCAGGCCGATGCCCGCGCCCCCAGCCCAGATCTGGGCCTCGGCCTGAGACGGGATCAGGAATCCCACCAGGATGCCGACCAGGACGCCGACCAGGACCGCCACTCTTGCCACTGAATCCGCCTTGCCCTTGCGCATCGCGAGCTTTCCTCCGTACCCGTGAGATTGAAATCGTCGAAGACGCTGCATGTTACCAGCTGATACCGTATCGGTGAGAACAGCACCAGGACTTCACGGATTCCCGGACTGAGGAGCCTTCACGGATGATCAAGCACGCTCGACCGGACCACCCCATCCATGCACTGATCGCCCAGCGCTGGAGCCCCTACAACTTCGCCGAGCGCCCGGTGTCCCGGGAGGACTTGCGGTCCCTCCTGGAAGCGGCCCGTTGGGCGGCTTCTTCCTACAATGAGCAGCCGTGGAGTTTCATCGTCGCCCGCCGGGACCAGCCGGAGGCCTTCGAGGAACTCCTGGGCTGCCTGGTACCGGCCAACCAGAAGTGGGCCGGGCAGGCGTCGGTCTTGATGCTGACCGCCATCCGGCGGCACTTTACCCGCAACGGCAACCCGAATCGTGCCGCCGAGCACGATCTGGGGTTGGCGGTGGGGAACCTCTCCCTGGAGGCCGCCGCCCGGGGCATCGCGGTGCACCAGATGGCCGGGGTGGACCTGGAGCGGGCGCGGGAAACGTACGCCATTCCGGAGGGCGTCGATCCCTGGACCGCCCTGGCGCTGGGCTACGCCGCGGATGAGGGGGACGGCCAACCCCGGGCGCGCAAGCCCCTGGCGGAGTTCGTGTTCAGCGGCACCTTCGGCACGGCGGCGGAGCTCTGACCTGGATCGGAAGGCAGGCACCATGGCACAGCAGGAAGCCACCTTCGTGCTCCAGGTGCTGGGGGAGGAGACGGTCCCTCGGCGGCGCATCTACCTTCCCCCGGGGCGTCACTCCATCGGCGCTTCCCGGGAATCGGATGTGCACCTGCCGGTGGCCGGGGTTTCCCGCCATCACGGCGCGTTGGAGGTCTTGCCCGACGGCGGCGCGGTGCTCACCGACGCGGGCTCCCACAACGGCACCTATGTGGGAGGACGACAGATCCGGCGGGTGGCCCTGCTCGGCGGCGAAACGATCTCCTTCGGTTCCCTGGCGGTAAGCCTCGAAGCGCTGGATTCGGCCCACGCCCGCATCGCTGTCGCCGCCCCGGCGCCCTCGGCACTCGGGTCGGATGCCGTCGAGGCCGCAGCCCCGTCGCCCCCCCGGGCGGCTCTGGATCGCGCGGATCCTTCCACCGTTGGGCTGAGTCTCGAAGAACGCCTGCTGCGCAGCCTGCGCCAGATCGTCACGGAGTCCGCCCCGGAGGCCCCGGTGCCCACCGTGCCAACGGCGGTGCGCTTGGCGGAGTTGTGGTTCTCCGATCTGCTCCTGGAGCGGGTGGAGATTCACCGGGGGGAGGCCGTCGTGGCGCTGTGCGGCGAGGAGACGGTGGAACCTCCAGGGCTGGAGATGGTCGGATCGGCGAGGGCGGGGGAAGCCGAGTGGCGGTTGCGCCTCTGGGGGCATGCCGTCTCCCGGTTGAAGCGCCTGGAGCCCTTCCTGGCCCTCGCTCTGGATCTGCTGGATCTGCTGGATCTGGTGGAAAAACCTTTCCGATCCCCAGCGCCGCCGTCCTCCGGGCAAGCCGCCGCCGTCCCCCCGCCAGATTCCCGGACGGATCTCCCCGGCGCGGGCAGTCACAACCCTGAGATGATCCGCCTCTGCCGCCGCGCCGCCAAGGTGGCGGCGGGGGACATCCCGATCCTGATTCTGGGGGAGTCGGGCTCCGGCAAGGAGGTGCTGGCCCACTGGATCCACCAGCGTTCCCCGCGCTCGCAAGCTCCCTTCGTGGCCTTGAACTGCGCTGCCCTGCCGCGGGAACTGCTCGAAGCGGAACTCTTCGGCATTGAGAAGGGTGTCGCCACGGGGGTTGGGGAGCGCCGGGGGCTTTTGGAGGAAGCCCACGGCGGCACCCTCTTTCTGGACGAGATCGGCGACATGGCTGCCGACACCCAGGCCAAGGTGCTGCGGGTGCTGGAAAACCAGACCCTCTACCGAGTCGGGGGCCGTACCCCCGTCACCGTCGATGTGCGTTTCCTGGCCGCCACCCATCGCAACCTGGAGCAAAGGATCGAGGCGGGGGACTTCCGTCAGGATCTGTACCACCGCCTCGCCGCCTTCGTGGTCCCGTTGCCCTCGCTGCGGGAAAGGCCGGAGGACATCCTGCTGCTGGCCACCCACTTCTTTCACCGCGAAGTGCGGCGCACCGCCACCGCCAGCCCCGGCATGACCCGCGCCGCCCTGTCCGCCCTCTCCGCCTACCGCTGGCCCGGCAACGTGCGGGAATTGCACAACGAGATCAAGAAGGCCGTCCTCCTGCTGGAGCCCGACGAGCCCCTGGGACTGGTGCACCTGGCGGACCCTATCCGCCAGGGTTACGACGGTGCGGAGGAAGCGCCCCTCACCCTGGAAGCCATTACCCGTCGCGCCCAGCGTCAGGCCCTCACCGCCGCCCTGGCCGCCGCCGACGACGACCCCAACCGTGCCATGGAACAGCTGGGGATTTCGCGGGCGACGTTCTATCGGAAGTTGAAGGAGTTGGGGCTGTAGGTACTCCTCATCTCAACCCCCGTCTCAAGTCTGAGACCAACCCTCTCTCGATCGGAAAATCCGTCTCACCCTTGCGACTCCTCCTGTCGTAAATCCATGATTTTGTTGGGCTTTCAACCTGGCATCGCCCTTGCCTTAGGACCTCGTACAACAAAAAACCGGGCCGATCCCGGCCCTTTACGCTACGAGGAGTAGACACCATGACCACCGAAAACTTGTCAGCCCCGACCGCCACCCTCACCTCCGCCGCGACGGCCCAATTCCTGGCCCAGGAATTCGTCCGCCACATGGCGCCGCCGTTCAGCGGCTGGATCGGCGTGCGCAGCCCCACGCCCCAGGGCTTCTGGGACGCCGTGCGTCGGGACGCGGGCAATGGCCAGATCGTGATGCAGTTGGGGCGGCGCCGGGAGGGCTTCGCGCCCCCCACCGTCGGTATGCTGCGGGTGGGCTGGCGGCGGCGCATTCAGGCTGGCGCTGGCACTCGCTTCCGCGCCGTCTTCGCCGCCGGCCCCATCACCGTGCGCCCCAACGGGGGCTTCGTGCGCAACACCGTGGAGTTGTTGTTGCGGCGGGTCTCCGACGGTCGGAGCTTTTCCGCCTCCGCCCGGCCCATCTCCCATCGCCAGTCCGTGCTGGAAGTGGAAGTGCCCACCTCCGAGGCCTACGACATCTGGGTGACCGGCAACCTCCTCAACGTCTACCAGGGCTTCGCGGATCCTTATGGGGAGATCATCGGCAACTTCACCGAGGTCCAGCGCATCGTACCCATCCCGACGCTCACCCCGGGCGACGATCCGCAGGCGTTGGGCGCGGCGTTGGGTGGTGAGTTGGGCATGGACGAGGCCGTGGCGGCGATCTTTGAGGCGGCGTACCAGCGGGCCGAGGCGTTCGAGGAGCAGCCCCTGAGCGACGATCCTCAGGAGGCGGCCCGGGGTGGCTTGCAGAGCTTCTGATCCCCGCCATCGCTTCGTTGCTGTCAGCACCCGGGCAGGAGTTGGTCTCCTCCCGGGTTGCTTCTCGTTCCGTCCGTGTAGCCTCCTGAAGGGGTGGCCGAATCGAGGATCAGAGGCCACCGCCGGACAGAGCCCGGCGCCGCGCGCCGTCTACCGCTCCGTACGCCGCTCCGTACGCCGCTCCGTACGCCGCTCCGTACGCCGCCGCCAGTGCGAGACCGCTGATCAGCAGACCGGCTACCACCGTGACGTCGAAGTACCAGGCGTAGGGATCCCCCGTCAGGGGCCAGCGGATCAGAATCTCCTGCATCGCCTCCATGGCCATGAAAGCCAGCACGCCGTAGCGCACCACCAGGAGCGTAAAGGAAGCGCAGAGGAGCAGCGGCAGCAGCCAGTTCTCCGCGTCGAGGGGGCCGTGGACCACCAGCAGAATGAGGCCTCCGAGAAGGATACCGGCCCACAGATCGCGCCGGGTCAAGACCCGCAGGGCCACGAAGACGAGCATGACACCGAAGGCCACCAGGGTCGCGATGAAAAGCGACCAGCCGAGCCAGGAGCCCAACGCGTGGACCGCATTCAGACGCCAGGTCAGGGGGGGGATGGTCTCCAGGGTACCGTTGACCAGACCCCACGACACCGCCACAAACCCGCTGAAGGCGAAACCCACCAACACATCCCGTCCCACCAGGGGATCTCGCCACTGGCCCCGCAGCAGACGGGTCCACGAAACCAGGGCCCGGGGCCGATGGCGGCGCACGATGGGTTCCAGGGCCAGGTAGAGCATCCACAACAGGCCGGCCTGGAACACATTGCTCGTCGTCTGGTCGAAAAAGCGCCCCATCAGCGTGCGCAGGTCCGTGGGCAGCAGGTTCAGCACGGTGCCCAGGGTGCTGGCCCCCAGGACGAGCAGTGCGACCCGCAACCCACCCTGGCGGTCTCCGCGATCCTGGCGGTAGTTGCGGATCGCCAGGATCCCCCCGCCGAAGACCAGGATCCAGAAGACGAGCCACAGCGAGGGGCTGGTGAACGTTGCGATGTTGGACCGGTAGGCGGTTTCCGTCCACGGGGGGAGGATGTCGAAGGCCACGGGCCTGCCCGCAGCGGCGGCGGCCTCCACCCGCACCGGTACCCCGTCCCGATCCCCCGTCCAGGCGCGGCGCAGATCGCTGTAAAGGGGCAACAC
>Ga0210063_1000521_pt1 | contig 11369 bp, 6 predicted proteins | sample Muzzi_PWA_D1_FD_185529 | JGI IMG/M metagenome (GOLD analysis project Ga0210063, IMG submission 185529) | Wetland microbial communities from San Francisco Bay, California, USA, that impact long-term carbon sequestration - Muzzi_PWA_D1 (SPAdes) | ecosystem: Environmental > Aquatic > Marine >... | reverse complement strand
GGCCACCTGGCCGCCGCGCCCGGGGAAGAACCCGCGCCGCCGGGGGAACGCCTCGCCGCCAGCCTGGCGGCCGCGGGATGGGGGGCCATCGCGGGGGCGAGTCTGGTGCGGGTGCACGATGTGCGGGAGACCCTCGATTTCCTGCGCACCTGGGAAGCGTTCCAGACGGCCCGGCAGAGCGCGCCGCGGGCCTCCTCTCTGGCTTGGGGGGAGGGCGAGGCCTGATGTGGAGCGACTTCTTCCGCCTGGTGACCCTTTGGGATCTGGCGGATATTCTCATCGTCGCCATCATTATTTACAACCTGCTCCTGCTGGTCCGGGGGACCCGCGCGGTGCAGATGCTCTTTGGCCTGGTCTTTCTAGGCGTGCTCTACGGTCTGGCCCAGATCGCCGACCTGCCGACCCTGGAAACCTTGTTGGCCAACCTGCCCATCCTGCTCCCGGTAGCGCTGATCGTCGTCTTCCAGGACGAGATTCGCCGCGCCCTGGCCAGTTTCGGTCGCAATCCCTTGTGGGGCATCGGCAAGCAACAGAAGATCGCCCCGGCCTTCGACGACGTGGTCCTGGCGGCCCATACCCTCTCCCAGCGCCGCATTGGAGCGCTGATCGTCCTGGAACGGGAAGAGGGGCTGCGCACCTACATCGAGAACGGCATCCCCCTGGACGCCGTCCTGACCTTCGACCTGCTGATCACCGTCTTCTTTCCCCAAACGCCCCTCCATGATGGGGCGGTGATCATCCAGGATGATCGGGTCGCCGCTGCGGCGTGCTTCCTCCCCCTGACCGGCAACTCGGAACTGTCCAAGGAGTACGGCACTCGCCACCGAGCCGCCTTGGGGATCACCGAGGAGACCGACGCCGTTGCCGTGGTGGTCTCCGAGGAGACCGGCGCCATCTCCCTGGCGGTGGCCGGGGAGATGACCTCGGGGCTCGATTCCAACAGCCTGCGCAACCAGTTGCATTTCCACCTGATCACCAACCTCTACCCTCAGGGTCGCCGGGAGTGGTCGTGAAAGAACGCCAGAGCCGAGACGGCTTGAAGGTCGTCGCCCTCCTGCTGGCCACCGCCCTGTGGTTGATCGGCTATCTGGGACGGACCGAGGACGAAAGCCAGCGGGTGGTCGATGTCTCCGTGACCTACATCCGGCCGGAAACCATGATCGCCCTGGAGGAGATCTCCACCGTCGAGATCCGGGTCAAAGGGAAGACCTCCGCCGTCACCACCCTCAACCCCCTGATGGTCAACCTCCTGGTGGATCTGCGCAGCGCCACCGCCGCCGGACCGGTGGAAATCGGCCTGACGGCCAATAACGTGTCTCTGCCCAAGGGGTTGGAGGTCGTTTCCATCGATCCCAGCACGCTGCAACTGGAGTTGGACTACGTCGATAGCCGACAGGTGCCGATCCAGGTGGACACCATCGGCGAGCCCGCCGCCGGCGCCCGCTTCCTGGATGCCCAGCCCTCGCCGGCGGAGGCCACCGTCAGCGGACCGCGGACGATCCTGGAGAAGCACTCCTTCCTGGTTACCGAACCGGTGTCCCTGGACACCCACGCCTTTACCTTCGAGGAGACGGTGCCGGTGCGCTCTCCGGATCCCCTGCTCTCGGTGCAGCCTCCCCGGGTGCGGGTGCGGGTCGACCTCCAGCCCCCGGAACTCCCGGCATCGAAGGAAATCCGAGATGACGAAGAGGCTTCCCGGCAAGCCTCCCTCCCAGAAAAACCAAGAGGCCGTTCATGAGCGACTCCCCGACCCCGCCTTCCCTTTTTGGCACCGATGGCGTGCGCGGCACCTTCGGCCAACCGCCCCTGGATCGGGCCACGGTCACGGCCCTGGCCCGCGCCCTCGCGACGACCGTGAAGGAGGCCTCTCCTCCCGTCGGAGCCGCCGGTGGGCAGCCCAAGATCGTCCTCGGTGGCGACACCCGGGAAAGCACCCCCACCCTGTGCGGCTGGCTGACGGCGGCCCTGGAGGCGGAAGGGATCGCCGTCCACTACCTGGGCATGGTGCCCACCCCCGCCGTGGCCCGCATGGTGCGACCGGTGGGGGCCGTCGCGGGCATCGCGGTTTCCGCCAGCCACAACCCGCATCAGGACAACGGCATCAAACTCATCGATGCCCGGGGCTTCAAATGGAGCGAGGCGGCGGAAAAGGCGCTGGAGGAACGCCTGGATTCGGTCTCTCCCACCGCGTCCCTCCTGGCCCTACCGGAGCCCGCCGTGCCCACCGTGGCCCCGGAGGCATCCCGGCAATACCTGGAAGCGCTGCGCAAGACCTTGCCCGGCAAGCGGCCTCTGGACGGTCTATCCATCGCCCTGGACGCCGCCAACGGCGCCGCCTCCCCCTTCGCCGGGGAACTCTTCGAAACCCTCGGCGCCCGGGTGGAGATGATGCACGCCTCCCCCACCGGGCGCAACATCAACCGCGACTGCGGCTCCACCGCGCCCCACGACCTGGCAGCGCGGATGGCCCGGGGCGGGCATCACCTGGGCTTCGCCTTCGATGGCGACGCGGATCGGGCGATGATGGTCGATGCGGGGGGTACGGTCCAGGACGGGGACGCCATGCTCTACCTGTGGATCACCGACCTGGTGCGCCGCGGTCGAGGACCGCGCCGGGTGGTGGCCACGGTGATGAGCAACCTTGGATTGGAGCAGGCCCTGATCCGTCGACGGATCGAACTCATCCGCTGCCCTGTGGGGGATCGGCAGGTGGTCACCGCGTTGCGGCGCTCCGGCACCCAACTGGGGGGCGAACAGAGTGGCCACATCATCCACACCCAGTTGGGCACCACCGGCGACGGCATGCTCACCGCCCTGCAACTGGCCGGGATCCTGGCCAGCACGGGCCAGAGCTGCGGCGATCTGCTGGCGGACTTCCACCGTTTCCCCCAGATCCTGGTCAACGTCAAGGTCCGCCGCCGGGAGCCTTTCGACTCCATCCCCGAACTCGCTGCCGCCGTCCGTTCCGTCGAGGACCACATCCGGAGCAAGGGCCGCCTCCTGCTGCGCTACAGCGGCACCGAACCCCTGGCCCGCATCATGTTGGAAGGACCGGATCAGGGGGAGATCCAGGGGTTGGCGAATTATCTGGAGGATGCCATCCGTCGGCATCTGGGGTGAGGGAATCCCCCTCGGCCTCTGGAAAAATCCCCCAGTCCTCCTGGTAAGACTCCCCCCTTTGAGAAAGGGGGGAGGCCGGAACCAAGGCAAAAATCCCCCAGTCCTCCTGGTAAGACTCCCCCCTTGAGAAAGGGGGGAAGGCGGAGCCAAGGCAAAAATCCCCCCTCGGTCCCCCCTTTGAGAAAGGGGGGAAGCAAGAAAACGTCCTTGTTTCGCACCCTTTAGGGTGCCATTGGGTAGCCCCGGGTGTGAACCCGGGGGCGCGGTGGCCTGCGGCGCCCCTCCCGTCTTCCCAGGTTGGGCAAAGGAGGGGTTGGGGGTGGATTTTCCAAGGTCCCCCCTTTGAGAAAGGGGGGAGGCCGGGAACTGGATTTCTGGGCCGGGTGGGGGCGCCCCTCCTTTCTCAAAGGAGGGGTCGGGGGTGGATTTTCGGAAAGGGCAGGGTAGCCCCGGGTGTGAATCCGGGGGCGCGGTGGCCTGCGGCAACCCTCACCCCCTCGGTCCCCCTCTCGCCCTGCCTGGAAAGACGGGCGAGGGGGACTTCCGCAAGGTGCAGATGCCTCTATCGTGGCTTTTGGACGTCGGAGGGCGGCCACGGGTGGCCGCCCCTACCATCCGATTTGTGACGGGCAGGCCCCGGGGCCTGCCCTTGCCTTGGGGGTACCGAATCGGCCTCAGAGTTCCCCGCTGCGGGCCGCGATGAGAGCGCGGGCGTGGTCGGCGAACTCCCCGGGGGTGCGGTCCCCCAGGTCGTCCCCGGTGCGACGGCGAACGGCCAGGGTGCCGTTCTCCTCTTCCCGGGCGCCCACCACCAACATGTAGGGAACCTTCTTGAGCTGGGCCTCGCGGATGCGATAGCCGAGCTTTTCGTTGCGGTCGTCCATCTCCACCCGCAGACCCGCCGCCGCCAGTTCCCCATGGACCTGGGTGGCGTAGGTGGCAAACTTCTCCGACACCGGCAGGACCACCGCCTGCACCGGAGCGAGCCACAGGGGGAAAGCCCCGGCGGTGTGCTCGATCAGGATACCCAGGAAGCGCTCCAACGAACCGAGCATGGCGCGGTGGATCATCACCGGACGGTGCTCCTCCCCATCGGCGCCGATGTACCGCAATTCGAAGCGCTTCGGCATCTGGTAATCCAGCTGCACGGTGCCCAATTGCCAGGAGCGACCGAGGGCGTCCTTGACCTGGAAGTCGATCTTGGGACCGTAGAAAGCGCCGTCCCCCTCGTTGACCTCGTAGGCGATCCCTTCGCTCTCCAACGCCTTCATGAGCAGCGCTTCCGCCTGGTCCCACAGTTCGTCCGAGCCCAGGCGCTTCTCCGGGCGGGTGGAGACCTCGATCACCACATCCTGGAATTGGAAGGCGGTGTAGATCTGATAGATCCGATGGACGGTCTTGAGCACCTCTTCCCGCACCTGCTCCGGCGTACAGAAAATGTGACCATCATCCTGGCAGAAGGTGCGCACCCGGGTGAGGCCGGAGGTCACGCCGCTACGCTCGTAGCGGTGCAGGCGCCCAAAGTCCGCGTAGCGGATGGGCAAGTCCCGGTAGGAGTGCAGTCGCGACCCGAAGATCAGGCAGTGGGTCGGGCAGTTCATGGGCTTGACGGAGAACTGCCGCTCGTCGATCTGGGTGAAGTACATATTGTCTTCATAGTTCGCGTAGTGGCCAGACTTCTTCCACAGCTCGACATCCAGGATCTGGGGCGTGAGCACTTCGCCGTAGCCCTCCGCGCGCAGGTGCTCGCGGATGAAGTCGGCCAGCAGGTTGTAGATCAAGGCGCCCTTGGGGTGGAAGAAAGGGGACGCCGGTGCCGACGGGTGGAAGCTGAACAGGTCCAGCTCCGCTCCCAATCGCCGATGGTCCCGCTTCTTGGCCTCCTCGATGGCCTCCAGGTGCGCCTTGAGCTCCTCCTTGCTACCGAAGGCGGTACCGTAGATGCGCTGGAGCATCTCGTTGGACTCATCCCCCTTCCAGTAGACCCCGGAAGCTTCCAGCAGCTTGACGGCGCCGATCTGCGACGCCTTCTGCACATGGGGACCACGGCATAGATCGACGAAGCCGCCGTGGCGATAGAGGGTGAGGGTATCGCCCTCGGGGATGTCCTTCAGGCGCTCCACTTTGAGGTGCTCCCCCATCTCCGTGAAGATCCGGGCGGCTTCCTCGCGGGTGACTTCCTGGCGCTCGAAGACGGCCTTCTCCTTCAGGATCTTGCGCATCTGGGCTTCGATGCGCTCCAGATCTTCCGGCGTGAAGGCGCGGGGGAAACGGAAGTCGTACTGGAATTTCTCGCTGTGGTCCTGGCGACCGACATCAATCTCCGTTTCCGGCCACAGGCGCTTGACGGCATCCGCCAGCACATGCTCGGCGGAGTGGCGGATGAAGTCCCCGGATTCCGGATCCCGGTTGGTGAAGAGACGGAACGCGCCGCTCTTCAGGAGGGGGGTGCGCAGATCCACCTGCCCACCGTCCAGCTCGGCGCCGATGGCCGCCCGGGCCAGCCCCTCGCCGATGCTCGCCGCCACCTCCAGCGGGGTTGTCCCGGCCTGGACCTCGCGAACATCACCGTTGGGCAAGGTAAGGCGAACAACGTCTGTGGCCGTGGTCATGGCGGAGCCTCGATTCTCTTTTTTTCGGATCGGCGGGTGGGGAAAACCTTGGTAGGCGCTAGCGGACTCGAACCGCTGACCTCTACCGTGTGAAGGTAGCGCTCTAACCAGCTGAGCTAAGCGCCTGTCATCACCGGGTTCCTCAGAACCCAGTTTTGCAGTTGTGGTAGGCCCGAGCGGACTCGAACCGCTGACCTCTACGATGTCAACGTAGCGCTCTAACCAGCTGAGCTACGGGCCTCTACCGATTGTCAAAGTCCCCCGTCCGTGTGACTGCGTCGCGCTGTCCGGGAGAAGAGGGAGACTAGCAAAGGACGGGGCGGAGAGTCAATGTTGCCAGGTCCAGAAATCCGTCCATTGGCGCAGTGCTTCGTCCTCTTCCCCAGCCTGCTGGACGAGTACCGTCCGATCCAGCGCTCGCGCCTGTTGGGCCACTTCTCGGAAGCGCTGCCGGGCCTCGTCCTCCTCGCCCTGGAACCAGACCAGCCGCCCCAGGTCCAGGCGCAGCTGCAAGGCTTGATCCACCCGCTCCCCCGGAGCCCCTGCGGCGATGGCCTCGACGCTGGCCATCTGCCGCCAGGTGGTCAGCAACCGCTCCTCCCCCAGGCGCCGGTCCAACTCCACCGCCAGCCGCGCTGCGTCCCGCCGTAGACCGACCTCCTCCTTGCTCACCACCTGGGGAAGAATCCGCTGGAAGAGGGCCGCCGCCGCTTCGATCTCCCCCCGATGCAGGTGGATCTGGAGCCGCTGCATGCGGCTGTACAGGAGGGTGGAATCGGCATCGCCGCGCGGCTGGTAGCGGTCCTCAACCTCGGCCACGAGTGTTTCCGCCTCGTCCGTGCGCTCGACCTTCAGCAGCAGCCGGGCGAGGCGCAGCAGGTCCCGATCCGCGTGTTCCACTTGACCGCTACTCCGCCGTAGGGCCGCAGCCTGCCGCCACGCCGCAATCGCCTCGGTCCAATCTTGGCGCCGTTCGTGAAGAGAAGCCAGGCGTGCCAGAGACATCCCGATGAGCGTGGCATCACCGAGTTCCAGAGAGAGCCGGTGGGCCTCCTCCAGGCTCGCGGCAGCCTCGTCGAGATCGCCGCGACGCTCATGGTGCCCGGCCTCCGCCTGAAGAATCCGCGCCAGCAAATAGCGATTGCCGATCCGCCGGGTGAGGGCACCCGCCTCCCCCAGAGCGGCCTCCTCCTCGTCGTGGCGACCGAGCCAGCCCAGGATCCAGGATTGATTGGTCAGCATGCCGGCCACGAGATAGGGATCCTCGGCGCGCCGGGCCTCCGCCACCGCCCGGGCGAAGGCCGCCTCCGACGCCTGCAAGTCTTCCCGCCGGTATTCCAGACTGCCGCGGTTATTCCACACTTGCGCCAGGGCTCGGGGGTCGGCGGCCTGCCGTGCCAGGGTCAAGGCCCGATCGAGCATCCCCTCCGCCTCCACGACGGAAACCTGGCTGCGCTTCTTGCCGAGTCGCGCCAGGGCGATAGCCAGATGGGAGGGATCCGCGCACTGTTCCAGGATGGGAGGCAGCGCTTCCAGAGGCAACGGGGAGCGCTCGCCGTCCCAGGTATCCCGCAGCACCAGGCTGGCTCGGGCCAGGCCGCATCGATCCTCCGTCTGTTCCAGGATACGCCGTGCTGCGGACATCGCCTCATCCGCCCGAGCGACTTCGCCGATGGCCTCCAGGGCTCCGGCCAGGAGCAGGTGGGCTTCCGCCTCCAGCGACGGTTCCCCCGCAGTCCGAGCCGCCAGGACGGCCCGTGCCGCGGCCGCCCGCCCCCGCGAGTAATCGACGACGCGCAACGCCTGGCGAGCAGCCTCCAGGTGAGCCTCGGCGGGGAGCTGGTCCGCCCCGGGCTGGGCCTGCCAGTAGGCCGCCGCCCCCAGGGAGAGGATGCCGAGCACCGGTAACGCCACAGCTGCGGCGCGCCACCGCCGCTGTCGTGGCGGCACCGCGACCCCGAGGACGGCGCGCAGCGCGACCACCATCGCCGCCGCATCGGGGAAGCGCTTCGCGGGATCTGGATGCTGCGCCCGCGACAGAACGGCGCCCACCGCCGAGGGCAGCTCTGGACACGACGGCCCATCGACCGTCGGCAAGCACCCCGTCAGAATCTGGTACGCCACCACTCCCAGGGCGTAGCGATCCGCCGCCGCCGTGGGCTGGCCTCCGGCGAGGACTTCCGGGGCCAGGTAGCCGGGCGTGCCCCGGGGGGAGGCTTCGGGCCTCGCCTCCCCCGTCCAGGCGGAGCGAGCCAGGCCAAAGTCCGTGACCACCGCCCGGGCGGGAGTCAACACCACATTGGCGGCTTTCAAATCACAATGGTAGATCCCGGCCCCGTGGGCGGCATCCAACGCCGCCGCCAGCTGACCGAGCAGTTCGAGGGCTTCCGGCCACGGCAGCGGCCCCTGGCGGGCGATCCGCGCGGCCAGGGTTTCGCCCTCCAGCAGTTCCATGGTCAGCGCCAGGATGGGCCGCCCCGCCTCTCCCCAGGCGGTACCGTCGGCCCCGGGGTGATGGACCACCAGATCGAAAATCCGGCACACATTGGGGTGGGTCACCTGCCGTGCCAGCTGGACCTCGCGGCGGAAGAGTTCCTCGGCATCCCCATGGTGGGTCACCCGGGGGCGGATGACCTTCAACGCCACCGGGGTGCCGAGCTCCAGATCCTCGGCCTCGAACACCTGCCCCATGCCCCCAGCGCCCAGAGGACCGACGATGCGGAAGCGACCGGCGACCACCTCTTCCGTCAAGAATACTGGGGGCTCGATGCCGCCGTCCTTCCCCGAAGAAAGGGGAGAACCGGTCATCGTCCGGGTGAAACCCGGGGTGGGTACTTCCGCCATAGGATCCTCCTCTCAATCCGTGGAGGTTGGCACGGCTTCCCGCGCCCAGGAGTGCCGCAGGTCGAAGCGCTTCAACTTCTTCGCCAGTCCATTGCGCGACAGACCCAGGAGGTCCGCGGCCTCCCCCAGGCGTCCACCGGTGCGCAACATGGCTTCTCGCAGGAGTGCCCTTTCCAACGCTTCGAGACGGGGGACTAATTCCAGCGAATCCATCTCCTCCGGGGCCTGGTCCACCTCCGGCCTGGCGTTGCGGATCGCATCGGAAAGCAGCTCCACGCCCAGAATCGCACCCTCCCCGGCGGCCAGCACCAGCCGATGCATCTCCTGCTCCAACTCGCGCACATTGCCCGGCCAGGAGTAGGCCCGCAGGCGGGCCAGCGCCCCGGCGGTCATACCCCGGGGATGGACCCCCTCCCGGGTTGAGAACTGCTCTAGAAAGTGGGCTACCAGCCCGGGGATCTCCTCCCGGCAGCGCCGGAGCGGGGGGACCTCCAGCACCGCACCCGCCAGACGGTAGAAGAGATCTTCCCGCAATCCCCCGGTCTCACCCCGTCCCCCAGGCCCCAGAGCGGCGTTGGTGGCCGCCAGGATCCGCACATCCACCGAGCGCGCCTTCCCACCCAGGGGGCGGATCTCACCCTCCTGCAACGCGCGGAGCAATTTCGGTTGCAGGGCGTGGGGCATCTCCCCGATCTCGTCGAGAAAGAGGGTGCCCCCTTCCGCCTGCTGGAAAAGACCGAACCGCGGTTCGACTCCCGTCGCGGCGCCCTTGACGACACCAAACATCTCCGCTTCCAGCAACGCCTCGGGAATCGCCGCACAGTTGACCGCCACGAAGGGATGCGCGGCCCGAGGGGACGAGGCGTGCACAATGTGGGCGATGGCCTCCTTGCCCACCCCGGTCTCGCCGTGGATCAACACGGCGAGTCCGCCCCGCGCCACAGGCCGCACCCGCTGGTAGAGCGAGCGCATGGCCGCGCTGGTACCGACGTGATACCCCGGTGGAAACACCAGTGCCTGCCGCACCGTCGAAGCCTCCTGCTCGTGCACCAGAATCGCGTCCCAGGAGGCGGTCTCGCCGGGTGAAAGGGCGCGGGACGGTGCGACCGGGGGCGGGGCAAGGCGGATCGCCAGGGCACCGTCGGCATCGAGGCGTTCCACGGTCAGATGGACGGATCCGAAGCTCACCGTGCTGCCCTCCGGCACCGCAGCGCGCTGCACTCGGGTGCCCTCGATGAGCGTCCCATTCTTGCTGCCCCGATCCTCCACCGTCACCCCCGTCGGGGTCACGGTGAGCACCGCGTGTTCGCGGGAAACACTGTCCGTGGGCAGCCGCACATCGCTGCCCCGGCGACTGCCGACCCGGTGGGTGCCCGGGCCGAGATCAAAGACCAGCTGTTGGCCGTCCATGCGGGTTTGCAGACGAAAGTGGGGACCGGCGTCCGCAGTGGAAACGCCCATACAACAATCTCCCTCGGACCATTCACCGCACGCCGTGGGCATCGTGCCCACGCTGTGCACCATTCGCCGCCACCACGATCACACTTCGAGAAGGGGAACCTTCCAGGAAAGGGAGCGGCAACATCAAAAGAATCATCAGCATACAACAAACTGACCCGACTGAAAACTCACCCGGCGCACCCCTGGCACATTCCCTGCTCTGGACCCCCCTCAGAACCCGGGTTGTCTTGCAGCCCCTACTTTTCTATTCGTTGGACTCAAGGAGATTGATCGTCATGTTGAATTCCCTCGTATGCCGAGGAAGAGCAGCCAACCCACGCCGGTGGATCGGCGTCTTGCTGCTCCTGCTCCTCACCACTCCCGTAGCCTTCGCCTACAACCCCAACCAACCCCAGGGCTTCGGCCCCGAACGGAGCTACCAGCAAACCCCGGCGCTGCCGGATCAGGTGGATCAGTTCTCCGGGCGGCTTTCGGTGACGGTTCCCATCGGCCCCTTCACCCTGGTCTATAACAACAATGTCTGGCGCTACTCTGAGGAGCCGGATGGCAAGCAGATCAAGATCCGGGCAGAACCGGATCGCTTGCAGAACGCCGGCCTCGGCTGGCACCTGGGGTGGGGCGAACTGTACAACCCCGAGCATTGGTACAACAACTCCATCGCCAACCAATGGCTCTACGTGGGCGCCGATGGGTCCCGCCATCTTTTTTATGGTGCCCTGCATCGCAACGAGGATGATGGCGATGGCAATGTCTACTACACCCGGGACAACTCCTACCTGCGGCTGAAGAAGATCGTCTCCGGCTCGACCTGGGATATCGAATTCCCTGACGGCATGACTCGCCGCTTCATCAAAGGAGCCGGTGGGTCCCCGTACCGGCTGGTTAGCGCCTGGGACCGCTTTGGCTCCGCCAGCGATCCGGACCTCACCTTCACCTACTCCGTCGATGACAAGTTGCGCACCGTCACCGACCGCCACGGTCGGCATCACTACGTGCACCTGGCCGGGGGTAAGGACCTGGTGGACGGCAACCCCTTGAGCTGGATGATCCGGGTGGTCACCCAGGTGGACATCCAGGGGGTCAACGGGCAGCGTTCGGTCTACAACTTCAACTACCGCAACATCTCGGTCAATGTCAGTTGCAAGAACACCTCAAGCCAGGTCGGCCCCCGCATCCGCCTGCCCCATCTGACGGGGATCGACCTTCCCGATGGCACCGCCTATGTCATGGAGGAGGCTGGAACGCCCTCCTACATCAACACCTGCCCGGCGGGGATCGATGACGCTCCTGGCTCCCTGACCCACATGCAGCTCCCCACCGGGGGCGTGATGC
>Ga0210063_1000520_pt1 | contig 11370 bp, 12 predicted proteins | sample Muzzi_PWA_D1_FD_185529 | JGI IMG/M metagenome (GOLD analysis project Ga0210063, IMG submission 185529) | Wetland microbial communities from San Francisco Bay, California, USA, that impact long-term carbon sequestration - Muzzi_PWA_D1 (SPAdes) | ecosystem: Environmental > Aquatic > Marine >... | reverse complement strand
CCCCCGCCGCTAAGCGCCCACCAAGCGCGCGAGTGTCGCTTTTTGCCACCTATGGGGTGGTCAATCCGACAATCGGCGCCGGCTACAACCCCATCGTCTTGCCGAGGATCTCCTTCATCACCTCATCGGTGCCGCCGCCGATCGGGCCGAGGCGGGCGTCGCGGACGGCGCGCTCGATGCCGTACTCGCGCATGTAGCCGTAGCCGCCGTGGATTTGGAGGCACTGGTCGGCGATCTCCACGGCGGCGCGCTGGGTGAGCAGCTTGGCGATCGTCACCTCGCGGATGCAGTCCTGGCCGGTGTGGAAGAGGCGGAGGGCGTCGTAGGTCTGGGCGCGGCAGGCTTCGGCGCGGGTCGCCATCTCCGCCACCTGGTGGCGGATCGCCTGGAACTTGCCGATCGGGCGGCCGAAGGCTTCGCGCTCGAGGGCGTAGGCGACCGCGGTCTCGATCAGCCGCTGCATCCCGCCGATCGCGCCGATCGCCATCAGCAGCCGCTCCCAGGCGAAGTTGGCCATGATCAGCTTGAAGCCGCCGTTCTCCTCGCCCAGCAGGTTCTCGGCCGGGACCTCGACGTCGGTGAAGGAGATTTCGCCGGTGTCGGAGGAGTGCCAGCCCATCTTCTCCAGCTTGCGCGAGACCTCGTAGCCGGGCATCTCGCGCTCCAGGAGGAGGAAGGAGATGCCGCCGTGGCCGCCCTCCTCGGTCGTCTTGCAGGCGCAGACCAGGAAGTCGGCGCGGACGCCGTTGGTGATGAAGGTCTTCGCCCCGTTGACCAGGTAGCCGTCGCCGACCCGCTTCGCGGAGGTGCGGATGCCGGCGACGTCGGAGCCGGCGCCCGGCTCGGTGATCCCCAGCGCCCCGATCTTCTCGCCGGCGATCCCCGGCGTCAGCCAGCGCTGCCGCTGCACCTCGTCGCCGAAGTTGAAGATCGGCGGCATCGCGATCGAGGCGTGGGCGTTGAGTCCCGCCGCGACCCCGCCCGAGCCACCGGCCCGGGCCAGCTCCTCGACCCAGACCGCGTCGTGCAGGTGGTCGCCGCCCTGGCCGCCGTAGGCCTCGGGGAACTTGAGGCCGAGGAAGCCGAGCTCGGCGCAGCGGCCGAACAGCTCGCGCGGGAACTCGCGCGCCGCCTCCCACTCGTCGACGTGGGGTGCGATCTCGGCCGTGACGAACCGCCCCACGGTCTCGCGCAGCTCCTCGTGCTCCTCCCCGAACGGGGGCAGGATCGCCCTGCTGCCGGTGTCCCTGATCACCGCCATCGCCAGGGACGCTAACGGGTTTCTACGGATTTGCGGTTCGGAATCGCGCCGGTACGATCGGCGCATGTCCCTGCCGGTGGTGCTGGTGGTAGACGAGGACGCCGCGGCGCTGACCCGTGCCGAGGAGCAGCTGGCGCGCCGCTACGGGGGCGACTACGCGGTGCGGGCCGAGCGCTCCGCGGCGGCCGCGCTGGCCACCCTGGAGGCGCTGCGCGACGAGGACGTCCCGGTCGCCCTGGTGCTCGCCGACCAGTGGACCGAGGGGATGACCGGAGCGGAGCTGCTGGCGCGGGCCAAGCCACTGCACCCGAGCGCCAAGCGCGGTCTGCTGATCGAGTGGGGTGGCTGGGGCGACCCGGCGACTGCCGAGGCGATCTTTGAGGCGATGGCGCTGGGCCGGATCGACTACTACGTGCTGAAGCCGGAGCGCTCGCCGGACGAGCTCTTCCACCGCACGATCGCCGAGTTCCTCTTCGAGTGGGCGCGGGCCGAGACCTCGGTCCAGGGCGAGATCGAGTTCGTCGCCGACCCCGGCTCGCCGCGCACCCACCGCCTCCACGACCTGCTCGGCCGCAACGGCGTGCCCTACGTCTGCCACCGACCCGACACCGCGACCGGCCGCGAGCTTCTCGCCGCCGCCGGCCGCGAGGACGCCTCGCAGCCGGTCGCCCGGATCCGCAACGGCCGCATCCTGGTCGACCCGTCCAACCGCGAGATCGCCGCCGCCTTCGGCGTCTCCACCGAGCTCGGCGAGCGGCGCCGCTTCGACGTCGCGATCGTCGGCGCCGGCCCGGCCGGCCTCGCCGCCGCCGTCTACGCCTCCTCGGAGGGGATGCGGGCGCTGGTGGTCGAGCGCGAGGCGATCGGCGGCCAGGCGGGGTCGAGCTCGCGGATCCGCAACTACCTCGGCTTCTCGCGCGGGGTGAGCGGCGCCGAGCTGGCCCAGCGCGCCTACCAGCAGGCCTGGGTCTTCGGCACCTCCTTCCTGCTGATGCGCGAGGTCACCGAGCTGATCCCCGGCGAGCGCTGCCACCGGCTGCGGATCGGCGAGGACGAGATCGAGGCGCGCGCCGTGGTCCTGGCCAGCGGCGTCTCCTACCGGCGACTCGAGATCCCCGCCCTGGCCGAGCTGGAGGGCAGCGGCGTCTTCTACGGCGCCTCGGCCGCCGAGGCGAAGGCGCTGGCCGGGAAACGGGCCTTCGTGGTCGGCGGCGGCAACTCCGCCGGGCAGGCCGCGATGCACCTGGGCCGGTTCGCCGCCGATGTGACGATCGTCGTCCGCGGGCCGTCGCTGGCCGAAAGTATGTCCAGCTACCTGCGCGACGAGATAGACGCTGCGGATAACATCGAGGTGATGCTGGAGACGGAGGTTGTCGACGGCGAGGGGGATGGCCAGCTCCAAGCGCTCAAGCTCCACGACCGTGCGACCGGTCGCGACTCGACCGTGCCCGCGGACGCGCTCTTCGTCCTGATCGGCGCCCGACCCGGGACCGAGTGGCTGCCCGAGCAGGTCGAGCGCGACCAGTGGGGCTACGTGCTCTGCGGCCGCGACGTCAGCGCCGAGGCCGGCGCCGACCAGCGCCAGCGACTGATGCTGGAGACCGGCCTGCCGCGCCTCTTCGCGGTCGGCGACGTCCGCCACGGAGCGGTCAAGCGGGTCGCCTCCGCGGTCGGCGAGGGATCGGTCGTGATCCAGCAGGTCCACCAGTGCCTCGAAGCCGAGGAAGCGGCGCTGGGCGCCGCGGGGGCCGGGTGAGGACGTGGCGCTGACCATCTACGAGCGCGCCGGCGGCTTCTCGGCCGTCCGCAAGGTCGTCTCCGACTTCTACGACAAGGTGCTCGAATCGGAGACCGTCTCCCACCACTTCGAGGGCGTCGACATGCGCCGCCTGATCGACCACCAGACCCGGTTCATCGCCTTCCTGATGGGCGGTCCGGCCAGCTACACCGAGGAGCACATCGAGCACCTGCACAGCAAGCTCGGCATCACCCTGACCGAGTTCGACGAGGTGGTAGAGCTGCTGGAGGAGACGCTCGAGGACTTTGGCTTCGCCTCCGAGGACGTCGCAAAAATCACCCAGGAACTGCGCAAACGTGAGTCAATCATCGTCACTGCCCGCTGACGGCGAGTTCCTGCGTGAGCTGCTGGCGACCCTCGACGTCGGGGTCGCCGTCGCCGACCCGGAGAGCTGGGAGATCCTCTTCGAGAACGCTCGCTTCTTCAACTGGTTCGGCCCCACCGAGGACATCGACGCCGGCCTCGACCGGCGGCTGCCCGAGTTCGACGCCGACCGGGCCGCGACGCGGATCGGCAAAGGCCGGGCCTACAAGTACGAGGTCGAGTCCGGAGAGGGGGCGCGGACGACCCCGATCGAGGTGGTGCTGCGCGGCTGCTCGTTCGAAGACCGGCAGCTGGTCGTCGCCGAGTGCTCGGACATCGGCAAGCGCAAGGAGGCCGAGTACATGCTCGACTCCCACACCCGGATGGTCGAGAAGTACACCCGCGACCTGAAGCGGGAGAAAGAGCGGGCGCAGAAACTGCTGCTCAACATCATGCCCCAGGCGGTCTACGAGGAGATGAAAGATTTCGGCTCGGTGACGCCGCAGCGCTACGAGGCGACGACGATCCTGATGCTGGATTTCGTCGGCTTCACCGACATGGCGGTGTCGCGCGACCCGGGCAGCATCGTCTCCGAGCTGAACGACATCTTCTCCGCCTTCGACCGGATCGTCGAGCTCTTCAACTGCGAGCGGATGAAGACGATCGGCGACGCCTACATGGCGGTTGCCGGCATCCCCGAGCAGAGCAGCGACCACGCCCAGAGCATCGCCCGGGTGGCGCTGCGGATGCGCCGCTACCTGGAGCGCCGCAACACCTCCCACCGCGAACCCTGGCTGGGCCGGATCGGGATCCACTCCGGGCCGGTGGTCGGTTCGATCGTCGGCGTGCAGCGCTACGTCTACGACATCTTCGGCCCGGGGGTGAACCTCGCGTCGCGGATGGAGACGGCGGCCGAACCGATGGAAATCGCGATCACCGAGGACACCCACGAGCTGATCCGCGACGAGTTCATCTGCAGCGAGCGAGGGGTCGAGGAGGTCAAGGGCTTTGGCGAGCAGCGCATCTTCAGCCTCGAAGGGGAGCTCGACTCGCGCTGAGCCGGCCGACCCGGCGGCGACGCTCTTCGTCTGCCTGTTCGCGGTCCAGGGGGCGGTGATCGCGCTCAGCCCGGTGCTGCCGGCGGTGGCCGCCGACTTCGGGGTCTCGACCGCGGCGGCGGGCCAGCTCCGCACCCTGACCGGCCTGGTCGCCGGGCTGAGCGCGATCGCGATCGGGCGGCTGACCGCGCGGCTCGGGCTGCGCGAGCTGCTGCTCGCCGGCCTGCTCGCCCTCGCCACGGGGTCGCTGGCCAGCGCCGCGGCGCCAAGCTTCGCCGTGCTCGCCGCGGCCCAGGTCCTGGTCGGGGTGGGGATGGCGGTCGTCCTCTCCGGCGGCCTCGCGGCTGCCGCCGAGTGGGCCACCCCCGATCGTCGCGCGCACGCCCTCTCCTGGGCCCTGCTCGGGCAGCCGTTCGCCTGGATCGCCGGGATGCCGGCGATCGGTGTGCTCGGCACGGTCAGCTGGCGCTGGGGCTGGCTCGCCGTCCCCTTCCTCGCCAGCCTGGTCGCGCTGGTGGCGGTGGCGCGTCGCCCGGCGACGCCGCACCGCGAGCCGGCCGACGGCACCTGGCAGTTGCTGGCGGGCAGCCCACGGGTCGCCGCCTGGGCGCTCGGCGAGCTCTTCGCCTGGGCTGCCTGGGCCGGGACCCTGGTCTACGCCGGCGCCCTCTTCATCGAAAGCTACGGCCTCTCGACCGCGACGGCGGGGCTGCTGCTGGGCCTGGCGGCGGTCGCCTACTTCCCGGGCAACCTGGCCGCGCGCCGCCACGTCGACCGCTCCGCCCAGCTGCTCGTCACCGTGCTGCCGCCGCTCGCCGCGGCGCTGGTCGCGGTGTTCGGCACGCTCCGCCCGGCGGCCGCGTTCAGCGCCGCGGTGCTCGCCCTGTTGACCACGGTCGGCGCGGCGCGGACGATCGCCGGCAGCGCCCTCGGCCTCGAGGTCTGCGCCCACCGCCGCGTCTTCGCGATGCGGATCCGCACCGCCGCCACCCAGTTCGGGTACCTGCTCGGCGCGGCGCTGGGTGGGATCGCGCTCAGCGCCGGCGGCTACCCGGCCGTCGGCGTCACGTTCGCCGCCCTCTTCGCGCTCTCGGCCCTGCCGCACCTCACAGCCGTTCTCGGCGGCTCCGCCGACTGATCAGATGGCGCCCCTCGGTTCCGCCGCCCGATGCGAGAGGGTTACGCAATCGAACCCGGAGGAGGCGAGATGCAGCCGTCCGATTACCCGCTCGAGTTCGCGGTCGAGTACCCGGAGCGAAGCCTGAACAGGTTGACCACCGCGTTCCGGATATTCACGGTGATTCCGATCGCGATCGTCTTCTGGCTGCTGACCAACGGCAACTGGAGCTACGACGAATACGCAGGCACGTTTGGGACGGGAGTCGGCCTGGTGGTCTTCCCGCTGGCGCTGATGATCCTCTTCCGCAAGAAGTACCCGCGCTGGTGGTACGACTGGAACCTCGAACTGCTGCGCTTCTCCAATCGCATTGCCATCTACTTTGCGCTGATGGACGACCGCTACCCGTCGACCGATGAGCAGCAGTCGGTGCGGCTCCAGTTCCCCCACCCGAATGCGGAGACCGAGCTCGAACGGGGGATGCCGATCGTCAAGTGGCTGCTGGCGATCCCGCACTACGTCGTCCTCTTCTTCCTCAGCATCGGCGCCTTCTTTGCCGTGATCGGCGCCTGGTTCGCGATCCTCTTCACCGGCCGCTACCCGCGTGGGCTCTTCGAGTTCGTCGAGGGCGTGATCCGCTGGCACAACCGGGTCGCCGTCTACGCCTTCGTTCTCACCACCGACAAGTACCCGCCGTTCCGCCTCTCGCCCTGACCCGTCGCAGGTAGCATCGCCGCAACGGCAAGGGAGGAGGGGTTGCGGGTGAGGTCGTTGTGGACAGCCAGACGCTGAGCCTGGTCACGATCCCGTTGTTCACGGGGGCGATCGGGTACGTGACCAACTGGAGCGGGGTCTGGATGCTGTTTTACCCGGTGCGCTTTGCCGGCCTCACCGTGCCCGGGTTGGCAACGCTCGCCAACCTGATGCCGCGCCGCATCCAGCAGATCCCGGGGATCGGGCAGGGGGGGATCGGGTGGCAGGGGATCGTCCCCTCGCGGGCGGCGAAGATGGGCTCGATCGCGGTCGACAAGGGAATCGCCAAGCTGGGCGGGGCGTCCGATTTCTACGAGCAGCTCGACCCCGAGGCGATCGCCGAGCAGATCCTCGGCAGCGCCCGCGGCGAGATCCACGACGTGGTCGAGCGGATCATGGAGCGCGAGCGGCCGCAACTCTGGCACGACCTGCCACCGCGGGTGCGGGCGGCGGTGCACGCTCGGGTCCAGGAGCAGCTGCCGGAAATCGTGCGCACGATCACCGACCGGATCGGCGCCCACATCGACGAGCTGGTCGACCTGAAGCTGATGGTGATCCAGCACGTAGAGGCCAACCCGGAGCTGGCCAACCGGATCTTCCTCGAGGTCGGCCGGCGCGAGCTGCGCTTCATCGTCAACTTCGGCTTCTTCTTCGGCTTCGCGCTCGGCATTCCGACCGCCTTCATCACCGAGCTGGCGCTGACCCAGTGGTGGGTGCTGCCGATCGCCGGGGTGGCGATCGGCTACACGACCAACCTGGTCGGGATCCGGATGATCTTCGAGCCGGTGCGGCCGCGGCGGGTCGGCCCGTTCCAGATCCAGGGCCTCTTCCTGCGCCGCCAGCCCGAGGTGGCGGGCGTCTACGCCGACATCATCGCCGACGAAATCGTGACCATGGGCAACATGGCCGACGACCTCCTGCACGGTCCCAACTCCGACCGCACCCGGCAGATGATCGAGGCGGCGCTGCGGCCGGCGGTCGACCGCGCGGTGGGGCGGGCGCGGCCAGCGGTCCGGGTCGCGGTCGGGCCGCGGCGCTACGACCAGATCCGCTCCTCGGTTGCGATCGAGGCCGCAGACTCGACCGTGGCGCCGCTTGCCGACGAGGACTTCAACCGGGCCCAGAGCGAGGGCGTGCGCGAGTTCGTGGCAACGCGGATGCGGGCGATGGACCCGGCCGACTTCTCGGAGATGCTGCGCACCGCGATGCGCGAGGACGAGTGGCTGCTGTATCTGCACGGTGCCGTGCTCGGATTCGGCGCGGGCCTGCTACACCTGGCGATATTCGGATGAGCGACGGGGCTGACAGGGGCGTCCGGCCGGGGCGTGAGCTGGTGCGGGTCGAGCCCGACGGGCCGCCGAGCCTGGGCGATCTGGCCCGGGCCGCGCCGGGGCTGGCGAGGATCGCGGCCGGGATCGGCTGGCGCGGCGCCAACCGGATCGTCGGCGCCTCCGCGGATGGCGCCGCGCGCGTCGTCCGCGCCGCCGCCAGCGGCGAATCGACCGCCCAGGTGCTGCAGGACACGGGCGCCGAGTTGCGCGCCTACGCGCGCGACCTGCTGGGCGTCGATGCCAGCCCGCGGCCGGCGCGGGGATCCGCCGCTCGATTCGACCGCGACTCGGCGGCGGCGCTGCGCAACCGCGGCGAGGAGCTGCTGCGCCGGTCGGCCGACGTCGAGGTCGAGGTCGACTCCCACCCCGCCTACAGGCGGATCCTCGACGCGTTGGCTCCGGACGAGGCGCGCATCCTCCGCTTCCTCGCCGGGAGCGGGCCGCAGCCCTCGGTCGACATTCGGGCCGGGCTGCCGCTCGCTTCGGAGCTGGTCTCCCAGGGCCGGACGATGATCGGCGAGGAGGCGGGTTGCCGGCACAGCGACCGGGTCTATGCCTACCTCAACAACCTGCACCGGCTGGGGCTGATCTGGTTCTCCCGCGAGCCGCTCCGCGACCCCCGCCGCTACCAGGTGCTGGAGGCGCAGCCCGAGGTTGCGGCGGCGCTGGAGGAGGGCGGCAGGCTGGCCCGGACGGTGCGCCGCAGCATCGTCCTCACCCCGTTCGGCGAGGACTTCTGCGCGATCTGCCTGCCGCCGGGCGAGCGTCACGAAGCCGACACGGAACCGTTGCGCTAATTTTGCAGACAACGCGTTTCTCGTATGAGGTTTCCGGCTAGCGTGGGGGGCATGGAGCGAACGATGTGGACCGACGAGCGGCTCAGCGAGCGATTCGACGGCATCGACCGCAGGTTCGATGGGGTGGACCGCAGCCTCGAGCGGCTCGACGGCGACGTCCGCGAGCTACGGACCGACATGCGCGAGATGCGAACCCTGATGTTCCAGCTCTGGGGCACCAACATGCTCGCGATCCTGGCCACGATCGGGACCGTGATCGCGACCCGGACCTGAGCGCGGGCGCCTACTCGGGCAGCGTTCTGTGGCCGCGGCCGGCGTGGTCGAAGCCGAGCAGGTTGCCCTGCCGGTTCTTCGGGCCGCCGTGGTAGTAGGCGCGGATCTCGGCGATCTTGCCGTCGCGGAGCAGGAACCACTCGGTGCCGCGGTCGAGGCGCGGCTCGCCGCTCTCCAGGTGGCGCCAGGTCATCGACCACTCGATCACCGCCTGGTCGCCCTCTTCGATCGCGTTCTCGACCTTCCAGTTGGCGCCGATGTTGGCCACCGCCCACTCGGTCATCTGGCCGATCGTCTCCGCTCCCCGGTGCGGCTCCAGCCGCGTGTAGTAGTGGGTCGCGTCCTCGGTGAAGTGCGAGGCGACGGCGGCCGCGTCGCCGGTGTTGAGCGCCGCGTAGTAGGACCGGATGCGATCGACGTTGGCGCCCACGAGATCGCCGCCCCTACAGCCCGTAGCTCCGCCCGATCACGTCGAGCATCACCTCGTCGGTCCCGGCCCCGATCCGGTTGAGGCGAACGTCGCGGTAGGCGCGCTCGATCTCGTACTCCTTCATGTAGCCGTAGCCGCCGAGGATCTGGATGCACTCGTCGGCGACCTCGCAGGCGATTCGCGAGGAGAACAGCTTCGCCATCGTGACCTCGCGCACCGGGTACTCGCCGTTGGCGAAGCGCCAGGCGGTCGCGTAGGTGAACTGCTTGGCCGCCTCGGTCTTGGTCGCCATCTCGGCGAACTTGTGGCGGATCGCCTGGAACTTGCCGATCGGGCGGCCGAAGGCTTCGCGCTCCTTGGCGTACTCGAGGGTCCGCTCGATCATCCGCTCGCAGCCCGCGTGGGAGCCGGCGGCGGCGACCAGCCGCTCGCCCTGGAGCTCCCAGGCGATGTGGTAGAAGCCCTTGCCGACCTCGCCCAGCACCGCGTCGGCGGGGACGCGGACGTCGTCGAAGGCGAGTTCGCCGGTGTCGGAGGAGTGCATCCCCATCTTCTCCAGCTCCGCCGAGACGGTGAATCCGGGAACCTTCTCGCCGTTCTCGTCGCGGAGGTCGACGACGAAGAGGGTGATGCCGCCGTGGCGCTCCTCGGGGTCGGTCTTGGCGACGAGGACGATGAAGTCGGCCCGCGGCCCGTTGGTGATGAAGGTCTTGGAGCCGTTGATCACGTATTCGTCGCCGTCGCGGATCGCCGTGGTCCGGATCCCGGCGACGTCGGAGCCGGCGCCGGGCTCGGTGATCCCGAGGCAGCCGACCTTGTCGCCCTTGATCCCCGGCACCAGGTACTTCTGCTTCTGCTCCTCGGTGCCGAGCAGGTGGATCGGCGGCAGCACCATGTCGGTCTGCACCGCGAAGGCCATGTTGGTCCCGCCCGAGCCGGAGTAGCTCATGCACTCGGCCCGGACCAGCGAGTAGTAATAGTCGCCGCCCTGGCCGCCGTACTCCTCCGGGAAGCAGAGGCCGAGAAAGCCGAGGTCGCCGGCCCGCTTCATCTTCTCGGTCGGCCAGTAGGTCTCCTCCCACTCGTTGCGGTGGGGCCAGAGCTCCTTTTCGACCCAGGAGCGCAGCGACTCGCGCAGGTCTTCGTGCTCCTGGCTGAAGATGAAGTGCTTGCGCCCGGCCTCGAAGTCGGGCTTGATCACGCTGGAGCCGTCGCTCGTCGCAGTCGCCACTGTTCCCTCTCCTCCCTCGCGGTTAGCGAGTGGACAGTAGCACTTTCCACTTTCGACTCAATTCGGATATCGTTGCCACGGATGACGCCGGGGAGCTACGAGAAGGTCGGTTACGAGGTCGCCGACGGGGTGGCGACCGTGACCCTGGACGACCCGGAGAAGCGCAACATGCTCTCCGCCCAGATGCTGACCGAGCTGGTCGCGGCGATGAAGGAGGCGCGCGACTCCGAGCAGGTCCGCGCCGTGGTCCTCACCGGCGCCGGCGACAAGGTCTTCTGCGCCGGCGCCGACCTCGGCGGCTTCGGGGCCGACGTGCCGCTGATCCAGAAACACTTCGCCTCCGACCTCTTCCTCGAGTTCTTCCGGCTGATGCCGCGGCTCGGCAAGCCCTCGCTCTGCGCGGCGAACGGCCACGTCCTGGCCGGCGGGATGGGTCTGGCGCTCTCCTGCGACCTGCTGATCGCCAAAGAGGGAGCGACCTTCGGCACCCCGGAGATCAACGTCGGCGCCTTCCCCTACATGATCATGGCGGTCATCTACCGCAACGTCCCGCGCAAGAAGGTCAACGAGATGATGCTGCTGGGCGAGCGGCTCTCGGCCGAGCAGGCGGTCGAGTACGGGCTCGCCAACAGGGTCGTCCCGGCCGCCGAGTTCGACCCCGCGGTCGCCGAGTGGGCCGGCAAGCTGGCCGCCAAGAGCCCGGTCCTGATGCGGCTCGGCCACGACGCGATGTATCGCCAGCAGGACATGGGGCTGGACGAGGCGCTGGAGTTCCTGCGCTCCCAGCTCTCGCTCACGATGACCACCGAGGACATCGTCGAGGGCGTCACCGCTTTCTTCGAGAAGCGCGACCCCGAATGGAAAGGACGCTGATGGCGGCAACCGAGGAGGAGCGCGGCGACGAGCACCTGCTGCCGGGGGCGGCGGCGCTAGGCGACCTGACCGAGCAGCTGCAGGCGCGGCGGGCGAAGGCGAAGCTGGGCGGCGGCGAGGAGAAGATCGCCAAGCAACACGACCG
>Ga0210063_1000519_pt1 | contig 11388 bp, 5 predicted proteins | sample Muzzi_PWA_D1_FD_185529 | JGI IMG/M metagenome (GOLD analysis project Ga0210063, IMG submission 185529) | Wetland microbial communities from San Francisco Bay, California, USA, that impact long-term carbon sequestration - Muzzi_PWA_D1 (SPAdes) | ecosystem: Environmental > Aquatic > Marine >... | reverse complement strand
CCCGCCGGAACTCCTGCCCATCCTGCAAGGCGCCCATCTCGCCCTCGCCCCGCTGCGCTTCGGGGCCGGGCAACCGTTGAAGATCCTCGAAGCCTGGCAGTGCGGCGTGCCGGTGGTCGCCTCCCCGTGGGCCGCGGCGGGCACCACCGGTGTCGCTGGCGAGGACTTCCGCCTGGCCACGACCCCCGAGGAATGGACGGAAACCATCCTGGAGTTGTTGGAGGATCCCGCCGCCGCTCTCCAACTGGTGGCCTCGGCGCGACAGCGCTTGCGCATGGAGTACCACCGCGAGCCCCTCCAGGAGCGGCTTTCCCACTGGCTTTCGGATCGTCTATCTGACGGATTGCCAAGAAAAGGCGAGGAATCTTAGTCTTCGACCCTAAGATTTTAGTCGATAGCGGTTGACAGGATCCTGGAGTTCCCGTATGCTTGCTAGCAGCCATGGGAGACGAGTGCTAACAAGTACTCCCGGGCCACGAAGGTAACCGAACAAAAATCTAGTTCGAGCCATATCAAAGAATTACAAGATACTGAAGGAGGTTCTGGCTGTGAACATCCGTCCATTGCAGGATCGTGTTATCGCCAAGCGGGTCGAGCAGGAGGAGCAGGTGCGCGGCGGCATCATCATTCCTGACTCCGCCAAGGAAAAGCCACAAGAGGCCGAGGTCGTCGCCGTCGGCCCTGGGAAGGTCCTGGAGGACGGCAAGCGTTCCACCATGGACGTCAAGGCGGGCGACCGCGTGCTCGTCGGCAAATACTCCGGTAGCGAGATCAAGTACGAAGGTGAGGATCTGGTGATCCTCCGCGAGGACGAGATCCTCGCCGTTCTCGGCTAAATACCGCACCGCAATTCGAGCAAGAAGAAGAGAACAAGATACACGGAGGTTTTGAGAGAAATGGCCAAGCAGATTACTTACTCTGAGGAAGCTCGTTCCGCGATCCTCAAGGGCGTTAACAAGCTGGCGGACGCGGTCAAGGTGACCCTCGGCCCCAAGGGTCGCAACGTCGTCATCGAAAAGAAATTCGGCTCCCCCACCATCACCAAGGACGGCGTCACCGTCGCCAAGGAGATCGAGCTGGCGGATCCGCTCCAGAATATGGGCGCCCAGATGGTGCGCGAGGTCGCTTCGAAGACCTCCGACACCGCTGGTGACGGCACCACCACCGCTACCGTCCTCGCCCAGGCGATCTACCGCGAGGGTTCCAAGAATGTCACCGCGGGCGCCAACCCCATGGAGCTGAAGCGGGGCATCGAGCTGGCGGTGCAGACCGCCGTCAAGGAGATCCAGAGCATCTCCAAGCCGGTCAGCGGTAACGAGATCGCCCACGTCGGCACCATCTCCGCCAACAACGACGAAGAGATCGGCGGCATCATCGCCGAAGCCATGGACAAGGTCGGCAAGGACGGCGTGATCACCGTCGAGGAGGCCAAGGGCCTGGAGACCACCATGGAAGTGGTCGAGGGCATGCAGTTCGACCGCGGCTACCTCTCCCCCTACTTCGTCACCGATCCGGAGCGCATGGAGACGGTGCTCGAAAACGCCATGATCCTCCTCCACGAGAAGAAGATCTCCAACATGAAGGACCTGCTGCCGATCCTGGAGCAGGTGGCCAAGCAGGGCCGTCCCTTCGTCATCCTCGCCGAGGACATCGAGGGCGAGGCGCTGGCCACCCTGGTGGTCAACAAGCTGCGCGGCACCCTCAACGTGGCCGCCGTCAAGGCCCCGGGCTTCGGCGATCGCCGCAAGGCCATGCTGGAAGACATCGCCATCCTCACCGGTGGCAAGGTCATCACCGAGGACCTGGGCATCAAGTTGGAGAACGTCAAGTGGGATGACCTGGGCGAGGCGAAGAAAATCGTCATCACCAAGGACGAGACCACCGTCGTCACCGACTCCGATGACGCCACGCGCCACGAGGCCATTTCCGGTCGCGTCAAGCAGATCCGCAACCAGATCGAGGAGACCACCTCCGACTACGACCGCGAGAAGCTGCAGGAGCGGCTCGCCAAGCTGGTCGGCGGTGTGGCGGTGATCCGCGTCGGTGCTGCCACCGAGACCGAGATGAAGGAGAAGAAGGCCCGCGTCGAGGACGCCATGCACGCCACCAAGGCGGCGGTCGAAGATGGCATCGTCCCCGGCGGCGGCGTGGCTCTGCTGCGCGCCACCAAGGCTATCGAGGCCATCAAGGCCGAGGGTAGTGTCGCGGTGGGTGTGAAGATCGTCCGGCGCGCCCTCGAAGAACCCGCCCGGCAGATCGCCAACAACGCTGGCGAGGAAGGCTCGTTGGTCGTGCGGGAGATCCTTTCCCAGACCGGCAACAACGGCTTCAACGCCGCCACGGGCAAGTACGAGGACCTGGTCAAGGCTGGGGTCATCGATCCCGCCAAGGTCACCAAGCAGGCCCTGCTCAATGCCGCGTCCATCGCGGGCTTGATGCTCACCACCGAGGCTCTGATCTCCGAGATCAAGGAGAAGGAAGAGCCGGAAGCTGGTGGCGGCGGCGGCGGCGGCATGGGCGGCATGGGTGGCATGGGCGGCATGGGCGGAATGTACTAAGCCCGTTCTCGATCCCATCGATCCTATCGATCAAAAAAAGCCGACTCGGGGTACCCCGGGTCGGCCTTTTTGTTTTTGGCGTCCGTATCGACTGTGGATGGAAGAGGCGAATGGGTGCCCTGGTACTTCCCCAACGGGTCCGTTGGCACGGCTCTTGATACAAGAGCCCTCAAAGAACCATTTTGGCACCCGATCCCAGGATCCTCGCTTGGGGAGTCTCTCCTGGGGGATTGCGGTGTCCTCTGGAGGGGACGGACCATGATCGCTTTTCTGACGTTTTTTCTCGGCCTGGTAACCGGTGTGCAGCCCGTGGAACTCACCGTCACGGACCCCCAGATCGCCCGGGTGGAGTTGCGCCTCGACGGGCGCACCGTCGGGGTATTGCGGGGTTCGCCCTGGATGCTGACCTGCGACTTTGGCGAGGCGCTGGCGCCCCACGAACTGGTGGCGGTGGGGTACAACAGCGCGGGCGTGCCGGTGGGCGAGGCGCGACAGTGGATCAACCTGCCGCGCCAGCGGGCCGAGGTGGAAGTGGTGTTGGAGCAGGGGGCGAACGGCGTCGCCCGGACGGCGCGGTTGGTGTGGAGTTCCGTCGATGTGGCCACGCCCGACGAGGTCACCATCACCTTCAACGGCTTGCCTCTCCAGGGCGCCCACCCCGAACGCTTCGATCTGCCGGACTACGACCCGACGATCCCCAACCTGCTCCAGGCCCGACTGCAATTGGGGGATACCGAAGTCCAGACCCAGGCCGTCGTGGGCGGCGGTTCCGGCGCGGTGGTCTCCCAGGAGTTGACGGCGGTGCCTCTCTACCTGGCGGAGGGCCAGGATCTGCCGACCCCGGCCCAGATGGAGGGCTGGTTCGCGGTCGAGGGTGAACCCCTGCGGGTGGTGGGGGTCGAGCGCGGGGCGGCGGACGTGATCATGGTGCAGGATCTTGCCTGGTGGCTCCAGGGACGCCTGAAGCGGTTGCGGCAAGAGGTGCTCAGCGTCCGGGCGGGAGCTCGGGACCGCCCCACGGGTCTCAAGTCGCAAGACCGATTCCGGCTCTTGTTTCCCATTCCCACCACCGCCACGGAAGCGGGTACCGGCTCCCTGCAATTCCCCATGAGCCCCAACCTGTGGAGTGGCCAGGAGCAGGAGACCTTCGCCCAGGGCGCCACCGACCGTCAGGTGGCGGAGGCGCTCCCCCAGGGTCTGTTGTTGGGCATCCCGGTCAACGGGGAGAAAAAGTTGGACACCTCCGGGCAGCAGTTGGCGGACGGGGTGGCCGTCGGGGCGCTCTCCGCAGCCCAGGGCCAGCGCGCCCGGGTGGTGGTGCTGGTGGCGGGGAGCGATGAGGAGGACCACAGCCGCTACTCGCCGGAAGAAGTGCGCGCCTACCTCGCCCGGCTCGACGTGCCGCTGCGGGTCTGGTCGCCGGCGCCCAACAAGGTCCCGGCAGGGTGGGGCGAGGTGGAAAGCATCGCCAACCGCGCCCGCCTCTTCCGGGCCATCCAAGATTTGCGCGGCTTCCTGGATCGTCAGGTGGTGGTGTGGGTGGAGGGGCGCTATCTGCCGCGGCAGGTGACGCTGACCGAGGCCGCCAGCGGGCGATTGCAACCCCTGGCGGAGGTGGGACCCCCGCCGCCCCCCCTGGGGGAAGAATTCGGCGACCCCCTGATGACGGTGGATCTGGCAGAGGGCGAAGCCCCCCTGCCCGTGCCGCCCATCCCCTCGCCGCCGCCCGCCGCCACCGCCTCGACCCCGTCGGCGGGAAGCGCGTCGATCCCAGCGCCGACTGCCGACGCTGCCGACGCTGCCGACGCTGCCGACGCTGCCGACGCTCTGGGAGCCACGACCTTCGCGGATACCGTCCAGGTCAACGTGGTCAACGTCGATGTGGTGATCACCGACAAGGAGGGGCGGCGGGTGCGGGGGCTGACCCGGGAGGATTTCACCCTCTACGAGGACGGCGAGCCGGTGGAGATCACCTACTTCGAGGCCCCCCCAGCCCTGCCCCCCGGCACCGCAGCGGCCACGGAGAGCCCGGCAAGCCCTCGTGAGGCGAGCGACACCGGATCAGCCCGGATCGACGCCCGCCCCATGAGCCTGGTCATCTACCTGGACCTCTACCACCTGAACCCCTTCCAGCGGCGCAAGACCCTGCGGGAGCTGAAGGCCCATCTCGGCACCCAGGAGGGAGCGGTGCGGATCATGCTCGTCACCTACGAGGGCAAGGTGGAGATCCCTCTCCCCTTCACCGACGACCCCGCCGCGGTGCTGGCGGCCATCGAGGCGATCGAGAATCGCGACCGCCGGGTGCACCGGGACACCTTCCGCGAGGCCCTCAATGAGATGGCGGAGGTGCGTAGCGCGATCGATTCCGCCCACCGCATTCGCGACCCCGTGGAGCGCCGGGCGGCGTTGACCGCAGCCCTTGGCCAACGCTCCACGGTGGAGGGGTTGATCCGTGGGGTGGCCATCGACCGCATGCGCGAAATCCGCAACCTGGTGGACAGCCTGGAACGTTTCGCCCTGGGTTTGAGCGGTGTTGAGGGGCGTCGGGCCATCCTCTATGTGGGCGATCGGCTGAGCATCTCCCCGGGGCAGGAACTGTACGAGGAAGCCGCCGACCTGATGTCCGACACCTCGGAGCTGGCCTACGCCATCACCGGCGTCCTGGAGGACACCCGCCAGACCCGGCTCTATTCCGAGGGCTCCACCCTGAGCCTCGCCCGGGACTTTGAAAAGATGCTGCGGGAAACCAGCGCCACGGGCGCCACCTTCTACACCCTGACGCCCCCCAATCTGGACAACTCCGACAACCTGTGGCGCACCTCCGCTGGAACCCCCGGTTCCCAGGGTCGCATTGCCAGCAGCCGCGACGAGGCAGTCAAGACCGCGGCTTGCCTGATGTCCGGGGAGACCGGTGGTCTCTGCCAGGTGGGGGGGACCGATATGAGCCAGTTGCTCCAGGCCACCTTCGAGGATTTCGGTGCCTTCTACTCCCTGGCCTTCACCCCGGACCGGGAGCCGGATGGCAAGTTCCACAAGATCAAGGTAGCGGTCCAGGGCGGGGATCGAAAACTCAAGGTGCGCTACCGCGAAGGGTATTTGGACCGCCCCCGGGAAGACCAGGTCCGGGATCGCCTGATCGCCGCCCTGACCTTTGGGGAGGAGCAGGACAACCTGGCCATGCAGCTCCTCTTCGCCGAGCAGCAACCGCTGGAGCAGGCGGGGCTCTACCTGGTGCCCGTGGAGGTGCGGGTGCTGGCCCAGCGTCTGGCCCTGCTGCCCGTGCCGGGTCAGGACAAGCGCCGCGCCCAGGCCCGCCTGCTGGTCACCGCCATGGACGCCGACGGCCAGACCACCGGCGTGCAGGAGTACCCCATCGCCTTCGAGGTGGGGGAGGCCCGCCTGGCCACCGGCAAGCCCCTGCTCTACGCCCAGAAAGTCCATCTGACCCTCGCCGAGGGCACCCAGACCCTGGCCATCGGTTTTTGGGACGAGGTGGGGCGGGTGGGATCGTTCGCCAACAAGGTGATCGAGGTCGGTGCCCCGGCGCCCGCCGTGGCGAACACCGAGGGAGGCGCGCGATGAGTCGCCGGCAACCCCATCCTCTTGGTGTTCGATTGGCATGCCTTTTGATACACAGGCATCCAAAGACACTATGTAACACCATATTCCCAGTATCCTTGCTCAAGGAGTCTCCCTGGGAGAAGGTGGTGTCCTCTGGAAGGGACGAACCATGATCGCTTTTCTTACGCTTTTTCTCGGCCTGGTAACCGGCGTCCAGCCTGTCGAGTTGACCGTCACGGACCCCCAGGTCGCCCGGGTGGAGTTGCGCCTCGACGGGCGCACCGTTGGGGTGTTGGGGGGGGCACCATGGCGGCTGCCTTGTGATTTCGGCGCGGCCCTGGCACCCCATGAACTGGTCGCGGTGGGGTTCAACAGCGCGGGGGTGCCCGTGGGAGAAGCGCGGCAGTGGATCAACATGCCGCGCCAGAGAGCGGAGATGGACATCGTGCTGGAGCAGGGCGCCGACGGTGTCGCCCGGGCGGCGAGGCTCGTGTGGAGCTCGGTCGATGTGGCCAGACCTGACCAGGTCACCATCACCTTCAACGGCCTGGAACTTAGCGGCGCCAACCCCGAACGCTTCGACTTGCCAGACTACGAACCGACGGTTCCCAACCTGCTGCAAGCTCGGCTCCAACTGGGGGAGACCGACATCCAGGCCCAAGTTGTCGTGGGGGGCGGGCCGGGAATGGAGGCCGCCGGGGAATTGACCGCGGTGCCGCTCTACCTGCCGGAAGGGCAGGCTCTACCCACCGCGACGGAGATGGACGGCTGGTTGGAGCACCACGGCGCACCGTTGCGGGTGGTGGCCGTGGAGCAAGGAGGGGCCGACGTGGTCTTGATCCAGGATCTGGACTGGTGGTTCCAGGGACGCCTGAATCGACTATGGCAAGAGACCCTTTCCGTCCGGGCCAACGCCCGGGAACGGCCCACGGGGTTGAAATACCGGGACCGGTTTCGGCTACTGGTTCCGATTCCCACCGCCACCGCCGCCGCGACCCGCTCCCTGCACTTCCCCATGAGTCCCGACCTCTGGTCCGGGCGCCAGGGTGGGGCCGCCGCTCCGGACGCCACCCATCGCCAGGCGGTGGAGGCGTTGCCCCAGGGATTGTTGCGCGGTATCCAGGGCAACACCGAAACGCGGTTCGACACCTCCAACCAGCAGTTGGCGGATGCGGTCGCGGTGGGCGCCCTGGCCGTCGCCCAGGGGCAACGGGCACGGGTCCTGATCCTGTTGACGGGGAGCGAGGAGGCGGACCACAGTCGCTACACTCCGGAGGAAGTCCGCGCCTACCTCGCCCAGCTCAACGTGCCGCTGCGGGTCTGGTCGCCAGCGCCCAACAAAGTGCCACCGGGGTGGGGCGAAGTGGAAACTATCCCCAACCGCGGTCGCCTGTTCCGGGCCATTCGGGAACTGCGAGACTTTCTGGATCGTCAGGTGGTGGTGTGGGTGGAGGGGCGCTACCTACCACGGCACGTGGCCCTCACCAGCGCTGCTGCGGGGCGGTTGCGACCGTTGGTAGAAGTGGGGCCACCGTCGCCGCCCGGGGCTGGGTTCGATGAAGCCTCGACGGTGGCCGATCTACCGGGAAACGCCGCCCCCCCCATCGGCTCATCGCCGACGGAATCCACCGACCCAGCGCCGTCAGCGCCGTCAGCGCCGTCAGCGCCACCGGCGATTGTGGTGGCCACTCCGTCCAGCGGCGTCGAGACCACCCCGTTCAGCGATACCATCGAGGTCAACCTGATCAATATCGATGTGGTGGTCACCGACAAGCAGGGACGCCGGGTACGGGGCCTTTCTCGGGACGACTTCACCCTCCTGGAAGATGGTAAGGCGGTACGGCTCAGCCATTTCGAGGCCCCGGTCCCGGATTCCAGGGGCGAAACCCTGCCAGGCCCCACCATTGACCCGAACGCTGGGCCCACCTTGGCCACGGCACCCGACCCCATGAATCTCGTCCTCTTCCTGGATCTTTCCAACCTGGGATTGGCCCAACGGGCCAGTGCGTTCCGAGCCCTGCGAGAAACCCTGGAGAAAGAAACCGGCCCTCTGCGCCTCATGGTCATGACCTACGACCGACGCACCGCCCAAATCCCTCTGGCCTTCACCGCCGACCGGCAGGCCGTACTGGCCACGCTGGAGGCTATCGCGGCGCAAGATCTCACCGTCTACCCAAACGCGTTCCTGCCCCTCCACAATCAGGTAGGGGAAATCGCCCGCGAAGTTGCGAGAGCCAACAGCACCACCGACGAGGACCGGCGCGCGGCGAGCGTGAATGCCGCCTTGACTCCGCTTCAGTACCTGGCGCCGACGCTCCGCAACACCGCTGACGAGCGCAAGCGGGAGGTCGTCGCCCTGGTGGATCTGCTGGGCCGGGTCAGCACTTCCCTTGGCGGGATGGATGGCCGCAAAGCGTTGCTCTATGTTGGGGATCGGTTGTCCCTGGTGCCGGGCCAATCGGTTTTCCATGAAGCCTTGCGCCTGCTGGAGGATCCCCTGGTGGCGGATGCTCTCGACGATGCCAACCTGCTGCTCAGCTCCCAGTTTCACGCCGACCTCAACAGCCTCAACATTTCCCGAGATTTCGAAACGATTCTGGGAGGAGCCAATGCCGCGGGAGTGACCTTCTACACCCTGGCGCCCCCCAACCTCGCCGCCGCCAGTACCATCGAGCGTACCTCCGCGGGCATGGCGGGGTTCCAGGGACGAGTACCGAGCGCCCTCAATGAGGAGGTCAAGACCGCCGCGTGCATGATGAGCGGCGAGACCGGTGGCCTCTGCCAGATCGGCGGCACCGAGATCACCCTTCTCTTGGACGCGGCGCTGGAAGATTTCGATGCCTTCTACACTCTGGCTTTCACTCCCGACCGCGTACCGGATGGCAAGCTGCACCGCATCAAGGTGGAACTCAAGGATCGCAAGCTCAAAGCTCGCTATCGGGAACTTTATCTGGACAATCCCCGGGCCGACCAAGCGCACCGGCGCTTGATCGCCGCGCTCACCTTCGAGGAACAGCACGACCCCTTGGGAGTGGAGTTGCACTTCGGACCCCAGGAACCCATGGAGGATTCCGAGCTCTACCTGGTACCCCTGGAGTTGCGGGTCTCCACCGAGCACCTGGCTCTCCTGCCCGAGCCCGACGGCGCGACGCGACGGGGTCAGGTGCGCCTCCTCCTGCTCTCCACTGATGGGCAGGGGCGTACCACCGAGATCCAGGAATACCCCCTCACCTTGCGGGTTCCCGAAGCCCATTTCGAAGCTGGCAAGAAACCCCCTCTCTTCGCCCAAAAAGTCCATCTGCGGCTCGCCCAAGGGCAGCAAAGCGTCGCCATAGGACTGTGGGACGAGGTGGGGCGGGTGGGGTCCTTCGTCACGGAGGCGGTTGTGGTTGGCGCGCCGGAACCCATTTCGGCGAAGGCCGAAGGAGGCGCGCGATGAACCGGCTCCAACGCACCGCTCGCGCCTTCCTACTCCTTCCATTCCTCCTGCTACCAGGGATGGCTGCTGCACAAGATGAAGCCGATGCCGACGCCGCTTTCACGGATACCATCGAGGTCAACCTGATCAACATCGATGTGGTGGTCACCGACAAGCAGGGGCGCCGAGTGCGGGGCCTTTCCCGGGACGACTTCACCCTCCTGGAAGATGGTAAGGCGGTAGAGCTCACCCATTTCGAGGCGCCGACCGCCGAGGGCACCGACGGCACCGACGGCGCCACGGCGGATTCGAGGGTTGACCCAGGTGTCGATCCCACCGTGGCCACGGCCCCGGACCCCATGAATCTCGTCCTCTTCCTGGATCTTTCCAACCTGGGATTGGCCCAACGGGCCAGTGCGTTCCGAGCCCTGCGAGAAACCCTGGAGAATGAGACCGGCGCCGTGCGGATCATGGTCATGACCTACGACCGCCGCACCGCCCAGATCCCCCTGGCCTTCACTACCGACCGGCAGGCTGTGCTGGCCGCGTTGGAGGCCATCGCGGCACAAGATGTCATGGTCTTCCCCAACGCCTTCCTGCCCCTGCACAATCAGGTGGCCGAAGTGGCCCAGGGAATCTCCCAAGCCAACCGAGGCACCGACGCGACCGAACGTTCGCTCATCGCGAACTCCAGCTTCGGCCGCTTCCAGGCCCTGGCGGTTTCGATGCGCAACGCTGCCGAGGAGCGCAAGCGGGAGGTTGTCGCCCTGGTGGACCTGCTGCGCCGCACCAGTGTCGCCCTGGGCGGCGTCGATGGGCGCAAGGCGCTGCTCTACGTCGGGGATCGCCTGACCCTGGTGCCCGGCCAATCGGTCTTCGAGGAGCTCTTGCGCGTGCTGGAGGACCCCAAGCTGGCGGCTTCCCTCGACGACTCCACCCGGTTTCTGATTTCACAACTCCACGGGGATCTCAACAGCCTCAGTATCGCCCGGGACTTCGAGCGGGTCCTGGGAGAAGCCAACGGCGCGGGGGTGACCTTCTACACCCTGGCCCCCCCCAACCTGGCCAACACCAGCACCATCGGACGTTCGACCGCGGGGGCGGCGGGCTTTCAGGGACGCGTGGCGAACGCCCTGGACGAGGAAGTCAAGACCGCCGCCTGCATGATGAGCGGTGAGACCGGTGGGCTCTGTCAGATCGGTGGCACCGAGGTCACCCGGCTCCTGGAAAATGCCCTGGAAGACTTCGACGCCTTCTACACCCTGGCCTTCACTCCCGACCGGGACCCCGATGGCAAGTTGCACCGCATCAAGATCAAACTCAAGGACCGCAAGCTCAAGGCCCGCTATCGGGAACTCTACCTGGACAACCCCCGGGCCGATCAGGCCCACGAGCGGTTGATCGCGGCCCTTACCTTCGACGAACAACACGATCCGTTGGGGTTGGAGTTGCGCTTCCAAGCCCAGGAACCCATGGCGGATTCCGACCTCTACCTGGTGCCCCTGGAGCTGCGGGTCTCGACCGAGCGCCTGACCCTCGTCCCCGAACCCGACGGCGCGACTCGCCGGGGCCAGTTGCGCCTTCTGCTGCTCTCCACCGATGGGCAGGGGCGTACGACGGAGATCCAGGAATATCCCCTCACCTTGCGGGTTCCCGAAGCCCATTTCGAAACCGGCAAGAAACCCCCTCTCTTCGCCCAAAAAGTCCATCTGCGGCTGGCCCCGGGGGCGCAGCACGTGGCCGTCGGTCTGTGGGACGAGGTGGGGCGGGTGGGGTCCTTCGTCAGGGAGGCGGTGGTGATCGACGCGGTTCCCGAGGCCATCGATCCACCCCTCCGCGAATAAGAAAGGG
>Ga0210063_1000518_pt1 | contig 11408 bp, 7 predicted proteins | sample Muzzi_PWA_D1_FD_185529 | JGI IMG/M metagenome (GOLD analysis project Ga0210063, IMG submission 185529) | Wetland microbial communities from San Francisco Bay, California, USA, that impact long-term carbon sequestration - Muzzi_PWA_D1 (SPAdes) | ecosystem: Environmental > Aquatic > Marine >... | reverse complement strand
GCTACACTTGAGGTACAGCGAGCGGTTAACAGGCAGGCGCGAATTGCACCTGATCAATCACCTCGCCACGGAAACACACAGAAATATTTCGGGTAAGACGTTAATTTTTCCGTGTGCTTGCGTGGCCAATGATGTGTATTTTATTGATGAAACCGCTGATAAACACTCTTCGGACCAGGAGCGTAACCAATGTTGTTCCGGCACGCGTTCTTTCCGGGTTGCATCATGATGCTGCTCGCGTTGTCGACTGCACAGGCAGGTGATGACTACACACAGGCCCGCCAGCAACTGATCGAGGCCATCGAGCAGGATGTAGCCGATACCAGCCGCTACCTCGACAAGCAGGCGCTGGATCCGCGTGTCATGGCGGCGATTGGCACGGTGCCGCGACATGAATTCGTGCCCCCCGCACAACGTCCCCATGCCTACGCCAACCGGCCGCTGCCGATCGGTTACGGGCAAACGATTTCGCAACCCTACATCGTTGCCCTGATGAGCGATCTGATCAGGCCCGGGCCAGGTGACCGCGTGCTGGAACTCGGTACCGGCTCCGGCTACCAGGCGGCGATCCTGGCTGAACTCACGGGTGAGGTCTACAGCATCGAGATCATAGAGGAACTGGGCAAGCAGGCGAGTGAACGGTTGTCACGGCTGGGGTATGACAATATCACGCTGCGCACCGGCGACGGCTATTACGGCTGGGAGGAGCACGCCCCCTTCGATGCCATCGTGGTCACGGCGGCTGCCAGTCACGTGCCGCCACCGCTGGTGGCGCAACTCAAACCCGGCGGGCGCATGGTTATCCCGGTCGGCAGCCGCTTTCTCACCCAGCAACTGGTGCTGGTCGAGAAACAGGCGGACGGGCAGCTCATCACCCGGCAGGTAATGCCCGTGATTTTCGTGCCGCTCACCGGGGATCACGATTAACCCGATGACGGCTGCTGACAGGCAACGCCTGCCGTGGTTGTCCATTGCACTGGTCTCGGCGACGGCGCTTGCCTACGAAGTGCTGCTCATGCGCCTGTTCTCGATCATCCAGTGGCATCACTTCGCCTACATGATGATCAGCCTGGCGCTGCTTGGCTACGGCGTCAGTGGCGCCTTCCTCATGCTGCTGCAAGGACCGTTGCTGCGGCGTTTTTCCGCCAGCTATCTCAGCAACCTGGCACTGTTCAGCGTGTCATCGGTCGGCTGTTTCCTGCTGGCGCAAATGCTGCCCTTCAATGCCGAGGAAGTGCTCTGGGACCCCCGGCAGACGCTCTGGCTGCTGTGCACCTACCTGCTGCTGGCGGTACCGTTTTTCTTTGCGGCCAACGCCATCGGGCTGGCACTGATGTTCTACCGCGAGCGCCTGGCGCGTATTTATGCGGCGGACCTGGCGGGTGCCGGCCTGGGGAGTCTCGGTGTCCTGGTGCTGTTGTTCGTCGTTCTACCGGAACAGGCACTGACGGTGCTCGGTCTGCTGGGGATCGTTGCCGCCCTGCTGGGCGCCTGGGAATTGCGCAGGGGATTAACCGTTGCCTGGCTACTGGTTCCGCTGGCCGCCGCCCTGCTGCTGGTGCCGGGCCGGTGGATGACGCTGGAGATGTCGCCTTACAAGGGGCTCAGCCAGAGCCTGCGGGTCAAGGACAGCCGTGTGATCGCGCAGCGCTCCAGCCCGCTGGGCCTGCTCAGTGTGGTGGAAAGCCCGACGATCCCGCTGCGGTACGCGCCGGGCCTGAGCCTGAATGCAACCACTGAACCGCCGGCGCAACTGGGCGTGTTCACCGATGGTGACGGGCTGTCAGTCATCAACCGCTATACAGGTGAGCTGCAGACGCTGGCCTTCCTCGATCAGTTGACCTCGGCGCTGCCGTACCACCTGCGGCCGGTCAGGCGCGCGCTGATCCTCGGTGCCGGCGGCGGCGCCGACGTGTTGCAGGCGCTTTATCATCACACGCTGCGCATCGATGCGGTGGAGTTGAATCCGCAGTTTGCCCGCCTGGTGAGCACGGACTACGCTGATTTTTCCGGTCATGTCTACCAGGCAGCGGCGGTCAGTCTGCACATCGGCGAAGCGCGCAGCGTTGCCGCCAGCAGTCCAGGTGACTACGACCTCATCCAGGTATCACTGCTGGATTCCTTCAGTGCCTCTGCCTCCGGACAGTACGCACTCAGCGAGAACCATCTCTACACCGTCGAGGCGCTGGGTGAGTTCCTGCAAAAACTGGCTCCGGGCGGATATCTCTCCATTACCCGCTGGATAAAACTGCCGCCAAGGGACACGCTGAAGCTGTTTGTCACCGCCATTGATGCGCTGCGTGCCGGCGGCGTCAGCGATCCCGGACAGCAGCTTGTCCTGATCCGCGGCTGGCAGACCAGCACCCTGCTGGTCAAAAACGGGGCGGTGAGTGCAGAGGAAGTCGAACAGCTGCGCGCATTCTGTGCAGCACGGTCCTTCGACAGGGCCTGGTACCCGGGAATCACGCCGGGCGAGAGCAACCACTACAACCGCCTGCGCGATGACTGGTTTCATGCGGCCGCTGCGGCGCTGCTGGGCGAGCAGCGCAAACGTTTCCTGGAGGACTATAAATTCAACCTCGATCCGTCCAGCGATGACCGGCCGTATTTTTTTCATTTCTTTAAGTGGCAAACGCTGCCCGAGATACTACAGCTGCGCACGCGCGGCGGGGCGGCGCTGACCGATGCCGGCTACCTGGTACTGGTGGCTACATTGCTGCAGGCTATTGTTGCCAGTGTGCTGTTGATTCTGCTGCCCATCCGGATTCACCAGCGGCGCAACCGCTCGCCGCGGCAGCGCATGCGCCGCTCCGGGGTGGCGGGTTACTTTCTCATGCTGGGGCTGGCCTTCCTGTTCATCGAGATCGCCTTCATCCAGAAATTTCTGCTGTTTCTGCATCATCCGTTGTATGCGATCGCGGTGGTGCTCAGCAGTTTTCTGGTGTTCTCGGGGCTGGGTAGTGCCTTTGTGGGGCGCGTTTCCCCGGGTGAGCACGGCAATCTGCTGGTCCAGGTTGTCACCACAATCGTGCTGTTGTGCACGGTATATCTGCTGTTACTGGGTGCCTTGCTGGAGCAACTGGCACACCTGTCTGAACCGGCACGCATCCTGGTCAGTGCATCCCTGATCGCACCGCTGGCCTTCTGCATGGGTATGCCATTCCCGCTGGGGCTTGCCCGGTTAGCCGACTACGCGCCGGCGCTGATTCCCTGGGCCTGGGCCATCAACGGCTGCGCCTCCGTGGTCAGCGCCGTACTGGCCACACTGCTGGCGATTCATCTGGGGTTCACCGCGGTCATTGCCCTGGCACTGGTGTTGTACGCGCTGTCGCTGTGGGTATATCCGACACCGTGCAAGGCCTGACCGGCTGTGCATCAGCCTGTCGCGGCGAGGACGCCGCGCCTGCCGGTGCATCGGTTGGGGAAGGGAGGTTATTCCCCGGCAGCGGGCAGCGGCTGCGAAATGGTAAAGGCACCGCGAATATCACCCGCTTCGTATCCCAGCGCCTGGTCCTCGGGGTAGAGGGTTTCGATGCGTGTCTTGACGATTGAATCCAGCTGCTGGCCGTGGCAGGCCAGGCACAGGGGGGCGGTGGGGATGGCCTTCATGTAGCGCAGCGTGTCACCGCCATCCTCGCTGACCACCTCGTAGTACTCCATGTTCGCGGGGTCTTCGCCGGCACGCTTGCGTTCCTCGAATGACACCAGCACCGCCTGTTCCCAGGCATCGGGTGCATTGGCCGGGTTGCGCAGCTTGAGGCTGGTGCGCCCGACTTCCCAGCCGTTGCGGACGCTGTAGGTGCTGGCGATCGCCGGTGCCGTCAGGTTGCAGACACTGACGGCATTTACCGGGCCGCCTTCCTGCATGGCCGCCTGTAATTCCTGCTTGAGTGTCTGCATGAATTCCTGCGTGGTTGCCCGGCTGGCGGCCACCTCCGCACTGACATCAGCCGCATGGACCGCCGGGGTGATCACCATCAGGCCGAATGCGATAGCTGTAAGTAAGCGTTGCATGTAGAACCTCGATTCTCGTAAACGGGTATGAGCCAGAGCGTAACATCCGCCGCATTGTTTGATAAGATTTAACTGCCCCGACTTTATGAGAACCCCCAACTGTTGAATCCAAGCGACGCCCTATACCAGGACCTGGTCCGCCAGGACCGCGCACATCTCTGGCACCCCTACAGTTCGATGGGCGATGATCAACCGGTCTATCCCGTCATCTCCGCGCAGGGGGTGCGCCTGACGCTGGCCGATGGCCGGGAACTGATCGACGGCATGTCATCCTGGTGGTGCGCCATTCATGGTTACAATCATCCCGTGCTGAATGCGGCCATCGAAGCACAACTGGGGAAGGTGGCGCATGTCATGTTTGGCGGACTGACCCATGCCGCCGCGGTCCAGCTTGCCGCCAGCCTCGTGTCGATTACACCGCAACCCCTGCAATCGGTGTTCTTCTGCGATTCAGGTTCAGTGTCCGTGGAAGTGGCAATGAAGCTGGCGATCCAGTACTGGCAGGCACGAGCCAGGCCGTTGAAGCAGCGCTTTCTCACCATCCGCGGCGGTTACCACGGCGACACCTTTGGTGCCATGTCGGTGTGTGATCCCGTCACCGGTATGCACACGCTGTTCAGCGACATGCTGGCAAGGCAGTTGTTTGCCGAAACTCCCGGCTGTCGTTTCGGGGAACCCTGCAGTGAACAGGATATCGAGGACTTCAGCCAACTGTTACAGCAGCACGGTCAACAGCTCGCCGCGGTCATCATGGAGCCGATCGTGCAGGGTGCCGGCGGCATGTACTTCTATTCGGCCGAATACCTGCAGCGCGTGCGCACCCTGTGTGACGAGCACGGTGTGTTGCTGATTCTGGATGAAATCGCCACCGGGTTTGGCCGTACCGGCAAGTTGTTTGCCTGCGAACATGCGGGTGTGGTTCCCGATATCCTGTGCGTCGGCAAGGCGCTGACCGGGGGTTACCTGAGCCTGGCTGCCACCCTGACGACTGAAACCGTCAGCGACACCCTCAGCCGCGGGGAACCGGGTGTGTTCATGCACGGTCCGACCTTTATGGCCAATCCACTGGCGTGCGCGGTTGCGCTGGCCAGTATCGAGCTGCTGCTCGATTCGCCCTGGCAGCAACGCATTACGGACATCGCAGCGGGACTGCGTGACGGCCTTGAGCCGTGCCGGGGACTGGCCGGGGTCGCCGACGTCAGGGTGCTGGGCGCCATCGGTGTGGTTGAGCTGCATGACGTGGTGGATTTGCCCGCAATTACCCGGCAGTGTGTCGATGCGGGTGTCTGGGTACGCCCCTTTGGCAAACTGGTCTACCTGATGCCACCCTATATTATCGACCGCCAGGACCTGGCGACGCTCACCGCTGCCGTCGTGGCAGCCGTTGCAGCCAGCGGCTAGTGCTCTTTCAACCTGATAATAACGGATGCTGAACTATATTTAAGTTGGGCACCCAATTTATTTAATAGCCACGGAAGCACACGGAATGACACGGAAAAAAGTATTTGTAACTATTCAGCTCGCCACCGAAACAAAGAGGCGAAAGGCATTTATTCAAACATTTTGCCACGGAATCCACGGAAAACACGAAAAAATAAAAGCCTGACAAGTAATATTTCCGTGTTCTTCCGTGGATTCCGTGGCTAATGGGGTTTTTATTGATGACATCCTCTGGATAGGTGTCATTTACCTCTGAGGTGAATAGTTACGTTATTCTTTCGTGTTTTTCCGTGTGCTTCCGTGGCAATCATATCCGTCTTTATCAGATTGAGGCAGTACTAGTTTTCAAGGCGCTGTGCAGCCGCGGGGTTTATACTTGGAAACAGTTATCATAAAGATTCTCTAAGTAACTGTGAACATGGATAAATACAATTTAAAAATATACCGCAGCCTGTTTGCGGCCGCTTTGCTGGCGCTGTTGCCTGCCGCCGCGGCGTCCGCTTCCGATGAGCAGCTGCTGGAGCGCCTGCGCAGTGATTATGCGGCGATGGTGTCTGCCGAGGCGGACTTCCACAGTCGCCGCGAGCGCGGCATCCTGTATGGCAATGAAGCCGCCGATTATGCCGCCTACGTAGCGGGACTGCACCGGCGCGTTGCGCAGGACTGCATGGCGCTGAGGGAGAATGGCCTGGCCATTCCTGCGGGCCTTTCATGTCCGGATGACCCCGCGATATTGATCGCGCCGGCCGCCATTGATCAGGCGTCCGAGCAGACGGCGACCGAGGCAACGGCGACGCTTGACAGTGAGTTGCTCGAGGGTCTGGGTGAATTTGATGAAATGCTGCTGCGTGAGCAGGAACGTATCAAGGCGGCGACACCGCAGGCCAGTGCAGCTTCGGGTGGCGGCAGCGGCAGCGGCAGCGAAGGTGGTACGGCCGGTGTATCGGGTGAACCGGATGCCGCCAGCGGTGCCGAAACGACCTACGGCGAGGGTGCCGGCCCCGGCTCTCCACGTACAACCGTCAGCAGCAGCGCCCCCCCTGGCACGCCGGATGGGCATGATGATGACGTCGTGGCGCGCCAGTTGCGTGAGGCAGCCGAGAAAGAGGCCGACCCGGAACTGAAGAAGAAACTCTGGGAAGAGTATCGCAAGTACAAGGCAGGCACCTCCTGACAGGCCGCATGACATGACGCTGCGCGACCTGTTGCCCGCCTTCATCGTATTCACCCTGCTAAGCGGGTGTAGCACGCTGGGCCCGACACACGATATCAAAGGCCCTGTGCCCCTGAATAAAACCCTTGCAGAGATTCCCGAGGAGCAGTTGCTGGATGCCTGGATCGAACTGTTCGACCCGGGTGAGTTGCCGGAGGATGAAGACGAGGCCATGGGGTTGTCCATGGATATACGTGACGCCGAGGCACGCTATATACCGGAACAGTTACGTACCACAATGGAAACGACCGGTCACTGGGGAGCGGTACGGCTGGTACCGCAAGACACCAGCGGTGGTGAGCTGCTGGTGCAGGGGAAGATCCTCGCATCCGATGGCGAGCAACTGGCACTGCAGATCAAGGCGTTTGATGCAACCGGCCGCGAATGGTTTAACCGCAACTATGAAGAAGAACTCGACGAAGGGGTGTACAAGACGCGCGGTGTCAACAGTCTTGCATCCGACAGTGACGTTTTCCAGCCGCTCTACAACACCATTGCCAACGACCTGGCCGAGTTCCGGCGTACGCTGTCTGCCACGGACATCAGCACGATCCGCCAGGTAGCGGAACTGCGTTTCGCGGCGGACCTGGCGCCCGATGCCTTTGCCGGTGACCTGGCGGTCGATGCAAAAGGGCATTACACGGTGGTGCATCTGCCGGCTGCCAATGATCCGATGTACCAGCGGGTGCTTGCCATCCGCGACCGGGATTTCCTGCTGATTGATACACTGAACGGCCACTACGATAATTTCTGCCGCGAGATGGAAACACCCTACAGCGAGTGGCGCAAGGCGCGCAGCGAGGAAGCGGCCGCCCTGCGCAAGGTCAAGAATGACGCCCTGCAACGCAAGTTACTGGGTGTGGCGGCGATTCTCGGTGCCATTGTCCTGGAGACGTCCAATAACGGTAACTACAGTTCATCGGTACTGCGTGACACCCTGGTACTTGGCGGGGCCTATGCCATTAAAACCGGTTTTGACAAGGACTCGGAGACTGACATACACCGCGATGCCATTATCGAGCTGGATGAATCCTTTTCCACGGAAGCGCGCCCCCTGGTGGTCGAAGTGGAGGGCGAGACCCATGAACTGACCGGCTCGGCCGAGGTGCAATACGCCAAGTGGCGGGCGTTGCTGAAACGCATCTACGAGTCCGAAACCGGTTTTACCGATTCCTGACCGCCCTCCCTGGATTATGCCCGAAGCGCCACGACCTGATGCCAACGCAGCCCCCGTGCTGTCACCACCGGGGGGCGCCGTCAGGCCGGCTGCCAGCGGGGCAGAGAATTATCTCTGGCTGTGGATGGCACTGGCCGCCGTACTGCTACTCGGACTGGCTGTCATCTTTGCACTACCGGCGTTGCTGCAGGCGCCACAGCCGACCGCTGTATCCCCGGAAGCGACGGTGGCGCCGGGTATTGAAGCACGTGACCAGGCAACCCGGTCCATGCAGGCCTATCTGCAACTCCGTGCAACGCTGGAACTCGGGCAGGCCGCACGCTGGGGGGAGCCCGACTGGAGCCAGGCGCAAGCGGCAGCTGACAACGGTGCACGCCTGTTGGCGCAACGTCAGTTCAGCGCAGCCGCGCGCGCCTATCAACAGGCCGTGCAGGGACTGCAACAACTGGACAGCGAGCGCAGCCTGCGGCTGGACACAGCGCTCGACTTGGCACGGCAGGCACTGGCAGACAATCAGCTTGAACAGGCGGTTGTGCAGTTTGAGCGGGCGCTTGCCATTGACGCGGATAAGGTTGCTGCCCGTGACGGTCTGGCGCGTGCGCAGGCACGGTCAGGCGTGTTGCAGCACATGGCAGCGGGAGAACGTGCCGAGACGGAGGCTGACCTGGTGGCTGCACAACAGGCCTATCAGCAGGCCGCCCTGCTGGATGCTGAATATCAGCCTGCCGCCGCGGCGCTGCAACGGGTCACTGAAACACTTGCCACGCGCGCCTTTCAGGAGGCGATGACACAGACATTGACCGCGCTCGACAGCGGACAGTTACGCGCCGCCGACAAGGCGCTGGCACAGGCGCGCGCCCTGCGCCCGTCGGACGCGGCGGTCGTCGACGCCCGGCAGCGTCTCGCACAGGCGCGCCAGCAGGCACAGCTGAACACCCTGCGACGCCAGGCGGCGGATCTGGTCGCGGCCGAAGACTGGCAGGCTGCCAGCAAGGTCTACAAGCAGGTACTGGCCGCGGATGCCATGGCGGGATTTGCCCGCAGCGGTCTTGAACAGGCACAGGCCCGGCTGGAACTGAACCGGCAGTTCGACCATTATCTCGATAACCCCGAGCGCTTGTATGCCGCAGAGCCGCTTGAGAATGCCGAAACCCTGCTGGCAGCGGCCAGCCGTGCGCCGGCGGATGAACCGAAGCTGGCAAAAAAAATGGCCGACCTGCAGCAACGGGTCACCCGGGCCCGCACCCCGGTGAAGGTCAGTTTGCGCTCTGACGGGGAGACCGACGTCGCGATTTACCATGTGGGTCAGCTGGGCCGCTTCGCCAGCCGGCAACTCGAGCTGTTACCGGGCACCTACACCGTGGTCGGTAGCCGTGCCGGGTTTCGGGACATCCGCAAACAGCTGCGGGTGAGTCCGGGGCAATCGGGCACGGTGCTGACAATTCAATGCGAGGAACCGATTTGAGCCGGGTCTTCGTTGTTCATGATGCGCGTGGCGAACGCCAGCTGGACGAGCAGGCGTTGCCGTTGAGTCTCGGCGGTGAGGCGGCCGGCGACATCGTGATGCCGGGCGTGTCCGCCGATCAACGAGTGGCGTATATCGCCCTGGCAGACGGACATGCCTATATCCAGTCCGCCGATGAAAGCCTGCAGGTTTTTCATAACCATGAGCATCTGCGCGGCTCACGCTGGATGAAATCCGGTGATGAAGTCCAGGTGGGTGAGGGCGTCCTGCGCTGGTCGGTGCGCGGTGATGTGGTCAGCATCGCGACACGCACCCAGTCACTTGCCGGCCCCGTCACGCCTGCAGCGGTCACACCACCCTTGAGTCCGCCGAAACGGGCGATTCCGGCAGTGACGACACCCGCACCAGTGACTGCCCGGCAGTCGGGCCGTCGTCTGCGCTGGAGTGTCTTCGCCGTGTTTGTGCTGTTGCTGCTGGCGTCAGCGTTCGTGCTGCTGGCAACGCCCGTTGTTATCCAGGTGACACCGGAACCCGCCCACCAATCCATCCACGGCTTTCCGCCGGCGGTGAAGTTTGGTGGCCGGCGACTGGCCATGCCCGGCCGTTATACGGTGGAGGCCCACCGCGAGGGTTTCCAGCCCCTGCAAGCGGATATTGATGTCAGGCGCGGTGGGCTGCAGACCTTCGCCTTTGCACTGCAGGAACTTCCCGGCCGCGTCCGCCTGTTACTGCAACCGGCGGTCGATTACCGGGTGTTCGTGGACGAGTCACCGGTGCCGACCGGTGACGACGGTATCACCGACATGGCGGCCGGCAGACACCAGCTGCGCATCGAGACCGATCGTTACCTGCCGGTGAGCGAGCAGGTCGAGATCACCGGACGCGGCCAGGCCCAACAGTTTGCCTACCGCCTGCAACCCGGCTGGGCCGATGTCCGTATCCGCAGTGAACCGGCTGGCGCGGACGTACGCATTGACGGGATACATCAAGGCGTGACGCCGCTGCTGGCCGAGGTGCTGGCCGGCAACCACGCCATCGACGTGTCGCTGGACAAATACAAGACCACGCGCCTGCAACAGGAGATTGCAGCGGGCACCGAGGTGTCGCTGGAAGATATTGTATTGACGCCGGCGGACGGGCAGCTGTCCGTGAATAGCGAGCCACCGGCGGCAACCATCAGTGTCGCGGGCGTCTTCTACGGCACCACCCCGGGGACCCTGTCGCTGGCCTCCGGCGAGCCGCACAGCGTGCGACTCACCAAACCGGGCTACCAGCCGGTCGATACAACGCTGCAGCTGGCGCCGCTGGAGTCGCGGCAGCTCGACGTCACCCTGCCACCGGAATACGGCATTGTCTTTGTCAGTACGCGACCGGCGGATGCCAGCCTGATGATAGATGGCAAGCCGTCCGGTGAAGCGACACGGCGACTGCGATTGACGACACGCCCGCACACCCTGACCTTCAGCAAAACGGGCTTCGTCTCGCAGCAGGTCACGGTGACGCCGCATGCCGGCGTCAGCAAGAACATCGAGGTCACTTTGAAAACGCCGTCCCAGGTGGTGGCGGACGCAAAGGCCGCCCGTACCCCCTCGAGTCGATCGACGGCGGCCGGGCAGCGTTTGCAGTTGATCAGGCCAAAGGGCAGTTTTCGCATGGGCGCCTCGCGCAGGGAGGCCGGACGGCGTGCCAACGAGAGTCCACGACTGGTGCAGCTGACACGCCCGTTTTACCTCTCGGAAAAAGAGGTGACGAATGCCGGGTACCGGCGCTTCCAGCCAGCACACACATCCGGTCAGGCAGAGGGCGCCTCCCTGGATGCCGACACACAGCCGGTGGTGAATGTCAGCTGGGATGATGCGGCCCGTTACTGCAACTGGTTGAGCCGTCAGGACGGCCTGACGCCTGCCTATGGCGAAGACAACGGCAAGCTGCAACTGGCGAGTCCTGCAAGCAACGGCTATCGGCTGCCGACAGAGGCCGAGTGGGCCTATGTCGCGCGTCAGCTGGATCGGCAGGAAACGGCACGCTATCCATGGACGGGGCCGTATCCACCCACGCAGGTGGTCGGTAATTTTGCGGATGCCAGTATCGCGGATACA
>Ga0210063_1000517_pt1 | contig 11422 bp, 8 predicted proteins | sample Muzzi_PWA_D1_FD_185529 | JGI IMG/M metagenome (GOLD analysis project Ga0210063, IMG submission 185529) | Wetland microbial communities from San Francisco Bay, California, USA, that impact long-term carbon sequestration - Muzzi_PWA_D1 (SPAdes) | ecosystem: Environmental > Aquatic > Marine >... | reverse complement strand
CGCCTCATATTCCTACCGGGGAGAGTGTCGAGTGGACCGTTCGCTCCGTCGGGGAGGCTCTCGACGCCGGAGCGGAGCACGTCGCCATCATCCCGGTGCGAGGCGGCAACGGCGCGCTGGAAGCGCTGGCCCAGCAGGGCGCCTTCACGCCGCCCACCTTGCCCCAGTTGGAAGCTGCCCTGGAACAGGGCTTGCGCCGGGAAACCGGGCGCGGAGTGGTCGCCGCGGACCTCTGGGACCTGGAAACCTTCCGCCACTGCGAAGAATGTTTTGCCAAGCGCCGGGAACGACTGCAAGCCATGAACCTCCGTGGCACAGTGCCCCCACCGGTCGTCTGCCCACACTGCGCCACCGACGCCTCCTGATCCAGCGAATCCAGCGGAAGCGCCGGTGCGATTTCGTCGCGCCCCTCTGGAACGAAGAAAATTTAACTAGCCCTTCGCCCGGGGCCGTCCCTCCTCTACAATGGGGAATCTTTGTCCCCCCACAGGAGTGCCGCGGATGCCCCATAGCCAGAAAATCCTCCGCGTCGGGTTTACCAGTGAAATCCGACACCTCGATCCGGTCACCGCCAATGACACGGAGAGCATGTTTGTGCTCAAACAGGCCCTGGAGACCCCCTTTGACGTGGCTCCGGGCAAGACGGATGTGGAGCCGGTGCTTTTCAAAGGCCCGCTGGAGAAGGTCAGCCAGGACGCCTCAGCCTTTCGCGGGACGGTGCGGGAGGACATCGTTTTCTCCGACGGCCAGCCGCTGACCGCCCAGGGGATCGCCGACGCCCTGGAGGGTGTCCCGTGGATGGCCCAGCGGGCCACGGTGGAAGCTTCCGGCAATCAGGTCCTTTTCCGACTCAAGCAGCCGGACTCCCGCTTTGACATCGCCCTGAGCCATGGATCCTGCTCCATCGCCCGCCGCGTGGGCTCCCAGGTGCTGGGGACCGGGCCGTTCCAGATCGCCCCCTTGCACCAACCGCACGAGGTCCGCCTGTTCCGCAACCCCCACTATCGCGGGGCCGTGGCCCTGGACGAGATCATCTTCCGGGTCTATCCCGCCGACGCCCAGGGGCGGCCCACCGCCCTGCTGCGCGCCATGGAGGCGGGAGATGTCGATTTCACCACCGTCGTCCGCCGCGACGACAGCGCCGAACTCCGGCGGGTGCGCAAATCCTTCCGACCCGGCGGCTCCACCGGCATCCTCTTCTTCAACACCCAGAGCGACCGCCTGCGGGATGCCCCGGTACGCCAGGCGCTGGCCCACGCCCTCAACCGCATGGACATCACCGAGACTTGTTATGACAACGCCCTGGCTTTCTCCGCCTCCAGCCCCTTGCCCCGCAACCTTGGCTCCGCCAACGATGACCTGCATTTCAACCCCCGCAAGTCCGAAGCGATCCTGGAGGAGCATCAGCTCAAACTCCCCTCCCGGCTGCGCCTGCTGGTGATCTGGGGTCCCCGTACCTATCTGCCCCAACCCACCGCGGTGGCCAGCGAAATCCAACGGCAACTACGCACCCTGGGGGTGCAGGTGGACCTGGTGATGACCAGTTCCAGTTCCGAATTCTTCCAGGCGGTGATCGATGGGGATTTTGACGCGGTCCTGGCGGGCTGGAGCGCGGACACCCTGGATTCCTGCGACTTCCTGGAATCGATTCTGCTCTCCGATCGAATCCCCACCTGGAAGAACCTCTCGGTCTCCGCCAACCACTCCCGTTACCAGAACCCCGCGATGGATCAGGCCCTGGCCCGCTACCGGGCGGAGCGCCAACTCGGCGACCTGGAGGAAATCATCCGCCTGCTGAGCGAGGATGCACCCCTGGTGCCCCTGATGTACGGTTCCATGGCGACCCTGATGAGTTACCGCATCAAAGACTTTCAGCCGTGCTCCTTGCCGGTCTTCTCCCTGGCGAATCTCGACCTCGTGGGGGGATGACGGCTGCACCACTGTGAAGTCCTGATCGTCGGTTCTGGCTTTGCCGGTTCCATCCTGGCCCGCATCCTCGCCCTCCAGGGGCGCGCGGTGGTGCTGGTGGAGCGGGGATCCCATCCCCGTTTCGCGCTGGGGGAATCCTCCACTCCCCTGGCGGCCCTCTGCCTGGAGCGCCTGGCCCGCCGCTACGGTCTGGAGGATCTCCACGCCCTGGCGGCTTACGGGCGGTGGCAGCAGCACCTGCCCCACCTGCGCCACGGCTTGAAGCGGGGCTTCACCTTCTTCCACCATCGACCGGGGGAGCCTTTTTGCAACGGCCTCACCAATGAGAGCCGGTTGCTGGTCGCCGCCAGCCCCGATGCGACCTCCGCCGATAGCCACTGGTTGCGGGCCGATGTGGACCTCCACCTGGTGGAGGCCGCGGAGGATGCCGGGGTGGTGGTGCGGGAACAGGTGACGCTGGAATCCCTGGAGTGCACGGAGCCATGGGTCGAAGTGGCGGGGCAGAGCCCCGAGGGTCCCTTCCAACTGCGCGCCGACTTGCTGATCGACGCCACGGGGCGGGGAGGCTTCATCGCCCACCATCGGCCCGTACCGGAGCGCCCGCCGACGGTGCAGCGCGACGCCTCGTTGCTCTTTGCCCACCTGAAACGAGTGCGCCCCTTCACCGCCGTGGCCCGCGGCGCGGGAGCCAGACTGCCCCCGGGTCCCTTCCCGGACGACCGGGCCGCGGTGCATCACATCCTGGACCCCGGGTGGATGTACGTACTGCCCTTCGATCACGGGATCTCCAGCGTCGGTCTGGTGGGGGCCGGGGATTCTGGCTTGCGCCGATTGACCGCCACCGAAGCGTGGTATTCGATTTTGCGGCGCTATCCCAGCCTGAGCCAGACCTTCGCCCTCGGGGAGCCGACTCGCCCCTTCGAATGGATCCCCGATATTCGCCACCGCCTGCAGCGGGCCGCGGGGCGCCGCTGGCTCGCCCTACCCCACACCTACGCCTTTTCCGATCCTCTCTACTCGACGGGCATGGGGTGGAGTCTGTCCGCCGTGGAGCGCATCGCCGACCTCTTTGCAACAGCAGCACCGGTGGTCCCGGCGCCCTCGGCACTGGCTCGCTACGGGGCTCTTCTGGAGGTGGAGGCGGATCACCTCGAAGATCTGATCGAGGGAGCGTATGCCGCCCTGCCGAATTTTCCAGCCCTCGTCGCCCAGAGCCTGCTGTATTTCGCCGCCGCCAGTTTTCAGGAAGTGCGTCACCGCCTGAAGGACACCGGGGGTTGGGGATGGGAAGGCTTCCTGGGATCGACGGATCCAGTTTGCCGCGAGTTTGTCCACCAGGGGCGGGAGCGGTTGGAGGACCCCGCCGGGGTCGATGTCACGGCCTTCACCGCCTGGGTGCGTCAGGCCATCGCGCCCCGAGATATCGCCGGGTTGGCGGATCCAGACCGCAACCACCTCTACCCCCTGGATCTGGACACGCTGGTCCAGCGGGCCACCCTGCTGGGCATGAGCCCCGGACAGGTCGAAGCCGCCCTGCCACGGCTGCGCAGCGCCTGAAGGCACAACTTTTCCATAGAACGAGAGCCCCCGCCGGGGCGGGGGCTCTCGCGATCCGTCTCTTTACGACTCAGACTTACCGATCAACCTTCGAAGGTCGGCGGGGGTGGTGGCGCCGTAGGCGGCGCGGGGGGTGCGGCCTTCTTGTGCCGTAGGGCGGCTCCCAGAACCCCTCCCAGGGTCGAGAAGATCACGGCGAAGACCCCTGCAATCATCGCGTTGAGAAGTTGAGCGCCAATCGTAGCCCCACCCGACTGCAGCATCGCGTCGCGCGCCTCCGGCGGCAGCTCAGCACCGAAACCTTCCATCATCTCGATCATCTGCTCTGGGCCAAAGCCGAAGGCGAGGGCGATCACGATGCCCACGGCACCACCGATCACCGCCGTCACCACACCGGCCAGGGCTCCGACGATAGCCCCATCCCCCAGCGGCGCTTCCGCAGTGGGCGGCGCCTCCTTGAGATAGAGGTACGCGGCCAGGAAGCCGCCACCGATGTAGAGGGCACAGCAGAGGCAATTGAGGCAGGAAATCGGCGGAATCGAAGAAGCGAGACCGGCGGCAACGCCACCGATCAGCGCAGGTTTCAACTTATCGGGTGACCCGTTGCTCATCGTGTTCTCCCCTGGGAAAGATATGCGGTTGGTCGAAAAGCTGCGCCGCCGCGCCCCACGCCAGGAGAGCGACCGGAAATGCAGCGCTGAAGCCCGTCAGGTAACGGGTCAGGTAGGTGTTAGGAAGCAGAAAGACGTCCACGAACATCGGCGCGATGAACAGCAGAACCCAGCGCGGGTTGCCCAGCAACCAGGCGCGCCAGCGGTGGAGGTACGGAAAGACCAGGAGGCCCACCGTGAACCCCGTGTAGAGCCCCAGACAACGATGGCACACCGGCAGCACGGCACCGAAGGCCGAAAAACTCCGTTCCGGAATCTGGTGGCACACCGAGCCAAAGCAACCGTACAGCACACCGAAACCGCCCAGGCCCTGTCCACGAGCGTAGGCGGCGAAGAAGACCGCTGCCAGCCACAGAAAGCACCCGGCGGTCAGCAACCAATAAGGTCCATTGCGTCGTAAAGTCATGATGCTGCTTTCCGTAGGCTATCACTGCTCCCCACCGCGTCGCCACGAAAAGCCGTGGGCTCTTGCAGGAACCGATGGATCACCACGAAGACATCGTGACGATTCATGAGCCAGGTATGCAACGCGGGTATTTCGATGCAAGGCACGCCGTCCAACCGGGCCTCCTCCAGAGTGACGATTCCGTCGTTGGGCTCGTCCCCCAGGGGAAGCCATCGCTTTCGCGGGCCAGCGGTCCCGGCGATGACCAGCGAGGGCACCGTGGGCCGCGGCAGGGCCGCGAAGAACTCCGGGTCCCCCAAGTGCTGACCGGTGTCCCGCGTCAGGGCCCGAAACAAAGGGTTGCGCCGCAGCATCCAGGCCGATTTCGCCGGCCCGTTGGGCGGCGCCAGCATGATGAAACGGGCAAACCCCGACGCCAGCCGCGGGCTCGCCAGGCGGGTGACTACATTGCCCAGAGAGTGCCCCACCACGGCGTATTCCTCCCCTGCTGCAACCTCCCGCCGCACCCGCTCCACAAAGCGGTCCACGATGGCCTCCAACGTCTCCACGGAGACGCTATAGCCGAAGAGCGCCACCGGGTAACCAGCCCGGCGGAGCCGCGCGGCGAGGACCAGCATTGAGGCGGGGGTTCGGGCCATGCCGTGGAGGAGGAAGACGCGCATGGGTGGATACTACCGCTTCCCGGTCCTGGTGGTTTCGTGGGGCATGCCCCCCACCCAAATCCTCCCCCGACCCCTCTTTTGCCCTACCTGGGAAGACGGGAGGGGCGCCACCGCTCGACCCAGAGGATTCGAGCCCGGATTCCGGCTTCCCCCTTTCTCAAAGGGAGGACCTTGGAAAATCCTCCCCCGACCCCTCCTTTGAGAAAGGAGGGGCGCCACCGCCCGACCCAGAGGATTCGAGTCCAGATTCCGGCTTCCCCCCTTTCTCAAAGGGGGGATCGAGGGGGGATTTTTGCCTTGGTTCTGCCTTCCCCCCTTTCTCAAAGGGAGGACCGAGGGGGGATTTCTCCACCGCTACCCCGGGTTCACACCCGGGGCTACCCAGAAGCACCCTAAAGGGTGCTCCAAGACAAAGGCACCCGGTCGGATGCACCAAGGCAAGGGCAGGCACGGGGGCCTGCCCCTACACCCCGAGCGAATGTAGGGGCGGCCCCCCGTGGCCGCCCTGCCTTTCTCCCCCGACTACACCCCGAGCGAATGTAGGGGCGGCCCCCCGTGGCCGCCCTGCCTTTCTCCCCCGACACCCGGGCGACTGGCAATTCGCGCTAAGAAAAATTACCATGCCCCCATGCCCTTCTACGCGGACCTCCACGTCCATTCCAAGTACTCCCGGGCCACCAGCCGCAACGCCGATCTGGAGAATATGGCGCTGTGGGCGCGACGCAAGGGGATCACCGTGGTGGGGACCGGAGATTTCACCCACCCGGCGTGGTTCGACGAGCTCCGCGCCAAGCTGGTGCCCGCGGAGCCGGGGCTGTTTCGCCTCAAGCCGGAGATCGAAAGAGAGGTGGCCCGGCGCCTGCCGCCCTCCTGTCGAGGACCGCTGCGCTTCCTGCTGGAGGTGGAGATCTCCACCATCTACAAGAAAGCGGTGGGCGAGGACGACCGTACCCGCAAGGTCCATCACCTGCTCTACGCCGCGAATTTCTCCACCGCGGCGGAGATCCGGGCGCGGCTGGGGAAGATCGGCAACCTGAACTCCGATGGCCGCCCGATCCTCGGTCTCGACTCCCGGGATCTGCTGGAGATCACCCTGGAGAGTGGCCCCGACGCGTACCTGGTGCCCGCTCACATCTGGACGCCGTGGTTCGCCGCCATGGGTTCGAAATCCGGTTTCGATTCCATCGAGGCGTGCTATGGCGATCTGGCCGGACACATTTTCGCCGTCGAGACGGGCCTCTCCTCCGACCCGCCCATGAACTGGCGGGTGTCGTCGCTGGATCGCTTCACCCTGGTCAGCAACTCCGACGCCCACTCGCCGCCCATGTTGGGCCGCGAGGCGTGCCGCTTCGACACCGAACTGGACTACTTCGCCATCCGCCGGGCGCTCGAAACCGGTGAGGGGTACGGCGGCACGGTGGAATTCTTCCCCGAAGAGGGCAAGTACCACATGGACGGTCACCGCGCCTGCGGGGTGCGCCTGGATCCCCAGGCGACCCGCCAGCGGAACGGGCGTTGCCCGGAGTGCGGCAAGGCCTTGACGGTGGGGGTGATGCACCGCATCGAAACCCTGGCGGATCGGCCCGAAGGGGCAGAGCGACCGGGCGAGGACCGCAGCCAGGTGGCCAGGGCCGCCGGGGACTTCCGCTCCCTGGTGCCACTGCCGGAAATGGTCTCCGAGATCCGAGGGGTGGGACCCAAGTCGAAGACCGTGCAGGGAGCGGTGGCGCAACTCAGCGCCCGCCTGGGGCCGGAGATCGACATCCTGGAACGCCTCCCCCTGGAAGACTTGCGCCGGGGTGCCGAGCCATTGCTGGCCGAAGCCGTGGGCCGCCTGCGCGCCGGGGAGGTGCACCGGGAGGCGGGATACGACGGCGAGTATGGTGTCATCCGCCTCTTCGCTCCGGGCGAGTTGGAGCGGCGCACCACCATCGCCCCCCTCTTCGCCATGCCCGCCATGCCCACGATGCCGGAACCCTCCCCCACGCCCAACCGGAAGGGGGCTCCCCTGCCAGCCCCGTCACCCTCTCCGGAAGCACGACCCGAGACGGGCCCGGCCTCGCCCCTTGACCCGGAACAGGAAGCCGCCGCCGCGACCCTGGAAGGCCCCCTGCTGCTGATCGCCGGACCCGGCACCGGCAAGACCCGCACCCTCACCCACCGCCTGGCCCGACTGATCGAGACGGGCCGGGCGAGACCGGAAGAATGCCTGGCCGTCACCTTCACTCGCCGGGCCGCCGGGGAATTGCGGCAGCGGCTGGCCGGGCTCCTGGGTGCTGAGCGGGCCGGAAGCCTGACGGTGACGACGTTTCATGGCCTGGGGCTCAAGATCGTCCAGGAACAGCGGGCGGCGCTGGGGTTGCCGGAGGCTTTCCAGATCGCCGAGGGAGAGGCGTGCGTGGAACTGGTGGCGAAGACCTTTCAGGAGAGCGCGAGCGCCGCCCGGCGACGGCTGGCGCGGATCAGGGCGCTCCGGGGAGTGAGGGGGGATGGGAAGTCCACCCCCAACCCCTCCTTTGAGAAAGGAGGGGCGCCCCCACCCGCCCCGGCAAGCCCAGATCCGGATTCCGGCCTCTCCCCTTTCTCAAGGGGGGGACCGAGGGGAAACTTGAACGACACCGACGCCGTCCGCTACGAGCAGGCCCTGCGCGAGAAGGGCTGCATCGACCTTGACGATCTCCTTCTCCTGCCGGTGCGCTTGCTGGAAGAAGACACCCGGATCCGCGACCAGTACCGAAACCGCTTCCGCCACCTTTCCGTGGATGAGTACCAGGATGTGGATCCGGTGCAGTACCGCCTGCTGCGTTTGCTCACCCCGGCGGACGGCAACCTTTGCGCCATCGGCGATCCCGACCAGTCCATCTACCGCTTCCGGGGCGCCGAGGTGGGCTTCTTCCTGCGCTTCCAGGAGGATTTCCCCGGGGCCAAGACGGTGGAATTGCGCCGCAACTATCGCTCCAGCCCCGCCATCGTCGAAGCCGCCGTCCACGCCATTCGTCCGGCCAGCCTGGTGCCGAACCGCCACCTCCAGCCCATGGCCCGGGAGGGGGCCGCCAAGGTCACCCTCTACCCCGCCGCCAGCGAGGCTGCCGAGGCGGAATTCGTCGCCCACACCATCGAGCGGCTGCTGGGGGGCACCTCCCACTTCTCTTTGGACTCCGGTCGGGTGGAGGGCCAGGGCGAGGCGGCGGGGGAACTCTCCTTCGACGACTTCGCGGTGCTCTACCGCTCCGACGCCCAGGCCGACGCCCTCCAGGAAGCCCTGGCCCGGGCCGGGATCCCGCACCAGAAACGCTCCCACCGACGCCTCGCCGAGCGCTCCGACGTACGCCGCCTGGTCGAGGCCCTACGCCTCCTCAAGGTGGGAGAGGCGCAGTCCCCGGCGAGCGTCGAGAGCCTGCTGGTGGGGATCGCCGAGGAATTTGATCTCCCCAGCGCCGTGGAATTGCTGCGCCCCCTGGCGGCCCACTGCGGCGACGATCGGGAACGCTTCCTCGACGCCATGGCCCTCGACGCCGAAATCGACAGTTGGGACCCCCGGGCTCAGCGCGTCTCCCTGCTGACCCTGCACGCCGCCAAGGGTCTGGAATTCCCCGTGGTCTTCCTGGTGGGTTGCGAGGATGGCCTGCTGCCCCTGCGCCACGGCGAGACCCTGACCGACGCCGAGCGGGACGAAGAACGGCGCCTCTTCTTCGTCGGTCTGACCCGCGCCGAGACCCACCTCTACCTCAGCTGGGCACGGCTCCGCCGCCGCCATGGCAAGAGCCTCGAACGGCAACCTTCGCCCTTCCTGCGGGATATCCCCGCGCGGCTGATCGAGGAAGCCCCGGCCCCCACCCCGCCCCGGCGCCCGGAGGCACCGCGGCAGCTGCGGTTGTTGTGAGGCAGTGGCCGGACCTTACCCGGCCTTGGGGTCCGCCTGCATGATGCCAAAGATATTCCCCTCGGTGTCCTTGCAGTACAGCAGCCAGCCGACCCCCGGGATGGGCATCTTCGGTACCACGATCTGGCCTCCGGCCACCGTGACCCGCTCGGCGTAGGCGTCCGCATCCTGGACGTCGATGGTGCAGACGTAGGCGATCACGGCCTCCCCATCGACCTCCCCCCGCCGGGGCATCAGCCCGCCGTTGATTCCCGGTTCACCATCGGGACCGGTGATCACCGTCCAGTAGTCCATGGGTCCGGGAAACTTCTCGAAATGCCAGGCAAACACCCGAGTGTAGAACTCGATGGCCCGCTGCGGGTCCCCGGCATGAATTTCGAAGTGGACGACTCTCGCCATCATGGGCCTCCTTGGCCTTGAATTACGATCGGTTCATTGCCGCAACAACCACCCTAGCACCTGTCCCGCCATCCCCCGCTCCGCCCCCAGGCCGACGTCCAGATCCGCCGGGAAACCGACGTGGCCGCCGCGGGGGGTCCAGCGGACGGTGAGGGCCGCGGAGGCGTTCTCCAGACCGGGGCGGACGGCTTCCGGGTGGACCATGGGATCCGCCTCCGACCCGAGCCAGAGGGCGGGGAGTTGGAGGTGCGGCAGGCGGGGGCCAACGCTCATGCGGGCGTAGTAGTCGTCGGCGTTGGCAAAGTCGTACCGGGGGGCGATGATGTGGTCGTCGAATTCCCGCACCGTGCGCAATTTCCGGGCCGCCTCGACGGGCAGAGGAACGGGGCGACGCTCGGCCACCTTCTCGTAAATCTCCATCAGGGCGCCCAGGATGTACCTGCGGTACAGCCAGAAGGCGTTCTCGTTGAAGGCGTCCGAGGCGGGGGCCAGTTCCACCGGCGCGCAAACGGCGGCCACGGCCCGCACAGCCCCTGTCGATCCGGTAGCGCTGTGCTCCGTGGCCCAGCGCAGGGTCAGGTGACCGCCCAGGGAGAAGCCCACGATGTACATCGCCCCGTAGTCCCGCAACGCCGGCGCCGCCAGGGCGGCGTCCAGATCCTCGATCAGACCGGCGTGGTAGAAGTCCTCGCCGGAGCGGTCGGAGCCACGCAGGTTGAGGGCCAGAGAATCGTACCCGGCCCCCGCCACGGCCTGTTCGAAGGGGAGGATGTAGGCGCTATCGACACACCCGCCGAGGCCGTGCACCAGCACCACCAGCCCCGGCGCCGCGCCGTCTTCCCCCTGCTGGTGAAGCCGCCCGGTGAGGCGTACGGGGCCGATCTTTGGATCCGTCAGCACCGTGGACCACGGCACCCCCAGCGGCGGCGCCACCGGCTGGATGCGGTGGCGGATCCGCGGCTGGAGGGTCCAGAAGTGGCCGGTCAGGCCCAACGGCGCCCCTACTCGCCCTTCTCCGCACGGCTGCCGAAGGTGACCCGCAGCTCCACCCGCTCCCCATCCCGCAGAACCACCGCCGAGGTTTCCTCCCCAGGGCGAGCCCCCCGCAGGACGAAGACGAAGTCGTAGATGTCCCCGATCTCGGTGCCTTTGAGCTCCACCAGTCGGTCGCCGCGCTGGAACCCAGCCTTTTCCGCCGGGCTTCCCTTGCGCGTCCCGGAGAGCAGCACGCCGCCCTGGCCGTCGTCGGCGTAGTCCGGGATGGTGCCCAGATACGCACCGTAGGAACGCCGATCCCCCTGGGGCGCCGGGGCCACGACCTCCTGGTAGGTCAAGTCTTCCACGGCGGACACCGCCAGCGCCGTCGCCGCCACCAGCTGCGCGATGCGCGCGCCGCCCACGGCGTTGACCCCCACGGTGTCATCGGAGGGCTTGTGGTAATCCTCGTGGGCACCGGTGAAGAAGTGCAGCACCGGCACCCCGGCGGCGTAGAAGGGGGTCTGGTCCGAGGGGCCGTAGCCATCCCCTCCGAGGCCGCATTCCAACCCCAACCCGTCACACAGCGGCTCCACCATCCGGTGCCACTCCTCCGCCGACTCCGCCCCCAACACCGACACCTTGTTGCCCCGCAGGCGACCGATCATGTCCATGTTGAGCATCGCCACCAGATCGTCGATCACCAGCCCCGGAGGCGGTTCCTTGACCAGAGCGGAGGAGCCCAGGAGCCCGGATTCCTCCGCCGAGAAGGCCACCAGATAGACATCCCGCTTCAGTTCCTCCCGGTGCTCTCCCAACCACCGCGCCACCTCCAGCAGCCCGGCGGTGCCGGAGGCGTTGTCATCGGCGCCGTTGTGAGGCTCGTGGCGATCCGGCGCCAGGGAGTTGGGGCCACCGTAGCCCAGGTGGTCGTAGTGCC
>Ga0210063_1000516_pt1 | contig 11446 bp, 11 predicted proteins | sample Muzzi_PWA_D1_FD_185529 | JGI IMG/M metagenome (GOLD analysis project Ga0210063, IMG submission 185529) | Wetland microbial communities from San Francisco Bay, California, USA, that impact long-term carbon sequestration - Muzzi_PWA_D1 (SPAdes) | ecosystem: Environmental > Aquatic > Marine >... | reverse complement strand
AAGTACTGGATGCGTATCTGCTACCGCAGCTGGCGCTGAGATGAGTAATCAGGATTTTGTCCGCCGCATGCCCGGCGCCGGATCTTCCGCTGCGGGCGCAACCCTGCAACGCATCCATCTTGATCCGCTGTTTCTGAGCCTGCTGATTGCGATCGTTGGCTATGGCCTGGTCGTGCTCTACAGCGCGGTGAACGGGGATACGGCTGTGTTTACCAATCAGCTGATACGTATTGCTCTGGCGTTTGTTGCTTTGTTTGTCGCAGCTCAGCTGCGGCCGGCCTTCTACCGTCGCTGGACACCCTTCGTCTATGCCGGTGGCGTACTGCTGCTGGTGCTGGTGCTCTTTGTTGGTGTGACGGTGAAAGGTTCGCAGCGCTGGCTGGATCTGCCAGGACTACCACGATTCCAGCCTTCGGAGCTGATGAAGATTGCCGTGCCGATGATGGTGGCCTGGTACTTCCACGACCGGGCCCTGCCGCCCCGTTTCAGCGACGTCTGCGTGGCGCTGCTGATCATTGCCGTTCCAGCCGGCTGTATCGTCATGCAACCGGATCTGGGTACCGGTATCCTCGTTGCGGGTGCAGGATTTGGGGTACTCGTGCTGGCCGGGCTTTACTGGCGCTGGATTTTCATTGCATTGCTGGCGGTGGCGATGATGGCGCCAGGCCTTTGGTATTTCCTGCAGGACTATCAGCGCCAGCGGATTGTGACGCTGTTTGATCCGCAGAGTGATCCGCTGGGGGCCGGCTGGAACATCATCCAGTCGACCACGGCGATAGGCTCCGGTGGCCTGTGGGGTAAAGGTCTTTTCCAGGGGACGCAGAGCCACCTGGATTTCCTGCCGGAAAGTCAGACTGACTTCATCATCGCCGTGGTTGGCGAGGAACTCGGCCTGGTGGGTATTCTGGGTCTGCTGTCGCTGTATCTGATAGTGATTGCCCGGGGTCTGTATATTGCGTCCCAGGCACCTGCTACTTTTTCCCGTCTGCTGGCCGGAGCACTGACACTGACCTTCTTTGTCTACGTTTTTGTCAACATCGGTATGGTGTGCGGGCTGCTGCCGGTGGTTGGCGTACCCTTACCACTGGTGAGTTATGGCGGAACTTCGGCGATCACACTGATGGCAAGTTTTGGCATCATTATGTCAGTGAGTACACACCGTTCCTGGTGAGTGTGGAGATCCAGCCGGCTATGACATTTCGCATCACCATTTTCCGGCTTGCCGTGTTCATGCTGCTGACCGCACTTTTAATGTATGGCTCGGCGTTTGCTGACTATACCGACCGTGAAGATGTCCGCGCATACATCGCAGGATTAAGCGCCGAACATGGGTTTGACCAGCAGGAACTGATGACACTGTTCGCGCACGCACAGCGCAAAGACAGCATCCGTGAAGCCATGTCCCGGCCTGCCGAGAAAACGCTGAAGTGGCATGAATATCGGAAGATATTTCTGCAGGAACCCCGCATCAGCCAGGGCCTAGAATTCTGGGACGCCAACGCCGCTGAACTGGAACGGGCACAGCTGCAGTTCGGTGTACCGCCGGAATATGTGGTGGCCATCATCGGCGTCGAGACCCGCTATGGCAGGATTACCGGGAGCTACCGCGTGCTCGATGCGCTGGCTACACTTGCTTTCGACTATCCGGCAGCTGCCGGCAGATCACGCGCGGACTTCTTTCAGCGCGAATTGACCGAGTTTCTGCTGCTGGCCCGGGAAGAAGGAAAAGACCCGCTGGATCTGAAAGGATCTTACGCCGGTGCGATGGGCTATGGACAGTTCATTCCTTCCAGTTACCGGGCCTATGCAGTGGACTTCGATGGCGATGGTTTGAGGGATATCTGGGGTAGCGAAGCTGATGCCATCGGCAGCGTAGCCAACTACTTCAGCCGCCACGGCTGGCAGCAGGGAGAAGCCACGGTGGTGCTGGCAGATCTTGCCGCAGCAGCCAGAATGCCGGAAATCAATCAGCTGGCGAACAGCACTCTGAAACCGGAAACCACCGTCAAAGGGCTGACAGCGCTTGGCTTGCAGGTGAACGACCTGGATCCTGACACCGAGGCTGCGCTGTTCCGAATGGAGCTCGAAGACGGCGCGGAATACTGGCTCGGGCTGCAGAATTTCTATGTGATCACACGCTACAACCGCAGCCGTCTCTATTCGCTGGCGGTCCACCAGCTGGCGCAGATGATTCGAGAGCAGCGGCATGGGCTGGTGGCTGCCGCAGACGGCGCGCGATGACGATTCGACTGACACTGACTCGAACGTTCCATCCGGCATTCTGGGGACTGCTGCTGGTGGCAGGTTGCCAGAGTACCGGCCACTTGCCTTTACCCCTGCCGGAACCTTCCGACAGCGCGCCTCACGTCGAACCGGAGGGTCTGGCGTTGCTGCCGGATCCACAGGTGACGGTGCTGGAACCCAGTCGCTACGGTAACCCGGCCAGCTACACAGTGGCGGGTAAAACCTACTTTGTGAAGGAGTCCGCCACGGGCTATGTAGCGGTAGGTAATGCGTCCTGGTATGGCACGAAGTTTCATGGCCGCCGCACCTCGAGCGGTGAACCCTTTGACATGTTTGCATTGACGGCCGCACACCGGACGCTGCCGATTCCGGCATTTGCCCGGGTGACGAATCTGCAGAACGGACGCAGCACGTTAGTCAGGATCAACGATCGCGGACCGTTCCACGCTGATCGAATCATCGATCTGTCTTACGCCGCAGCCGTGAAGCTGGGATTTGCCGGGCATGGTACCGCCCGTGTGCGGGTGGAAGTGCTGGAACCGGCAAAAGACTTTTATCTACAGGCCGGCGCCTTCAGTACACTGGCCGCAGCGGATGCGCTGAAGGCGAAAATTGAAGCCCTCACGGGACAGTCCGCTTTTGTCGTGAAAGTCCCGGGTGATCAGCTGTACAGAGTACGGATAGGCCCGGTTCGTGGCCGCGATGAGGCCAGCAGAGTGCAGAACACCATTGCCTCGGCGAGCCTTGCCAAGCCGATGATTCTGGGATTCTGATACAACCGGGCGGTCGATGGTAAACTCGGCGCCCTCGATGCAGATGGCGGTCGGTCTGGTACCGATGATCTGCCGCAGCCGATCCCGTTGCACCGCCGAATGAAATCCAACAGATGAGAAAGCGACATGTTGTTTGACCGCGCAGTAGTTCGAAAGTGGGTCGTTGCGCTGACCCAGATATGGCTGTTGGCGCTGGCTGGCACTCTCAGAGCAGCCGACCAGCCACCTATCATCCCGCCCCCGCCGAGTGTGGCCGCCAGCTCCTACCTGCTGATAGATGCAGACACCCGCAAAGTTCTTGTAGAAAACAATGCCCGGGAGTCGTTGCCGCCAGCCAGTCTGACCAAAATCATGACAGGCTACGTCGCTGCTGTAGAGCTGGAGGCTGGTCGGATCAACATGAACGACCAGGTTGCGATCAGTGTCAAAGCCTGGAAAGCGCCTGGCTCGCGGATGTTCATCCGGGAAGGTACCACTGTACCGCTGCGAGACCTGCTCAACGGCATCATCATTCAGTCCGGCAATGACGCCAGCATCGCAGTGGCGGAGCACATTGCGGGCAGCGAATCCGCCTTTGCTGACATGATGAACCAGCAGGCCGCCGTACTGGGCATGATGGATACACAGTTCACCAATGCCACCGGCCTGCCGGATGAAAACCATCGGACCTCCGCCTGGGATCTGGCGCTGCTGACGATATCGCTGATCAACGATCATCCCGAGCATTATGAGATCTATTCGCACAAGTCCTTCACGTTCAATGACATCGAACAGCCGAATCGGAACCGGCTGCTGTGGCGCGACAAGAACGTAGACGGAGTCAAGACGGGTCATACCAACGCGGCTGGATTCTGTCTCGTTGCGTCGGCACTGCGTGGCGATATGCGTCTGATCTCCGTGGTCATGGGCACGGACAGTGATGAAGCCCGCATGCGGGAAAGTCAGAAGCTCCTGTCATACGGGTTCCGGTATTTTGAGACACAGCGGTTGTACGAAGCTGATGTGCCGCTGAAGACAGCGCCGGTCTGGTACGGCGTCGAAGACGAGATCGAAATCGGTGTGAAGGATGACGTCACGGTAACCATACCTCGCGGTCATTACGACGATCTGCAGTCAGAGCTGGTGTTGCCGAAAAACATCGAAGCGCCTCTTGCTGTGGGTGACGAGATTGGTGAGCTCCGCCTGACACTGTACGACGAGGTGGTTTACACCGCTCCGCTGGTCGCACTGACAGCGGCAGAAGAAGGTGGGCTTTTCTCACGTATCGGCGATGGCGTCTCGCTGTTCTTCGATGGTCTGTTCTCGGATGGCTGAGACGCCGAAAATCGAGTTTCCGCAGGCTGATTACCCGATACGGGTGATCGCGGACAATCATGAAAACCTGCAGGAACAGATTGTCGAGGTCATGAAGCGGCACGATGAAGCGTTCCGCGAGGAGATCGTGGAAATCGTGCAGAGTTCCAAAGGCAGCTACTGTTCGGTCCGGGTCGCGATTCTCGCCACCGGCGAAGATCAGCTGCGGGCTCTGCACGAAGATCTGCTGAAGAATCCGCTGGTGAGGCTGGTGCTGTGAACGATCCGGTCCACGTCCGAGACCTGGGCCGCACCCGCTATGCGGATGTGTTTACCGCGATGCGCGAGTTTACCGGCAACCGCGACGCGCAGAGCGCGGATGAAATCTGGCTGACTGAGCATGAGCCGGTGTTCACGCAGGGTCAGGCCGGTAAGGCAGAGCATCTGCTGATGCCGGGTGACATACCGGTTGTGCAGACAGATCGCGGCGGCCAGGTTACCTACCATGGGCCTGGCCAGCAGGTGGCCTACCTGCTGTTCAATCTGAAGCGTCGTCAGCTCAGTGTGCGGGGGCTGGTCAGCGGCATCGAAGATTCGGTGGTGCGGCTGCTTGCCGGCTACGGCGTTGCTGCGGCTCCGCGAGCTGATGCCCCCGGCGTCTACGTTGCCGGTGCGAAGATAGCGTCGCTGGGTTTACGGGTGCGGCGCGGCTGCTCCTATCATGGTCTCAGTCTCAACGTGAACATGGACCTGGAACCATTCAGCCGCATCAATCCCTGTGGTCTGCAGGGTATGCAGATCGTGCAGCTGGCCGATCTTGGCGGCCCGGCGGATATGCAGAGAGTCAGGTCTGATCTGCTGGCGGCACTTGCCGAGGTGTATCAGCTGAGTCTGCACAGGTCGGGCACTGCGGATTTTTCGGCAGCCTGAGTTTGCGCCACTCCATCCTTTTACCATCAAAAAACAGCAGATAGCCCACCAGACTCTCGCCAATACCCGTCAGCAGCTTAATGGTTTCCAGCGCCTGGCAGGAGCCTATGATGCCGACCAGCGGGGCGATGACGCCGTTTTCAGCGCAGTTCAGAGCCGCATCGTCGCCTGACGGGTACAGACACTGGTAGCAGGGCGTATCCGGCTGGCGCGGATCAAAGGCGGCAATCTGACCTTCCCAGCGGATCGCCGCACCCGACACCAGTGGTACTCCGGTGCGCCAGCAGGCGCTGTTGATCTGGTAGCGGGTAGTGAAGTTATCCGTGGCATCGACGACGATACTGGCGTCTGCAACCAGCACATCGAAGCCGGGCTGATCCAGCTTCGCATGCCGGCTGATCACTCGGACATCGGGATTCAGCGCGTTGATCGAGTTCGCCGCAGAGTCCACTTTACGGCTGCCTATCGCGGCGTGCTGATGAATGATCTGCCGCTGCAGATTGGACAGCTCAACGTCGTCAAAGTCCACCAGGACCAGCGTGCCCAGTCCTGCAGCGGCGAGATACATGGCGGCCGGGGCACCGAGTCCTCCCATGCCGATCACCACCGCAGTCGCATCGAGCAGTGTCTGCTGCCCCGCCACATCCAGTTCCGGCAGCATCAGCTGTCGGGAATACCGTAGCAGCTGTTGATCATTCATCTCAGTCATGTCGATCGACTCCTGCGTCAACTCTCCACCTGCCCAGGCTTACCCGCTCCCGATTGCCCAGATCCTGCAGAGTTTCGATTGCACTGAACCCGGCAGTCGCGAGCATGTGCCGTACGGCGGTTCCCTGATCACAGCCGTGTTCCAGCAGCAGCCAGCCGTCGTTGCACAGGTGTGGCGTGGCGCTGCCGATAATCTCGCGCAGATCGTTGAGACCATCGGGTCCGGCTGTCAGCGCGCGCAGGGGTTCGAACTGCAGTGCCGCCAGGTGAGGATCCGATTCTGCGACGTAGGGGGGATTGCTTACGATCATATCGAATTCGCCGGTGATGCCATCCAACCAGCGGCTTTGCAGAAATTCCACTTCAGCGTTCAATGCCTGCGCATTGTCCCGCGCGATGGCCAGAGCGTCGGGGGAGATATCTGTGGCGGTTACGCTGCACTGACCGGCCCGTGCCAGACAGACAGCGATGATACCGCTGCCGGTGCCCAGATCCAGCACCCGCATGCCCGGCTCGAGCCTGGCGATCGCGCTGTCTACCAGCAGTTCTGTATCCGGCCGCGGTATCAGCACCGATGACGAAACAGAAAACGGCAGGGAAAAGAATTCGCGCTCGCCGAGCAGGTAGGCCAGCGGCTCGCCGCTGCGCAGCCTTGCAATGTGTGTTTCAAGCACAACCATCGCTTCGGCCGGTATCTGCCGCTCTGGATATGCGATGACCTGAGCCCGGCTGAGATTCAGCACAGAACCGAGCAGGACGTCGAGGTCGAGCCGCGGCAGGTCGGCATGTGCTGCCAGCCAGCCGCCGATTGTCGTCATCCGGCTTCGCTCAGGCTCTGCAGCTGATCGGTGTGATGTTCCTGCACGAGAGGATCCACCAGCTGTTCCAAGGCGCCTTCCATAACTTCGTCGAGTTTATACAGCGTCAGATTGATGCGGTGATCGGTAATCCGTCCCTGCGGAAAGTTATAGGTGCGGATACGTTCCGATCTGTCGCCGCTGCCGACCAGATTGCGGCGCGTTTCCGCCTGCTCTGCCTGCGCTTCGCTCTGCGCGATGTCCATGAGTTTGGCCTGCAGCAGCGACATCGCGCGGGCCCGGTTCTTGTGCTGGGAGCGCTCGTCCTGGCATTCAACGACAATCCCGGATGGCAGATGGGTGAGACGGATGGCGGAGTCGGTCTTGTTGACGTGCTGGCCGCCTGCGCCGGACGCGCGGAAGGTATCTTCACGCAGATCGGCTTTGTTGATTTCGATCTCCGAGATTTCGTCGGCTTCGGGCATGACGGCGACCGTGCAGGCGCTGGTATGAATCCGGCCCTGAGACTCCGTCTCCGGAACACGTTGTACGCGATGGGCGCCGGATTCGAATTTCAGCTGGGAGTAGACATCCTGACCGGCAACCCGGGTGATGATCTCCTTGTAGCCGCCATGTTCACCCGCGCGGGCGTTGAGTATTTCGGTCTGCCAGCCTTTGCGCTCGGCAAACTTGCTGTACATGCGGAACAGATCGCCGGCAAACAATGCTGCTTCATCGCCGCCGGTGCCAGCGCGTATCTCCAGAAAGACGTTCGATGCGTCGTTCGGATCTTTCGGTAGCAGCAGTTTCATCAGCTCCTGTTCTGTCTGCGCAAGCTCAGTGCTGATCCGCTGCAGGTCTTCCTGCGCCATCTCGCGCATCTCGGCGTCGTCATCCTGACTGAGCTGTTCGGAATCGTGCTGTTCCACGCCTAGTTCTTCATACTTTCGGAAACACGCAATCACCGGATCCAGTTCCGAAAACTCCCGCGACAGGGCGGTGAACTGATCACGGTCCGCCATGACATCCGGATCAGACAGCAGTGCCGAAACCTCGTCAAAGCGGTCTGTCAACGCTGACAGCTTGGCCATCATGCTTTCAGAAAGACTCATGCGTCAGTCCAGCTGGTAGAGAGTTTTCAGGTACTCGAGCAGATCTGCGCGGCCTTCGGCTGCCGCATCTCGAATGGCGGTCGTGGGAGTGTGGATCAGTTTGTTGGTCAGGCTGCGACTGAGTACCGCCAGTACCTGTTCGGGGTTTTCACCTTTTCGCAGCGACTTCAGAGCCCGTTCCAGTTCCTGCTGCTGCACGGCGGCTGCACGGTCGCGGAAGCGGGTCAGAATAGCCTGGCTGTGATGTGCGCGCCGCTCGCGCAGATAGTGATTGGCACCATCCTCCACCAGCAGTTCTGCTTCGTCGGCTGCGGCCCGGCGCTGCTTGACGTTCTGTTCGATGACCTCGGTGAGATCATCGATCGTGAAGAGGTACACGTCCGGCAGTTCCGCTGCTTCCGGCTCGATGTCGCGCGGGACGGCAATATCGACGATGAATATGGGTTTGTGGCGGCGCGCTTTGATGGCAGCTTCGAGCGCCCCCTTGCCGACGACTGGCAGGGAACTGCCGGTGGAAGCGACGACAATATCGAAGTTGGACAGCTGCCCCGCAACTTCGGTCAGCTGCATCGGTACCGCATCGAATCTGGCTGCAAGTGTTTCGGCATTGGCCAGAGTCCGGTTTGCGATCGCCATGCCCTTGATGCCGATTTCGTGCAGGTGCTCGGCCACTTTCTGAATGGTATCCCCGGCTCCCAGCAGCAACGCCCGGGTTTCGTGCAGATCGCTGAAAATCTGTTGCGCCATGATCACGGCGGCGTAGGCCACGGAAACCGGGTTCCGGCCGATATCAGTATCCGTGCGCACCCGCTTGGCCGCGGCCAGTGTGATCTGTGACAGCAGACTGAGCTCGGGGCCCAGTGTGCCCGCACTGCGTGCCAGCTGATATGCGGATTTAACCTGACCCATGATCTGGGGTTCGCCGAGCACCTGTGAATCCAGTCCGGACGCCACCCGGATCAGATGGCGGGCGGCTTCCTGATCCCAGTGCCCATAGGCCATGCTGGTGAGTTCGCTGATGCCGATATCGCGGGTACTGGCCAGCCAGTGGCGTACCGCATCTTCGTTGTTCGGGTCCAATGCCAGGTAGAGTTCGGTACGGTTGCAGGTGGAGACTATGGCAGCTTCAGAGACGCTGGGTATCATCCGCGTGGCTTCCTGAAGCGCGCCGTGCAGCGACTCCTCCGGAAAGGCGATACGCTCCCTGACTTCAATCGGGGCGGTGCGATAATTGATGCCGTATGCCAGTATGGCCATGGACGTTGCGATCTCTCGAGCGGCCTCACGAGGACCGCTGTGGTTGTTCACCGGCAAACGTTCTGTCCCTGATCTCGGGCAGAGGCACCGTGTCAGCGGCATGTCCGGGACCTCGCACCGTGAGTCCATACGCGCCGGGACTTCACAGGCTGACTCGGACGGCTCATGATATTTGACAACTATATTGCTAAATATCGTGAGCCGGACAGAGATAACTGCCAGACAGAAAAATTGCAGCTCGCCATATTACCAGAGTAATCGCCCAGTGAATGTCTATAAGCCCTTATTTCTAAACGCCTTCTGTTGCCTCGCTCTGGCCGGCTGTGTATCGCTGCCAGTGCAGCCGCCGCCGCTGAATGGCTTTGTCCTGAAAGGCAAACTGGCCGTCGAAGACGCCGGTGAACGCCACAGCGCCAACTTTCAATGGCGTCAGGACGGAGAGCAGTACGGTATTGATGTCTGGGGGCCACTGGGTCAGGGTCGAATTCACCTGCAGGGTGACCGCAGCAGTCTGATGCTGATCGATGGTGAAGGCGAAGTGGTCCGCCAGGGGACGCCTGAAGCCGTCATGCAGGCTGCGCTGGGCTGGAGTATGCCGCTGGAGGTGCTGCCTTCCTGGGTTCTGGGCCAGCCGGACGCCGATCTGCCGGCCCGTCGGCTGGTTTATGGCGAGCAGGGCCATCTGCAGTCATTTTCTCAGGCCGGCTGGTCTGTCCAGTTTGCCCAGTTCCGTGAAGTTCTGCCTGCTCCGGATGAGCGCTGGCTGCCACGGCGTATCGATGCCCACAATCCGGCGACGAAAATCCGTCTGATCATCGCTGAGTGGCAGATTTAAGCCGTTGATCTGGTGGCGTTTTCCGCAGCGCCGGTGACTTATTGAAAGGCCAGCGCCGGTGCCGAATCCGGTTTGACAGGAAGTGGGCCGAACTGGACAATACCGGCCCTCTCGCGGGGGCGCCCGTGAGAATAGGACTTCTGGGGTGTGGCCAAGCGGTAAGGCACCGGGTTTTGATCCCGGCATGCGCAGGTTCGAATCCTGCCACCCCAGCCAATCGAGACCAGCGTGGTGGGTGGAGCAGACTCCGGGCCGCAGATGAGCTGGCCACGCGACCCCTTAGCCGATTTAGCAGCGAAACCTGAAGCCACTTATTCAGCCAATAGCCAACAAGGACCTCGACGTGCCGAAACTGATGCTGTTCGCAGGCAGTTCGAACTCCGTGCTCGCCAGCAGTGTGGCGGAGGAGCTTCAGCTCGAGCTCGGAAAAGCAGACGTGAACCGGTTCAGCGATGGCGAAGTGAACGTTGAAATCCATGAAAACGTCCGTGGCCAGGATGTTTTCATTACCCAGTCGACCTGCGCACCCACGAATGACAATCTGATGGAACTGATGATCATGGCGGACGCTATCCGTCGAGCGTCAGCGACACGGGTAACAGCCGTCATCCCCTATTTCGGCTACGCCCGACAGGACAGGCGACCCAGATCGGCCCGGGTGGCGATCAGCGCCAAGGTGGTTGCAGACATGCTGGGTTCTGTCGGCATCGACCGCATGCTCACGGTGGATCTGCATGCAGATCAGATCCAGGGTTTTTTCAATATGCCGGTTGATAACGTCTATGCCTCGCCGGTGCTGGTGGATCACATGGTCTCCGCCGGTTACGACAATCCGATCATCGTTTCGCCCGACGTCGGCGGTGTGGTCCGGGCCAGAGCCATAGCGAAACTTGTGGATGACCTGGATCTGGCGATTATCGACAAACGCCGGCCGCAGGCGAATGTAACCAAGGTCATGAATGTGATCGGCGATGTTGACGGCAAGACCTGTATTCTAGTCGATGACATCGTCGATACCGCGGGGACGCTTTGCACGGCAGCGCAGGCGTTGAAGGAAGAAGGGGCGATCAAGGTGGTGTCCTATATTACCCACCCGGTGCTCTCCGGTAACGCCATTGCCAGAATTTCCGACTCTGAACTCGATGAAATGGTGGTAACAGATACCATTCCGCTGAGTACTGAGGCTGCCGCATGCAGCAAAATTACGCAGCTGTCCCTGGACCGGGTGCTTGCGGAAGCCATCCGCCGGGTCAGCAACGAAGAATCCATCAGCGCCATGTTCCGGTGAAAGCGGCCGGTTCGCCGGCGGTTCAGTCAGTACACAGCGCTTAACCTGATCAGCGTTGGGGCATTTGGTCGCGAGGCCCCCCTGATCATTACTCGTCAAGGCCTTAAGAGCCTGAACAGGAGACATCATGTCAACAAAACCAGAACTGCACGCTGAAGTGCGCACAGACGTGGGGAAAGGTGCGAGCCGCCGCCTGCGTCGCCAGGGCG
>Ga0210063_1000515_pt1 | contig 11464 bp, 6 predicted proteins | sample Muzzi_PWA_D1_FD_185529 | JGI IMG/M metagenome (GOLD analysis project Ga0210063, IMG submission 185529) | Wetland microbial communities from San Francisco Bay, California, USA, that impact long-term carbon sequestration - Muzzi_PWA_D1 (SPAdes) | ecosystem: Environmental > Aquatic > Marine >... | reverse complement strand
GCGGCATGTACGAAGACAACCTGTACCTGTCCACCCTGTACGAATACCTGGAAACACCGGCGGTGGAAACCAACGCCACCGCGATTCGCGGGCCGGCGCCGGCCGACGGGGTGCGATTTGAGAATGTGAGCTTCACCTATCCCGGGGCCAGCCAACCGGCACTGGTTGACATCGATTTGCACATTCCGCCGGGTGAATCGCTGGCGCTGGTGGGTGAAAACGGATCCGGCAAGACCACCATGATCAAGCTGCTCACCCGCCTCTACCGGCCCGGCCGGGGACGCATCCTGCTGGATGGCATGAATCTGAATGAGTGGGACGAAGTGGCGCTGCGTCAGCGGATCGGGGTTATTTTCCAGGACTTTTCCCGCTACCAGTTCCTGGTGGGCGAAAATATCGGCGTCGGGGACGTCCGCTACTTCGAGGAAGAGGCCCAATGGCGCGATGCCGCCGAAAAGGGCATGGCCGACGCCCTGATCGAAGGTTTGCCATCCGGTTACCAGACCCAGTTGGGCAAGTGGTTCAAGGACGGCCAGGAGCTGTCCGGCGGCCAGTGGCAGAAAATCGCCCTGGCCCGCGCTTTCATGCGTTCAGAAGCCGATATCCTGGTGCTGGACGAACCCACGGCCGCGATGGACGCCGCCGCCGAGGCCAAAATCTTCGAACACTTCCGAAAGCTGACTCAAAGCCGCATCGCGATCTTGATTTCTCACCGGTTTTCCACTGTGAGAATGGCCAGCCAGATCGTGGTCATCGAGAACGGACGGATCATCGAGCGCGGCAGCCACGAGGAGCTGATGGAACTGGACGGCCATTACGCCCGCCTGTTCTTGCTGCAGGCCGAGGGGTACCGGTAGGTGACCTTGAGGGACACACCCGAATAATACATCGAATAAAACTGATGATTGGTGGCTAAAGTTCGATCATAGCGGACGATTAAATGGAGTATCGTTCTTCTCTGGATAACAGAGGAGCACATTGACATGATGAATCCCGTCTCGGTTGAACCCCGGCCCTCGGCCGTGGTGGTGAGTCGTGGCGCCGAATTTGAGCGTACCGCGCAAAACGCAGTTTTACGCAACACCTATTGGCTGCTTGGATTGACCTTGCTGTTCAGCGGTGTGACCGCCGCGGCAAGCGCCGCGCTCAGCCTCCCGCATCCGGGTTTGATGCTGACACTGGCCGGTTATTTCGGCCTGCTGTTTCTGACGGCGCGATTGAAAAACAGCGCCTGGGGCCTGGTTTCTGTCTTCGCACTGACCGGGTTCATGGGCTATACGCTGGGCCCGATCATCAACGCCTACCTTGCCCTGAGCAACGGGCCCGCGTTGGTGGCTGCCGCGATGGCGGCCACGGGCGTGGCGTTTTTCGGGCTGTCGGCGTATGCACGGGCGACCCGGTCGGTGAACATGCTGAAGCTCGGCACCTTTCTGTTCGTAGGCATCCTGACAGCTTTCACGCTCGGCCTGGTCTCGATTTTCTTTGACATGCCGGCGCTGGGGCTGGCGGTTTCGGGAATGTTCGTCCTGTTGATGTGCGGTCTCATCGTTTACGAGACGCAAAACATTCTCAACGGCGGTGAGACCAACTACATCATGGCCACGGTGACCCTGTTCGTCGCCGTCTTCAACCTGTTCTCCAGCCTGTTGCATCTGCTGGGATTCTTTGGCGGCGAAGAAGGCTGAATTATCTATTGAAACCATGGAGATAGGAAATGAACCGCAAGATTTTAGCAGTAGCTGCCACCGCCCTGTTCGCCACTTCGCTAGCGGGCGCGATTTCGGCCAACGCGATGCCGCGCACCGAAATTCGTGACCCGGTGCGGGGCGTGTCGTTCAACAGCATTGAAATCAGCGAGAAATCGATCAATTCGCTCGATGTCATCGAGGGAACTTTCGGAGACACGGATTCGTTGGTCGTCGGTTTGAGCGCCTTGAGCTTCGACCAGACCAGGGGCGTCGATGAGTATATTTTCTGGCTGCGCCACGAGGGACGGGCCTGGCTGCAGTTCGATATCGAGCAGCCGGTGTCTTTCGAGGTGGATGGTCGGCAATTGGTTCTGGAACAACTGAGGGCGTCACAGCCTTTTGTGGGCGCCGCCAGCCGGATGTATGAGAAGGTCGAGTTCCGGCTCGGCGTTGCGGACCTGGATCAACTGGTGCAAGGGGAGGAGATCAGCATTAAGCTCAGATCGGAAAGCGGAATCGTCGAAAAGACGCTAACCGAGGAAGAAATCGATCGGATTCGCGAGTTTCGCGCATCCCTCGGCATCGAAAACCTGGCTGAACAGCCCGGTTAGAAGAGGTCGAGTCCGACGCTGGAAGAGGGATCAGGTAAATCTGATCCCTTTTTTTTTGATGCCTTGCCGAAAAACACGTGCGCGGCGCCAGCAATCGGGCCCAAACGATTCATTGTTCGAAAAAACCGAAGTACTATCGAATCATGAGACATCTCAATTACAACCACCTGCTCTATTTCAACACGGTCGCCCGGGAAGGCAGCATCGTCAGGGCATCGGAAACGTTGCACCTCACACCGCAAACCATCAGTAGCCAGATCAAGCTGTTGGAGGATGCCGTCGGCGCGCCCCTGTTCGACCGCGTCGGGCGGGGGCTGGCGCTCACCGAGACCGGGCACGCGGTCAACGAGTACGCGGAAGAAATTTTTTCCCTGGGCTCGGAACTGGCTCAGTGGGTCACCCGGCGGTCATCCGGGCTGGCCGCGTCGTTGAATGTCGGAATTGTGAATTCCATTCCCAAGCTGGTTGCCTACCGTGTGCTGCAAGCCGGTTTGGAAGTCGACCCCCAGGTAAAAATGGTGTGCAGGGAGGATGGTCTGCCCAACTTGCTGGCAGACCTGGCGGTGCATCGGCTGGATCTCGTATTGTCCGACCATCAGATTCCTCCGGGCTTCCGAGTAAAAGCCTACAATCATCTGCTCGGTGAAAGCCCTATTTCCTTTTACGGGACCGATTTGCTGGTCTCGCAGTACGAAGCAAATTTTCCTGACTCTCTTGATGGCGCGCCGGTTCTGTTGCCGAGGCATGGCAGCGCATTACGCGACAGTCTGGACGGCTGGTTTGACCATATCGGAGTGGCGCCCAACGTGGTCGCCGAATTCGACGACAGCGCCTTGCTGAAGGCCTTTGGCGAAAGTGGCGCCGGTCTATTTCCCGCGCCGCAAGTCATTCGTCAACAGCTCAGCCACACCTACCACGTGCGCCGCATTGGAGACGCCGGGCCGGTAAAAGAAACCTACTACGCCATTTCTCCGGAACGTGTGCTAAAACAGAGCGCCGTGCGCCGGATCACGGATTTCGCAAGGGAACGACTGTTGCGACTGAGCTGAACGCAGCCTGGCTCGTTCCGGCAAAGGTCGGGATAGGACCTCTGTTCAAAGATGAAGTATCAGGCCGCGGTTTTTCCGGCCGGGGTTGAAAGTGCAGAGTTTCAGATCGAATGGCGCTAGAATTGGGCAAATAAGGTCAAAAAAACGATAGAACGTAATTCACGCACCGACCGGTGGAGGTCGTTTGTACTTCTCAATTCGCTACCGATTCATTCGGTCAATCCCTCTGAGCATCTTTTTGTTCGGCTTGTGCATCGAAACGCTGCTGGCCGGTCCGGTTGAACACTCCGTTGCCCGGCAGTGGAATGATGAGCTTCTTGAGGCCATTCGCCAGGATTTCGCTCGCCCCACCGTGCATGCCCGCAATCTTTTCCATGTGTCCGCCGCCATGTGGGATGCCTGGGCTGCATTCGATTCCCATGCCCAGGCGGTGATTCATGACGAATCGATGCAAGCGCAGGACAAGCAGGCCGCGCGGGAAGAAGCCATCAGTTACGCAGCGTACCGCCTTCTGAAATGGCGTTTTGCCAACTCTCCGGGTGCAGCAGTTACGCTGCCATCATTCGATGCAAGAATGGCCTCGCTGGGCTACGACGGGGACTACGTCTCTACCGCCGGGGACACGCCGGCCGAACTGGGCAATCGCATAGCCGAAACCTATATCAATTTTGGCCTGTCGGACCATTCCAACGAGGCGAATGGGTATGCGAACCTGTTCTACGAGCCGGTCAACCCGCCACTGCTTCCGGATTTTCCGGGCAACCCGGACATCCTGGACCGCAATCGCTGGCAGCCGCTCGCATTGCAGGTGTTCATCGATCAAGGCGGCAATGTCATCATTGGTGGCTTCCCGGATTTTCTCAGCCCGGAATGGGGTTCCGTCACGCCGTTTTCACTGCTTCCACAAGACCTGACGATTTATCAACGTGATGGTTATGATTACTGGGTCTATCATGACCCCGGACCACCGCCCATGCTCGAAGGGGTCGGACACGACGAATACAAGCCTACGTTCGAACAGGTTGCCCTCTGGAGCGGCGCGCTGGACCCCACTGACGGCGTGATGATCGATATTTCGCCGGCCTCACGCGGTAACAACACGCTGGGAACCAACGATGGACATGGCCACGAACTGAACCCGGTAACCGGCTTGCCCTATGAACCTGTGATCGTGCCGGCGGGCGATTACTATCGCGTCCTGGCGGAATTCTGGGCCGATGGACCTGACTCGGAAACGCCGCCTGGCCACTGGTTCACGATCGCCAATTACGTGGCGGATCATCCCCTGGTGGTGCGGAAAATAGGCGGTGAGGGCCCGGAACTGGATCCGTTGGAGTGGGATGTAAAAGTCTACCTCGCCCTCGGCGGCGCCATGCATGATTCGGCCATTGCGGCCTGGGGCGCGAAGGGCTGGTATGACTTTGTGCGCCCCATCTCCGCCATTCGCTCCCTCTGCGACAACGGCCAGTCATCCGATCCGGCACAACCCGCCTACAACCCGGATGGCACCGGAATCACCCTCTACCCGAACCAGATAGAAGTCATTACGCCGGAATCTTCAGCGCCCGGTGAACGGCATTTCGGCCTGGCCGGTGAAAGCAACGAACACATCGGAAAAATTGCCCTGAGAGCCTGGCGTGGCCCCAACTTTATTTTCAATCCCGATACCGACACCGCCGGCGTGGGCTGGATCCGGTGCGAAGACTGGTGGCCCTACCAGCGGCCCAGTTTCGTCACGCCCCCGTTTGCCGGGTATGTTTCAGGTCACAGCACTTACAGCCGGGCGGCGGCCACGGTCATGACCCTGATTACAGGTGATGCGTTCTTCCCCGGTGGTTACGGTGAGTTTTTCGCCCCCAAAAACGAATTTTTAGTGTTTGAAGACGGTCCCAGCGTCGATGTCACGCTGCAGTGGGCGACTTATGCCGATGCTTCGGATGAAACCAGTATTTCGCGCATCTACGGCGGCATTCACCCGCCGGCGGATGATATTCCGGGGCGGTTCATGGGCGCCGAAATTGGCGCCGAAGCGTTTGCGATGGCCCGGGGGCTGTTCGGCCAGGCGCGCACCGAATCCCGGGCCACTTTCAGGGTGACGAAAGACTTCACTGATGGAGACAATCCAGCGGACATCCGCGTCTCGATGGAATGCAACACCGGATTGCCGCTGACCCAGTCTGTGACGATGAATGAAAACGAGTTTGTGAACTTCGTGGTGGAAAAGTTCGCGCCGGGCGAGTTGATCTGCACCGTCACCGAAGACGCGCAAGGCCAGGGCCTGGCCGGGTATACACCGACCTATGTGGCCGAGGGGCCGGGTCCGGTCAATAACGACGGGGCTTGCGTCTTTACCGCGGTCGATGACCGGTCGGCCAACAGTTGCCGAATCATCAACAACGCCAATCCCGTCGATGTCGCGATCACCACGGACTGGATTGTGGACGGCCAGGCTGGCAACCTGATTGACGGCCGTTACAGCCTGGAATTGCATTGTGATGGTGAGATCGTGTCGGGTGGCGCGCCGTGCGCCGGCGAAAGTTGTACCGTTTTCAGCGGGATTGGCCCGCAGGCTTTCACCGCCTCGGTGATTCCACGATACCCGTCATCGACCTGTTACGTGAACGGTCGGCTTTTTGACAGCAAAGTCGCGGTAACCCATGACTGCGATGAGCTGCAGATCCGCGCCGGGCAAGGCGACCAATGCCTCATCACCTACACCGTATTCTTTGAGGGGGTTCCCACGTTGACCCGAACCGGCCTGGTTGCCCTGGTGCTCCTGATGCTGAGCCTGGGCGTTATCGGGACGAAGCGGATTGAATGAACAAAAAAGTCCTACATTTTGCCAGCACCATCGAGGTGCATCTGACTACCTCGGGGCACAATCCCGGTTCGCAACACAGTTGAAATGGGAGCTGGTCACAACAAAAAAGACCCGGTATCAAGCGTGGAGCCTACCCGATGCTGATTTGGCTTGTTTATTGCATCGTTTGTCCAATCAAACCGGGACCGATGTGGCGGGGCATCTATTGCGAACACCTTCATTTCAGTACTACCTGGATCAGCTTCACTCACGATTCCTTCCCCATCGGGAAGGCGTCATTGCTTCGTACATTCCCGAATTGTCGCTCGCCGATCCGGAGTTCTTTGGCATCGCCCTGGTGACAGTCGATGGTCATGTCTACCAGGCGGGAGACAGCCGCCAACCATTCAGCATCCAGTCCATTTCAAAGGCATTTGTCTATGGCATGGCGCTGGAAGACAGCGGGGAACGGCAGGTGGCGGAAAAAATTGATGTTGAGCCTTCCGGCGAGGCTTTCAACTCGATCAGCCTGGAGCCGAAAACCGGCCGCCCGCGCAACCCGATGATCAATGCCGGGGCGATTGTCGCCACCAGCCTGGTGAACGGCGATGACGGGGAAGAAAAGCTGCAACGCATCCTCACCAAATTCGCCGCCTACACCGGGCGCACTCTGGAGATCGACGAGGCGATATATCAATCGGAGAAAGTCACCGGTCACCGCAATCGGGCCATCGCACACCTGCTGCGCAACTATGAAATCCTCGAGGGCGACCCGGAACAACCGCTGGACGCCTATTTCCGCCAGTGCTCGATCCTGGTGAGCGCCAGGGATCTTGCCCTGATGGGCGCTTCGCTGGCGAATGACGGCGTCAATCCCATCACCGGTGTTCGAGCGCTCGATTCGCGGAAAGTACCGCGAGTCCTTTCCGTCATGGCCACTTGCGGCATGTATGACTACTCGGGAAACTGGATTTACCAGGTCGGCATGCCGGCAAAAAGCGGCGTCGGCGGAGGCATCGTGGCGGTGTTGCCGGGTCAGTTCGCACTGGCTATCTACTCACCGAAACTTGACCCGAAAGGTAACAGTGTCCGTGGTATTGCCGTGTGCAATGCTGTTTCCAACGACTTTGGGTTGCACATGCTGAGAGTGACCCGAATGACCACCAAAAGCGTGATCCGGTCGGAGTACACGGCCGTGGAGGTGCGTTCGAAACTCAGCCGCGACCCGCACAGTGCGCGGGTACTGGACCAGGAAGGGCACAGCATCCTGGTAATGGAACTGACCGGGGAACTGATGTTCGTCAGCGCTGAGATTGTGGCCAGTACGGCGATTGAGTCGATGACCGGTCGGGGCTGCCTGATTCTCGATCTTTCACGCGTGACCGCCGTCGACCAGTCCGCTTCCACCCTGCTGGCCGAACTCGCAGAGGTGCTGGCCGAGCGGAGAAAGTCCGTTCTGATCACCGGTACCGATGAGCACTTCGCGTTTTGCCAGGCAGTAAACCGGTATTTTCACGGCCGTGCCGGCTCACCCAGTTTCAATTTTGCCGATGTCGATCGCGCTCTGGAGCATGCTGAAGACCTGCTACTCGAGAAGTTTCATCCCGGGTTGGCGGAGCAGCATTCCATACCGCTTAAAGATCTGCCATTGTGTGTTGGTCTGACCGGGGATGAATTTGAATTCCTGCAATCCGTGCTGGTGCCGCAAAATTTCGAAAAAGGTGAGCGGATTTGTCGCGAAGGTGAACCAGCCGATTGGGTCTATTTTCTGCTCAAGGGACGGGTCAGTGTTTCGCTCAAGCTGGACTACCGGCATAACCGGCGATTGGGTGCTTTTGCCGCTGGCTGGATGTTTGGCGAGTCCGCATTCTTCGAGGGACATTTTCGAATGGCGGATATCGTTGCGGATACCTCGGTTGAATTGCTCGCCCTCAAACCCGGGTCCCTGCGCGACCCGCATGACCCAGCCGGTCAATCACTGCTTGCCAGGTTACTCGCCAACCTGGCCGAGCTGAACCTGAACCTGCTGGCACGGGCGAACAACGAAATTCGCATCCTCAGTCGCTGAACAGGCGACTAAAGACGCAAAAGACGGTCCACATCGCCAGGGTAAGGCGTATCCCTTCATGCAGTGTTCCACCTGCCTCATTTCCGGCTCTTCTGATGCGGATCGGGTTTTCCCGATGCCCGGCGATTTGCTAGAGTAACCCCTCAAAAAATCAGGCTCAACGGGCCAAAGGGAATCACCCATGAAAAAGCTGTTTTTCGCTCTAACGACCTCGCTACTCCTGTCGGCTTGCTCCGAGCCGGTTTCTGAACCTGCCGCGGTTGTCGAAGTTGTTGATGAGCCTGCCGGGCTGGTCTATCCCGTCACTGACAAGGTCGACCACGTCGACCATTATCACGGCACCGACGTGGCCGACCCCTATCGCTGGCTGGAAGACGATGTGCGCGAGAGCGAAGCCGTCGCCAGCTGGGTAGAGGACCAGAACAAGGTGACCTTTGCCTACCTGGACACGATCGAGGAACGCAACGCCATCAGGGCGCGGATGCAGGAGTTGTGGGATTACGAACGCTATTCGCTACCGGTCAAGGAAGGCCAGCGATACTTTTACAGCTACAACAACGGGCTGCAGAATCAGAACGTCATTTACACGCTGACCGACCTGGACGCCGAGCCCGAGCTGCTGGTGGACCCGAATACCTGGTCGGAAGACGGCACGGTCGCGCTGGCTGCCTATTTCCCCAGCCCGGACGGCAGGCACATGGCCTTCCTGGTGCAGGATGGTGGCTCAGACTGGCGTATCGCCAAAGTGATCGACGTTGACAGCCGGGAGGAGTTGCCCGACCGGCTGGAATGGCTGAAATTTACCGCCCTTTCCTGGGCGGCGGACAGCTCCGGTTTCTATTACAGCCGTTTCCCCGCGACAACCGAGGAGGAAAAATTTCAATCCCTGAACAAGAACATGATGGTGTATTTCCACCGGCTGGGCTCATCTCAGGAGCAGGACACGGTCGTTTTTGCGACGCCTGATCATCCTGAGTGGCGTTCCAACGCGACGGCAACGGACGACGGCAAGCATCTGGTCATTACGATCGCGGAAGTCTCGTCAAATTCCTCTATCGCCCACCTGGACCTGACGGATCCCGATGCGGAGCCGGTCATCATCATCGACGGATTCGATCACGAAAACCAATTTGTCGGAAACATTGGCAATGAGCTTTTCTTCCTTACCAACGACGACGCACCACGATATCGCCTCATTGCGATCAACGCGAAGCAACCGGAACGCGAGAATTGGCGTGAAGTGGTTGCAGAATCAAATGACGTTCTCCGGGATGTCAGCCTGGTCGGCGGAAAAATCATCGCGACGTACATGCAGGACGCCAAAACGGTGGTCAAGATGATGGATCTGCAAGGCAACCAGACCGGAACCGTCGATCTGCCGGGCATCGGCACTGCCTTTGGCTTCAACGGTAAGGTGGATGATGAAGAAACCTTTTTCGCGTTCTCCAGCTTCAACAGCCCGATGACAATCAGCAAGCTGGATGTCGCCAGCGGCGCCGTCGAGGTCTTCAAGTCACCGGAAGTGGCCATGAACCCGGGCGACTACCTCGTCAAGCAGGTGTTTTACACCTCGAAAGACGGTACCCGAGTACCGATGTTCATTTCGCACCGCAAGGACGTGGTGCCAGACGGCAACACACCCACCCTGCTGTACGGTTACGGCGGGTTCAACATCTCGATGACGCCTTCCTACTCCACCACTCGCCTGACCTGGATGGACATGGGCGGCATTTACGCGGTTGCGAACCTGCGCGGCGGCGGCGAATACGGCGAGGAATGGCACCAGGCCGGCACCCGGCTGAACAAGCAGAATGTGTTCGACGATTTTATCGCGGCCGCGGAATATCTTATCAGCGAGGGTTATACCAATTCCTCGAAACTGGCCATTTTCGGCGGCAGCAACGGCGGGCTGTTGGTGGGTGCAGTGCTGAACCAGCGCCCCGACCTGTTCGGCGCCGCCATTCCCGCGGTCGGCGTGATGGACATGCTGCGTTTCCACAACTTCACCGCGGGCCGTTTCTGGACCGACGATTACGGCTCATCGGATGACCCGGAGGAATTCCAGGCGCTGTTGAAATATTCCCCGTACCACAATATCCAGCAGGGCGCCGAGTATCCGGCCGTGATGGTCACTACCGCGGATACCGACGACCGGGTCGTGCCCGGGCACAGCTTTAAATACGCCGCCGCCTTGCAGGAGGCGCAGGCAGGCGATGCTCCCGTTCTGATCCGGATCGAAACGCGTGCCGGTCACGGCGCGGGCGTGCCGACCGACAAGGTCATCGCGAACTATTCCGATGACTGGACCTTTCTGCTGGAAAACCTCGGGATGAAGCTGCCGGAGGGTTTCGGCCAGTAGGGCATGAGGACCGCGACGCCCCGGCTGGATCCGGGGCATCGGTCAGATTCCAAATAATCAAGCCGTCAGGCGGCCGGTTCAATATTCCGGTTCAGCCGGAACAGGTTGCCGGGATCGTATTTGGCCTTGATGGTGGATAGACGTTCGTAAGCCGGGCCATAGTTTTTCACCGTCGCGCTGGTGGAAGAATCGAATTCAATGTTGCTGTAATAGCCGCCCACGAACGGTTCAAGCTGGCCAAACCAGTTTCGCGCGGTCGCAATCGCTTCTTCATCCATCGCGGGATCCATCCAACCGCCGCCCACGGCGATCATGACCTGGGCATTGCGGTGCGGGAATGCCGTGGCCAGTTCCGGTACGCGGCTGACCGCACCGCCGGAGGTATGAGTGAAGAACATCAGGCGGGGATCGGCGACAAAGGACTCGATCAGGGCGTCGACCAGCGCCGGCGTGAAATCTTTCACCATGCCGTTCTTGGCGTAAGAACGGATACCGTGGCCAAAGGTGCCGTCTTCCTGGGTTTGCATGACCATGTAGTCCTGAATCTTCACGCCATCCTCGATCGGCGTGCCGATGCGGCGTAACGGTTGCAATTCTTTTTCACCGGCGGCCGGATCGCCGGCATAGACCACTTCCATGGCAACCACTGAGGGACCGTCGGGCATGGTGATCATGGCCGGCCCGATATAAAGATCATCCGACAGACCCGCGTACCAGTCGGCGTAGAATTCGAGTACGTCCCGCGCCTGTTCGATGGGCCACACAATCGTGCCGGAAAGCACGTTGCGGTCAAACGGATAAAGCTGAAATTCGAACTGGGTTGCCACGCCGAAGTTTCCGCCTCCGCCCCGGATGGCCCAGAACAGATCGGGTTCCTGCTCGGCGCTCA
>Ga0210063_1000513_pt1 | contig 11483 bp, 15 predicted proteins | sample Muzzi_PWA_D1_FD_185529 | JGI IMG/M metagenome (GOLD analysis project Ga0210063, IMG submission 185529) | Wetland microbial communities from San Francisco Bay, California, USA, that impact long-term carbon sequestration - Muzzi_PWA_D1 (SPAdes) | ecosystem: Environmental > Aquatic > Marine >... | reverse complement strand
CCCATGGCACCGCCGGTCGAGTCCCTCAACGCGACGGTGGCGACGGCCCTGGTGTTGTTCGAAGTGCGGCGGCGGCGCTCCCACTCCCCCGGCCCGGAGACCGATGGAGCAGGAGCGCACAGCCAGTAGGCAGGTCGTGAAGAAGTTTCCGGGGGCGGGGATCAGGCCTTCGCCTCTTTGACCGCCGCCACCAGGGCCGGCAAAATCTCGTGCAGGTCGCCCACGATGCCGTAGTGAGCCACGTTGAAGATCGGTGCCCCCGGATCCTTGTTGATGGCCACTACCACCGAGGAGCCCTTCATCCCCACCAGGTGCTGGATGGCGCCGGAGATCCCGGCGGCGATGTAGAGCTTCGGGGCCACGGTCTGGCCACTGGAGCCGATCTGTCGGTCCCGGGGCAACCAGCCGTTGTCGATCACCGGGCGGCTGGCGGCGATGTCGCCCCCGAGCAGCGCGACCAACTCCCGCGCCGGGCCAAGTTTGTCCTCGCCCCCGATCCCCCGACCGACGGCGATGATGGTGTCCACCTTGGTGAGATCCACCTGGTCGCCACCGACATCCTCGGTGCCGAGGATCTCCCGATCCGCGGCGATCTCGGTCGGCGCCCCGGCCAGGGGACCCACCGGCGCGGTACCGGCCGTGGCCTCGTCCGCGGAGAAGGCCCCGGACTGCACCGAAAGCAGCACCGGACCCTCTCCCTTGACCCGCACCTGCGCCACCATCTTGCCGCCCAGGATGGGGCGACTGAAGAGGAGATCGCCGCCCTCCTGGCGGAAGCCGGTGATCTCCGGCAGCAAGCCGGCGTCCGTCGCCTGGGCCAGGCGGGGGAAGTAATCGACACTCTGGTAGGTGTGGGGAAAGAGGACGAAGTCCGGGGCGGTGGCGCGGATGGCCGGTGCCAGGGCGCCGCCGTAGGCGCCGGGAGTGTAGTCCGCCAGGGCCGGGTGGTCCACGGTGTGGACGGCGCCGAGGGCGTACTTCGCCGCCTCCGCCGCCAGGCCCGCCGTCTCGGCCCCCAGCACGACCGCTTCCGCCTCGCCCCCGACCAGGGCCGCCAACTGCTGACCGGCGGCGATGGCTTCCCGGGACATGCGGTGGAGAACCCCATCCCGATGCTGCAACACGATCCAGATCTTCTTGGCCATCACAGCACCCTCGCTTCCTTCTGCAGTTTTTCCACCAGGATCCGCGCCGCGGTGGCCGGATCTCCCTCGATCATCTGGGCTCCTTCGCCGCTTTCCGGGAAGTCCACGGAGACCACCTCCAGCCGCGAGCCAGCCAGCCCGACGGCGGCGGCATCGAGCCCCAACTCGGCGGGGGTGGGGTGTTCCTGGGGTTTCTTCTTGGCCTTCATGATGGCGGGCAGTTTGGGGTAGCGGGGGTGATTGATCCCCGCCTGCACCTCGATCACCGCGGGTTGGGAGAGGCGCAGGATCTCGTTGGTGCCGCTCTCCATTTCCCGGACCACTTTGAGGGTGCCCCCTCCTCCACCTCGACCCCCATGACCAGCCAGGCGTGGGGCCAGCCGAGGTGCCCGGCCAGGACCGAGCCGGTGGAGCCGTAACCGGTGTCATCGCTCTGGGAGCCGGTCAACACCAGATCGAAGTCCTCTCGGGCGATGGCCGCGTGGAGGGCGCGGGCGGTGGCCAGGGCGTCGCCGCCCTGGAAGGCATCATCGCTCAGGTGCACGGCCTTGACCGCGCCCAGGGCCAGCGCCTTCAGCAAGGCATCTTTGACCCGCGCCGGACCGAGGCTGTAGACGACGACCTCACCACCGGTGTTCTCAGCGATCCGCAGGGCTTCTTCCAGAGCCTGGAGATCGCTCTCATTGATAACGAAGGGGAGGCCGTCCTCATCGAGCCACAGGCCGTCCCCCCGGACCCGGAGCCGTGCTTCGGTATCCGGGACTTGTTTGATGCATACCGCGATCCGCATGGTGGTCATCTCCCAGGTTTCTCGTGATGGTGGAACAAATCCCCGCGGTGGGCAGGGCAGGTGGGAAACCACGGGCCAGCGGGCGCCGTGGTGGGAACCCTCTCCGTACCCTATTGCCGACGACGGAATGCGTCAAGCCGAGGTGGCGAAGGTATCTTCGATCAGACTGCTGATCAGGCTGGGGCCGGGGTTGAAGGCGTAAAGGCGATCCCCGAAGCGCAAGGTGGGCACCACCCGTCGGCCGCCGCTGCGCTCCAGCACCAGGGCCTCCGCCGTGGCGTCGAGGTCCAGGTCGATCTCCTTGTAGGGCACCCCGACCTCCGCCAACACGCCCTTGAGCTGCTTGCAGTCCGGGCACCAGGCGGCGCTGTAGAGGGTCAGTTCCTCCGTCGGAAAACCGCGCCCCTGAATCAGTTGTTCCGCCTCCTCCCGGTCGATCCGCAAACCCATCAGGCGAAGCTTCCCCCCGGCATCGGTCAACAACACCGTCGGCAGATCTTTGCGCGGAGAAATACCTAACTTGATAAGCTGATGGGCGTAGCGGGGATCGCGGGCCAGGTCCACCGTGAAGGCGGACGCCGGAGGGACGGTGCGATGCTGGGCGGAATTGAAGAAGAACTGGCAGTCCAGATTCCTCACGGCACACTCCTCAAGCAGACAGATCGGGGACTGGCGGTTGTGGCGACGAAGGGTACCATGAAAGTTCTCGCCCCAACACGGAATGATTTTTGCTACCATCTTGCGAGAAGATGCCGCATCAACGCCCCCCCGACTCCGCTTCCAATCCGAGGTACATGGAATGACTGCCTTTTTGCTTCTCGCCACCACGCCCGGGGCGACGGTCGAGCCCTCCGTGCTGGACTGGTTCTGGCACTCCGGGCCGATGGCCAAAGTGGTCTTGTTCGTCTTGCTCACCTTCTCCGTCGTCTCCTGGACTGTGATGATCGCCAAGCGTTCCCAGTTGCGCAAGGCGGAACAGCAAAGCCAGGCCTTCCTCGAGGCCTTCCACAAAAGCAGCCGGTTCAGTGAGGTCAACGCGGTTGCGGAGCGCTTCGCGGCCTCGCCCTTGACCACGCTCTTTCGGGCTGGCTATGGCGAGATCGATGCCCAGATCAAGGCCGGGGGAAGCACTGGCGGGGTGGCGGGGGAAACCGACCCCGGGCGCCCTCGCTACCGCATCCGGTCGGTCTTGGCGGTGGAGCGCAGCCTGCGACGGCGCATCAATACCGAGGTGACGAAATTGACTCGCGGCACCCCCTTCCTGGCCACAACGGCGGCGGCCACCCCCTTCATCGGCCTCTTTGGCACGGTGTGGGGCATCATGGTCGCCTTCCAGGACATCGGGGCCAGTGGCTCCACCTCGATCGTCGCCGTGGCTCCCGGTATCGCCGAGGCGCTGATCAACACCACCGCCGGCCTCGCGGCGGCGATCCCGGCCCTCATCGGCTACAACCACTTCGCCCAGAAGATTCGCGGCCAGCGCAACCAGATGGAGGACTTCATCCTCGAGTTGGTCAATCTGGCGGAGCGCAACTTCACCTGAGTGAGATTCCCCCATGGCGTTCCAGAGTCCCGATAGTGACGACACGGTCATCGCCGACATCAACGTCACCCCTTTGGTGGATGTGATGTTGGTGCTCCTGATCATTTTTATGATCACGGTCCCGATGCTCCACCAGGGCATTGAAGTGGCGCTCCCCCAGAGCCAGGCGAGCCCCCTACCTATGCGCGTCGAGGATCCGCTGATCGTCTCCATCGATCGCGACGGCCTGGTCTTCCTGCGCGATCAGCCCGTGCACCACAGCCAGTTGGTGGACCGCCTCACCGCCCTCATCGCCAGCCGGGGAGACGACAGTGTTTTCCTCAAGGGGGACAAGAACGCACCCTACGGTCGGGTGATCGAGGTGCTGGACATCCTCTACCGGGGTGGCATCACCCGGGTGGGCATGGTGACGGAACAGATCGAAGAGACGAAAGGACGCCGCTAGGCCAGACTCCCGATGACCCCTCCCGACTATCCTCCTTCGCGCCTTGCCACCGCCAGCGTCGGCGCCACGGGCAGTGGACAATTCTCGCGGGCGATCGAGGAGGATCCCTGGCGCCGACTGATCCGCCGGGCGACCGTTTTCGCCGTGGCGCTGCATGTCGCCGTGGCCCTGGCGGCCTTCCTGGGACCGCGCTTGCTGCACCGGGAAAAGCCGCCGGTGCGCTATGTCTCCGTCCAGGTCATCCCCCTCCAGGCCCTGGGGGAGGAAACGCCTCGCGAGACGCCGACCCGGCGCCAGGAGGAACCGCCGCCACCGCCACCGCCGCCGCCACCGGAGATCCCGGAGAAGATCGAACCCCCTCCCCCACCACCGCCGGATCCGGAGTTGCCCACCTTGCCGCCCGAACGACCCCGGCGGCAGCCCGACCCCGTCCCGGTGGCGCCCCCGCCCTCTCCGCCGCCACCGGAACCCCAACCGGTACGACCGGAGCGGGTGCCCACCGCACCGCCCCGGGGATCGGAGCGGGGCACCACCGGTGGGACCGCGGCCTTCGGGGCCGCCATCGCCGGTCTCGACAACCCGGACTTCACCTACAGCTACTACATCGATCGCATGCTCGCCCTGATCCGCGCCCAGTGGACCCGCCCCCCTGTGGGACCGGAAGTGGAGGGGGTGGTGTTCTTTCGCATTCTTCGCAACGGCCAGGTCGAGGCGTTGGAGGTGGTCACCACCTCGGGTTTCGAATCCTTTGACCGCTCCGCTTTGCGGGCGGTGGCCAACGCCGCGCCTTTCCCTCCCCTACCCGCGGGGTATCGCCACGACAACTTGGGGGTTCGCCTGATCCTCCGGTAAAACCTTCAGAACATCCGCTGTTTAACCCCTTGAAAGAGAGAAACCTCATGAAGCGCCCAGCCCTCCATCCTGCCACCGCCGCCCTTCTTCTACTCCTCGGCCTGGTGCTCTCTGGCGCCGCCCGGGCCCAGCCGCCTCAGACGCCGCCGCCTTCCGGGGCTGGCGGGGGTCTGGGGCAGGACGGGCAGATCGAGGTGGTTCTGGAGGGGGAGGCGCAACTGCGCTATCCCCTGGCGTTCCCGGCCGCGTCCCATGACCCTCGGATGAGCACCGCGGCGGTGGAAGCCGCCAGCGAATTGGAATCGGCGCTGCGGGCGGACCTGGAGTCCACGGAGATTTTCGACATCCAGGGACCGTGGGCCCTGGCAGTGCTGGAACTCACCGGCGACCCGGGCAAGGGCCTTCTCCAGTACCGCTCCCTGGGCAATGAATTCCTCCTTCTGACGGAACTCTCCGAAGGGGTCGGCCAGCTGGATTTCAAGGGCCGCCTGATCGATTTGAAGAACGGCGAGTCGATCCTCGGCAAGCGTTATCGGGCGGAGTTCTCCACCGCCCGCACCGTGGCCCATACCTTTGCCGACGAGATGGTGCGCTACCTGACGGGTCGCCCCGGCATCGCCCTGACCACCATCGCCTTCACCTCGGATCGCACCGGCAACAAAGAGATCTATCTGATGGATTACGATGGTCACAACCAACGCCAGATCAGCAACCATAAATCCATCTCCACCAGTCCCAGCTGGCGCTACGACGGGAAGAAGATCGCCTACCTGTCTTATTTCGATGGCCCTCCGGGGATCTACTCCGTGGACGTCCAGAGCGGGCGCAAACAACCGTTGATCGTCGATGCTCACCACAACTTCGTGGCCGCCTATTCCCCCGACGGTAAGCGGGTGGTCTTCTCGCGGTCCCTGGATGGCAATACGGAGATCTTTGTGGCCACCGTGGGCGGCGAAACCATGACCCGCCTGACCAATCTTCGAGCCATCGACACCAATCCGGCGTGGAGCCCCAAAGGGGATGTCATCGCCTTCACCTCCAGCCGGGCGGGCAATCCGCACATCTACTTGATGGATACCGAGGGCAGCAACGTGCGTCGGCTCACTTTCGATGGGGAATACAACGATGGCGCCTCCTGGAACCCCGACGGCACCCGTCTCGTCTACGCCAGCCGCCGGTCGGGAACCTTTCAAATCGCCATGACCGAGGTCGCCACCGGGGAAACCATCACCCTGACTTCCGGGCCGGGCAACAAGGAGAAACCTCATTACTCTCCGGATGGTCGCAAGATCGTCTACAGCCATCGGCTCGGGGGAGCGACGCAGATCTACTCCATGGATGTCGATGGGTCCGATGCCCGCCAGTTGACCTCCGAAGGCAACAATGGCGCCCCCAGCTGGTCCCCGTATCCGGAGAAATATCGCTAAAAAACCTGCATTTTCAGCTGCTTCGGTGGTTGTAGGCGCATCCTGGTTCTGGTACAGTCTCCGTGTCCATGAACCACCGAAGTCTGATATTCCGCTCACCCCAACGCACCTTGTAGGAGAGACGCGCATGAGCCGTTTCTGGATGGTATCGCTAGTGATCCTTGTTTTGGCCCTGACGGTCGTTGCCTGTGGCCCGAAACCCCAACCCACTCCGCCCCCGCCGCCGGTGATCGAAGAGACACCGCCGCCACCACCGAAGGTGGAGCCGCCGCCGACCCCTTCCACCGACCAGGACAAGCAAGAAAAGCCCTGGTACACGGATCTGAGCGTCAAAGCGCTCAATGATCAGGCCGTGAGTCGTGGGTTTTATCCCAACATTTACTTCGACCTCGACAAGAGCGACCTCCGGGAGGATGCCCGGGAGAAGCTGGCGGCCAATGCCCGCTTCCTGCGCGAAAACGCCGAGCTCAAGGCGACTGTGGAAGGGCATTGTGACGAACGAGGCACCGAGGACTACAACCTGGCTCTTGGGGACCGCCGTGCCAACACGGCCCGCGACTACCTGACCTCCCTGGATGTCAGTGGCTCTCGGATGAGAACCATCAGCTACGGCGAGGAACGCCCGGTCTGCACGGAGAGCACCGAGGGTTGCTGGCAGCGCAACCGGCGGGCCTACTTCGTCCTGGGCTTCTGAGCACCGGAGTGCGCGCTCTCGGTACCATCGGTACCGTCGTGGCACTCGCGCTGATCAGCGCGGGTTGCACCGGCGGTACCGAATTGCAGAGTATCCAAACTCAGCTTTCGGAGATCCAACGCCAGGTGCTGCAACTGCAACGGCAGATGCCCAGCAAGGCGTCGGTGGAGGATCTCGCCCAGCGCCTGGAGGCGCAGAGCGAAGCGCTGGTGCGCGCCCAGGCGGACCGCGACGTCCGCCTGGAGGGCCTCACCGCCCAGATCGAGCAACTCCAGGCTCGCCTCGATGACTCCACCTATCGCCTCTCCCAGTTGTCGCAGCAAGTCGCGGCCACCAACCAGGAATTGAAAGCCGTGCGGGCGCAGCAACAGAGCATCCCTGCCCTACCGCCCTCGGGGGGCGCCTCCGGCGGCGCTGCCGTGACAGCGGATCCCGAGACCCTCTATCGGGCGGCCTACAACGACTACCTGCGGGGGAATTACGACCAGGCCATCGACCAGTTCCGGCTGTACCTGGAGACTTTTCCAGAGACGGAGCTGTCGGATAACGCCATCTACTGGTACGGCGAATGTTACTACCGCCTGGCGCGCTTCCGGCAGGCCATCGAGCGCTTCGAGGAACTGCTGAATCGTTTTCCCCGCAGCGACAAGGTACCCAGCGCCCTGCTCAAGAAGGGCTATGCGTACCTGGAGTTGGGGGAACAGGCCCAGGGGATTCTGCAATTGCAGCATGTCACCCGCCAGTACCCTGGCAGTGATGAGTCCAATCTGGCCCGGCAACGCCTGCGGGAGTTGGGGGTTGACGAGGGCTGATGGGACCGCTACAATTCGCCGGTCAGTCGTGCTCTCCCGGCGCGACGATTTTTTTTGCTACAAAACCGAACCCAGAAGACCTCGCAAAAGCGCGAGACTGATGACGAGACAGAGGTAAGAAAGAGAACATGGCGAACTCAAAACAAGCAGAAAAGCGTCATCGGCAGAGCCTGGTGCGCCGCGACCGGAACCGATCCCACATCACCCGCATGCGGACGGCGATCAAGAAGCTGCGGAGCGCTGTCGAAGCCGCCGACACCCAGGTGGCTCAGGAGCTGCTGACCCCCACGCTGCGAGTGATCGACATGACCGCCCAGCGGGGCGTGATCCATGGCAACACCGCCGCGCGCTACAAGTCGCGCCTGAGCCGCGCCGTGACCGGTCTCGCCGCGGGCTAAAAGTCCTCTGGATGTTGTAGGGATCGATCAAAACCACGGCACGGGCGGCGATAGCCGCTGGCGTAGCCGGTCCGTCAGGCGCCCTTTCTTGGCCTCCAAGAAAGGGCGTTTTTCGGTTTAGAAGCCTTCCAGCAGGTCGCTGACCATCGTCTCGGCGAAACGCTCCGCCACTTCCTCGATGGTTTCATCCTCGCGATCGAAATACGCCGCCTCGTTGACATCCACCGCGTACGCCTGGCGGAAGAGGTAGCGATCATTGCGCCACAGAACCTGCGGCTCTTCGTCCTCGTTGCTCGGTACCCGTTGGAAGAGCATCTTGGCGGTGATGGAGAGTTCATACTCCGTAACCCGCCCCTGACCGTCGAAGGTCACGGGCTGACTGACGAAGCGAATCACCGTTCCGCGAATCTCGGCATCGGCCTCCGCGACGGTGTTGGTCAGCTCGAAGCGTCGGCGGGTGACCATTTCATCCACGATGGCGCGGGTGAGGATCTGTTCCACCTGGCTGCGAGCGGTGTCGTTCTCCAGCGGGTGCACGTAGACGCGCCGCACATCCTCCGGCAGGTTGCTGGCCCGGCCCACCAGGGCGTAGCCACACCCCGAGGCGGTGCTGAGGACCAGCAGCAGACCGACGAGGGGCGTCCAGGGGGCAGTGCGACTCCAAAACTTCATCATCTTCCTCTCCTCGGTGGCATGTGGACAATGCTGCGGCGACGATCCCGCAGCCGGACTCGCAGGGTCTGGGGCTCAATCCCTTCCCCCTCCAGGCGAACAACATAACTTCCGGGCTCGACATCCAGAAACGTACCGGCCCCGGCATCCAGGGGGATGCGGCGCCGCAGTCCGTCCCCTTCCAGGACCACCATCGCCGCGCTGTCGCCGGGGGCCTCCACCCGCAGCACACCGACGGTCTGGCGGTCATCATTCTTGCGGCCCCGTACCCCTTCCGCAACCCCCGGGAAGGTGTCGATGACCCACAACGACTGCCGTTGGGAGAGTCTCTCCACCTTCATCCCTTGGGGGCGAGGCACCCGGAGTTCCTCACTGGCCAGGGGCAGGTAGGAAGCGGGGACGTAGTGGTGACTGCGCAGGGGATCGCTAAAGGCCCAGCCCCGGTCGCGGTAATCGATCTCCACCCAACGGTGAAAGCGCACCGTGCCGCCCTTCTGGATCACCAACCCCGCCACCTCTCGCGCGTCGATCCCCACCGCCGCCAGGAGGGCTACGGTGAGGCGCGCGGACCCCGTGCAGTAGGCAGTGCGGCGGTCGAGAACGGAGAGAGGATCCTGGGCCTCGCGGCGGTCGAGGGAATAGTGCACGTTGCGGCTGACCCAGGCGAGGATCCGCGAGACGGCTTCGTAGTGACTGTCCGCGCCCGCGGTCACGGCGCGCGCCAGGGCCTCGACCGGTTCCGGCTCCCCCGCCGCCGAGGCCCGCGGCGGAACAAAGGCTGCGGCACTCGCCAGGGGGCGTACCTGTACTTCGATGCGGGCTCGTTGTCCGTCCACCGCCATGCGGAAACCATTGTTGGCGTAGTCTGCGACCATCAGGCCCCGGGGCAGCAGAAATTCGGCCTGATCGTCCCCCACCACCGCCCGGCCCGCCGACAGGGCGCCGGGGAGCGCCAGAGCGATGGCCAAGGCCAGGAAGCAAGCCGCCGTGGACGGCGGTGCGCACCTCATGCGGGCTCGCCCACCGAGGCCGACGCCTCTGCCTCGCCGTCGCGCTTGAGCAAGCCGTCCAGGAGACCGTTGATGAATCGCCCGGAGTTTTCGGAGCCGAACCGCTTGGCCAGTTCGATCGCCTCATCCACGACCACCAGCTTCGGAATTTCCCCCTCGTAGGTCATCTCGTAGACGGCCAGGCGCAGGATGTTGCGGTCCACCACGGGCATCCGTTCCAGGCGCCAATTGTCCGCCTGCTGGCGGATCAGGGCGTCGATGCGATCCCGATTCTCCACCGTGCCCTCCACCAGGCGACGAGCGTGGGTGAAGGCCGTGTCCACTTTCTTTCGGCGCCGGGCAAACTTTTCCCGCGCGGCCTGGGGATCGTGGGCCTCCTTGCCCGCACCACCGGAAGGTTCGAGGTAGGGAGCCAGGTCGAACGCCAGGAAAACCTGGGGCAAATCCGTACCACCAACATCCTGCTGGTACAGCATCTGCACGGCCATCTCACGGGCTGTACGGCGCTTGCCGGGAGAACTCACAGCCGTGTCCTCAAGCTCGCAGGCGTTGGAATAAGTCCACCATTTCCAGGGCTGCGGCGGCGGCTTCCCAGCCCTTGTTGCCCGCCTTGCCACCGCTTCGCTCCTGCGCTTGCTGGGGGTCGTCGCAGGTCAGGACCCCGAAGGCCACGGGTAGGTGGTGACGCTCCGCCACGGCGGCGGTGCCGCTGGCGACGGTGCCACAGATATAGTCAAAGTGGGGTGTCTGACCCCGAATGACGATGCCGATGGAGATCAGGCCGTCGAAATCCCCGCGCTGGGCCAGTTCCTCCAGCGCCTGAGGAATCTCCCAGGCGCCCGGGACCCGCACCAGGTGTACATCCGTGACCGCCACCCCATGACGGGTCAGGCAATCCACCGCCCCATCCACCAGCGCCTGGACCAGGCGTCCGTTGAACCGGGAGGCCACGATGGCGAACCGGCGTCCGGTGCCGTCGAGGTGCCCTTCCATCTCTCGTATCTCCTTCATAATCAGTCCCTTAAGCGAAGAAAGTATAGGGGTTTTCCGGGGAGGGTGTCAACCGGTTGCGCCGCCATCTTGCCACTGATGCGCGGTCACCTCAAGACCCACTTCGATTTGACCAGCAGAGCCTGTATCCCGAGCAAAAAAAATAGGCGCGCAGGGAGCGCGCCTTTCCAGGAGTGCGGAAGACCTTGGCCCGGATGATCGTGTCAGCCGGGCTGTCTGGTTATAGGGTTCCCTTTCGGGGGACTTTGGGGACAAGGAATTTGGATCTGCGAAAAAAAACTGGCGACGCGCCCGCCGCCATCGTCTCCGGGAGTCCCCTCAGCGGGCGTAGGCGGGCAGGAAGCCCGCGGAGACCAGTCGATCCAGGGAGCGCGAAAGGGTACTCTCCAACGCCTCCGTAGGACCCCGATCCCAGCGATGCAGGCGCATCCCCACGACCCGCTGCTCGGGGCCCACGGAGAAGGCTTTGAGCTCCAGGGCGCCGCCGATCTCACGCCAGGAGATGGCCAACTCCTGGCCCGTATCCACCAGAACTTGCCCGGTGAGCGGAGTGCCGTCGTGAAGTTCCAGACGGATGGTGCTTCCCACGGGGCCGATCTCGCCGTGGCGGGTCAGCCAGCGGCCCAAGGAGGCCCCCTCGCGGAAGAAGGGCTTCAACTCGCCCGGCTCGTAGCCTGCGGGCTG
>Ga0210063_1000512_pt1 | contig 11490 bp, 10 predicted proteins | sample Muzzi_PWA_D1_FD_185529 | JGI IMG/M metagenome (GOLD analysis project Ga0210063, IMG submission 185529) | Wetland microbial communities from San Francisco Bay, California, USA, that impact long-term carbon sequestration - Muzzi_PWA_D1 (SPAdes) | ecosystem: Environmental > Aquatic > Marine >... | reverse complement strand
CTTCGGCATCACCGCCACACTGGCGCCGGCATCCGGCCTGTTTCTGAATCTCGGGCTGCCACGGGTCGTCGAACTCTGGGGCTGGTCGACCTGGATGGTGATTGCAGGCGTCTGCTGCTTCTGCGTGACACTGCTTGTTGGTCTCGGCCGGGGACCCTGGTGGGTACCGGCATCCCAGCGGGCTTTGTTGTCTGCCACCTGATTACCCGTACGCCGATCCCGGTCAACTTCAAAGCTTCCGGCTTCCGCCAGGAGAACATGACCATGCAGCTGCCCACGCAGGCGTAGCTGGATCGTGCAGCTACAGACAGATCTGATCAGATCGCAGTCAAACCTCTCCATCACCGTTCTGATAGCCACTGTCCTCCTTGCGTTCCATATAGATCTCAAACAGCTGCTGCGCAGTCAGCAGAAACGCAAAAAACAGAAAAAGCGTGACTATCATTCCCCAGTAGAGCAGGGTTTCATCGGACATACAGTTACTTCTCCCGCACAAGCAGCTTGAAGTAGATTCCGAAACACAGGATTGCGGGCACCCACGATGCCGCAAACAATCCATGTTCATGGTCACCTGAAAAATACAGGTATACGCCCAGGAGAAACGATATTCCCACCGCAATAAATATGCATATGTCGGTTTTGCTCAACATCACGACGCTCCTTTGATCGCGTTTTACCGGCAGTCTTCTGCAACCTGGGAGGATAACCCGTATTTTCCACGCATCTCCATCAGCATTTTGCAGCAGGCCTGAAAGCTCACCAGCGCGCCAATACGAGTCAGGCCTTCACCACAATTCTTCAGTATCATGTGCCGGCATACTTCTCAGCGGAGAGGAACTTTACGGATCCAGCTCCGTAAATCTGAGTCAAGGCAACAGAAAGGCCAACAATGCCTAGAACAAGAACAAATATCAGCTGGGGAGTCTGGCTGCCACGAGTGATGTTCGAATCAGCCCTGATCGTGGCGAGTATTCTCTTTGCTCTCGCCCTCGATGAATGGCAGGAAGACAGGGAGATAGACCAGCTGGTCGATCGTTCCATGGCCAGTTTTGAACGCGAGATAAAGCGCAATCAGTCACGTATTGAAGCCGTTCAGCCGTATCACGAAGGTCTACAGCGCATGCTCGAGTCCCGCATCGCCGGCGAAGGGATAAAGTCAGCTGGTGAATTCCGCAACATCCTGGATGCGATGCAACCTGCCGTCCTTCTGAACAGCGCCTGGCAGACAGCCGTGGCAACCGGTGCACTGAGCCGGATGGACTACGAAGTTGTTGCCGCAGTGTCGCTGACTTACAGCACGCAGGCCCGGTTCGATGAAATTTATCGATCCGGCAACAACGCGCTGTTAGCTCCAATAAATTTCACCCCGGATCGGCTGGACGTTTCTGTATATAACGCGGCCAGGTTCGTCGCTGATATCACCGCAGCCGAAAGTGAACTGATTGCGTTCTATCAGCAGACTCTCGAACTGCTGTCACAGACGGAAGCCAGCGAAGGTATCGACTTCCAGAATCTGTAACTCATCTGAGCAGGTAACCTTCATCGTCCGGCCCGAGGCCATCGATCTTCACGATCTTCACGGTATCGTCCAGTTCTGCAGAATTCACGAATGTGATCGAGCCTGGAATTGCCCGGACCAGTTCAAGCGCCATGTTGTTGCTGAATACAATCTTCGGACCTGACGGAACTTCCGCGCGAAACATCTTTGCAATCCAGTATTTCCGGAATTGCGCTTCGTCCATTCGATACAGCAGGTTCATCACCAGATCGCGCTCGTACGCGCCAGGTGCCCGCACCAGCACTGTAATTCTCGAATCATCGCTCCAGAACTGCTGCTCAGCAAGAATGATCCGGCGCAGCTGCGCCAGCGACAGATTTTCTACATTGGTATCCGGGTGCACGACAATGGCCACTGATACATCGTCTTGAATGTCGCTGTGCGCCGGTATCGAAAGATAAACCAACACCAGCAGCAGCAGGATTTCCCTAACGCGACTCACATTCGACTCGACTGCGCCAGAGAACGCTGATCCTGATCCATCCGCCTTCGTTCCGATGCTGAAACTCTCGGATCAAACACAAAAGAAAGCTGCAGCCAGAAGCTCGTCTCGGGTGCCTGACTATCAAACTCCTCTCTCCTGACTTCTGCTTTCAGTGCTGCATAGCGGCTGAAATCCCAGCGCACACCACTGATGACACCCTGATAGTCGAGGCCTCGATATCCCAGCAACGCATCATCATCACTGACATCCAGGTATTCGCCTCGAATGTAGGGTTTGAAATGCTGGGCTTTCCCGCCGAGCCGGTACGCGACCTGCGCATAGACCGAGTTCGTTGAACCACCTGTGCCCGGCGCATCAGTAAGCTCATGATATTCGTATGTATATTCGGTGATGAGTTCCGGTCGATCACCCTGCAGCGCAAGATAGCCGTTGACTATCAGTTCATCCGCTTCCGGGCCGTCATCCGGCGTGACCTTGTCAGCATAGACGGTCAGGCCGGTATCGAGCATCAGGGCATCCAGCGGCCGATAGTAGATCTGGGCGAGATAAGCCTGTTCGCTGTTATCATCTCCGAGATCGCAAGGATCGTTGATTTCCTCACAGCGACCATTGCCATAGCCGAGCCGATAGCCGAAGTTCGATTGCCACAGTTTGCCTTCGAGCAGCACACCAACAAAATGAATCGGTATCACGTCGCTTCCGAACTTGACAACGTCCGGCCGGTTGATCGTGGTCTGCAGCCAGGCACCATGATGATAGGCTGTGTTCCAGTAGCCGATTGGCGTATGAAAGCGCCCTGCCGACAGCTTGTACATGTCCGAAAAATTGTAGCGTATGAACATTCGCTCAACTTCAAATTCGTAGTCTTCGTCCTGCCGAGCTGTCGCGGTCAGTTCGGTAAACACACTGAGCTTACTGTCGAGCTCGATGTTGAGCTGGCCGACCAGTTGGCCAATGGTAAATCCATCGTCATCACCACCGTCTGTCTGCCGATAGTCAACTTCACCAAACAGCAGCGCACGGTAGGATGGATCATCCAGCAGGTAGTGCTCATCCGCAGCACGAGCAGAATGGGTCACAAGCAGACAGATTGAACAGACCGTCAGGAATCCAAATCGGCGGATCATATTGATGTGCACACGGCCCGAAAACACCCGAACGGCATAGACTAGGCTATTTCCGGCCTGCATGCATCAACACAATCTGATCGACGGAGAGCTGAGCACGCTAGCCGCCGGTCAGTCCACCTCCCGTTTCTCCAGTTCCGCCTGAATCTCCGCATGTCGTGCCCTTGTCAGGTTGTAACGCAGGTAAAATCCAATCGCTATGAGTCCGGGGATCACCGCAATGGGGCCCTCGATCAGGCCCAGCTGAAAAACCGTCTCTTCCGGAACAGTTCCTGGCTGTGCGCCCACCGGAAAATGAATCACATCGATCGCGATCCCCGCAAGCAGATGGCCAAGACCGGAAGACGCCTTCCCGAAGAAGGATCGCGCTGAGTAGAAAATGCCCTCCTGCCGCCGCCCGGTCAGCAACTCCTGCTCATCGGCAATGTCAGCCAGTGCCGAAGCCGCTGTTACCAGCAGCAGGATGGCACTCGCCATCTGGCCGAGATAGAACACCATCAGACAGGGCAGCAGCAGCGGCGAACCGTTCTCCGGGAACAGACCGAGCAGGCGCAGCACAACCGGACCGGCAGCAAAGATCGGATACGCAATCAGAAATGCGATCAGCGTGGCCTTCTTCTCGAATCGCTCGTGCAGTGGTGCGGCAACGAGAAAGCCGATGATAGGACCGAGCAGACCAATCATGGAGAAGTAGCGGATCTGCGCCGGCACCAGTTCCCAGAAGTAGGTATTGGCATGCAGATGCACAGTCTCCCGGGTACCGGTTGTGGCAGACAGCAGCAGAAATCCCACCAGCAGCAGCAGGTAGTTGCGGTTACTCATTGCCAGCAGCACGTCCTGCACGAACGCCATCGGCGTTGTCTTCGGCAGTGAACGCGACGGTTGCCGGAGATGTGGTATCACGTCGCGAGTGAAAAACGTCGAAGCCAGCATCACTGCCCCGCCCACCAGCGATGCGGAAATGGCGAATACCGGGTAGTTGCTGCCGTCCAGAAGTCCGTTATCGAACTCAGCGCTCGGCGTGAAGAAGTAGGTATAGCCGATGTAGGCGGTACCAAAGCCACCGATGAAACCGAACAGCGTGTTCATGCTCATGACACGTGTCCGCTCGGTGAAATCAGCAGAAAGTTCAGCGCCCAGCGCAAGATGTGGCACATGGAAAAGCGTCATGCTGGAACGAAGCGTAACCGTGAGAACCGTCAACCACAGGAACAGGCCCGCCTCGCCCCAGTCAGGAGGGCTGTAGATCCCAAAAAGGCAGATCATCACCGGGATTGGCGCGGCAAACATGAAAGGATGCCGCCGGCCCAGTTTCGATCGCCAGCGGTCCGATATGCTGCCGACCAGAGGGTCGGTGATTGCGTCGAAAATCAATGCGATTGTGATGGCAAGTCCGGCGAGCGTACCGGGTACGCCCATGACGTTCACATAAAAGAAGAAATTGAAGGAGTTGAACGCAAAATTGATGATGGTCTCAGATGCCGCGCCAACTGAGTAGATGAGTTTGGTGCGCATCGGCACGCGGCCGGCGTAGGCACTGCTGCGCGGTCTGCTAACAGCGGCGGTATCCGCATCATCTGCGGTTTCCGCGATCAAATCAGCGTCTGACAATCTCCCCTCCCGTAGATCGACCTCTTCCCGACTCGATCATAGCGAAATCAGCATTCGATCGGGCTGAATATCAGGTACGTGGACCTGCTGCTGCCATGACAGGACAACCACCTCTCTCAACGCAGATAGTAAATCAACGCATTCGGGCTGAATTCACGCGGATCACCGTCTTCGCGAAAACGATAGGGCTGCTGCTGGTTGTCGAGTCCGTTGATCAGCACGCGTGACGCTTTGAGATCGTGGAAAACCTCCAGCGTCGACCACAGCACAGGTACCGTATAAAAGTTCAGCGCGTGGGCTTCGTTGACCCGCCACAACTCGCCGGACATGTCGTAGCTGTCAGCAACGGCTATCTGCCAGCTGTCTTCATCCACATAGAATACCCTCCGGCTGTAGGCGTGACGCGCCCCTTCTTTGAGCCGGCCCTCCACAACCCAGACCCGATGCAGTTCGTAACGCGCATGCTCGGGACTGATATGACCGGCCATGACAATAGAGTCAACGGGAATCCCCCGGCTGTGAAGCCTGTATGCATTGTAGGGTATATAGAGCTCGCGCTTGCCGAGCAGCGTCCACTCGTAACGATCCGGCGGGCCGTTATAGAGGCCGAAGTCATCCACGGTTCTCAGCCCGTCGGTGTTCGGCGCGGGAATCTGATAGCCGGTATACGGCAGTCGGACAACCCGGCGCAGACTGCGCTGATAACTCCAGGTCTTTCTTGGATCGTCGGTCTGATCGATGGTTTCCCACACCAGTTGCCCGTCACCGGACAGAAAGCCCGGCGCTATGATTTTCGATTTGATTGCCACCAGCAGATTCGGGTAACGCAGCTTGAACGGCGTTTCGTCAGGAAAGCCGTATGGAAAACCCCAGTCCTGTTCCGACTGCACCAGCGTATAGCGTCCTGCCCGGGTGACCGCAGCGGAGCCTTCGCGACGCTCGATTCTGATTCCGCGCCAGCGCAGATTGTGATTCCAGACCACCTCGACACCGCTCTTCGGCAGCGGGAAAGGTGACGTGACTTCCGCGCCGGTCACACCCCCACGTCCTGCAGTCGACAGCTTCGCGTTCGCTGCATTGCGGGCAAAAGCATCATAGACGTGCTGAGGGTAGGCGGCCGTACGCCGAGAGGAGTAGACGTTCAGATGCCAGGTGTCCGGATAGCGCTCAAGCAGTGCACGTTGGCCGGGACTCAGCCGATCGGCGTACTGTTTCACATTCGATGCGGTGATGCTGAAGAGAATCTGATCGTCGGGAAACGGATCCACTTCGTGACGATCCGGCAGGTAGTCAGCAGGCGGCTGCGTCAGCCCGCCGGTCCAGACCGGGATGCTGCCCTCGGCGTTGCCCGCCCTCTCGGCACCGACGGGTGTCAGCAGTGTTCCCCCGAGTATCACGTCAGTCGGTTCAGCGGCAGTGATCGCAATGACCGGCGACACCAACAGCAGCACGAGCGCGAACCGGATCACAGTGAGTAGCTCACCTGAAACCGCACCACATCCCGATCCCGCAGCTGATTCGCCCTGCCGCCGCCGGAGAAAGCGGTGAAACGTATGTCCGCGGTGACGCGATTGACATAGCTGACGCTCAGGCCGAGGCTGAACGCCTTGCGGTCTTCTATGAAGGTACTCAGCGGTGCCGGTGTCGTACCGCTGACATCGTGACTGAACACCAGGTAAGGCTGCAGATTGATACCACCAAACACACCCAGGTAGTCGGCTGCGCCGGTCAGACGGTAGCCCCAGGATTCTCCGTCCGCCGAGGTCAGCCGGGGCTCGCCGGCATCAGGCATGTCATGCACTTTTACCCAGGCAACGTCCGCGCTGAGCAGAATCCGGTCCGCGGTGAACCGGCCACGGAAAATCTGTGCAATCTGAAAACTGGCCTGAGTCCGGTCAGATCGCTGATAGCCGGTAACAGTCTGGGAAGGACCGAAGTCGCCCAAAGCCGTATTCCCCGCGGGCGTATCAAACAGCACTGGTGAAAACACCGCCTGCGTCACCGCACCGGGCAGCGTCTGAAAGGGATAGTCAAAATGCCGGGAGACATCGCCTGCCACCAGGCTGTTGAGCAGCGGTACCGAGGTGGCAAAACTCACGCCGATCAGGTCGATATTTTCCGGATAGGTCACAAACAACCCTGCTTCGTTGGCATAGTCACTGAGCGTGAGCGACTCGGCGGCGGCAAGCCCCCGGCTTGCCGCCTCTGCCGGATCCAACCCTTCCTGCAGATAGACTGCTTCGAGTTCCCCGGCTCTTGCGTCAACCAGCGGCTGCGCGGTCGCGGCAACTGCGGCTGCATCCGCAGTGCGGCTCATCAGCAGCGGCAGCCGGCTGTGATAGCGCAGATAATGCAGCCCCAGTTTGATGGCGTTTCTGCCTGGAAACACACCAATCAGTGCCGCACCGTACTGGCCGCCATCTTCCGGCTTGTCGCGGGTCAGGCCCGGCAGGCGTTGAAAGTCTGCATCGAAACCAAGGGTGCCCGGCGGAAGCTCAAAGCGCTGATCCAGATCTGTGCCGAGATCCGAAACACTGCCGGCCCCAAACATCCAGTCGCCGATGCCTTCTCCGCCGATGGCATCGTTATTGGAAAAATACCAGCCAACCGGCGGCAGCGTGACCGGTTCCCACTGATACTGATAGTAGGCTTCCAGCGAAAAAGTTTCGGTGATGTTGGCCGCGGCCCAGACCATGCCCTGCGGTACCCGGAAATCCTCAATGCTGCTGGCCGGGGTAAAGGTGGTGACCAGGTCCGCCGGATTGACAGTATCGAGCCCGTCACGCACGAAGGCGGTTTCACTCCAGTTGAGAATCTGCTTGCCGACCCGCACGATCATCGGCATACCACCCGGTGCGAAGCTCCAGTTCAGATAACTTTCATCGACTTCGACATCAGAACCCACCAGATCTTCGGCCCCGCCGCCGAATCCCGTGCGCTGCGGACCACTGCCTTCAGTCTGGAAGTCATAGAAAGCGGCGCCGCGGACATACAGACCAAAATCGTCCCGTACCAGTGCAAGTTCACCCGTTGCCCGGACCTGGCTGGATACCAGTCCCCGGTTGTAGTTGAGGTTGCCGTCATCACCGTTGGCTGAAGGCAAACTGCCGCCATTGGCAACGGCGATGAGATCCCGGTCCCGGTCCTGCAGCCGGAACAGCGCACCATATGAAACACTCAGATTGTAGAGCCCATCGACGTCCGCCACGCGGAAAGTGTCCGCTGCAACCAACGGGCAACTCAGCAGAAGAGCCAGCAGGCACACGTGCCGGCCGCGCGAGGCACATCCGCTCATCGTGACCGTTCCCAGAGCAGAGGCGCAGATGCAGGAATGGCACTGGTCTCGACTTCAAATGCTGCAAGGAGCGATGCAGATACCGCATCGTGAGAATTACTCCGGTGCTGCACCCGCCGTGCCGCTTCGAGCTCAATATCGGCTGATTCGCCCAGCCAGAGAATGACAGGCACACGTATCTGCTCATCCGGCGCCAACAGGAAAGGTGCACCATGCAGATACAGCCCGTGTTCACCAAGAGATTCGCCATGATCGCTGACGTAGATCATCGCGGTTTCGTACTTCGGCGTATAAGTTTTCAGAAGCCCGATCACCTGCGCCAGAAAATAATCTGTATAGAGAATCGCGTTGTCATAGGCGTTCGAAATCTCTTCAGTACTGCAGCGGGACAGATCTGCTGACTGGCAGGTTGGGTGAAATCTTTCGAAAGCGGGCGGATAACGTTTGTAGTAAGCGGGACCATGATTCCCCATCTGGTGCAGCACAATGAGTATATCTCCGGGCTGGCTGTCGATGTATTCCGGCAGACCATCCAGCATGCCCACATCCCTGCATTCGATGTCACACACCGGGTTGACCTCAGCAGATCTGAAGTCTTCAAATCGAACCCGGTCCGCCACGCCTTTTGAACTGGAATTGTTGTCGCGCCAGAGAACACTGACACCAACGCGTTGCAGAACATCCAGCAGGTTCTCCTGAGTTCGCGCATCGTCCAGATCAAAGTCTTCACGGCCCTGCAGGGCGAACAGGCACGGCAGTGAAACTGTGGTCGAGGTACCGCAGGAAGTGATATTGGTGTAGCTCACCAGGCGTTTTTCTCTTTCCAGTTCCGGATTGGTCTTACGCTCATAGCCGTTGAGGGAAAATCGGTCGTGTCGCGCTGTTTCTCCGATCACAAGAATAACCAGTTCATGTTCGGCTTCTGTGTCTGCAATGCGGGCATCTTCTGCAATTGTCCGAAACTCAACCACACTACCGGAAGCTAGCTTTGCGCCGGTAAGGCGTATCCCCGAATAGAGTGCGGTCAGTGGATTGGCATACATACGCAGTGTTTTGCGTTCGCGGAAAAAGCTGGCGTAGTAGTCCCCTAACGCAAACACAGTGGCAATCACCAGCAGCAGAGAGAGTAGACTGATACCTGCCTGGTGCACTCTGTCGCGAAGTAAACCCGTGGTTGCCAGCGGCAGCCACCAGAGCACAGCCGTGGGCAGAACACCGAGCAGGCCGAGACGCAAGACGAGTGCCGGCGTGACCAGTTCCCGCACCTCCCGGGTATCCGTCTGCAGTACATTCTCCAGCATCCCGGTATCGATGATTGTCCCGAACCGATCGGTGTAGTACCCGCACATCGCCGCAATCACCAGGAACAGACTCAGCGTGAGCCGCAACGGCAGCACCAGACTGATCACCGCAATGCTGAACACAACGCTTGAAAAAAGCACAACCGCTGTCGAGATCATGAACAACCAGTTCCCAGCCGCGTCGCCATAGACCTCGACCACCTTGCTGAAAAAGGTGACGTTCGCGGTGAACGTCAGGAATAGCGCCGTGATCAGAAGCAGCAGTACCGGAGAGATGGGGCGCATCAGAGCGTCAGCACCAGCGCCTCACTTGAGGTGACGTGAGTCAGACTCATCCCTCAGCTGCGCAACATCAGATCTCAGGTCTTCTGATGCGCCACTGCGCTTCCGATGACGGGGACCGGCACCAAGCCAGCCGTGCCGCCAGAACTGGAACAGCATGCCGGCCGCGATACCGAGCATCAGCAGCAGCGTAAGCGGATAACCGAAATACCAGCTCAGTTCAGGCATATTCCAGGGAGACGCCCCGCGGTCGAAGTTCATGCCATAGAGGCTGGCAATAAACCCGAGTGGTATGAAGATCGTCGCAATCACTGTGAGCACCTGCATGGTCTTGTTCAGCTTGACGCTGACACTGGACATGTAGACGTCCACCAGCCCGGTGGTGATTTCACGATAGGTTTCGATCATGTCGATAAGCTGCAGCAGATGATCGTAGACGTCTCTGAGGTAGAGGCGAGTGTCCGCGTCAATCAACGGATTCTCATCACGGATCAGCATATTGATCATCTCGCGCTGTGGCCAGACTGCACGACGCATGTGCAGAAGCTCCCGTTTCCTTTCATGCAGCAGAGCCATGTGCCGGCTTTCAGGCTTGTCTATCAGGTCATCCTCGAGTGCCTCCAACTGGTCACTGAATCGGTCGAGCACCGGAAAGTAGCCATCCACCACCGCATCGAGCAATCCGTAGCAGAGGTAGTCGGGTCCTGCCTGGCGAACCCTGCCACTACCCATCCTCAGCCGCTCCCGCAACGGCTCAAAACAGTCTCCGGCGTGTTCGTGAAAACTCAGCACGTAATCAGTGCCGAGAAAGATACTGACCTGTTCACTGCTCACGGCTTCTGCTGCACGGACCATTCTGCTGACCAGAAAGATATGATCTTCGAATTCTTCCGCCTTTGGACGCTGGTGCAGATTCACCACATCCTCCATGGCCAGTGGATGCAGATTGAAGTGGGCCGCCACCTGCTTCAGCTGGTCGACGTCTCCGAGACCGGTAACGTTGACCCAGGTAACCCGGGCTTCTGCGCGCAACCGGGCGATCTCTTGGGGCGCAACATCACTGCGTTCCAGAAACGAATCCGCTCCATATGCAATTACGTCGATCACCGGCATCGAAGCTGAAGCCGGAGCAATCATCGTTCCTGGCGCTGCCCCCGGAGCGCTTCGGCGCCGGATTGAAAACGGCCGGTTTCCCCTCACTCTGATAAATCCCCGGTTTTCCCCAGTATACGGCCTGCAATCGAAAGTGGCACCATGCTTGACCAACTAAGTTGCTATATTTCAGTCACTTACAGAGCAAATACAACCGCTGGAGATAAGTTGTGTAGTCTTGTTAATTCTGAGAACTGAGTCACAACACAGGAAAGCAGCAGGAAAGCAGCAGGAAATCAGCTAAAAACCACCAGATAGACCTGACCAGAAATATTGCGTAACGGGCACAGATCCGGCGCACTATGTTCCAAGGAGGAGAACATGGGGGAACTACCTCGCGATGTCATGCTGTACATCGAGCATCGGTTTGCTGTTGAAGATCAATCGCAGGCAATTGCGCTACTCGACCAGGACCATCTCCGCACTGCACGGGTGCTCCGCTCGGTCCTGTTTCTCGCCAACGGCAGCCTGAGACTGCTGGAACACAACATCGACGTCTGTCGAAACGACCTGACAGCCATTCTGACCAACGCAGAATACATCGTTGGCGCTGCAGACAAACCCGTGCCGATTCGTGATATGAGTGTGCCATTCACTGACGAGAGAAATCTCGGCGCGGATTTCAGAACACTACCGGCCGCAGCAGCATCGAGACATCGACAACCCCGCAAAGCCCCCGCCAGAAAACGCTACCACCAGCAGATACAGCGGGCGACCTT
>Ga0210063_1000511_pt1 | contig 11504 bp, 8 predicted proteins | sample Muzzi_PWA_D1_FD_185529 | JGI IMG/M metagenome (GOLD analysis project Ga0210063, IMG submission 185529) | Wetland microbial communities from San Francisco Bay, California, USA, that impact long-term carbon sequestration - Muzzi_PWA_D1 (SPAdes) | ecosystem: Environmental > Aquatic > Marine >... | reverse complement strand
TTCTTGCTTAATCCGCCTATTCTACAGGTTTGTGACAAAAATCGCTGCAATTGATATCGGAACCAGCCATCGCAGCAGCCAGAACCAGGTTTTGAAGAACCAGGCGCGCTTGATGTCCAGTTCGTTCTGAATGGCCTGCGGCTTGATTTTCCAACCGACAAAGAGCGCCAGTAGCAGACCGCCCAGCGGCATCATCAGGTTGGCGGTGACGTAATCCAGTATCTCGAAATAGCCCAGCTCGGCAAATCGGTCGATAAAGCCCAGTGGCCGCCATTCCGACCACAGGTTGAAGGAAAACACGGTGCCCATGCCCAGTACGAAAACCGAAAGACAAACCAGCATCGCCGCGAGGCTTCGCCTCATGTTGAACCGCTCCTCCCACCAGGCGATCATCGGCTCCAGTGTTCCGATAACGGAGGTCAGCGCGGCGAAAAACAACAAGATGAAAAACAGTGTCCCGAAAACAATACCGCCGGGTACGTTACCGAACGCGATCGGCAGGCTGATGAAGATCAACCCTGGCCCGTCCGCCGGGTCGAGGCCATTGGCGAAAACGATGGGAAAAATGGCCACGCCGGCCACCAGGGCGACCAGCGTGTCCATGCCGCAGATGATGATCGCCGAACGGGAGATGGAAATCTCCCTGCCCAGGTAAGCGCCGTAACCCATCATCAGGCCCATCGCGACACCAATAGAGAAAAAAGCCGCCATTAACACGACCCGGCCGTTAATGGCGGACAGGTCGAAATCAAACATGAAATGCAGTGCGGCCCGCATGTCGCCTTCTACCGCGCCGTAAACCACCATGGCCAGCAGGAGGAAAAACAGCAACGGCATCACGATCATGACGGTGCTTTCGATGCCCTTCTGCACGCCCCGCACCAGGATGCCGGCGGTGATCAGCATAAAGATTCCGTGCCACAGGGTCAGCTGTGCCGGGCTGGCCAGGAGCGCATTGAATTCCGCACCGATCGCCTCGGCAGTCTGCCCGGTGAAGTTGCCATCACCGTTTTTGAATATATAGACCACCGACCAGCCGGCAATGACGCTGTAGTAGGTGGCGATCAGGTAGGCGACCAGCATGCCCAGCCAGCCGATCAGAGACCAGTTCTTCGAGCGGCCCGCTTTCCGGGCGACAATTTTCATCGCGTTGGGCGGGCTTTGCGCGCCCCAACGGCCCAGCATGATTTCGGCGATGAGGATCGGAAGCGCCACGAACACGATACTCAGCAGGTACACCAGTACGAATGCGCTGCCGCCGTTTTGCCCGGTCAGGTATGGGAACTTCCAGATATTGCCCAGGCCGACGGCGGCGCCAACAGCCGCCATCAGGAAGGTCAGCCGTGACGACCAGTTTTCGTGTTTGCGGATCACTGTCTCAACACGACGGTCCGTTTACCGCTCTCGAAAACGCGGTGTTCGGCATGCCAGCGGACCGCACGGTTGAGCACGGTGCTTTCTACATCCTGGCCCAGGCGTTCCAGTTCCCTGGGTTTCATGGCGTGGTCAACACGCTCCACGCCCTGTTCGATAATCGGGCCTTCATCCAGATCAGTGGTGACGTAGTGCGCGGTCGCGCCGATGAGCTTAACGCCGCGGTCATAGGCCTGGTAGTACGGGCGCGCTCCCTTGAAACCGGGCAGGAACGAGTGATGGATGTTGATCGCGCGGCCGCCCAGGGTCTCGCAGGCATGGGCGGTTAGAATCTGCATGTAGCGCGCCAGCACCAGCAATTCGGAACCGGTTTCTTCGAACAGGTTGAGAATTTTCGCTTCCTGTTGCGGCTTCTTGCCCGGCTCGATCGGGAAATGATGGAAGGGCAGTTCGTACCATTCCGCCAGTGAGCGTTGATCATCGTGATTCGACACGATGCCGGTGATCTCAATTGGCAGGTGGCCGTCCCACCAGTGGTGCAGCAGCGAGTTGATGCAGTGACTTTGCCTGGAAACGGCGATCAGGGTCCTGACTTTCTGACCCGTGAGGTAAAACTCGAAGCGCATGCCGAATTGCCGTGCCACCTGCTTCTTGTAGCTGGCGATCAGCTGGTCCAGCCCGGATTCATCCGTGTCGTACTCGAATTCGACCCGAAGAAAGGATTTTTGGACCTCGTCGTCGACAAAATGCGACATTTCGGTGATCAGGGCATTGCGTTCAGCGAGGAAGCCGCTGACCGCGGCCACGATGCCCACGGTGTCGGTGCAACTGGATTTCAAGATGTAGGAGGTCCGTTTCATGCCGCTTGTTCCTGTAAGTTGTCAGCCCTGGTGAGATCGTCGGCGTGCGGAGCAGAGGCGCACAGAAGCTCCCACAAATACCGCGCGATACTCCGATCCACGACCAGGTCGAACACCGCCCGGTTATCCGGCAGGCGGTGGAAATGAACCACCACCGCGACCTGGCCCATGCGGGTCCGTGCACCATGCGCCTTGGCGCCGTGGCAGGACTGGTAGTCCAGGCCACTGATCTTGTTGAGCAGCCAGGGCGCGCCGGCGCCTTCGATGCGAAACACGGCGAGGCCATCCGAAAGATCGGACCAGAACACATCGCGCTTTTCCCGGACGCTCCCGGTCGCGGACTGCCCGGCATCATCGGCGTGGTCCAGCAACAGCCATTCTCCAGGGCTCAGACACAGCACTGCCGGGTTATTTCCGAAACACTCACCGATGTTTTGCGGCCATTCGATCGGCGCGATTTGCGGCTGTTCGGCTCCAGGCATTCGGCGCACATGCGTGATGGTCCAGCCCGTCATCTCCCGGATTGCGAGGGTTTCTGTCGTGAATTCTGGTGAATCCACACCCGATTGCGCCAGGGCCGAAGGGACACTGACGATGTCTTTATTCCAGATCATGATTCTTCTCTCAGTTTTTTGTTATTCGGGTCGTAAAACACGGCGGGTACGACTTTAACACCGAAGCGTTGCTCGCCATCACACACCGTTAGGATTTCGCCGGCTTTTTCGCGACCGCCCTTCAGCACGCCCAGCGCAATATAACGCTCCAGGTTGGGGCTGTAGCAGGCCGAGGTGATCCAGCCGTCGGTTTCGGCCGGTGGTTCCCGGTTTTCTCCGATCAGCAGGTGTCCCCCGGGCCGCAGTTTTTGCTCACTGTCGAGTGGCTCCAGGCCGACCAGTTGCTTGCGTTCAGGGTCCTGGTTGGCTTGCCGAAACAGGGAGCGCTTGCCGATGAAATCGGTGGTTTTATTGCGGGCCACCGGTCCCCAGCCGACATCGTCCGGCGTGGACGAGCCATCGGTGTCGCTGCCGACGTGGAGATAACCCTTCTCGGTGCGCAGGATCATCAGGGCTTCCACCCCGTAAGGCGCTATGCCGAAGGGCTTGCCGGCCTCGAGTATCGCTTCCAAAAAACCGCCGGCCGCGCGGGCCGGAACGTTGATTTCAAAACTTGGTTCGCCGCTGAAGCTGACCCGCACCAGGCGCGCCTGCAGGCCGGCCACCGTGCCGGTGGCGCAGGTCATGTGGGGCAGGGCTTCCGAAGAAATATCCATGTCCGGACCCAGGGCCTCGATCACCTGGCGCGCCGCCGGTCCGGCAACGGTGAAATTCGCCCATTGGCTGGTGACGTCGTCCACCACGACTTGCAATTCTGGCCATTCGCATTGGAGCCATTCCTCCAGCATCGAATGGATTCGCGCCACCCCGGCCGAGGTCGTGTTCAGCAAAAAATGGTCGCTGGCCAGGCGGATGAAAACACCGTCATCGATGATCACGCCGTTTTCATTCAGCATCAGCCCATACCGGCAGTGGCCGGTTTTCAGCGACAGCACGTTGTTGATGTAGACCCGGTTCAGAAACTCCGCCGCATCCGGGCCGCGCACTTCGAGTTTGCCGATCGGACTGTTGTCGAACACGCCTGCCTGGATTCGCACCGTGCGGGCTTCGCGCAGGATCGCTTGATGGTCGGTTTCGCCATCGCGAGGATAACAGTCGGGTCTTTGCCAGCCGTAGTCCTCGAACCGGGCGTTCAGTTTTTGATGCACTGCGTGCGCCGGGAGATAGCGGCGGGGGGCATAGAACTCCCCGGTATTGCGCCCTGCGATCGCACCCAGCGTGACCGGCATGTAGGGCGGCCGGAAGGTGGTCGTGCCCACGTCCCCGGGGTGGCGTCCGGTGAGGACGCCGAGCACGATGAACGCATTCAGGTTGCCGGTTTTGCCCTGGTCCACTGACATGCCGGTGGTGGTGTAACGCTTGAAATGCTCGACCGACACGAAACCTTCGCGTACGGCCAGTTCGGCGTCGCCGAAAGTCACATCGTGCGCCAGGTCAATCCACTGGCGAGGACGCGAAGAGTCAATGTGCATCGGGGCGACATGATCGGCTTCGACAACGTCGCCGGTTACCCGGGGACATCGCGGCGTGTCCGCCGGGGCGTCCAGAGTTTCACAAATTCCAACAGTGGCTTTGGCGGCCTCGGCCAGGCACTGCTCCAGACCGGTAGTCCCGTTAGCCGAGCCGGCCACAGAAACGCCGGCAGGCAGCCGGTCCGGCAGGAAACTCTGCGACTGATCATCGAAACGCAAAGATCCGCGGGCGTGCGCCAGCAGGTGGACACGGGGCGCCCAGCCGCCCGACACGGCCAGTAAATCGCATTCCCTGCGACCCAGGTCATTGCCGTCGAGATCTTCAATGGTGACAGCCGAGAGTCCCTTGTCACCGCGGGTTCCCCTGATTCTCGCCGCCGGCAACAGGTAGACGCCAAGTTCGGACAAACGATTGCGGAGAGACTCCGACACGTTCCGCCGCACATCGATGACCGTGCTCACCTTGACGCCATGCCGGGCGAGGTCGAACACGGTCTGGTAGGCGCTGTCGTTGTTGGTGCTGACAATGACATCTTTGCCAACCTTCACGGCATAGCGATTGAGATACTGCCGGGCGGCGCTGGCCAGCATGATGCCGGGGCGATCGTTGCCAGGAAAAATCAGGCCTTGCTCGATGGCCCCGGTGGTCAGCAGGATATGACGTGGGCGAACGGTCCAGAAGCATTCGCGCCAGGCCGTGTCATGTCCGGTTTGCAGCATGCCGGTGACCAGGTGATCGTAGATACCGGTGACCGTGGTGCGTGGAAGCAACATCACGTTTTGCAGTTGCTCCAGTTCCTCGATAACGGAGGCAACCCAGGCCCGGGCAGGTGCTTGTTCCAGTTCCACCTCTTCCCAGTTCAGTGCACCGCCAAACGCTTCGGACTGCTCGGCCAGAATCACGCGCAACCCGGCACGGCCGGCGGTCAGGGCAGCCAGCAACCCGGCCGGGCCGCCGCCGCAAACCAACAGGTCGCAATGGGCGTTGACCTGTTCGTAGTGGTCCGGGTCCGGGCCGGTCAAGGGACGGCCGAGTCCCGCGGATTTGCGGATCAGGCCCTCCCAGGTGTGCCAGTTGGGCCACTTGAACGTCTTGTTATAGAAGCCCGCCGGCCACAGGCCATGAGTCAGGTCGACCAGCCTGCCGAAGTCGAGGTTCACCGATGGCCAGCAGTTCTGGCTATTGGCCACCAGTCCTTCTTTCAACGGCACGACCGGCGCACGACAGGTGGGGACGCGCCCGTCACCCACCCCGGTTTCGACCAGTGCACAGGGCTCTTCCTCACCCGCGGTGAAGATGCCCCGTGGGCGATGGTACTTGAAGCTGCGGCCGACCACCTTGATCCCGTTCGCAAGCAGCGCGGAGGCGAGCGTGTCACCTTGATAACCAGTGTAGGTTTTTCCATTGAACGTGAAGGTCAGCGGCCGCGACCGGTCTATTTGCCCGCCATCCGGAAACCGCGCGGTCTGGTTTCTGCTTTCAGTCATTGCTGTCGCCTTCGCCTGGCGCAGGGCGGGATGATGGTTGCGACCCCATCGGGTAAGCCTCCACGATTTCGTGGGTCACCGTGTCGCGGGCCAGGTTGAACCACTGCCGGCAACCGAAACTGTGTAGCCATCGCTCGTGATGAATCCCTTTCGGATTTTTGCGGTAGAACAGGTACCGGGCCCACTCGGCATCGCTGGCCTGCTCCGGCTGAGCGGGTCGCTCGAGGTGGCTTTCACCGCCGAATTTGAATTCATCCTGGTCACGAGTGCCGCAGTACGGGCATGGAATCCTAAGCATTTACAATACCTTGTATAAATTTCATCATAAATTTAATGAGCCACGCCGGAGGCCGCGCCTTCGTCCACCAGGCGGCCCGTTTCGAATCGATCGAGCTGGAATGGCTGGATCAGGGGATGCGGCTGGTCGTTGGCGATCGTCGCCGCCAGCGTGTCTCCGCCGGCCGGGATTGCCTTGTATCCACCGGTTCCCCAGCCGGTCGAAATATAGAGGTTTTCCAGAGGCGTCTTGCCGACAATGGGGCTCACATCGTAGGCCATGTCGCAGACACCGGCCCATTGCCTCATCAGCCTCAGTCGGCTGAATATCGGCAGCAATTCCAGCAGGGCGGAATAGTTGTCCCGGGCGGTGTTCAGCGTTCCCCGCTGCGCATAGGAATTGAACGGGTCGATGCCGCCGCCGACGACGATCTCACCCCGATCGGACTGGGAGACGTAGACATGAATATGGGCCGACATCAGCACCGTGTTGAAGATCGGCCGCACCGGCTCGGTCACCATCGCCTGCAGCGCCACGCTGGTGATCGGCAGGCGCAATCCGGCCATGTCGGCAAGCTGACTGCTGTGGCCGGCCACACAGAGCGCCACCTTGCCGGCCGCGATGTTGCCGCGTGACGTCAAAACGGTCTGCACCCGGCTGTCGCTGGTTTCGAAACCGGTGACTTCGCAATTTTGCACGATGTCGACACCGGCCGCCGAGGCCTTTCGGGCATAAGCCCAGTTGACCGCATCATGCCGCGAAACACCGCCGCGACTCTGCACGAACCCACCCCAAATGGGAAAACGGCAATCCAGGTTGATGTGCGGCACGCGCCTGCGAATGTCTTCCCGGCTGAGGATTTCAGAATCGATGCCGTTCATCCGGATGGCGTTGGCCCAGCGACGATAGGTTTCCATTTCATGGCGGCTGTTGCAGATGGCCAGGATACCGCGCGGGCTGAACATCACGTTGAAATCCAGGTCCTGCGACAGATTTTCGAACAATTTCAGGGAATGCTCATAAAATGCGCCGCTTTCCGGGTAGAAATAATTGGAGCGGGTGACCTGCGTGTTGCGGCCACTGTTGCCGCCTCCCAGGTAACCCTTTTCCAGCACCGCGACATTCCTGATTCCCTGCCGGGTGGCCAGGTAGTAAGCGGTGGCCAAACCGTGCCCGCCACCACCGATAACCACCACATCGTAAGATTTTCGGGGTTCGGCATCACGCCAGGCGCGGGGCCATCTTCGATGACCGGTCAGCGCATGGCGCAGCAGCGAAAAGCCGGAGTAGCGCATCAGTGCGCCACTCCCGCCGCCGCCCCTTCATCCACCAGGCGGCCGGTGTCGAAACGTTCCAGGGAGAACGGTTTCAAAAGTTCATGGGTGGCGCCGGTGGCCATGGTGGAGGCCAGCGTATCGCCGCCCGCCGGGATGGCCTTGAAGCCGCCGGTGCCCCAGCCGGTTGAAAGGTACAGGTTTTCCAGCGGCGTGGGCCCGACGATCGGGCTGGAATCCGGTGAGATGTCGCAGATGCCGGCCCATTGCCGCATGACCCGGAGGCGGCTGAAGCAGGGGATCAGTTCCGACACCGCGGCGGCATTGTCCTTCATGGTGGGTAAAATACCGCGCTGGGCGTAGGAATTAAACACATCTGCGCCGCCACCTATTACGATCTCGCCCCGGTCGGACTGGCTGATGTAGGCATGAATCACCAGTGAGCCCAGAACGGTGTCCAGGATCGGTTTGACCGGTTCGGTTACCATCGCCTGCAGGGCCAGGCTTTCGATCGGCAGGCGCAGACCGGCCATCGCGGCGAGCTGGCTGCTGTGACCGGCGACACAGAAAGCGAATTGGCCGGCGCCCAGCGCTCCTCGGGACGTTTCCAGGCTGATTACCCGGTGACCATCGGTGTTGATATCCAATACTTCGCACTGTTGAATGATATCCACCCCGGCCAGCGACGCGGCCCGGGCAAAGGCCCAGACCACCGCATCGTGCCGTGCGATGCCGGCGCGCTTTTGAATGAACCCGCCCATCACCGGAAACCGGCAGTCCAGGTCGAGAATGGGCACCATCCTGGCGATGTCCTGGCGATCCAGCATTTCAGAGTCGATTCCGTTCAAGGCCATGGCGGTGGCCCAGCGCCGGTTCATTTCCAGTTCTTCCAGGCTGTGGCTCAATTCGAGATTACCCCGCTGGCTGAGCATGATGTTGAAATTGAGGTCACAGCCAAGCGACTCGTACAGGCCCAGTGAGTGCTCGTAGAATGCGGCGCTTTCCGGATAGAAGTAGTTGGAGCGGCAGACCTGCGTGTTACGGCCTGAATTGCCTCCGCCGAGATAACCTTTTTCCAGCACCGCGATGTTCCTGACCTGGTGCTTTGTGGCCAGGTAGTAAGCCGTGGCCAGGCCGTGCCCGCCGGCGCCGATGATGATGACGTCATAATTCTTTTTCGTCGCCGGCTCCGCCCAGGCGGGCCGCCAGGCCCGGTGGCGACCCAGCGCGTGTCTCAACAATGCGAATGCGGAATAGGACTGCATCCGCCAATTAGACACCAAAACAGCGTCAACCAGAAGCTTCAGAACCGGCAATGGAAGGGATGTTACGAATCGGCTATTCTTGGTTTGAATGAACCGTAGCCGGCTCCAGGCCGGTATCCTGTTCAATTTGAAGGAGTTGCTCAAGATGGCCGAAATCGCTGGTATCAGGCAATCCGTAAACCGCGCCTGGCAATTGTTGAATGAGACGGGGTTCCTGGATATGTCCCGGGGTCTGAACACCGAGGTCTACCAGCACAAAGTCCACGAGGCAGTGCGCGAACTGCGTGAAGCGGCCAGTTCACTGGTTCGCCAGGGCAACCGGGATGCCTATGGTGAAATCAACGACGATTTGCGGCTGAAACTCTGGAAGTCCATCCTGCGGGCCCGGGCCACGCCGACTGGTGAATTCATCATTTCCCACCTGGGCGCGCAGTATCGAAGCATGTCGGATCATGTGCGACAGGCTGATCGCGAAATGGCCGGCCTCGCTAACGGTTTTCCCGTCAGGGAGCTGCACCGTATGACGACCCTTATTCTGAACGCCTCCCCCGATCAGCAGACTGCAGTAGAACAGGAAGCAGCCCGGCAGGGCGATCCGGCGCCCCAGGCGGTCACCCGGCAGGAAGCGGAGCTTTACCAGCGGATCGTATTACGCGCGATGCAGCATTCCACACGGGAGGTCAATTCCCACCGCAACGCCGGAGACGCGGCAATTGAGGCGTTCGGCGAAAGCCTGATTCCGGCTCACACGTTTGACGATATTCTGCAAGACCAGGCTGAAGGCCAAAGCATGACCATTGCACTGGGTGAGGCGGGCGCCGAACGCGCCGGGTTGATCCTGACCGCGCTTCGAGCCGTTTCAGCCGCCGCCGGCGCCCACCGGCGAATGGAAAATGCGGAAGTCCGTCTCAATTACTGGGTTCACGAAGTATGCATGGCCGAGAGCGGCAACGATCCCAATGGCGCGGCAAGGCTCGAACGGCAGGTGCGGGACATTTATCGGCGCATGAACGCCTGGCTGGAATGGTTACAGCGTCACCAGGATCATCCTTCCTACGTGCCGCCGGGCGGGAGCTGGGAGGCCAGGCCTACTGCTTCGGCTGAATCGCTGCGTTCCGGGGCGGCCAGCGGCACGGGCTCAATCCGCGGCAGCGTCCGCGCCCCGGCCAACCGGGGTCCTTTGGGTTTGGGCTGACCGGTAGCCAGACTTTGACCCGCATCGTGTCACGCGGGTTTACCCTCAAAGTTCGTGCACGTACCATCGGCACCGCGTACTGATCGGGGTTGATCCTCAAAACCCTCATAATTCTTTTATTTCAACAATATCAAATAGATACAAAGTCTGTTTAACGAAAATATTACGTTCAGGCTGTTAAACAGATAGCGGAATATGCTATAAATCCGGCGGCATGGTGCGCGATCCTGGCACGCGCTGGTGCAGCGGTCTGGCACGAGCCGTTGCAATTCAATCAATCTTAATTAACCGGTCGGTGGTGACATGAAAAAAATCAAGGCACTGCGTAATTCCCCCTGTTTTTCCACTCAGATACTGACACTTTCTCTGCTGGCATTTGCTGGCCCCGCCACCTCGCTGGCGCAAGATGCGTCCGAGGCGGGGCTGCTGGAAGAGGTGATCGTCACGGCAACCAAGCGGGCCGTGAACATCCAGGATGTGCCGATTTCCATCACGGCCTTATCCCCTGAAGAGATTGAAACGATCTCAACCGGTGTCCCCGATATCCGGTTCATGAACGGGCGGGTGGCCAATCTGGGTATCGAGTCTTCCTTCGGCCGGGTTTTTCCCCGTTTCTATATTCGCGGCTATGGCAACACGGATTTCGATTTGAACGCCTCTCAGCCAGTTTCCCTGGTCGTGGACGAAATTGTTCAGGAGAACCCCATTCTGAAAGGCTTTCCGGTGTTTGACCTGGAGCGGATCGAGGTGCTGCGGGGCCCGCAGGGCACGCTGTTCGGACGAAATACGCCGGCCGGCATCGTCAAGCTGGATTCGGTCAAGCCACGCGCGGAAACCGATGGTTATTTTCGTGCTTCCTATGGCAGCTACAATGCCGCCCGGCTGGAAGGCGCCTTCGGCACCGGGTTCGGAAACGGCTGGTCAACCCGGCTGTCGGTGCTGTATATGCGCCAGGATGATTACGTTGATAACGGTTACACGGGAGTCAACGATGAATACGAAGGTTTCGATGAATGGGCGGCACGGTTTCAGTTGGCCTATGACGACGGCGGAAAATTCCGCGCGTTATTCAACCTGCACTACCGTGACGTCGATGGAACGGCCACACTGTTTCGCGCCAATATCATCCAGCAGGGCACCAATCGTCTCGACCCGGTTAATTACGACCGAAAAACGGTCTATTACGACGGCCTGAACGAACAAAACCTCAACCAGTTTGGCGGCTTTGCCAAGCTGGAATTCGACATTGGCGACCTGACTCTCACTTCCATCACAGGCTATGAAACCGTTGAACTGTTCAGCCGTGGTGATATCGATGGTGGCTACGGCGGCTGCGCAGTGATCGGTGTCTGTGGCCCCGGTTTCATCCCTTTTGATGCCCAATCCGCAGACGGTATGCCGGATCATCGCCAATGGACGCAGGAGTTCCGGTTGACGTCCAACTATGATGGCCGCTTCGACTGGATTGCCGGCTTCTTCTATTTTGACGAAGATTTCACCATTGACAGCTTCAATTACGACACCCTGTTCACCGGCGATGTCAATGGCATCGTGCTTCAGAAACAGCAATCCAAGTCCTATGCGTTTTACGCTTCCGGTGACTTCAGTGTTTCGGAGAATTTCATCCTTGCGGCGGGAATCCGCTATACGCATGATGAGAAAGACTACTCAGCCGAGCGGTTCCT
>Ga0210063_1000510_pt1 | contig 11519 bp, 14 predicted proteins | sample Muzzi_PWA_D1_FD_185529 | JGI IMG/M metagenome (GOLD analysis project Ga0210063, IMG submission 185529) | Wetland microbial communities from San Francisco Bay, California, USA, that impact long-term carbon sequestration - Muzzi_PWA_D1 (SPAdes) | ecosystem: Environmental > Aquatic > Marine >... | reverse complement strand
ACCACACCCAGGACCGGGACCAGCCCGTCCGCCAGAAGGCCACCGAACTCCTGGACCGCTGGCGCGGGGTGATCTGGTCGCGGGAGCGGATGAAGAGGCTGGAAGAGCAGGAGTGAGGTTGGGGGCGGACGGTAGATCCTCTACCCGCACCGGTGCCGGTGGATCTGCTGGCGGATCCGGGCCAGCAGTTCGACGGTGAGACGCTGGCCGACCACGGCCTGCTCTTCGAGGGATTCCGCTCCAGACATACTGAGAGTCTTCGTATCGTCCCGCAAGACCCTGTAGCGGAAACCTTCCTATTGAGGGCTACCGCAGTAGCCCGGGACCAAGACACGTACGGCAAGGAGAAGTCATGGCTAAGAAGCACGTGAACGATGACAAGCCCCGAGGGTACGGAGGGCGTAGTGTCAGCGGTGACAAAGGCGGAAGCAGTTCGGGCAAGAATACTGCTGACAATCGGGGAGGAGGGGAGCGCAACGTCGGCAAGCAGGGGTCTGAGGAACACAGTCGGAACCCGAAGGGGAACCGCGGCTAGGAGCCGAGCCTAAGCCGAACTGGGTTGCAGAGTCACTGCCCCGCCTCCCGCCGCTCCACCAGCCCCCGGGCCTGGCGGAGGATCTTCAGGGTAAGGCGCTGGCGAGCCACGGCCTGCTCCACGAGGGTGAGCGCGCCGATGTACTGGGACTCAGCGCGCTGGCGGCGGAATTCCTCCAGGGTGCTGGCGGCGTGGATTTCGACCTCCTCCAGGCGTCCCTGTTCCAGGAGGAGTTCCGCCAGTTCCAGGGTCACGATGGCGGCGCTGTAGGCCAACTGATGACCCAGGAAGGCGCGGCGGACTTCGTGGTAGAGATCCTCAGCGACGGCGAGGTCTCCCTGGCCCGCGGCGAGGCGCGCTTCGACCCAGCGAACCTGGGTCTGATGGATCGGCGTCCCGTTCTTCCCTACCAGGGCACGAACCGCGGGCAAGAGGGCTGCGGCCTCGTCCAGGCGGCCTAGTTCCGTGAGGATGAAGAGTTGGTGCTCCAGGGCGCAGTACCAGAGGCGGGGATCCGCTTCACGATCGATAAGAGGAAGGGCCTCTTCGAGACTGAGGAGAGCACCGGTCGCGTCCTTTAGGGTAATCAGCGTGTTGGTCCGTTGGACCAGCAATCTTGCTCTAAGTGACGGAGGTGGATCGGCTTCGAGGGCCTCGTCCAGGGTCTGGACTGCTTGCTCGTACTGTCCTTCCCAAAATTCCAACCCAGACCGCAGGGAGAGGACGGTAGTAGCGAGACCCAAAAGGTGAGGCTTTCCTGCTTCCAGGTTGGTGAGGGCCTGGGCCATGGCCAGGCGAGCCTCTGGCAGGTGGTCGTGGGCGCGATGAGCGTTTGCCACGGTAGCCAAGGCGAGGGCCTGTAACTCATGGCGACATTGCTTTCCCAGGACGTCTATCGGTACCCGCCCCGCACGCTCCACGGCCGCGGTTGCGCAGCGAACGGCCGCCTCGTGGTCAGATGCGGCCAATCTGCGGCTAGCTTCGCAAAGAGCTTCCACAATGCCCCAATCGTCGGCCGAAGATGGTTCCGGTAAAGCTCGCAATGCTTCATCCTGGCTTCCAGATGCCGCACAGAGTTCCCGCCACCGCACCCCACCACGACAACGATAGTGGGCCAGGTAGAGATCGAAATAGGTCACCTGCTTCTGATCGTTCTCGAAGAGAGCAAGAAGGTGGCGGAAGTTTTCTGGCGGCCTTGCTATTGTCAGCCAATGCTGCAACAAATTCCGGAGAAAATGGGGTGCTTCAGGGATCGTGGCATAGCAACGCAACAAATCTTCCGGAGTCCAGTTACTCACGACTCTAGTACCTCCTCAGGATCGCAGGAACTGCCGGGCCGAGTATTGTCAGTACTCGCCCGGCAAGTCTCGATTTCGTCAGCTGCCACCATCCGGATCGATTCCCGGGCCTCGCTCTCCACCGTTGGGATCGATTCCCGGGCCTCGCTCTCCACCGTTGGGATCAATGGCTGGGGACCTCTCGCCTTCGCTCCCATTCAACGTGACGCCCGTGGTTCCCAGAAGACCGTTGGGATCGATACCAGCACCCCTCTCGCCTCCGTTTGGATCGGGATCTTCTCCGTCCTTGTAAGGCTCTTCCGGGGTTCCGAACGACGGGATGAGCTTCAGGATGAGCTGCCAGACAGGATCGATGGCTGAGGAGGAGCCGCGGGGCTCGCTCGCTCCGGCGGAGACGGTGGGGATCACGACCAGGGCCAGGGTCAGAACAACAAGGCATTTCCTGCAAGACATGAGATGAACCTTTCCTCCCGAGCACGCCACGCCCGGCTGGATGCTGAGGGGGTCCCGGGATGGGCCCAGTATAGGAAGGGATCAATTCCATAGGAGAGGAGCGGGCAAAGGGCCACCCTGAGCGTAGCGCAGCAGGGCAGCGATGAATGGGTGGGACAGAGATTGCCTCTCTGCGGCCTTCGCCAGGAGTGCCAGTGCACTGTGCATCTCCTTGGACAGCCGCAAGGGGAGGAAAAGAGTCAGCGCCTGGCGGGCGTGCTCCATCGTTTCCTGGGTGCGCCCCAGGGCCAACAGAACACCAGCGATCTCCATCACCAGGAGGGCAGATTCATGAATGAAATCACGATTCAAGAAAGTCTCCTGGAGAGCCTTGAAGGATCTCAAAGCACCCACATGATGCCCTTCCGCACACAGAATTCGCGCCTCAAGCCAAGAGATACGTAAGCTATCGAGATCACGAGCGTGATGTCCGGTCGTACCGTTCAGTTGTCGAAGGAGACGCCTGGCAGCTTCGGTTTGGCCGCAGGAGACCAAGTGGGTTGCCAGCGTGTGGCGAACGACGAGAAGTAGTCGGGGCGGAAGACTCTCCGCATGACTTCCCAGAAGAGCGCGCAGAGGTGCGATGGCTTCTTTGTGGTGGCCAGCGAGACCGAGGACCAAAGACCGCTGGATGGCGATGTCCGCGACCAGAGTGCTCCTCACAGGGCGCACGTCTACCGCCGCTTCGCTAGCGTATTCGATGGCGGTCATGGCATCCGAAAAGCGACGGTGGTCCATCAGAAGGCTTGTCCGGAAGGAAAGGATGCGCGCGCGACCATGAGAGAGGAAGGGGCCTTCGCCCAGTTCTTCCAGAAGGTCCATGGCGTGTGCCAACGTGCGAACGGCATCCAGGTCGCGATCCTGCACCCGATACGCATTCCCCAACACCCCATAAGCCAATGCCAGCATTTCCGCCCGAGCCGGGGGATCGAGCGGTTCCTCGACAACCCCCAGCACGTCGTCGCCTGCCTTCGGAGGGTAGGCGGGGAGACGTTGAGCCATCTCCAGGGCGGCTTCCGCCAGGAGGAGGGCACGATTCCGGTCGATGGATGCCTGTTGGTGGCTCTCGTCCACCAGCAGATCCACCATGCCGAAGGTGGCAGGCGTGCGCTTCAGGGTCTGGGTGAGCATCTCCGGGGATCGGTCCCGCAGATCCTGCCAGGCTTCTTCCGCCCGGTGGCGGCTGCGCAGCAGGGCAAGGGCGTGGCACCCCACTCTCTCGGAGATATCATCCAGAAGCTCCGGCAGGTCGCCACAAGCAGCGCGGCATTCGTCACAGATCTCGATGAGGTCCAGGGCAAAGCCCAGGAGCCAGCGACCGGGCTCCTCGCAGCGGTAAAAGACGTGGAGGACCTTGGGCCAGGTCAGGTGCTCGTGATCCATGAATTCCTTCGAAGGCATGCTATGACGGTTTTTCGTGTTGCGATGCTCCATCGTAGCAACGGTTTCCCAAGGGCGCAATACGCACCGGGACTGCCGTCTCTTCCCCCTTTACGTGTGTCCAGATGCGAACGCCGTGACAAGGGAGGTGAAGATTCGCCGCGCTTGAACAGAATTTCCCCAGAACATACCATGCGTTCGTGAAACCCTTCTCCCAAGGTATCGGCCCAGCGCTGGCCAGATTGCGCAAGCGGGCGGGCCTGACACAGAAGGTGCTGGCCGAACAGCTGAACGTCAGCCAGCCCCGCCTGAGTGCTGCCGAACAACCCGGCAGCCCGGCCCCCGCGCGGCTCATCGAGCAGTACCTGGCTGCGTGCGGCTGCGATGTCTTCGACCTGGCCCTGGCCTTCCTGGAGCCAGAGGCGGACGAGGAGTTCCTGTGTGAGCTGGCGCTGCGGTCTTACCAGCTCGACCTGCCAGAGCCCGCTCACCCTTTGGCATTGGATACGATCCGCAGCCATCGGCAAACACTCCAGCAGTTGGCGGACAAGGTCCACGGCAAACGCCGTAAAAAATAGATCTGCAATTTTTTTACCGGATATCCAGATAGGTGGCACCCTAGCCCCCTTTGGGGGATTTTCCGCCCATCTTGACTCGATTCAATACAGAAAGAGGGCTGCTCACGCTCCTCTTGGCCTTCATTCTCCTTAGATGGACATTTTCCTGTTGACAGCAGAATATAATCCATGATTAGTATTCGGCAGGCAAGCGACAATTCAGGGAGACACGGTCAATGGCAGTCAAGAAAGCGCACCAAGGCACGAATTCCCGCGCCAGCGATACCCAGATCGGCGAGGCGCTGCGGGCGTTGCGCAAGGCGAAAGGGTGGACGGCGGTGGAGGTGGCCACGGAGGCCGGGCTCTCGCCTCCGGCGCTCCTGCTGAAGGCCGAAGCCGGTCGGGCCGCCCTGACGGGCGCTCAGCTTAGTGCTGTTCTAGATGCCCTCGGAGCGAACTTCCAGGTTCTGCATTTGAAGCTCCAAGGCAGTGACCTGGATCAGGCCGCTTTGACCCTCCTGGGAACCGTGGCAAAGCTCATGGAAGAGGTCGCCGGGTAATGCCGGGCGCTCGAGTTTTGGTGAGGCACTTCCTCCTCTTCCTCCCTGGTTATCCCAGGGAGGTCCTTCTTCCCCAATCCAAATCTGCAAGACGGCCCGCCCTCGGGTCTTCACAAAGGGCACGGGCGGGCCTCCCGGCCAGCCCGTGCCCTCTTTTTACCCTCTTCAGAGATCACAGTTCCAGCGCGGCGGACGAATCGGGGGGTGCCGTTGCTGGGGGCGCCGGTGGCGGTGTTTCACTCCTTTCGAGCCGCCACCGGCGCCCTGTTTCGACCCCGGTGGAACGCCGCCGTCCGCTCGGTTTCTCCCCTCAAGTGCCGAGGACGGCGGCGTTCCACCACTTTCATCGGGAGCCATCCCGGTGAGCCTTGAAATCTCCATGGCAGCGGCCCGGCGGCCAGGCCACAGCGGCCCAGGGCGCGTTGCACCGCGAAACGATCAGACGGCAGTGAGGTTTCCTCCTCACTTCTTCCCGCACCCCTCCCCGGGCGTTTCTTCTGCCGCCCGGGGAGGGGTGCCTTTTTCATCGGTCGCTCCGGGGCGTCGGCGGAGGGGTTTTTCCAAACTTCCTGCCCTCTGTCGGCGCCTCGTTATTCCTGGTCATGACACTCGGAACCCATGGGACGCTGAAGCGTTGGTGCTTGAGTGTCGTACACGTGCGTCACAGGCAAACACAGCCCCCTCCCTCAGCGTGAGGCGAGGGGGTATCCCTGGCCTCCTTCCGGTACCGAACAACTTGGAAGCTCGCGCGTGCTGTCCCCCTGAACGCTTTCCCCGCCACCGGTGGCTCCGCGCCTCGCAAAGTTCGCGGATGGCTTGGCCGGTGGCGGGGGATTCCACCCGCCGGGAGGTCCAGCAGTGACGCGGGGCCTGACTGATGGGGCGGACTTAGGCGTAGTGCTGCGCCTGGTCCGCCAGTGGCAAAACTGGACCCAACTGGAGTTAGCCCAGCGTATCGGCATCAGCCCGGTGCAGATCGGCAAGCTCGAACGGGCAGAGATCGACCGGCCTCGCCCCTACACCTGGGAGCGGTTGCGGTGGGGCCTGGGCCTGGAACCGGATGCCGTGGCCCGGATCGCTGCTCGGTGGCGGGCCCTGGAGGCACAGACCCACCGGGAATTCCGGCAAGCATCGGTCGATCAGCGCATCCGACCGCGCGACCCGGGCACCTATGAAATCTTCGGGGCCACCTTCTAATGGTTGGGCAAGAGCACCACCGGCCCCCGGAGGGCGTCCCCGCCTGGCACCCGCTGCTGCGCACGGCGTCCCTCCTGCGCCTGGGGCGCCAGGAGGTCGATGACCTGATGTGCCTGGCGGATGAGCTGGCCAAGAATCCGGTCAGGCCCTTGATGGCCAGCTCGCCCCAGGACGTCACCCGGATGGTGGCGGCGGACCTGTGGCAGTGCCGGGCGGAGTTGGAGATCTTCGAGGACATGCCGCACGCGAACGAATGGCGGGCATTCCGCGACACCCGCCTTCACCTGACCGATCTGGTGGCGGCGATGCGCCCGCCGGATGGCGAGGGGTGGGGTCTCGGCGACACTTACAACCCGCTGCGCGCCCTGGCGGCTTTGCGCATCGGGGAGCCCGCCCGCAGCGCCCTGGGTCGCCTGGGCGGTCGGGCGGCGGAGTACTTCGAAGACAACCCCAGCGGCCCCCGCCTGATGAACGATCTGCTCCACGCCGTGGCGGTGGGCGTTCATGCGGACCTGGACTACCTGCTCACGGTCCTCCGCCAGCAGGTGGAGCGGACAGACGGCCCTTTGCAGGCGAAAATCGCCGCCTGGGCGCGGACCCTGGAACGGGAGGTGGAGGTGCTGCGCCTGGTGGTGCCTTCTATAAAGGAAGAGGACCAGGAGATCACCTGGACGGAGATCCCCGTTCCCCAGGATCCGGAGGGGGAGGGATGAGTGAGAGAAGACTGCGGGGGCGAATCGCCGCGAAGCTGAAAGGCCAGGGATTGGACGACCTGGTGGCGTTGCTCGAAGGGATCCGGCCTCAGGACGTCCCGACCCTGAGGCAGGAAGCGGAGGCAATGCCGGGCGAGCTGCTGGCGCTGGCGGAGGCACCGCCCAGGGGCGTGGGACAGACCACCGTGCGTGCACTGGTGAAGGCAGCGCGGCTCCTGAAACCGGATGCGGTGGCGTCGGGACCCCACCTTCTGAGCGGGGATGGCGACCATGGGGAGTGCCTGGAGGAGTTCCTGACCCAGGATCTCTGTGGTCTCAGTTGTCAGATCGGGGTGACGGCCACGACGCAGAAAAACATTCCGGATCGTACGGGGCTGCTTCGCCTTGCGGCGAGGCTGATGAGCGCGGCGGCGGTGATGGCGAGTGCTCTGGACGGCGAGCCAGACAGGGAGACGGAACGGATCGCCGCCTGGCTCCAACTGGCCACGGTGGAGGGCCTTGTCCGGCGGCTGCAAGCGCTCCTCACCGAGACAATGGAAGGCTACTCCCTCGGCAACCCGAAAGATGACGACGACCGGTGGGCTACCGCCGCGCTGCTCCTCTCCGGCAACCTCACCGGCCTGGCGGAGACGATCCGGGTCGAGCGGGCGCGGCAGGAGAACGATCTGGCCTGGGATCTCAATCCCCAGGGTTGGATGCGCCTGGCGGTTCACGTCCTCCGGGATAGCACGGAACGCATCGCCCCCACCGTGGAAGATCCGGCCCCCTCGCCGCTCCTGCGGGCGCTGGTGCGGGTGGCCGAGGTCTGGGAGGAGGTCGCCGGGCAGAGCGACGGCGAAACGGCCATGGAATCGGCCAGCCGTGCCCCTACCTGGGAGCGGGTGTGGCGGGAGGCTTGAGGGGTGGCCGAGAGATGACGGCTGCACAAGCCAGACCCGTGGGTTGGGCAACGCCGGAGAGAGTCGCCGCGGCCCGGGTGCTGGGCGCCCTCGCTCCGCGTTTCCCTGTTTTCGGGTCCTGGCCGGAGGAACGCAGACCGAATTGGGGGACAAAGCCCCCGAAGACATCGGCCTCATGACGACTTCGCAACGCCAGCTGCGGCTTGAGAGGGCGCATTGCTTCAGCACCAACATGGCCCTGGCGTGGTGCTCGGGGGAAAAGGTTCGCGAGATCTTCGCCGCCCTCGATGCCACGGCGCGCGAGGCGGTCTCGTTGGGTCGGCGGCTGCGGATGGAGCGCTCGATGACGCTGGCCGGGCCGGTCACCCTGCTCGCCGCCGTGGCGCGGCAGCAGGTGGATCTGGTGGTGGGCTCGGATCTCTATCCAAAGCCCTCCCCGGTATGCCCCGAATGGGCGCCTCCGGACCTGTGGGAACACGCTCCCTGCAAGGCGTCCCAACTCCTCGGGGGGCACACGAACGCCATCGCCCTGGCCCTGGCGGGGGCCGATCGGCTCTCCCCGACGGCGGTTCCCCGGGTGCGCCGGTGCGCCGGGCTTCTCTTCCAGGCCGTGGCGCAGCTGGAGGAGGCGTTGCTGGCGGTGGATTTCGCCCTCACCCCACCTCCTGCGAACACCCTCAGGGTGCTGCGGCCTCGGGCGCCGATCCAGCTGGCCGTGCTGGAGGCCGTCGTGAAAGAGCGACGGCAGGGAGCACAGGCGGAGGTCTGCGACGCGTACGCCGCCATGCGCATCCTGATCGGTAGCAGCCGCCGGTTGAGCTTCATCCTCAGCCTGCGTCGCGAAAGATCCCTGGTGCGGCCCGTCGCGGTGGCCACCACGGTTCTGCGCCAGCAGGTGAAGAAGGCGGAGGGCGAGCCGTGGCTACCGCCGCCGGACGGGAACCCTGGCGGCTGGGAGCCCTCCCTGGATTGGTTGCGTTTGCCTGCCCTGGATGCCGTGGACGCTCTGCGGGAGGAGTTGCACGCCGTCGCTTCCGTCTTGGTCCCGGCGGTGCAATTCCTCCCGGAGACGTGGGATGTGGCGATTTCCCGCTGTGCCGGAGCGTTGCTTCTGGTCACAGCCCACCTGCGGGAGGTGGTGGAAAAGGCTGCCCCGGAACGGCAGGGCGAGGAGGAGCCGCTCATCTCATGAAGGCGAAAACCTCTCGCCGATCCTCGGCCCCCCTGGCCGACAAGGTGCCGCCCCTTCCCCAAGGCGCCGCCCAGCTGCGGGACTCCGAAGAGGTGGAGCGGGCCGTGCTGGCCACGGTCCTCCTGGTGCCCGCCGCCTGGGAACTGGTCAGCGATCAGCTGACGGTCGATGACTTTGGCCTGGAGATCCACCGGAGGCTCTTCGAGGCCATGGCAGCGGTGGTGAAGGCGGGGCATGTGATCGATCCCCTGACGCTGCAAACCCAGCTGGAAGAGGCCGGGACCCTGGACGCCGTCGGGGGCAAGGCCACCCTCTACACCCTCGATACCGAGTTGCCGGACACAGGGCGGGTGGAAATCTACGTGGAGATCGTCCGGGATCGGGCGCTGCGCCGTCGCCTCTCGGAGACCGGGTGGCAGCTGGCCCGGCGGGCCTTCGAGCCGGGCACTTCCGGGCGGGAAATCCTCGCCGAAGCGGAAGGCACCATCCTGAAGTTGGGAGAGGGGATGGCGTCGCGGCGGCTGCGCCGGGCGGGGGAAGTGGTGGCGGGCACCGCCGAAACGCTGGAGGAAGCCCCCGGGAGCCTCGTCCCGGAGCTGAGCTGGGGGCTCGACGGCGCCGACCGGCTCCTCGGGGGGCTGGGGCGGGGTCGCCTCCTGGTCCTCGCGGGCCGTCCCGGCAAGGGCAAGACCTCCCTCGCCCTGGCCGTGGCCCATCACCTGACAGCGTCCCAGGGGCGGACCGTGGCCTACTTCTCCCTGGAGATGACCTGCCGGGAGCTGGCCCTGCGCCTCCTGGCCACCGAGACCGGCATCCCCAGCGACCGGCTGGAGAAGGGAATCCTCTCCCGCCCCCAGTGGGCAGCCCTCCACGCCGCCGTGGCGCGGCTGCGGAACATCCCCCTCTACCTGGACGACTCCGGCACCCTGACCCTCTGGCAGCTGGCCTCCACCGTGCGCCGCCTCAAGGCCCAGCGGGGGCTCGATGCCGTCCTCATCGACTACCTTCAACTCCTCCATCCGAGCGAGTCCTACCCCAACGAGACCGCGGCCCTGGCGGCGCTGAGCCGGGGCCTGAAACAGCTGGCGAAGGAACTGGATATCCCGGTCCTCGTGGTCTCCCAACTCTCCCGCGAGCCAGAGCGTCGCGGTCCAGCAGCCCGCCCGCAGCTCTCCGACCTGCGGGGCTCCGGCTCCATCGAACAGGACGCCAACGCCGTCCTCTTCCTCTGGTCCCCCGGCCTGGGCGCGGCGCAAGCCGCCAACCTGGAGCTGATCGTGGCCAAGAATCGCAACGGCGCCACCGGCGAAGTCCTCCTCGACTTCCGGGGCGACACCCTACGTTTCGCGGAAGTTCCGTCTCCCTGAGCCAACGAAAACCCAGGAGATTTCCTATGCACACCAAGGATCCCAAGACCTCCAAGTCCCCCAACTCCCTCCAATCAGTACCTTCCGGTCCTGCCGCCGGTCTTCCCGACGAACTGGTCGAGCACCTCGGCTTCGACCCCGTACCCGAGGTACTCGAAGAAGAACTCCTCCTGGAGTGCGAAGCCGCGCCCCTGGTGGGGCTCGACCCCCGCGACCTGCGGGAGTTGCGCAAAAGGGGCGACGGTCCGACGCACTACGAGTACCCCCTCCGAGGCATCCGCTACCGCAGGGCAGACCTCACTGCCTACCAGCTATGCAAGCGCCGTGGCCTCGAATGGGGCCTGGCCCTCCAGGTCACCATCGGCAACGATCCTCGCTTCCCAAGCATGCAGCAGCATTATGAGATGGTGCGGGCGGTGGTGGAGGAGGTGGTGACGGAGATGCTGGTGGGGGAGGGCGGGGAGGTGGAAGGGGAGGGATGAGGGGTGAGGGTACGGTGATGGGAGTGGGCGCCATCTCTTGTAGACTGTCTTGGTTCCGTGAATACAGACGTTCGGCAAGAGGAGATGGTGGATGGGTAAGACCAAGGCGGAGGAAGAGGCTCTACGACGGATCCGGGAGGTTCGGGAGTCGGGTGGGGATGTTTTAAAGCTCTCGCGACTGGGAATCCGGGAGTTGCCACAGGAGGTCTTTGCGCTGGAAGATCTACGAGTTCTGGATCTAACGGGGAGTGCTGTAGAGGTGCTGCCTCCGGAGATCCAGCGGCTGAAGAATCTGGAAGATCTTCTGTTAGCCGGAACGCGGCTGACCAGTCTGCCAGTAGCGCTTGGAAAGCTTCGACAGCTTCGGCGACTCTTCCTCGGTATTGAACTGGATGAGAAATATGAACGACCGGCCAAGCTCCTTGGAGGCCATCTTCGGTCGCTCCCCCGGGAAGTATTAGAATTATCACGGCTGACTCGGCTTGATCTGTCAGGTCTTCCTGCTGCCACGCTTCTTGCGGGCTTGAAGCTGCCGGATCTAAAAGAGCTGGATCTTCTAGGGTGTCGGCTGTCTTCTTTGCCCTCTGAGATCGTCGAGTTGACGAGCCTCCAGAGTCTCGACCTGAGGAACAACCAGCTGTCTTCTTTGCTCTCTGAGATCGTCGAGTTGACGAGCCTCCAGAGTCTCGACCTGAGTTCCAACCAGCTGTCTTCTTTGCCCTCTGAGATCGTCGAGTTGACGAGCCTCCAGAGTCTCGACCTGAGTTCCAACCAGCTGTCTTCTTTGCCCTCTGAGATCGTCGAGTTGACGAGCCTCCAGAGTCTCGACCTGAGTTCCAACCAGCTG
>Ga0210063_1000508_pt1 | contig 11588 bp, 9 predicted proteins | sample Muzzi_PWA_D1_FD_185529 | JGI IMG/M metagenome (GOLD analysis project Ga0210063, IMG submission 185529) | Wetland microbial communities from San Francisco Bay, California, USA, that impact long-term carbon sequestration - Muzzi_PWA_D1 (SPAdes) | ecosystem: Environmental > Aquatic > Marine >... | reverse complement strand
GGCCTGATCGACGAGGTCAATACCAAGATTGTCTCCGACGGCTACTCGCTGTTCAGCATCTTTTTCATGATGATGCTGTTCAAGGGTGTGCTGGTCAGCGCGGCCGGACCGGCGCCCAATTACGACATGCAGAAAATACTGGCCACCCGGTCACCGCGTGATGCCGCTCTGATGAGCGGTTTCGTGTCCATCATCCTGATGCCCATTCGTTACCTGATGATTGCCGGGTTCGCCGTGCTGGCCATCGTGTACTATCAGGAACTGGACCTGATGACCGCCGGGGTGCTGGATTTTGAAAAAATTCTGCCTTCCGCGATGCTGCAATTTGCCCCGGTCGGCATCCTCGGTCTGCTGCTGGCCGGACTGCTGGCGGCCTTCATGTCTACTTTTGCTTCCACGGTCAACGCCGCGCCGGCCTACCTGGTCAACGACATTTACAAGCGATACATCAACCCGGCAGCCAGCAACAAGCGGCTGGTGCGGGCCAGTTACCTGGTGTCCGTGCTGGTGGTGGTCGTCAGCACGCTGATCGGGCTGTTTGTCGAGAGCATCAACAGCGTTCTGCAATGGCTGGTTTCAGGCCTGTGGGGTGGTTACGTGGTTTCCAACGTGCTGAAGTGGTACTGGTGGCGACTGAACGGGATGGGCTATTTTTGGGGCATGCTGACCGGCATCATCGGCGCGTTGCTGTTTCCGCCGCTGTTCCGGAGCGTTTTTGTCAGCGTGGCGCCGGACATACTCCCACTCTACCTGTTTCCGCTGTTGCTGCTGGTTTCCGGAATCGCCTGCGTGGCGGTCAGCCTGTTCACCCGGCCGGAAGACCCGAAAATCCTCAAATCGTTCTACCGCGCGGTCCGGCCCTGGGGTTTATGGGGCCCGATTCACGAACTGGTCGTGAAAGAAGACCCCGACTTCAAGCGCAATGAAGATTTCCAGCGCGACATGTTCAACGTGTTCATCGGCATCATCGCCCAGACCTGCCTGGTAGCGGCCCCGATCTTCCTGGTGATCCGGGAACGCATGTCGCTGGCCGCTTCCCTGGTCCTGTTCGGCATCAGCGCGATGATCCTGAAGAAAACCTGGTATGACCGGCTGGAGAGGACGCCCGCCAATGGATAGGGGTATGTCGGTTTCGCCGCCAGAGTCCGTGAGTGGGTCCGACGACCAGGATCACCACTCTTTCGGCTATTTCGACGACGCCCGGCGCGAGTACGTCATCACCGATCCGTGCACCCCGCATCCCTGGATCAATTACCTGGGCAGCGAAGATTTCTTTTCGTTGATTTCAAACACGGCCGGCGGCTATTGTTTCTATCGTGACGCCAAGTTCCGACGCCTGACGCGTTATCGCTACAACAACGTGCCGATGGACGATGGCGGACGCTATTTCTACATTCACGACGGCGACACCACCTGGTCACCGGGCTGGAAACCTTGCCGGACGGAACTCGACGAATACGAATGCCGGCATGGCATGGGTTACAGCCGCATCAGCGGGCAAAAAGACGGCTTGCGGTGCAGCGTGCTGTTTTTCGTGCCGCCGGGAGACAACGTCGAACTGCAGTGCATGACGCTGGAAAACCGCTCATCCCGGCGCCGCGCATTCAGGGTGTTCTCGCTGCAGGAATGGTGCCTGTGGAATGCCGAAGACGACATGACCAACTTCCAGCGTAATTTCTCGATCGGGGAAGTGGAAATCGAGGGTTCAACCGTCTTCCACAAGACCGAATTCCGGGAACGGCGTAATCACTATGCGTTCTACACGGTCAACCAGGACATCGCCGGTTTCGAAACGGATCGGGATGCCTTCCTGGGCCCGTACAACGGTTTTGACCGCCCACGGGCCGTTACCACCGGAACGCCGTCAAATTCGGTTGCCCACGGCTGGGCCCCGATCGCTTCACACTGCCTGGAGATCAGCCTGGAACCGGGCGAAACCCGGGAACTGGTGTTCCAGATGGGCTACGTCGAAGTGCCGCAAGACAACAAATGGGCCTCGCCGGGTGTGATCAACAAGGAACCGGCCGGACGGCTGATGCAGCGTTATGACAGCGCTGACAAGGCCCGGGCCGCCTTCGAGCGTCTGAATGAATACTGGGAAGACCTGTTGTCGCGTTTCCAGGTGCATTCCGGTATCAAGCGTCTCGAGCGCATGGTCAACATCTGGAACCAGTACCAGTGCATGGTGACCTTCAACCTGTCCCGCAGCGCCTCTTTTTTCGAGACCGGGATCGGGCGGGGCATGGGTTTTCGTGATTCGAACCAGGATTTGCTGGGTTTCATTCACCTGGACCCGGCTCGAGCACGTGAACGCATCCTGGACATCGCGGCGACCCAGTTCGAAGACGGTTCGGTCTATCACCAGTACCAGCCCCTGACCAAGCGTGGCAACGCGGCAATCGGTGGCAACTTCAACGACGATCCCCTGTGGCTGATCCTGTCGACCACTGCCTACATCAAGGAAACCGGCGATTTCACGATCCTGGAGGAACAGGTGCCATTTGAAAACGATGACACCCGCACCGGAACGCTGTTGAAGCATCTCGGAGCTTCTTTCGATCACGTCATCAATCACCTCGGGCCGCACGGTTTGCCGCTGATCGGCCGGGCCGACTGGAACGACTGCCTGAACCTGAACTGCCACTCGATGGATCCGAACGAATCGTTTCAGACCACCGGAACCGCCGACGGGCAGGTCGCCGAATCCGTTTTCATCGCCACGATGTTCGTATTGTACGGCCGGGAATACGCCCGCTTGTGCCGCCGTGTCAACCAGGCTGAAGAGGCCGATCGCGCCGAGCAGAAAGTCGCCACCATGACCGCGATGATCGAATTGCATGGTTGGGATGGCGGCTGGTTCCTGCGCGCCTATGACGCTGCCGGCAACAAGGTGGGCAGCCAGGAAAACGAGGAAAGCCGGATTTTCATCGAGCCGCAGGGCTTCGCCGTGATGGCGGGCGTCGGGCTGGACAACGGCAAGGCGCGCCAGGCACTGGATTCCGTAAACGAACTGCTGGCCTGCCCTTACGGCATCGTGCTGAACTACCCGGCCTTTACCCGCTTCTACCCCGAATACGGCGAAATTTCGACCTATCCGCAGGGCTACAAGGAAAACGGCGGTATTTTCTGCCACAACAACCCCTGGGTGATCATCGGTGAAACGGTGCTGGGCCGCGGCGACCGCGCCTTCGACTACTATTGCCGGATCGCCCCCGCCTGGCAGGACCATGTCAGCCTGCGGCGAATCGAACCTTACGTCTATGCCCAGATGGTGGCCGGCAAGGAGGCGCAACGCCCGGGTGAAGCCAAGAACTCCTGGCTCACCGGCACCGCCGCCTGGAACTACCATGCGATCACCGAGCACATACTCGGCATCAAACCGGACTACGACGGTCTGCTGATCGACCCCTGCATACCCAGCGACTGGCTGGAATACCGGGTGACGCGAAAGTTCAGGGGTTCGACCTATCACATCCGGATCAGCAACCCGGCCGGTGTGAGCAAGGGAGTGGCCTCCATTTTCGTCAATGGCGTGCTGATCACCGGCAACCTGGTGAGCGTAACCGGGTCCGGCGGGGAATATTCGGTCGAGGTCACGATGGGTTAGGCGCAAAATCCCGGAAACCATGCACACATTCGAGCAACGCTATTCGAGGCTATTCAGGGAACAGGAAGCCCTGCTCGCGCGCAGGAACGTGCCCGAGGAGGAGACGTCAGGTGCTGGAAACGGCATTTATCAACGCTGGCGGTTCCCGGTCCTGACCCGGGACCACGCCCCGCTCCATTGGCGCTACGACCTGAACCCCGACACCAACCCCTGGCTGATGGAACGAATCGGCATCAATTCGACTTTCAATGCCGGCGCCATGCTCTGGCAAGGCCGCTATATCCTGGTCGTCCGCGTCGAGGGCCACGACCGCAAGTCCTTCCTGGCGCTGGCCGAAAGCCCGAACGGCGTGGACAATTTTCGCTTCCACCACCGGCCGCTGACGATGCCGGAAACGGAGGAACCGGACACCAATGTTTACGACATGCGGCTTACCCGGCACGAAGACGGATACATTTACGGTCTGTTCTGCACCGAGCGAAAAGATCCGTCAAAACCGCAGGATATGTCCGCCGCGGTGGCCGCCTGCGGCATCGCCCGAACCACCGACCTTCAGAACTGGGAGCGCCTGCCCGACCTGGTCAGCAAATCCGGCCAACAACGAAACGTGGTGCTGCATCCCGAGTTCGTGCAGGGCCAGTACGCGCTGTACACCCGGCCGCAGGAAGGTTTCATCACGGTCGGCAGCGGCGGCGGAATCTGCTGGGCGCTCACGCCTTCGATGGAGGGCGCCAAAATTTCCGAAGAAACCCTGCTCGATCCGCGGCATTACCATACCATCAGCGAATCCAAGAACGGCCAGGGCCCACCCCCGCTGAAAACCTCGCATGGCTGGCTGCATCTCGCCCACGGCGTGCGCAACACCGCGGCCGGCCTGCGTTACGTGCTGTACCTGTTCATGACCGACCTCGACGAGCCCTGGCGGGTCACCCACAAACCCGGCGGCCATTTCCTGAGCCCCTTGCGGTCGGAACGGGTCGGCGACGTCTCGAATGTCGTTTTTTCGAACGGCTGGATTCGCAATGAAGAGGACCGGGTGTTCATCTACTACGCCTCTTCCGACACCCGCATGCATGTCGCCACCAGCACCATCGATCAACTCCTCGACTACTGCATGAACACCCCACCGGACGGCAAGCGGTCGGCCGCGTCGGTAGAAACCATCAACCGGTTGGTTGACGCAAATGACACACTGAAGCCTCGCGAAGACGGCTAGCCGGGAATTCCAGAGATTTTGGTGACAAGGGGCAATCAAGCGTAGTTGGGGTATTTTTCATCGAACCAAACAGCTTTGCCACACTCGTCGGACCCAGCGGACAGTTTTTGGCCGGTCTTCCTGGCTCCGCGGTCCCGGACTTCGTCCGTGACTTCCCTCGCGTTCTGCTGGCTCTTAACGGGACCGGCCTCACAATATATCCTATATTGGGCGGCCTCGATCGGGCATCCCGCCCGATCGCCCCTAAGCCACCAGCCCACTCGGCGCTGCGAAGTCAGCCCGGCCAAAAACTGCCCGCCGGGCCCTTAGCGCGTTTCTACGTTCAAATCTTGGAAGTTCAACAGCAGGGTTGCTGTGTGCGGCCCCATAAGCCGCCGAGGGAAGGGTTCCGCCCGGGGCAATTTTCAGGGAGAAAATTGAGTGCCGATGGTACAGGGATGTACCACCGGCGCGGTCCCGAACGGGTGCGACTGCAGGGATGCAGGAGGTAGGGCAACGCCGGGAGCAGTTGCCGAGGTTCCTGAGCGAGGGTAGCCCGCAGGGCCGGATGGGACAGGGGCCGTATACAGCAACCCTGCTGTTGGACCCTCCGCTTCAAAGTATTTTGTAGCGCTTTGGTTGCAACCACCTGAGTCCCATAAAAAACGCCGGCTTCTATGGGCCGGCGTTGGGGTCGTGAGGGGTGCGAAGCGAGCGGTCGTCAATTACCGCCGGACTTTCTTGCGCAGTTGTTCCAGCGCCTGCAGCTGGGCCACGGCCTCGGCCAGCTTGGCCTGGGCTTCGGCAATTTCCAGTTCGCCGGTGCGGTCCGCCAGTTCGCGTTCGGCTTCTTCCTTGGCCCGGGAGGCCGCGGCTTCGTCGAGGTCGTCAGCACGCACCGCCGTGTCGGCCAATACCGTTACGATGTGGGGCATCACTTCGAGGATGCCGCCGCCGACAAAGAAAAAGGCTTCTTCGCCGGCTGCATCCTGCACACGAACCGGGCCCGGTTTGAGCTGGGTGATTAACGGCGCGTGGCGCGGGCTGATACCGAGTTCACCTACCGCGCCAGTGGCAAAAATCATTGACGCCTCGCCGGAATAAATTTCCTCGTGCGCGGAAACGATGTCACATCGGATGGTTTTGCTCATGACTTTTTGCCTGGTATCCCGTCAATCAAGCCGCTTTCGCCCGAATTTTCTTGCCCTGCTCCACCGCTTCTTCGATGCCGCCGACCATGTAGAAGGCCTGTTCCGGCAGGGAGTCGTATTCACCTTCGATGATGCCCTTGAAGCCACGAATGGTGTCTTTCAGGGACACGTACTTGCCGGTTGCACCGGTGAAAGATTCCGCCACGAAGAACGGCTGCGACAGGAAGCGTGCGACCTTGCGGGCGCGAGCCACCACGGCCTTGTCTTCTTCGGACAATTCATCCATGCCGAGAATGGCGATGATGTCTTTCAGTTCCTTGTATCGCTGCAGCACCGACTGCACCCCACGAGCCACGTCATAATGCTCCTGGCCAATGATGTTCGGGTCCAGCAGGCGTGAGGTGGAATCCAGCGGGTCCACGGCCGGGTAGATGCCCTGCTCGGCAATTCCGCGGCTGAGTACCAGCGTCGCGTCAAGATGGGCGAAGGTGGTGGCCGGCGACGGGTCGGTCAGGTCATCAGCGGGAACGTAGACGGCCTGGAAAGAGGTGATCGAGCCGGTCTTGGTGGAGGTGATGCGCTCCTGCAGGAGGCCCATTTCCAGGGCCAGCGTCGGCTGGTAACCCACCGCTGACGGCATACGCCCCAGCAGCGCGGATACTTCCGTTCCGGCCAGCGTGTAACGGTAGATGTTGTCGATGAACATCAGTACGTCGCGGCCTTCATCGCGAAATTCCTCGGCGATGGTCAAACCGGTCAGCGCCACCCGCAGGCGGTTGCCCGGCGGCTCGTTCATCTGGCCATAAACCAGGGCCACCTTGCTCAGTACGTCGGCGTCCTTCATTTCGTGGTAGAAGTCATTACCTTCACGGGTACGCTCACCCACACCAGCGAACACCGAGAAACCGCTGTGCTCATGGGCGATGTTACGAATCAGCTCCATCAGCGTCACCGTCTTGCCCACGCCGGCGCCGCCAAACAGGCCGACTTTACCGCCCTTGGCGATTGGCATGATCAGGTCGATTACCTTGATGCCGGTTTCCAGCAGCTCGTTGCCGCCCGCCTGGTCTTCGTAGGAGGGCGCCTTGCGGTGAATGGGCATGCGCTTTTCTTCGCCGATCGGACCGGCTTCGTCGATGGGCCGGCCCATCACGTCCATCACGCGGCCGAGGGTTTTTTCGCCTACCGGAACGGAAATTGGGGCGCCGGTGCCGGTGACTTTCAGACCGCGTTTCAAACCGTCAGTTGAACCCAATGCGATGGTGCGAACCACGCCGTCACCCAACTGCTGCTGTACTTCCAGCATGATATCGGTGCCGTCCACCACCAGGGCATCAAAGATTTTCGGCATCTCGTCGCGATCGAATTCCGCATCGACAACAGCGCCGATCACCTGAACAATTAATCCAACACTCATTGTTAGCTCCTAAGCTTAAAACCGGGTTGCCAGCGGGCCTTATACGGCGGCCGCACCACCAACGATTTCTGAAATTTCCTGTGTGATCGCTGCCTGGCGGGCCTTGTTGTAGACCAGCGTCAGTTCGTCGATCAGGTCGCCCGCGTTATCGGTTGCGTTCTTCATCGCAATCATGCGTGCGGCATGTTCCGAGGCCAGGTTTTCCAATACAGCCTGGTAAACTTCTGCCTCGATGTAGCGCACCAGCACCGTGTCCAGCAGGCTTTCGGCATCGGGTTCGTAAATGTAATCCCAGATGTCGTGTACTTCTTCGTCATCCGTCTCCGGCAATGGCAGCAACTGTTCCAGCATCGGCCGCTGGGACATCGTGTTGATGAAATCGTTGTACACGATGTAGACCAGGTCGATACTGCCGTCCCGATAGGCGTCCAGCATGACCTTGATCGATCCGATCAGGTCTTCGATCTGGGGTTTCTCACCCAGGTCCTTCGCCTGCGCCGCGATTTCGACTTTAATCCGCTTGAAAAACGCCGATGCTTTCTTGCCCAGGGTCACCAGGCTGATGTCTGCACCTTTCTTTTTCCATTGCTGAATATCATTAATCACCAGCTTGAACAGGTTGGTGTTCAGGCCGCCGCACAAACCCCGGTCGGTCGACACGATGATGTAACCCACCTTGTGGGTTTCTTCACGGCGCACCGTGAACGGATGGCGGTACTCCGGGTTGGCCTTGCTCAGGTGGCCCATCACGCGCCGGATCATGCGGGCGTAGGGGCGCGAAGCATTCATCAGGTCCTGGGACTTGCGAATTTTGCTGGCCGAGACCATCTCCAGCGCCGAGGTCACCTTCTTGGTGTTCTCGATGCTTCGGATTTTGCCGGTAATTTCTTTTCCGCCTGCCATAACTGGCTTGCTCCCGTTTTATCTCTATTGGCGGGGCCTTGAATGCCCCTGCTACGTGTTCCTTACCACGAACCGGTGGACTTGAACTCTTCCAACGCCGCCGTCAGCGCCGCTTCCAGTTCATCACCCCAGTTGCCGCCGTTCAGTGCGTCCATCAATTCGGTCTTCGATGACGCCACGAAATCCAGCAAGGCGGTTTCGAAGGCATTGATTTTCGCCAACTCGACATCATCCAGGTAACCGCGATCGGCGGCGAACAGGGAGACGGCCATCTGGCCCACCGACATCGGGCTGTACTGCTTCTGCTTCATCAGTTCAGTCACGCGCTGACCGCGGTCAAGCTGTTGACGCGTGGCGTCGTCCAGGTCGGACGCGAACTGGGCGAAAGCCGCCAGTTCACGATACTGGGACAGCGCCAGTCGCACACCGCCACCGAGTTTCTTGATGACCTTGGTCTGCGCTGCGCCACCGACACGCGACACCGACAGACCGGCGTGCACCGCCGGGCGGATACCCGCGTTGAACATGTCGGTATCCAGGAAGATCTGGCCGTCGGTGATCGAAATCACGTTGGTCGGTACGAACGCCGACACGTCACCGGCCTGGGTTTCGATGATCGGCAGCGCCGTCAGCGAACCGGTCTTGCCTTTCACCTCGCCATTGGTGAATTTCTCCACCCAGTCCACGTTGACGCGCGCGGCGCGTTCCAGCAGGCGTGAGTGCAGGTAGAAAACGTCACCCGGGTAGGCTTCGCGGCCCGGCGGACGCCTCAGCAGCAGGGATACCTGGCGATAGGCCCAGGCCTGCTTGGTCAGATCGTCATAAATGATCAGGGCGTCTTCGCCGCGATCACGGAAATATTCGCCCATGGTGCAGCCGGCATACGGTGCAATGTACTGCATGGCCGCCGATTCGGAAGCGGAGGCGTTCACCACGATGGTGTGCTCCATGGCGCCGTGCTCTTCGAGCTTGGCCACCACGTTGGCTACCGTGGATTGCTTCTGGCCGACCGCCACGTAGACGCACTTGATGCCGGTGCCGACCTGGTTGATGATCGTGTCGATGGCGATGGCCGACTTACCGATCTGGCGGTCGCCGATGATTAATTCGCGCTGGCCGCGGCCGATCGGAACCATCGAGTCGATGGATTTCAGACCGGTCTGGACCGGCTGATCGACCGATTTACGCCAGATGACGCCGGGGGCCACTTTCTCGATCGGCGCAAAGCCGTCGCTTTCGATCGGGCCCTGGCCGTCGATGGGATTGCCGAGTGCATCCACCACGCGGCCCAGCAGGCCACGGCCATGCGGGACTTCGAGAATACGGCCGGTGCACTTGACGGTGTCGCCTTCGGTGATGTGCTCGTAGTCACCCAGGATCACCGTACCGACCGAATCACGCTCGAGGTTGAGCGCCAGGCCGAAAGTGTTGCCGGGGAACTCGATCATTTCACCCTGCATGGCGTCTTCCAGGCCGTGCAGGCGGGCAATGCCGTCAGAGATACTGACCACGGTACCCTCGTTGCGAGTCTCAGCCTTGATGTTCAGTTCTTCAACGCGTTTTTTGATCAACTCGCTGATTTCAGATGGATTCAATGTCGTCTGCATCTTCTTTTTCCCATGTGATTACCACGCACTGGCGGCAACCGGATTAATGTAGTCCTGTCAATTCGAGAGGTTGTTCGCCAGTTTCTGCAGCCTGCCGCGGAGCGAACCGTCGATCACCTGGTCGCCGGCGTAAACTACCGCCCCGCCAATCACGCTGGCGTCGATTTCGCTGACCAGCTCGATCTCGCGATCGAAACGGCGCGCCAGGGCCGCCTTCAGGCGGTTCGCCTGGTCTTCATCCAGTTCAATGGCCGAGACCACGCGGACACTCAGGCGCTTTTCCGCTTCGGCCCGAAACTGCTGAAACAGCTCCCCGACGTCCGGCAACAGCGCCAGGCGACCATTGGACGCCAGCACCGACAGGTAGTCGTGAAAGCGCTGGTTGAACGCATCGCCGGCGGCGTCGGTCATGACCTGCACTGCCTGCGCGCTGCTGACCTGCGGGCTTTCCAGCAGGCTGGCCATGGCCTCGTCCGATACCAGTGCGCCGGCCAGGCTCAGCATGTCGTCCCACTGGGCCAGGTCCTTGTCCGCCTGGGCCAGTTCGAAGGCCGCTTTCGCGTAGGGGCGCGCCAGGGTGGTGAGGCTGCTCATGCTCAGATCTCGGCGATCAGTTGATCAAGCAGTTCGCGGTGCGTCTGGGGGTCGACTTCTTTCCCCAGGATTTTCGACGCACCCAGCACGGCCAGGCTGGAAACCGATGCGCGCAATTCCTCGCGAGCCTGGTTGGTCGCCTGGGCTATTTCCGCCTCAGCCGCACTGACCTGGCGCTTGCGCTCGGAAACGGCGTCGTCCTTGGCCTGCTCCAGGATCTGCGAATGACGCTGATTGGCCTGGTCGACGATTTCGCCGGCCTTGTCGCGCGCTTCGCGAATCTGCACCTCGGCCGTGGACCTGGCTTGCTCCAGCTCTTTTTCCGCCCGGTCCGAAGCCGCCAGGCCTTCGGCGATACGCTCACGGCGCTCGTCCATGGCCTTGATCAAAGGCGGCCAGAGGAACTTCATGCAGAACCACACGAAAATCATCATCGCGATGGATTGCAAAATTAAAGTGGCATTTATGTTCATGCCTTACCTCGTTCTTGGGTTAGCTCAACCGGCCCGGAAATCCGGACTGGCTCCAGAGGATTGATAATTATCCGCCCAGGGCGTTTTGCAGCTGTCCCACGAAGGGGTTTGCGAACGTGAAGAACAACGCAATACCCACACCGATCATCGCAACAGCGTCAAGCAGGCCAATAGCCAGGAAGAATTTACCCTGCAGCATCGGCGCCAGTTCAGGCTGCCGTGCAGAACCTTCCAGCAGGCGACCGCCCAAAATACCCACACCGATACCCACGCCGAGTGCGCCCAGACCAATAAGCAGGGCTACAGCGATTGCGGTCATGCCAATTACAGTTTCCATCGATAACTCCCGTTCTCAGAGATTAATTGCCAAAAAATAAAACCAAATACAAAATCAAAACCATTAATGATGCTCGTGCGCCATGCTCAGGTACACGATCGTGAGCATCATGAAAATAAACGCCTGCAAGGTCACGATAATCAGGTGAAACGCAGCCCATATGAAGTGCATCAACTGGCCACCCAGGAAGGCCAGTCCGCCCACCAGGAGCATTTCGACCGCCACCAGAATCAGGGTTCTCTTATTGTTCAGAACGCCTTTCATGTTGAGCCACAGAGTGGCAAAAACACTGGCGGTCGCCACC
>Ga0210063_1000506_pt1 | contig 11604 bp, 6 predicted proteins | sample Muzzi_PWA_D1_FD_185529 | JGI IMG/M metagenome (GOLD analysis project Ga0210063, IMG submission 185529) | Wetland microbial communities from San Francisco Bay, California, USA, that impact long-term carbon sequestration - Muzzi_PWA_D1 (SPAdes) | ecosystem: Environmental > Aquatic > Marine >... | reverse complement strand
GGCGGATTGCAGCCCCGCGGCCATCTGCCGGACCAGGGGCAAAGCCTCCTCCGGCGACAGCGGGCCCTGGCGTTCCAGCAGATCCCCTAGGGTCTCCCCCTCCAGGAGTTCCATGGTCAGAAAGGTGAGCACACCGCCATCCGGAAAACGATGGAAAAACACGTCGTAAATGCGGCACACGTTGGGGTGGGTGACCCGGCGAGCGAGCTGGATCTCCCGCTTGAAGCGATCGATGGCGGTGGCATCCCGCGCCACTTCCGGGCGGACGGTTTTGAGCGCCACCCGCTCCCGCAGTTCCCGGTCCTCCGCCTCGTAGACCTCCCCCATCCCCCCCTTGGCCAGGAAGCGCACGATGCGATAGCGCTCCGCCAGGATCATTTCCGGGCGCAGGGAGGGACCTTCCTGAAAAGACTGGAAGGTCGAAGCGACCGATTCTCCCGGGGGGGCTCCCGGCATCGCGGCGGACCCCGGATTCTGGCGCGCTTTGGTGGCGCCGGGGGGGCCGCCGCCGGCGGTTTGCTGGGGGGCATGGGTCGGCGGCGTGGTGGCCCGGCGAGCGTCGATGGTGGGATTCGAAGGCCCGGAGGCCTCCCGCCGACGGAGCACAAAGGTCTCCCCGCAGGTGGGGCAACGCACCCGCAGGCGGGCGGCATCGGGGGCCGCGGCGTTGAGCTTCAGCCGTGTCCGGCAGTGCGGGCAGGGTACCTGGATCTGTGTTTCCATGATGTCCGCGTCATGATATGCCATCCCGAATCCGGATGAACGCTCATCCCCCCGAGGAAGTGGCCAGCAGGGTGGCGGCGCGGGTGGCGAGAAGGCCGTAGCCCCGCGCCGTGGCATCGACACTGACGGCGCGCAACAGGGCTTGCCCCTGGTCCCGGTCGCCGCCCTCCAGTTGCAGCCGCCCCAGGGCCAGCCGGACTTCCAGTTGGGGGCCGATCTGGCGGTTTGCCAGCACCTCCTTCTGCAATTCGTCCAGCAACCACTCGGCGCGCAACCGATTGCCCTCGGCGGCGGCCACCTGGCTATCCACCAGAGCCAGCGAAAGGCGCGCCTCCGGCGGCGGATGATCCCCCGCCAGACTGGTCGCGGTGTCCACGGAACGGCGGGCCGGTACGACCTCCCCCAGTTGGGCGCGGGCGAGGAGGGTCCGAGCGATCACCTCGCCGGTCTGATCCCGCCGCTCCCGCAACCCCTTCAGCACTTCCTGGACCAGCGCCGCCGCCTCCCCCGGCCACCCCTCCTCCAGATCCAGCGCCGCCAGGGCCAGCTGACTGCGGGCGATGGCCGCGGGGTCCGCCAACCGCCGACGCAGGGCCAGCGCCGCCTCCTGCTCGCGGCGGGCGGGCTGCAACTCCCCGGCCAGCAGCATCATCTCCGCCAGCCCGGCCCGGGCGGCGGCTTCCAGTTCCGGTCCGGCCTGGAGGGCGATGGCCTCGCGGTAGGCGGCGCGGGCGGGGAGCAGCCGCTCCCGGGCCGCCAGCAGGGCCGCCAGACGCAGCTGAGTGCGGGCTTGACCGCGGTCGTCACCGGCGTCCTGAAACGCCGCCAGGGCCTGGCGCAGCGCCCGTTCCGCGACCACCGGATCCCCCCCTCGGCGCAGCCGCTCGGCGCGCTGGAGGAGCACCTCGCCCACCCCCTGGGGATCCTCCCGGTGACGGTAGAGATCCATGGCCTTGCCTTCGAGGTCCTCCGCCAGGGCGCTGCTCCCCAACCCCTCCAAGAAACGCGCCCGGCGCAATTGCAGGGCCGCCTGGGCGCGGGCATCGCCGGTCTGTTCGAGGGCCGCCAGCGCCTGCTGGTAGCTGGCCTCGGCGGCGGCGGGTTCCCCCTGGCGGTGGCGGATGACCGCCAGGGCATAATCCGCCCGGGCGATACCGTGGCCATCCTCCAACCCCGCGAACAACCGACGCCCCTCCGTGGCGGCCTGCAGCGCCGCCGCCAGCTCCCCGGAGCCCGCCAGCCCCTCGGCCACCAGGACCAGCGCCGAGGCTTGCCAGCGCGGCGCGCCGCGCAATTCCGCCCACCGCTGGCCCCGGCGGGCCGCCGCCAGGAACGCGGCACCGTCTCCGGCCAGGCGGGCCACCTCTGCCTCCCCCAGAGCGAAGCGGGGATCCTCCGCCATGGGCGGGGGCAGGGTGGCGAGTTGGGCCACCAGGCCGCGGGCCTCGTCCAGCCGTTCGCGCTGCAACGCCAGCCGCAGAGCTTCCAGGAGGATCTCCGGATCGTCCGGGAAACGCTCCCGCAACCCCTCCAGCGCCGCAGCGGCGGCGGGCCAGTCCCCCAACAAACGGTGCGCCCGGGCGGCGATGGCCCAGCGATCCGTCTCGGGTAGCTCTGGGGATCGAGCGGCGCTCAGCTCCAGCGCCCGGCGGGCCGCCCGGCGGCTCGGTTCGCCAAACCCTTGCCTCCCCCGCGCCTCCCCCAGAGCCAGCCAGGTCAGAGGATTGTCGGGCGCGCCCCGCACCGCCCGATCCAGGAAGTCCTCCGCCGCCGCCAGGCGCTCCTCGGTCACCTTGCCCCACAAGCGCCGACGACCGGCGCCGTAGGCCGCCAGCACTGGCAGATCCGCGGGCAGGAGGGCGGCGCCAACACTCTGCGACGCGCTCTGGACCGCGCTCGCTCCCGCCTCCACCCCTCCGCCTCCCTCCGCCCCCGGGGCCTCGGCGGTGTCCAGGCCCAGTTGCTGATGGATGAGCCGCGCCAGGGAGGCCACCCCCGTGGGCAGCTCCGCCAAGGGCGCCCCGGTGCCCGCGTTGGTGACCACCGAACCGGCAGCGCTGACCACCCGCACGGTAAGCTGCAACTGATCCCCCTCCAGGGCCAGTTGGCATTCGCCGAAGAAAAGCAGATCGACCCCCAGGTAGCGGGCCACATCGCCGATATCGGCCTTCGGCATCCCCCCCTCCTCCCCGGTGTCCAATCCCAGGTCCACCGCCATGGCCGAGACCGGATCCCCCGCCACCACCCGCAACCGTCCCGACGCCGCCAGTTCCCGCGCCATCAGTTCCGCGAGACCGTTGCCCAATCCTGGCGGTAGATCCGCACCGGTGCAGGGGCGCCAATCCACCACGGCGAGGGCCGGGCGGGCGGTGCGGTATTGCGGCGCTGGTCCTTCGGACCTGGTGGGCTCCGACCGCCCCGAGCCAGTCCCTCGGCCCACCCATTGCCAGAGGGCCACCCCCAGGGCCGCCACTAGCAGGGCCGAGAGCAGCACCATCGCCCGGCGCCGGGAGAGCACCCGCACCAGGAAATCCCCCCAACCGCGCCGGTGGCGCACCCGATGGCGCCGAGGCCAGGGGGAAGTGGCCTCGGGCAGAGGCGCCAATTGGGCCGGTTCCTTGAGCGTCATCCCTTCGGGGGCCGGGGGGGCGGGGGGCACCAACGGTGTCGTGGTCGGCAGCGGCCCCGGGGGGGGCGGCGGTGTCTCCCGCGGCGCAACGGGGACTTCGGGGACTTCGGGGACTTCGGGGACTTCGGGCGAAGTGGATACCGGGGCCGCATCTATCTCATGGAGGGGGCGGCGTCGAGCGCGAAACACCACCCCACAAGCGCCGCAGCGAAGCCGTACCAGCTCCGGGAGCTCCCCCCCGAGGGCGACCCGCAGCCGGGTCCGGCAGCGGGGGCAGAGGACTTCGATCTCGTGCTGCATCGACCGGACCTACTCGTACCCTATTCCGACGAACCCGACGGCCCCAACGGAGGCCGCCGCCGGTGAAAATCCGTCGCGTCCTGCACCGCCTTGGCCATCAACAGGAGTTTCTCCTCGCCAAACAGACGCCCCACCAGGGTGATGCTGGTGGGCGTTCCATCCTCCCGCCGGAAGCCATTGGGCAGGACGACCTGGGGATGCCCCGTCAGATTCGTCATCAATAGATTCTCGCCCCCGAAACTGGGGGCGACGTAGAGATCGATCTCCGCCAGCGCCTGATCCAGCCGCCGCTGCAACAGCGTCCGCACCCGGTTGGCGAGAAGGTATTCCACCGCCGGAATCAGCCGCGCCTGACGGAAAAAGTTGGGCCAGGCCACCTCCTCCTGCCGCACCAGTTGATCGTCGATGCCGCTGCGGGTGAATTCGTCGAAGGCCGCTGCCGCCTCGGCGCTGAGGATGAAGCTCAGCGCGTCGATGGGCAACCGCGGCAAGGCGATGGGCACCAGCTCCACCCCCAGGGAGCGCAACACCTCCAGGGTGCGGCGGTCGAAGGCGTGCCACTCCCGTCGCTGGGCCGCCTCTTCCGCCGTCTCTTCCCCGTCTTCCGGGATGCCCGCGTCGTCGTCAAAGAGCTCGGGCACATAGCCCACCCGCAGTTGTCGGAACTCCCGCCGACCGTCCCACGCGAAGGGACGGTCCACCAGCGCTGGGTCCCCTTCGACCGCGGCGGCGTTGCCATCGCTGCCCTGGATGGCGGCCAGCACCAGGGCGCAATCCTCCACCGTCCGGCAGATGGGACCCACCTTGTCCATGCTCCAGGAGAGGGTCATGGCCCCCTCCCGGCTCACCCGCCCGAAAGTGGGACGCAGCCCCGTGGTGCCGCAGCGGGTGGAGGGCGAGACGATGGAACCCCAGGTTTCGGTCCCCAGGGCAAAGCCCACCAGCCCGGCGGCGGTGGCCGCGGCGGAGCCCGCGGAAGAGCCGCTGGAGCCCTGTTCCAGATTCCACGGATTGCGCGTCTTGCCGCCGAACCACACATCCCCCCAGGCCAGGGCACCGAGGGTGAGCTTGGCCACCAGCACGGCCCCCGCCGCATCCAACCGCCGCACCACGGCGGCATCCTCGTCCAGCCGCTGGTCGCGATAGGGCATCGCCCCCCAGGTGGTGGGATACCCCCGCACCGCCAGCAGATCCTTGGCCCCCCAGGGAATGCCGTGGAGGGGCCCCCGATCCCGCCCCTGGGCCAGTTCCGCATCGGCCCGGCGGGCTTGCTCCAGCGCCCGTTCCTCGGTCAGGGTCACCACGCACTCCAGCCGCGGTCCGAAGCGACGGAGCCGCTCCAGGTAGATCTCCGTCAGCCGTTGGGAGGTGATCTCCCCCCGGCGCAGCAGGCGTCCCAACGCCGTCACCGGCAGAAAGGCCACGGCCTCCGCATCGGTGGGATCGACCGCGACCGGAGGCACGGCAGCGGGCCGCAACGATCGGGGGGGGCGATCCCCGGGCGGATCGAGGCTGGCGCGCACGCCGATGGTGGGATCGAAGGTCAGCGCCGGGGGCACCCCATTGGGTAGCGGCACCTCCCGCAGGCGCAAGTAATCCTTCCGCAGCCCCTCGACTCCGCTGCGCATCAAGGCTCGCTCTTCGTCCGTAAAGCGCAGCCCCACCACCGACTCCGCCGCCGCCAGTTCCGCATCCGTCAACGCCGTCAACGGCATCGGTGGTGCGGTTTCCCCCGCCAGGCTGCTGCGCACCAGCGCCGGGGACACCGCCAGCGCCGCCAGCCCCACCAAGAAACGACGACGATCCACCCCGGTCGCCTGCTTGTGCTCTTCCATGATCAAGATCTTCCTCCTGAAGAGGGATTGTATCGCCTCCACTTCCAGTAGCGCGGAGAAAGGCGATCTTGCGGGCTGGCCAGGATACGTTCGCCGAGGACTCCCGCCAGACCCGATCAGGCCCTCACCCCCTCAGTCCCCCTCTCCCAAAGGGCGAGGGGGAAGCCGGAAAGGGAGAGCGGTACACTATCGGTATGCATTTTCGCGGAGGGATATCGCGCCCCTTTCTCCTGCAACAGGCGCGCGAGCTTCGTCAACGACAGACCGAAGCGGAAGCCGCTTTATGGGACGCGCTGCGGGCACGGAAACTTCTGGGCTTGAAGTTTCGCAGGCAACACCAATTCGCCCACTCCGTGGTCGATTTTTTCTGCCCCGAGATTGGGCTCGTTATTGAACTGGATGGCCCTGTGCACGACACCGAATCCGTACGAAGGCGCGATGCCAATCGGACGAAAAACCTCGAAGCCCTTGGCTGCACTGTCCTACGTTTGTCGAACGACCTGATGCTGGAAGATCCCCCGAGAGCAATTGCGCGAATCGAAACCGCCGCCAAAGCCCTTATCGATACCGACCACCAAAGCCCCTTCTGACCTCCCCCTCGCCCTTTGGGAGAGGGGGACCGAGGGGGTGAGGGTCCTCCCAGATTTTCCCCACGAAACATTTCCCAGGGGTCCGGCGTCAAGCTTCATGACAGGCGATGAAAGACCTTACGCCGAACCGAACCTAGGAGACCAAAGAAATGAACACTCGCAAAGCCTTGACCCTTTTCGCCGCCGCCGCCCTGATCCTCTGCGCCGGGCTCTCCGCCCAGGCCTCCGATCTGTGGGTTCACGTCCAGGTCCAGGAGCATGGCGAAAACGCCAATGTTTCCGTCAACCTGCCCCTCTCCCTGGTGGAGAAGGCCCTCTCCATGGTGCCCGAGGAGGCCAACATGGAGGGCGGCAAGATCAAGTTGGACGACGACACCGACTTCTCCATCAGCGACCTGCGGGAACTGCTGGACGCCGTCAAAGACACCCCGGATGCCACCTTCGTGACCGTCAAGACCGAGAACGAGACGGTCAACGTCTCCAAGGCCGGTGGCTACCTGCTGGTGAAGACCTCCGAGAGCTCCGAGGATGGCACCCGAGTGGATGCCCGCTTCCCCCTGGCGGTGGTCGAGGCCCTGCTGTCCAACGCCGATGAGGGTGTGCTGAACATCGCCGCCGCTCTGGAAGCGCTGGCCAGCCACGGCACCGGCGACCTGGCCACCATCACCAGCAACGACGCCGACGTCCGGATCTGGATCGACAACCTGCCGGAAGGCAAGTGAAACCTCCCCAGGGGTCGACCGGTAAGGTGAAGAAACACCACCGGTCGACCTTCTGGAACCGACGGGCTTCGACTTTGGACGGACTCCGGCACCGCAAGGAGATGGACACCATGAAGAAACTACTGAAAATTTTCGCTCTCACCGCAGCGGCTGGCCTCATGCTCTTCCTGACCGCGGGTGTGGTCATCGCGGCCACCGTCGTCCGCTCCGGCATGGTGATGGTGCAGGTCGAAGAGAAGAGCCCCGACGGGGTCTCCTTCAGCGCGCCCGTGCCCGCCAGCCTGCTGACCTTCGGCGCCGGGATGACCCGCTTCATCGACGATGCGGATCTGGCGCAAGCGCGGCACGAACTGGAAACGGTCCGCCCGCTGATCCACGACCTGACCGCCGACTTGCTCGACGCCCCCTCCTTCACCATGGTGGAGGTGCACAACGGCGACGATCACGTCCTGATCCACAAACAGGGCCGCTCGTTGGTGATCGACGTGGACAACCCCGATACCCGCGTCCACCTCTCCTTCCCCATCACGCTGGCGGAGAGGGTGATAAACTCCGTCCTGGGCTGACCGGCCCACCGTTCCAGGCACCCTTTCGCCTCCGTTCGACCTCGTCCCCCCGGGCGAGTTCGGGCGGAGGCTTTCAGCGTCCGAGGAGACAATCCCCATGAAAAAGGCTACCAAGGTTTTCCTACTCGTCTTCGGCCTCCTGTTCGTCGCCGGTGGCGGCATCCTCCTGCTCTTCCTGACCGCCCTCTTCTCCGGTAGTTCGAGCGGTCCCATCGCCAAGTCGACCATCGTCGAATTGGACCTGCGGCAACCGATCATCGAATACGCGCCGGAGGACCCCTTCGCGCAGCTCCTGGAAGAGGACACCACCCGCCTGCGGGACATCCTCGACGGCCTGGAAAAGGCCTCGACGGATGATCGGGTCAAGGGATTGATCGCCAACCTGGGGGGTAGCACCCTGGGGCTGGCCCAGACCCAGGAAGTGCGCGATGCCATTCTCGCCTTCCGGGAGAGCGGTAAACCCGCCTACGCCTATGCCGACACCTTCGGCGAGATGAGCCAGGGGATCGGCACCTACTACCTGGCCAGCGCCTTCGATCGCATCTACCTGCAACCTTCCGGGGACGTCAACATCGCGGGCATCATGCTGGAGAGCATGTTCCTCAAGGGCACCTTCGAGAAGCTCGGCATCGAGGTCCAGATGGACCACCGCTACGAGTACAAAAACGCCCTCAACGCCTACAAGGAATCCGAATTCACCGGCCCCCACGAGGAGGCCATGCAGCGGATTCTCGATTCCGTCTTCGAGTCCGTGGTGACGGGCATCGGGGAAGGGCGGGAAATGACTCCGGAAGAGGTGCGCGCCACCATCGACCGTGGCCCCTTCCTGGGGCAGCAGGCGGTGGACGCGGGGCTGGTCGATGAACTGGCCTACCGCGACCAGGTCTACGACGCCCTCCAGAGCGAGTTGGGGGATGCCGAACTCCTCTACCTGAACAAGTACCTGGCCCGCGCCGGCCGCCCCCACACCTCCGGCGATGTCATCGCCCTGATCTACGGCGTGGGGCCGGTGATGCGCGGCGCCAGTGGCTACGATCCCCTCTCCGGGGCCGCCAACATGGGTTCCGATTCCGTGGCCGCGGCCATCCGCGAGGCGGTGCGGGACGACGAGGTGAAGGCCATCGTCTTCCGGGTCGATAGCCCCGGCGGCTCTTATGTCGCCTCCGACACCATCTGGCGGGAGACCGTGCGCGCCCGGGAAGCGGGCAAGCCGGTGATCGTCTCCATGGGCAACGTCGCGGGCTCCGGCGGCTACTTCGTGGCCATCTCCGCGGACAAGATCGTCGCCCAGCCCACCACCATCACCGGCTCCATCGGCGTGCTGGGGGGCAAGATGGTGACGGAGGCCATGTGGAACAAGATCGGCATCACCTGGGACGAGGTCCACGTCGGCGAGCACGCCTCGGTCTACTCCTCCATCCTGCCCTACGACGAGGCGGGGGAAGCGTACCTTCAGGCCGCCCTGGACCGCATCTACCAGGACTTCACCGAGAAAGTGGCCGAGGGACGGAACCTCCCCCTGGAAGAGGTGCGCAAGATCGCCAAGGGCCGCATCTGGTCCGGATCCGACGCCATCGAGATCGGTCTGGTGGACGCCCTTGGGGGGTTGAACACGGCGGTGCAACTGGCCCGCGAATCCGCCGACCTGTCGATCGATGGGGACTACCACCTGAAGCTCTACCCCAGTGCCCAGACCCCCTTCCAACTGCTCTTCGGCGAGGGTCCCGACAACAGCGAGAAAGCCACCGCCCAGGCCCAGGTGCGCGCCCTCACGCAGCTGCGCCCCCTGGTGGAACTGGGCCGCCAGTTGGGTCTGTTGGAGGAGGGTACCGGGGTCCTGTCGATGCCGCCGGTGCGGGTGCGGTGATCTAGCAGCCTCCGCGGCGCAATGTAGCGGCAGCCCCCCGGGGCCGCCCTGGCCTCACCCTTCCAGCATCGCCGCGATCCGTCGCCCGATGGCGATCGACGCGGTCGCCGCCGGGGATGGGGCGTTGAGGACGTGCACCATCCCCTCGGCGCGAACGATGTGGAAGTCGTCCAGCAGGTTGCCCCGGCGGTCCACCGCCTGGGCGCGCACCCCGGCGCCGTGGGGATGGACATCCCCCACCCGCAGTTCCGGCAGCAACCGTTGCAGCGCCCGGACGAAGGCGCGGCGGCTCCACGAACGCACCACCTCCCCCATCCCCATGCGCCAGTGGCGCGCCGCCAGACGGAGAAAACCGGGATCGGTCAGGGTGCCCAGCAGATCCCGGGGCACGATCCGGGACCACGAATAGCCATCCCGCGCCAGGGCCAGGACCGCGTTGGGTCCGGCCTCCACCGTGCCATCCACACCGCGGGTGAAATGCACTCCCAGGAAGGGGAATTGGGGGTCCGGAACCGGGTAGATCAAGTTGCGCACCAGGTGACGGCGCTCCGGCACCAGGGCCTGGTACTCGCCCCGGAAAGGGGTGATCCGCACCCCGGGATCGAGCCCGCAGAGGCAGGCCAGACGATCGCTCCACAGACCGGCGCACCCCACCATCTGGCGGCACGCCACCGGTCCGGCGGTGGTCTCCAGGATGATCTCTCCCCCCCGTCGCTCCACGCCCACCACCCGGGCACCGGTGCGCACGGTGCCCCCCGCCTCTCGCACTCGCCGCGCGTACGCCGCCGCCACCGCGCCGTAATCCACGATGCCCGTGGTGGGCACCCACAGACCGTCGATCCCCGCCGCGTGGGGCTCCCGTTCGCGAATCCCCTCGGGGGTCAGGCGCTCCAATCCCGGCAGACCGTTGGCCCGACCGCGACTTTCCAGAGCCTCCAGACGGGGGATCTCCTCCGGGGTCGTCGCCACCACCACCTTGCCGCAGGCTTCGTGGGGAATGCCTTCCTCGGCGCAGAAGCGATACAGCAGATCGCGGCCTTCGGTGCAGGTCTGGGCCTTGGCGGATCCGGGACGGTAATACAGGCCGGAGTGGATCACCCCACTGTTGTGGCCGCTCTGGTGGGCCGCCAGCGTCTCTTCCCGCTCCAGAACGATCACCGAGGTCGCGCTCCGGGCCAGCCCCCAGGGTGGCGGGCAACCGACCGCCAGCGCCGTGGCCAGCCCCACCAGACCGCCCCCCACCACGGCGACGTCGGAACGTGGAAGGTCGGTCATTCGTCCCGCAAAGCGGTGATCGGTTGCACCTGGGTGGCGAAACGCACCGGACTCCAGAGAGCGAAGAGGGAGGTGACCAACACCCCCACCGACACCACCAGCAGCACCACAGGATCGTGCAAAGCGCGCGCTCCGGGGGTTTCCAGGAAGACGAAACGGGTCAGGGCGAAACAGGCCAGCCAGCCCAGGGCGAGACCGACCAGCACCACCTTCAAGGCATAGACGCCCACCAGGCGGAAAATCGCCCCGGGGGTGGCCCCCACAGCCATCCGCAGACCGATCTCCCGTACCCGACGGCGCACCGAAAAGACCAGGAGCCCATACAGTCCCACCACCGCCACCACCAGCGCCACGGCGCCAAAAAGGGTGACCACCGCACTGATGAAAGTGTCGTCCGCCGACAGGGCCAGCAACCATTCCCGCACCTTCCGCACACGGCCCAGGGGCGAGACCGGGTCCAGTTCCATCATCGCGGTCCGCAAGGTCGGTCCCACGCTATCCAGATCCCCGCTCCCCCGCACGACCAGGTAACCGGCGCTTTGGGGCGCTTGCAGCAGGGGCAGGTAAATGTCCTGATCGCGCCCCTGGACGGTGACCGCGAAGCCGCGGTTCTTGGAAGGCTCCACCACCCCGATCACCGTCCACCACGGGGAGTTGTCCTTCCCCGGTCGCACCAGGCGCACCCGCTTGCCTATGGCGCTCTCATTGGGCCATTGGCGCTCCGCCAGCAACCCGTTGACGATCAGGACCGGCGGGGTATCCGGCCCATGGGCATAGGTAAAAGTCTCCCCGTCCACCAGTTCGATGCCCGTGACCTCGAAAAATTCTGGAGTGACGGCCTGGCGATACGCTGAGATCGACGCCCCGTCCATCCCCGTCGCCTGGCCCTCGACGATGACCTCGGTGCGTAGGACGGCGTAGGGGATGGCCCACGAACCGGAGAGCGCCGCGCTGGCAATGCCGGGGCGACTCGCCACCTCGTTCAACAGGTTCTCCAGGAAGGACGCACCGCCATCAGCACTCTGGAAACCCGGCGAGCGGAAGTCCAGATGCGCCACCACCAGTTCATCGGCATCGAAGCCCGCATCGCCAAATCG
>Ga0210063_1000505_pt1 | contig 11615 bp, 8 predicted proteins | sample Muzzi_PWA_D1_FD_185529 | JGI IMG/M metagenome (GOLD analysis project Ga0210063, IMG submission 185529) | Wetland microbial communities from San Francisco Bay, California, USA, that impact long-term carbon sequestration - Muzzi_PWA_D1 (SPAdes) | ecosystem: Environmental > Aquatic > Marine >... | reverse complement strand
GGGCAGGGCGGTACAATGCGCCCCTGCTGATGAGTAATTGCCCGGGTGGCGAAATTGGTAGACGCAAGGGACTTAAAATCCCTCGGTAGAAATACCGTACCGGTTCGATTCCGGTCCCGGGCACCACTTTTTACTCTTTCAGCTTGACCACATCGCCTTTGAACGTGACACCAGCCATCAAACCACCCGCGCCGCACTCAAATTCGGTTTCGCTGCTGAAATCGTTCTTCTTGTAGTAACTTCGGATGTTGATGACCGCGTTACCGCCTTCTGCGGCGATACGGTCCTGAAACGACACCATGGCGGAAAGGAAGGCCCATTGGCATGCCGTTTTGTCCTCTTTACCAAAGGCGTTTGTCTTTTTGTTCGCTTGAAATTCGCCGAAATTTTCAACAACCTCTGCGGATTTTGTGTCGCCAAACAGGAACGTGTATCCCTTGTTCAGCTTTGCCTTGGCGTCAGGCGTGTTCATGGCTTCTTCAATGGAGAAGTGAAGCCTGTCGTCTCTCGCCTGTGCCGTACCGCAAACCATGATCAGCAGAGTAACGGCGATCAATAACATTTTGTTCATGTTGAGCTCCTTTTTACATTCGGGCTGCACCGGTAAAACCATGACGAAACGGGTTGCGCCGCCCATCACCCGGCGCCTGTTCATTTCAGTATATGACAAAAAATTACTTGTCGCTGCGCCCTATCAGGCAGTTTTTGGCGTAGTCCGTTGCTTCGCTGGCTGACCAGTCACCTTTGTCTTTCTTCTCCATTTCCTTGCACCACTTTTCGGAGTCCATGCCAAGGACACAGTACTTTGCATAGCTTTCCGTGGCATCGAGCGTCCATTCGCCTGCAGGTGTTTCTTTTTGTTTTTTGCACCAGGCCTCGCTGCCGACTCGATCACATGCAGCGAGTGACAGGGCCGATATGATGATGAATGCCAAATTCATTTTCATGGGTGATTTCCTGCGTGATCGGGGTTGAGACCAGACGATAACTTGAAAAATGAGGGCAGACAAGATTGCCATTCAGATCCATCAAGCCTGCTTGTTCAGGCATTCAATAGCTGACAGAGCGCCATCAAAAATGCGATCGAATTGATTCGGGCCATTCAAACGCGTGTCGGATACCTATAGAATAAATGGCCCCGTTTACTGGAGGATTGAGTCAAGTGACCAACCGTGCGACGCAAAATCAACACCCCGCCAATGACGAAGCAGTGAATGATCCGGTCCTCGACCAGGAGGATCAATCAAACGATATTGCGGAGGAACCTGAACCGGAAGTCCAACCTTCAGCTGAAGAAATACTCTCCGATAACAACAAATTGAAGGAGCAACTGGAGCACCACGGCGGTAAGAGGGCACGCAAGATCCTGGAAAAAGCGGCCAAGGAAATCAGTCTGAAGCCTTTCCAGGCTGAACTGATCCTGATGCAGAAATACCTGGAGGAATCGAAGCGGCGGATGATCATTCTGTTCGAAGGTCGGGATGCATCGGGGAAGGGCGGCACGATCCGCCGTATCACGCGTTACATGAACGAGAAACATTACCGGGTGGTTGCATTGGGTAAACCGAATGATGCCGTCCGCACACAGTGGTTTTTCCAGCGCTACGTGGAACACTTTCCACGTGGCGGCGAGTCCGTTCTGTTCGACCGCAGTTGGTACAACCGCGCCATGGTGGAACCGGTGTTTGGGTTTTGTACCCCAGAGGAATATCAGGCCTTCATGAAAGGCGTGGTGGGGTTTGAGAAAGACCTGGTTCGCCAGGGCACGATTCTGGTCAAGCTCTATTTCAGTGTCACCAAGGAAGAGCAGGCGCGGCGGTTCAATCGCCGGAAAAACGACGCTTTGCGGCAATGGAAGTTGAGCGAGGTAGACTTGCAGGCGCAGGAGCGCTGGGACGATTTTACCAATCAAAAATACGAAATGCTGAAGCGCACCCACTCCAATCACGCGCCCTGGACGGTGATCCGCTCACAGAACAAGCACGAGGCGCGGCTCAATGCGATGCGCACCATCCTGAATTCGGTCCCCTACGAGCGCGGCAACACGGAGCTTGATTTCGTTCCGAATCCCGACATCGTGATTTCCGGCTCCCGCGAGGTTGAACAAATGGAAGCCGAGAGAATCCGACGGGGTAAATTTACACATTGATCGCCGGTCGGTACCGGGTTTTCGGATTACACCGATGAAACGCCACCGTAGGCGACACCGCTCAATTTCGCCATTTCGGATTTAAACGTGGTCAGGTCGTCAGGCGAGAACTGATTCAGATGTCGGTGGCCTGCCGCGCGGGCCAGCACCGTCATGAGTTCGACCGCCGCCGAGAAAAACCGGCAAAGCCGTTCGGCGCCGAGGTCAATCGGTAGCCGGTCCCGCAAGTGTTGTTTCTGCGTGGCAATTCCCACCGGGCAATTGTTGGTGTGACAGGCGCGCATGCCGAGACAGCCGATGGCCTGCAAGGCCGAATTGGCCAGCGCAATCCCATCCGCGCCCAGTGCCATGGCCTTGGCAAAGTCCGCCGGGTGCCGCAAACCACCCGTGATGATCAGCGTGATGTCAGACGCCGCGCTGTTATCGAGATGCCGCCGGGCCCGGGCAAGGGCGGGTATTGTCGGCACGGAAATGTTGTCCCTGAAGATCAGCGGCGCCGCGCCGATGCCGCCGCCGCGGCCATCGAGAATGATGTAGTCAACTCCCACCTCGAGGGCCGCGTCGATGTCTTTTTCAATGTGCTGCGCCGACAGTTTGTAGCCGACCGGTATGCCGCCGGTCTTTTCCCTGACTTCCGCGGCAAAATCCCGAATGGGGGCGAGGTCGCTCCAGTCCGGAAAGCGGGCGGGAGAGATCGCCGGTTCTCCCTCTGGAAGTTCCCGGACCTGCGCAATTTTTCCCTTGACCTTGTTGCCGGGCAGGTGGCCACCCGTGCCCGTTTTGGCGCCCTGACCGCCTTTGAAATGAAACGCCTGTGCTTTCATCACCTTGTCCCAGGAGAAACCGAATCGAGCCGAGGCCAGTTCATAAAAGTAGCGTGAATTTTCCGCCTGTTCCTCGGGCAACATGCCCCCTTCACCGGAACAGATTCCGGTGCCCGCGAGTTCTGCTCCCTTCGACAGCGCAATCTTGGCTTCTTCCGACAGGGCGCCGAAACTCATATCCGATACCAGCAAGGGAATGTCGAGCCTCAAGGGCTTTTTGGCTCGCGGGCCAATGATCAGTTCGGTACCCACGTCTTCCTCGTCGAGCAAGGGCATCTTGTGCAATTGCGCCACTACGAATTGCAGGTCATCCCACTTGGGCAAACCGTCCCGCGGAACGCCCATGGCGGCCGCCGGACCATGGTGCCCGACCTTGTCGAGGCCATCATTGGCAAGCTGGCGGATGAACTTGACGTGCGGTTCATCCGGCGTGCCGGTGTGGTCCTGGTAGAGCCCCTGGTAGGCATCTCTCTGGTACGGTTGGGGATTCGCTTTCGCCCAATCGGCAATCTCATCCTGGTCCACCCATACGTGCTCATCCTCCCACCAGGCATTGAACCGGGCCAGGGTTTCACTGTTGTTGTACTCGCTGATCCCGGTGTCGAGACGATAGTCCCAGCCGTGCACGCCGCAGATCAGATTATCGCCATCGATATGTCCATCCGACATCAGTGCGCCGCGGTGAGCGCAGCGCCCGTACAGCACGCTGACGGAATCGTCGTAACGGACGATGACCAGGTCCACGCCTTCGACGAGTGCATAGGCCGGCACCCGGTCCTCCAGTTCATCCCAGCGCTTCAAGGCAAGTTTGTGCATAAACAAAGCTCTCCCGTTTCATGTGGTTTCAAGACCAGACGTTCCATCAGGACCTGATGTCATACAGTGAACGAAACAAGGGGGACACTCAAATGAACAATTCTATTTCACAGCGGATGGCAATCTGCAGGGAGAGGGCTGAATAACGAAAAACGGCGATGGCAGATTTCACTTCTGCCATTGCCGTTATCTGCGGTGCGATGAGCGTAGTCAGCCTATCCGTGCTGGCCCTGTTCCTTCGACTGCAACGAATGCCCCATCAACGCGGCATCCTCGTCCGTTGAACGGGCGCTGAATTTGCTCGCTATCCGCGCTTTTACCCGTGCGATAAAATCGGTGAAATCCAGGCCGATGCCGTAAAGCGAGGGAACCAGCAACAGGGTGACGAAAAACGCGATGAACACGCCAAAGGCGAGCGACACCACGATCGGCTGAAGGAAGGCCGCCTGGATGGAGCGTTCGAGCATCATTGGCGTCAGACCCACGATGGTGGTCACTGACGTCAGCATGATGGGCCTGAAACGCGCCACACCGGCTTCGACGATGGCATCCCGCGGGGAAGTTCCTTTCTCCACCAAACGGTTGCAGTAATCCATCAGGACCAGGTTGTCGTTCACCACCACGCCGACCGCCGCCGCAATTCCGAAGTAGCTGAAAATCGCCATCGTCATACCCAGAACGAAATGGCCAAAAATGGCTCCGGCGAATGCGAAGGGCATGGCAATCATGATCAGCACGGGCTGCCAGTAGCTGCGGAACGCCACGGCCAGCAGCGTGTACATCGCGAAGAAAGCGATCAGGTACAGTGACAGCACTTCCTTGATAAACCGCTGTTCGCCTTCAGCCTGTCCAACCGCGCCGCGGATGATTCCCGGATAACGCTTCTCCCATTCGGGGAAAAAGTTTTCATCCAGATCCTTCATGATGTCATCCCGAACGTTGTCCTTGAGATCCGCCATGACGCGGGCAGCCCGGTTTCCATTCCAGCGCTGGATGCGATTGATGCCAGGGGCGTATTCCAGGTCGGCAACCGACAACAGGGGCAGTTCGCGTCCGTCTGGCGTGCGCACGCGGAAATTTTTAAGGCTTTCGATGGATTGACGCGCTTCCAGCGGGTAGCGCACTTTCACCCGCACATCCTGGCCTTCACGCGGCATGCGCTGAACTTCGAGGCCGAAGTAAGCCTGCCGGACCTGCTGGTTGACATCGGCCAGGCTCAATCCCAGTTTCTTGGTGCCGGGTTTCATGGTCAGGCGTATTTCTTCAGATGCACCCTCCAGGTTGTTGCGCACGTCGTAAAGCGTTTCGTAGGTTCTCAACTGGTTTTCAACTTCCGCCGTGGCCTGACGCAGCACGTCCAGATCGGGGTGCCGGATGGACAATTCGAAATCCGGGCCATTGTCGTTCTGGGTGTACTGGACAGAAACTTCGCGGGCATCCGGCACATCGCCCATCAGTTCGCGCAGGCGAATGGATGCTTCTTTCGCGGTCATGTCACGGACTTCCGGCGGCGCCAGCTTCACGATGGCCAGCACACTGTCGCGGCGTGAGCGCGTGTACCAGTTCTCGATCAGCACACCTTCGCCGGCGGTGCGCTGATTCACTTCCTCGACCAGGGCTTCTTCGGCATCCTGCAACTGGGCCAGGATTTCAAGCGCCCGGCTGTACGGAGCCCCTTCCGGCAGCACGACATTGACGATGATCTGGTCCGACTCGATGTCGGGCATGAAAGCCTTTTTCACCCAACCGGTACCGAACAGGCCGAAAGCGAGAATCAACAGGCCCATGAACAGACTGGCCATCAGGTAGCGGTTTTTCAGCGACCAATTGCCAATTTTGCGGTAATGGTTGTGCGCGAAGTTGATGATGCTGTTGGAAATGCGCTGCTGAAACTTGCCGAAATGCTTTGGGTGTTTGCGGGACTTCATTCCCGACAAGTGGGAAGGCAGAATCAGCAGAGCCTCGACCAATGAAAAAATCAGCGCAAGGATCACTACCCAGGTAATGTGACGGGTAAACTCGCTGGTGGAACCACCCAGGAACAGCCAGGGCAGAAACGCCATGATGGTGGTGACCACGCCGAAAATAACCGGTTTGGCCACCAGTTGGGCGCCGATTGTTGCAGCATCGACGCCGCCTCCATTGTTGTGTGCCTCGGTGTGGATACTTTCGCCCACCACAATGGCATCATCGACCACGATACCGAGCACCAGCAAGAAAGCGAATGTAGAGAGCATGTTCAGCGAGACATCCACCGAGGGGAGCAACACGAAGGCGCCCGCGTATGCAGTTGCGATTCCGATCGCCACCCAGAGTGCGACAACGGGGCGCAAAGTCAGCAGCAGAACGGCCAGAACCAGCACCAGACCCCAGAACGCGGAACTTCCTATCGTCGCCATGCGGCTTTTGAAATCCACCGCATTATCGGTCCACAGGGTCAGGTGGGCACCGGTGGGCAAGGTATCCTGCCGCTCCGCGATCCAGTCGTGAATGGATTTGGACGCGGTGACGATGTCCATCGTCTCGGTGGTCATCACCTGCAACAGGACCGCCGGCTCACCATTCAGCGTGGCCAGGATCGGGTTGTCTTCAAAGCCATCTATGACCTGGGCCACGTCGCCGACGCGGATCACACCGCCTTCCGGAGATTCGCGAACGATAATGTCGGAAAACTCCTCTTCGGTGTCGGCCTGGCTGCGAACCTTGAGCTGATAGGTTCCGACCTGAGTGCGAACCGAACCCGATGACTGGTTGATGGAATAATTGCGGATGGCGTCGGCGACATCGGAGAAACTGATGTTGTAGCGCTGCATCGCCTCTTCGCTGACCTCAATCGAGACTTCCTCGGCGCGCGTACCGAACAATTCCACCACCGAGATGGCAGGTAATTGGGCCGCTTCGCGCCGCAGCGTTTCTGCCAGGCGCTTCAATTCGCGCTCGCCCAGGTCCCCATGCACGGCTACCCGGATGAATTCATTGCGATTGATCCATTGCTGAACCTGGGGTTGTTCGATATCGGTCGGGAAGGACGAAATCGAGTCGACGCGAATCTTCACGTCGTTCATGAACTGGGTGAAATCGACCTGCTGTTCCGCCAGGATGTAGACCTCGCCCCGGCCTTCCGATGAAGTCGAGCGAACCCATTCGATGGCGTCCATATCCCGCACGGATTCTTCGATCCGGGCGACAATCTGTTCCTCGACTTCCTGTGGTGCGGCGCCTGGCCAGTCGACCATCACCTGCAAACCGGGAAACCGGACCTGCGGGTCCATCTCGCGTTCCATTGACAGGAAGCCGATGACTCCGGAAACAAAGATACCGACCATTATCAGGTTGGCGGCGACCGGGTTGCGGGCCCACCAGGCGATCAATGCATTCATGAATTCTCCCTCAGTTCAGAACGGGTTTTTCAGCTCGCGGATTCGCCATTGATGGCCCGAACTTCCATGCCATCGACGGCCGCCGGAACGGTGGAGGTCACGACCTTTTCACCCGGTTTGACACCCTCCGTCACGAGCACCCTGTCCTCGGACGTGGACAGTACTTCCACGGTGCGAATTTCAAGGCGATTGTCATCGTTGATCACATACACCTTGTTCGCATTACGCAAGGCCAGGCGCGGAAGCACCAGGGCGGCCCGGCTGTTGACGCCGGCAATTTCGGCCATGACGAACATACCCACCGCCAGGGGAGTACCCTTGTCGGCTCCCAGGCCATAGGGATCATCGACTTCGGCAATGGCGTAAATCAGCCGGGTTTGCTGATCGACCGAGGCGCTGGTCCGGACAATTCGGCCGTCCCAGGAGCGTTCATGATTACCAACGCGGGCGGAAAAACGGACCAACGGCGCATTGAACGCGTCCGCGGTGAAACCCATCGGAAGATTCAGTTCCGCCAGTTGTGAATCGGTCAGCGGGAGACGTATCTTCACGGTATCGGTGGCAAAGACCGAACCCAGAGGCGTACCGGCGCTAACGTACTGCCCGATGCCGATATGTTTTTCCCGGACATGTCCGCGGAAGGGAACGCTGATGGCGGTTCGCTCCACGTTGAGGCGGGCCTCTTCCAGATCGGCCTCTGCTGCCCGCAGATTGGCTTTGGCTTCCTCGACCTGGAGTTGGTTGAGTGCAAACGGGCTGGGGTGCTCATTGGCGCTTTTATCCAGCCAATGGCTTTGCTTGATCTTGGCATTCGCCAGTTCCTGTTCCACCTGGACTTTTGCCGCGGCCACGCGCGCTTCCGCCCGGATCACGGCCAGTTTGTAGTCGGTGTCGTCTATTTTCACCAGCAAGGTCCCCGGATCGAACTCGGAACCTTCAGAGAATGACTCGGAAACGGCCACGATGCGGCCGGAAACCTGGGGAATGAGTTCAATTTCAGTTTTCGGCTGAACCTCTCCCTGGGTCTGCACCGACAGGGTCACCACATCCTGTTTCACCTCATCAACATGCAGGGAAACGATGCGATGTGCGTTTTCCTTTTTTTCCGGTTCGGGTTTGGCGGCATTCAAAACCTGCACGAGGCCTATGCTGACCAGCAACACCACGATCGGACCCGAAATCTTCAGCAGCTTTTTCACAATTAATCCTCTGGATATGAGACTAAGCACGTGTAAACAGATGTTCCTTGGTATCTTTAGACGTCATCAGGCGCGGTAAGGTTACAGTGCCTGTTTTTCCAAAACCGTCCCGAGACACAAATGTTCACAATGGCGCCTATGGAAACATGCTGATGTGATGAACACATGGGCCAAAAGTCAGTATTCGGGAAAAATTCAGGAAAATGCCTGCACTGGTGTTATGCTGCTGGGTTAGTCAGGGCGCGACTGAATTCAGGCTCCTTTCATCGTGAAAATGGTTATAAATTGATATAAAACAACGAGGTAAGACCATTTTTTTCGTTTTTTTAAAACATGTACTCAGGTGGATTCATGAAAAATACGCAAATCTTGCTGGCTTCACGGCCGGTTGGCCTGCCGAATCGGGAAAACTGGCAGATTGAAACCGTTGATCAGGCGCCCCCGGGCGAAGGTGAGTTCCTGGCGGAAGTCCTCTACATCTCGCTCGATCCGGCCATGCGTGGCTGGGTGAATGAGGGCAAATCTTACGTGCCACCCGTCGGAATTGGCGAGGTCATGAGGGCAGGGGGCGTTGCCCGGGTCATCGAATCAAAGCATCCGGAGTTTGAACCGGGCGATCACGTCGTATCCATGACCGGCGTGCAGAAGTACTGGCTTTCCACCGGGCAGAACGTTCAGAAAGTAGACCCGGATATGGCGCCGTTACCTACGTATCTTGGCGCCCTCGGCATGCCCGGCATGACGGCCTATTTCGGCATTCTCGAAGTGGCGGCGTTAAAAGAAGGTGACATCGTGCTGGTCTCGGGTGCTGCGGGCGCCGTCGGTGCGCTGGTTGGCCAAATTGCCAAAATAAAAGGCTGCCGCGTCATTGGTATCGCCGGCGGTGAAGAAAAGTGCCGCTACCTGACCGATGAGTTGGGATTCGATGGTGCCATCGATTACAAGGCGGAGTCGCTTTACCCGGCCGTCAAGAGCCATTGTCCAAAAGGAATTGATGTTTATTTCGATAACGTAGGCGGTGAAACACTGGACGTGGCGCTGGCGCATCTCAGGCTGCATGCCCGGATCGCCATCTGTGGTGCGATCTCCCAGTACAACAGTACGGAACCGGTCCAGGGGCCGAAAAACTACCTGTCTTTGCTGGTGAACCGTGCTCGCATGCAGGGCTTCATCGTGTTCGATTTCGCGGATCGTTATCCTGTTGCAGCGCGAGACATGGCGAAGTGGATAGCGGAAGGGAAACTGAAACACCGTGAGCACATCGTGGAAGGCCTGGAAACATTTCCGGAAACCCTGCTGATGCTTTTCGATGGCCGCAACCAGGGAAAACTGATCATCAAGGTTTAGCCTGGCGCAAGGGTGGGGGTCTCCACATCTCGATTTCGACGTCGGTAATATCCACCGGGGTGCCGGATGCCCACAAAACAATGCGATAGCCGTCGGTAAAGTAGGGGTCGCCTGTCAGGTTGCCCCGGGGTTGGTCGATGGGCGCCTCGCCGACACCCTGGACATAGGCAAATTTCTCCAGCGCCTGTGAATAGGCCAGGTTCTCGAGAAGATATTCGCGGGTTTCGTCCACGTTGGGATCGATTTTGTGTGTGGTGATGGTCTTGCGCGTAAACCGGACGCCGATATCCCGGCTGATTTGCCCAATCCAGACCGGTTCACCCTGGTAGCGCACATTGGTCAGCCACAGGCGCAGATGGTTTCGCTCGTTGATGTTGCTGCGGGCTTTCTGGAAGGCCACGTCCTGTGGGCGGTCGAAAACGTACAGTGCGCTGACCGGTGAATAACGATACTCGGCGCCGCCGACAAATGATTTGACGGTTTTCCACAAGGAACTTCTGTTGATGGTCTCGGTTTCGTCCCAGCCGGCGCGGATGAACGCATTGAACAGTTCTTCGGGAGTTCCGATGATAACCAGGTTCAACGGATCGCCCAGGTTTTCTCCTTTTTTGTCCTTCACACAACACACCGCGGATTCGATCATGGCGATCAGTTCATCCTTGGAAAGATCGACCGGCTCCTGGTCAGGATAAAGATTGTTCCAGTCCACGGTGTAATGGTCCACGCGCAAGCCCGGTACCGGGATAAAGAAGGTGAAGGAAACCATTTTCTGATCACCAAGAATGTCAACGTTGAACGACTTGGTTCCTTCATCCAGTTGGCTGTAAATAAAACCGCTTTGAACCTCGCCCGGAGAAACATAGAGGGGCACTGAGGCCTCGAAAAACCGTTTACTGATCAGGGAGCCCCCCTGGCTGAGTTGACGGGAATCCATGTCGATACTGGCTGTCTCGGCGGCCGTGAAATAAGCCGGATCCAGGCCCACCGGCAAAAAGGAAACGGCTTCGTCGGTCTGGTTTTCGATTTCCAGCCAAACCGGTTGAATCCCGAGCTTGTACAGAGGTTTGCCGAAAATCTGTCTGCTTTCTTCGGCGCTGGGAACCGCGGCCGTCACCCGAATACCCTCTTTTTCCTGCGTCTCGGCACGATCGAGATAAGATCCCTGATAAACCGGCTCCGGCGTTGAAGCACAGGCGGCAAGCGCCAAACTGAAGAACAAAGTGGCGAGTGTGCGACCTGCGATTCCAGGCTTTGAATGAGTTCGCTTTTTCATCTTTTGTGAGGCTGGCTGTCCCAATCCACTCGCAACGTCTCGACCAGTGAAACAGGTTCGCCGGATAACCAGATCACGGCGAGATAGCCGTCGGTAAAGTATGGGCTGTTATTGAAGTCGCTTGCGGGCTCAGCGATGGGCACCGTGTCGCTCATCTGCAGCCACGCCAGCTGCTCCAGGTTTTGGGAATACCACATGTTTTGCATGAAATAATCACGGCCTTCGTCGACATTCGGATCGATCTGGGCGCCGAACAACACCTGGCGGATCTGGTTTTTCTGCCCGATAAAATGGGCAATACGGCCCATCCAGACCACTTCACCATCGACTCTCATCGGTGTCTGCCACAGGTAAAGTTCATTCCGTTCGCTCTTGTCGCCACGATTGATTCTGAACGAGGCATCGGGCAGGCGGCCGAACATGTAATGTGCGGTCTGCGTATCCAACTGGTCCCGTGTATCGGGCTGTTCATACCAGCCTGCTCGCAACAAGGCTTTCAGGACGCTCAAACCATCTGCAACGATAACGATGCTGACGGGAAGTCCGGGTTCTCCGGTTTCGCTGGTGGTAAACCATTGCTGCTCGTCCAGGGCCGCACGAAATTCTTCGAGATTGTAGTCTTTTAAT
>Ga0210063_1000504_pt1 | contig 11647 bp, 13 predicted proteins | sample Muzzi_PWA_D1_FD_185529 | JGI IMG/M metagenome (GOLD analysis project Ga0210063, IMG submission 185529) | Wetland microbial communities from San Francisco Bay, California, USA, that impact long-term carbon sequestration - Muzzi_PWA_D1 (SPAdes) | ecosystem: Environmental > Aquatic > Marine >... | reverse complement strand
GGCGTGTAGGGTCGCCGGTAAGCCGCAGTTTCTGCTGAGGTACGTGGTTCGCCCGCGTTGAACGGCTCAGGGTACGTCGGTAACGGTTCCGTTTTTCAACAATACCTTCAGCGCTTCACGTTTGCTCAGTCCGGACAGGCGCATGCGATTGGTCTGAACGTAGTCAACGACAGCCTGTGGATTGGTTTTCGAATATTCCCGCAGTATCCAGCCGATGGCTTTGCGCAGAAAAAATTCTTTCGAGTCCAGTGAAGGTTCAATCAGTAGAACCAGCCAGTCGAAGTCGGTCTGTGTTTTGAACTTGAGCTGCGCCAGCAGCGCGGTGCGGCGTTTCCAGAGGTTGTCGTCTGTAGCCCAGCCAGTCAGCAGTGGCACCATCTGTTCCCGATCGCTGCGCAACAGGCTACCGAACTGGTTGATCGCAAGCGGATCGACCAGATCCCACCAGGCGCCGGTGACAATCAGTTCTTCGAGTTCCGGCAGCATCTGTGTCGTCAGCCAGTCGCGATATCTGTTCGCCGCCAGCAGATTCAGCGCAGCGTAGCGTTGTTCGCGATGGTCTGCCCTGCGCCATAGCGTCATCACGGTATCCAGCCAGTCGGCAGCGTCGTTGAACACATGCCGCCTGGCTACTCCTGCGGATATCCGTCTCAGCTCCGGTGCGGTGATGCCGAAAAAAGGCATCGCTGATTTCATGTAAGCCTGCTGTGCAGGCGCCTTCTGCGGATTGGCGGCGGCCTGCAGTTCCACGTTGAGTGTTCGGATGAAGGCCGGTCGTGTTGCTGCTGGCTTCATGGCGTCATTCCAAGCTGCGCAGAAATTCGGTTTCCGCTGCGGTATTCGGCCTGCCGAGTGCTGCGTTGCGATACGGAAAACGGCCGAAGCGCAGGATGGTGTCCCGATGCTGATGGGCATGCTGCAGATAGCTGCCGGTCAGATGACGCTGGCCCGCCGGGGTTTCATCACGAAGCTGGGTAAACAAACCGACGGACGTATGCTGATTCAACGGGTCTTCTGAGTGTTCGAAAGGCAGATAGAAAAACGCCCGCTCATCGAAACCGAGTTCGCGGTCCATCCCGGCGCGGACGCCATGCTGCGCGGCTTTCAACGCCAACGGATCGGCGCGGAACGCCTCTGCACTGTCGCGATAGATGTTTCTGGTCAGCTGATCGCACAGCAGAATGTAGGCCAGCGTGCCCCGTGCGCTATCAAACCAGTGATCGAGCTGTGCGGTGTAGATCCGTTCGATCGTCTCGCCAAACAGTTCAGTGCACTGGCGGTCGAAGGTTGCACCACCGGCGAACCAGAGCCTGCGATGGGCATCATCGGCAAAACCCTGCTGCGGTTCGCCGAACCAGAACGCAAGCAGTCCCTGCGGCGCCTCGACGTTGATGCCGGAGCTGGTCATGGCTGTTTACAACCCCCAGCACTCCATATCGTTCGCAAAAATCAACGGACCCTGATAGATCTCCTCGATGGCGGCGCGGGACAGGCTTTCTTTGCCGCGGGTGCGGTTCATCCGGTGACTCAGGATCAGCATGCGTACGTCTGCACTTGCCGCCACCCGCGCCAGCTGTTCCGGCGTGGCGTGCAGTTCGGTTGCGGTGCCGCGGGTTCCCTGCGGAATGGCGTGGCTGACAATCAGGGCGTCCGCGTCTTCGGCGAACTCGCTGACGAGATCTTTGCTGTTGTTGAAATCGCCGGTAAAGACGATCCGGAAATCCTCAGTGTCCACTCGCCAGGCGATGGCCGGAACATTGCCGTGATGGACCGGAATCGAGGCCAGGCGGAAATGGTCGGAGTTGAACCTGGACCAGCGCTGCCGGCCTGTGGAGGGCACTTTGCGCGGATTGATCTTGTAGCCGCCGCTGGATTTGTAGGTCAGAAAATCGGCGAGATAGGGATAGGCGCCCTGCGGCCCGATCATCCGGGTGACGAAGGTCTCAATATCCGGAAACTGATCGTTTCCGGTGGGTCCGAGCACCGGCAGGGGTCGGTCCCGCTTGGCGAAATAACTGCCTTTGACGAACGCCGGGAAATCGGAACTGTGGTCAGCGTGCAGATGGGTATAGACGATCGCATCGAGATCTTCGAAGTGGGCGCCAGCCCGGTCGAAATTGACGGACGCACCGGGTCCGGTATCGATCAGCAGTCTGGCTTTGTTGTCGATCCAGACGATATAGCTGGAACCGGCCTGGCCATCATCCAGTTCCGGTCCGCCGGCACCGAGAATCTGGATCCATACCCCTTCCGTGCCGCAGAAAGGCGCATTCTGAGCATCTGCCGCAGCCGCTGCTGCAAGCAGGAACAGTGCAAGAGTGTGCCGACAGAGGCGGCGCGCAGTTGCCCGCAGCCGGGTCCAGGCAGAATGTTCAGGTGTTTCTGCGCGTGGCTTCTGCGGTGCATTTATCACAATTCATTCCCTCAAAGGCTGCGCCATGCAGCAAAGCCATCCACCGCGGATGACGCTGCGGCAGGGAGCCGCTGACTGTTGTTGTCTGCTGCGCTGGCAGCAGTTCGGCCAAGTTTAGGGTGACGCCCTGGCGTTAGGCAATTGAGCCGGCAGCCAGCGCCTCCAGCAGGTCGTCCAGTTCGGCCAGCAGGGCATCGACGCTGGCTTCATCCGGCATCCGCCAGTCGCCGCGCGGCGACAGGCTGACGCTGCCGACCTTAGGGCCCGGCGGCAGCGTGGTGCGTTTGAACTGCTGGGTATAAAAACGCTGCAGGAATACCCGCAACCAGCGGCCGATCTCGGGCACCGAGTAGCGATCAGCAAACGCCAGGCTCGCCAGCGCCAGGACTTTGGCGAGCGCAGAGCCATGACGCACGGTATGGAACAGGAAAAAGTCGTGCAGCTCGTAGGGTCCGATGATGGATTCGGTGTGCTGTGAGATTTCGCCGTCCTCGGGTGCGATCAGTTCCGGCGAGATCGGCGTGTCCAGCACACGTTCGAGTACCGCGGCGAGCGCTGCATCCGCCCGATGGCGGGCATACCAGCGCACCAGATAGGCCATCAGCGTTTTCGGCACACTGGCGTTGACGTTGTAGCTTGCCATATGGTCGCCATTGTAGGTGCACCAGCCCAACGCCAGTTCGGAGAGATCCCCGGTGCCGACAACGATGCCGCCGGCCTTGTTGGCATAGTTGAACAGCAGCTGCGTGCGTTCCCGGGCCTGGGCATTTTCGAACACCACGTCGTGTTCATTATCGTGTTCGAGATCCTTGAGATGTAATGCCACGGCGGGTCCAATCGGTACCTCGACAATGGCTACACCGGCGGCTGAACACAGCGCGCGGGCTGACGCCAGGGTATGTTCGCTGGTCCCCGGTCCGGGCATGGTCAGGGCGTGGATGCAATCCGCTGGCAAGCCGAGCTTTGCCTGTACATCCAGACAGACCAGAAACGCCAGTGTCGAGTCGAGACCTCCGGATATGCCGATCACCAGCGTTTCTGCGCCGGCAGCGAGTTTGCGGCGGGACAGCCCGGTTGCCTGAATGCTGAGGATTTCAGCGGCATGCGCATTGAACTCGTTTTCATCCTGCGGTACGAACGGATGCGGATCGATATCCCGGCTCAGAGACGACAATGCCGGTACAGCGACTGCCAGGTCTGTCCGGTGATAACCCGGAAGCCGTGGCGTGTTGCCGAAGGTAGTGTTCTGCATGCGGTCGTGTCGCAGCCGTTCGATGTCGAATTCTGTCGTCAGGATCTGCGCCTGCAGTGAAAATCGCTCGGACTCCGCCAGCGGCTGGCCGTTTTCAGCCGCCAGCAGATGACCGCCGAAGACGACATCCTTGGATGACTCCAGCGCGCCGCTGCCGGCGTAAAGGTAGCCGCATATGCCGCGGGCGCTGGCCATGTGTACCAGATCGCGGCGATAGTCGGCTTTCGCAACGAGCTCATTGCTGGCTGAGAGATTGAGGATGATTTCCGCACCCGCCAGCGCATGTTCCACACCCGGCGATCTGGGTGCCCACAGATCCTCGCAGATTTCGATAGCGAAGGTGCTGCCGGCGGCTTCGAACACCTGTCGCGGAGAGATCAGAAACCCATCTGCGCCACTGATCTGTTCGTTCACGTCCGCGCCGGGTACGAACCAGCGGCGCTCATAGAATTCTGCATAGTTCGGTGGACTGCTTTTCGGCACCACGCCGCGGATACGGCCACCGGCTAAGACCACAGCACAGTTCAGCAGCCGCCCGTCTGCCAGCCGCCAGGGCGCGCCAACCACGGCGATGATGTTGCGGCAGGCGGTCGCAATCTGGGCCAGGGCCGCCCGGCTGCGCTGCTGCAGGTCACTGGAAAGAAAAAGATCTTCACAGCTGTAGCCGGTGACCGACAGTTCCGGAAACACCGCCAGCGTGACTGAATCTGCTTCCAGCGCGGTCAGATGGCTGACGATGCTGGCGGCGTTAGCCTGAGGGTCCGCCAGCACCAGTTCCGGCGCGACCGCTGCGACCCGGAGAAAGCCGTGTTCCGAATAGTTCATGCCGGCATTTTAGCCTGCCTTACGGCCCGGCGCTGTGCGCAATCTTGTAATCACCGCGTGACACCCGTTCGCCTGCGGCAGAGGATCGAGATGCGCGCGGGGACCGCAGCTCACGATGGCCTTTTTTGATCAAAGCGGAGAGAATCGGGGGTTCGAATATTCTTAACACTTCATTTTTGGGGGATACCATGAACTTCGAATTTTCCGAAGAACAGAATCTGCTGCGCGAGCAGGCGCAGGGGTTTCTCGGCGAAAACTCGCCCCTGTCCGTAACCCGGGCGGTGCTCGAGTCCGGCAAGGACGCGGATATGGATCTGTGGCGCAAAATTGCCGAAATGGGCTGGACGGCAGTGGTGATACCGGAGGAGTTCGGCGGCCTGGGTCTGTCCTATCTGGAGCTTTGTGTGATCGCCGAGGAACTCGGCCGCTCGCTGGCACCGGTACCCTTTTCCTCGTCGGTGTATCTGGCGACAGAAGCGCTGCTGCTGGCCGGCTCGCAGGCACAGAAAGAAGCCTGGCTGCCGAAACTGGCCACGGGCGAGGTGGTTGGCACTTTTGCGTTTGCCGAAGGCGCCGGGCGGCCGTCTGCGGCAAGTCTGCAGACGCAGGTTTCCGGCGGCAAACTCAACGGCACCAAGCTGCCGGTTGCGGATGGCAACGTCGCTGACTTCGCGGTGGTGGTCGCTGCCCATTCCGGTGGCGATGGTGCCAGTCTGCAGCTGGTGGATCTGAGTGCTGATGGCGTCAGCCGCAGCTCGGTTGCCACCCTGGATGGCAGTCGCGGGCATGCCCGAATTGACTTTTCCGGCGCAGCGGCTGAACCGCTCGGTACAGCCGGGGAAGGTTGGGCCGCCACCCAGACGCTGCTCGATCGTGCAGCGGTACTGTTTGCCTGGGAGCAGGTCGGCGGATCTCAGGCGGCGCTGGAACAGGCAAAAGAATATGCGCTTGGCCGCTATGCCTTCGGCCGGCCGATCGCCTCGTATCAGGCCATCAAACACAAACTCGCGCAGATGTACGTGAAGAACACGCTGGCGCGTTCGAACTGCTACTTCGGCGCCTGGGCGTTGAACACCGCAGCGCCGGAACTGCCCCTGGCAGCAGCCACCGCCAGAGTCTCCGCGATTCAGGCCTACTACTTTGCCTCCAAAGAAAATATTCAGACCCACGGTGGCATGGGCTACACCTGGGAGTTCGATTGCCAGTTTTTCTATCGGCGCGCCAAGCTCCTGAGTGTCAACGTCGGCAGCGAAGGCTTCTGGCAGGACCGGCTGATCAGTGCGGTGGAAGCGAGCCAAGCAGCCTGAGTGCGGCCTTCACCGGGTCTGACGAATAATTTTTCTGAATTGCAGGAATCAACTAAGAGGTAAGTCATGGATTTTCAGGATACAGCAGAAGAAGCGGCGTTCCGCAAAGAGGTCAAAAGCTGGCTCAAAGCCAATGTGCCGGATAAAAAGGAACTCAAAGGGTTGTCTTACATAGAGCAGTGCAAACTCTGGCAGAAGCGGAAATACGATGCCGGCTGGGCCTGCATCCGCTGGCCGAAGGAGTATGGCGGGCGTGATGCCTCTGCTATCGAACAGGTGATCTTCAATCAGGAAGAGTCGGCGTTCGATGTGCCGACGGGCGTGTTCAGCATTGGCCAGGGCATGGCGGCGCCAACGCTGATGACCTGGGCAGATGAAACGGCCAAAGAGCGTTATCTGCCAAGACTGGCCAGCGGCGAAGACATCTGGTGTCAGCTGTTCTCCGAACCCGCCGGCGGCTCGGATCTGGCGGCGCTGCGCACCAAAGCCGAGAAAGACGGTGATGAGTGGGTCATCAACGGCCAGAAAATATGGACGTCGGGTGCGCACTATTCGGATTACGGCATCCTCGTGGTGCGAACGGATCCGAGCGTGCCGAAACACAAAGGTCTGTCGTACTTTTATCTCGACATGAAATCACCGGGTATTGAAATCAAACCCATCAAGCAGATTTCAGGGGATGCCAACTTCAACGAGGTCTACTTCACCGACGTCCGGATTCCGGACTCTCAGCGGCTGGGTGAAGTCGGTCAGGGCTGGCAGGTATCGCTGACCACGCTGATGAATGAACGGGCATCAATCGGCGGCGGCGGTACCGCGGTGGGTTTTGATTCGGTGTTCAAGCTTGCGCAGAAGGTCACCATTGATGGTGAACCGGCAATCAAAGACTCGGCCGTTCGAGCCAAACTGGCGGACTGGTACTGCCAGGAATCGGGGCTCAAATTCACCGGTTACCGCTCCATGAGTGCACTCTCGCGCGGTGACATCCCGGGACCGGAGAACTCTATCGGGAAACTGGTGGGGGCGCCGAAAACGCAGGATATGGCTTCGTTTGCAATAGACCTTCTGGAGGCCAGCGGCGCGCTCTGGGATGATGAGTTCGCTGAGGAAGCCGGACTGTTCCAGAACACCTACATGAGCATCCCGGGACTGCGGATTGCCGGTGGCACGGACGAGATCATGGCGAATATCATCGCCGAACGGGTACTCGGATTGCCGCAGGAACCCCGGGTCGATAAAGGCATTCCATTCAGCCAGGTGCCGACGGGCAACTGAGCGGGGCCTGACTAAGCGCCGAGTTCGGACAGCAGGTCGGTGATCCGCTGGTCGAGCTGCCGATAGGCTTCGGTAAAGGATACAGCGCCACTGGCGGGATCCGGCATTCCCCAGTGGCGTTTTTCTGCCGGCCCCGGAAACACCGGACATTCTGTGTCCGCTGCGCTGTCACACAGCGTGATGACCAGGTCGATCGCAGGGCTCGCCGGCGTGCAGAATTCATTCCAGGACTTGCTGCGCAGTTCTCCCAGCAGATAGCGCTGTTCCGCCAGCAGCTGCAGTGCGGGTTGTTGGACCTCGCCGGCCGGTGCGCTGCCGGCACTGTGGGCTCTGATACGGCGCGCACCCGTGCTTGCGGCACGCAGGTTGGTGATGCCTTCCGCCAGGATGCTCCGGGCGGAGTTGCCGGTACACAGATAGAGGATCCGGAACGCGGGTTTGTGACCCCAGGCTACCGGAGCGGCGCCGGAAAATGCCGCGTAGCGGGGCAGATCGTCATACAGATCGATTTCATGTTCTTCGAAAGCGACGTGGGCTGTGGCTTCAAAGCGGTCAGGATCGGCAAAGGTCGAGCGGAACAGATGGATTTCACCCGGCCACTGGTCCGAGGCGTAATAGAGGGCAGAGCCGCAGCGGTTGCAGAAGCCACGGCGGACACCGGGCGAGGACTGAAAACAGGCAATATCGTCGATACCCGCCGGGCTCGAAAATTCCACATCCGCGACCAGGAAGCCGACGTAGGTGGCAACCGGTGCGGCGACGCTCCGGCGGCAGGATTCGCAGTGGCAGTGGGCAACAAAACGCGGGTTGGCCAGACTTTGAAAACGATGCTGGCCGCACAGGCAGCCACCGGAGGCAGGTGCCGGCATGGTCAGTGCGGTGGTGCCGGTGGCTGGTCTATCTCGCGGGCCAGGGCATCGGCTTTTTCCAGAATCCGGGCGATCAGCGCGTCCGCGTCGCTCGAAAAGGTGAAACCCACGGCAGTGGTGGTAGAGAGTTCCCGGATTGGCGTGGCCAGATCCCAGTCATGGCGGGCCCGATACAGAGATGAGCGGATGCGGGCGAAGTAGGCGCACTGAGTGGCGCTGCCTTCGTGGTCGAGCTGACTGATCAGTCGATCCAGCAGCGGACCGATCTGGTTGCGAACTTCCGTCGAGCTGGACATTGTCATCTCCTGCATCGTGGTTTCAGTCTGTTTGACCGTGGTGGCCTGGGTCCGTTCGGACCTTCTGCACGCTGATTTCGCGCCGGCGGACTGGCAGCAAAAATCCCACGGTCTGCAACGTGGCGGATTCTGACTGACACAGCGCCAAATGAGAAGGTGCAGGCGTGACGTTCTGTGTTTGAAATCGGCACGCCGGCGCTTCATCGTGTCGGACCTGTGAGAGACAAAACCGGGGAATGTGGCAATGGCGGGGATGGCGGAGACGGTGTCGGCCGATGCGGCGATGAACGTCGTGGTCTGGAATGAATACCTGCATGAACGCAGCGATGAGGCGGTGGCTGCGATCTATCCGCAGGGTATTCACGGGGCGCTGGCGGATCTGCTGCGGGCCGGGTTGCCCGCGGCTGAAATCACCACGGCCACGCTCGATGAACACGAACATGGTCTGTCGCAGCAGCTACTCGCCGGCACCCAGGTATTGCTGTGGTGGGGTCACCTGGGTCACCACCTGGTAGACAACGCAGTGGTCGCGCGGGTGCATGAGAGGGTGCAGCAGGGCATGGGCCTGATCGTGCTGCACTCCGGGCATCTGTCGAAGATCTTCACCCGTCTGATGGGAACCACCTGCAATCTGCGCTGGCGGGAAGCAGACGATCGCGAAGTGCTGTGGCCGGTAGCACCCCAGCATCCGATCCTGCAGGGGGTCGAACTGCCGATCATCATCCCGCGGCACGAAATGTACGGAGAGTACTTCGACATCCCGGCGCCCGATGAGCTGATTCTGATCAGTAACTTCTCCGGCGGCGAAGTGTTCCGCAGCGGCTGCTGTTTTCAGCGCGGCAAAGGTCGGGTGTTCTACTTCAGTCCGGGGCATGAAACCTATCCGGTCTATCATCAGCCGGAGATTGCCAGGGTGCTGGTGAATGCGGTGCGCTGGGCCTGCCAGCCGACCATCGCGGATGTCCGCACGGACACCTCGCCGGAGAGTGAACGGGGATGGTTTGAGAGCTGAATCCGCGTGCGCTGAAGCAACGCCGTTGTTAGCGAAGCGACTGTTTGTTCAGCAGCTCATCCAGGTCGCGGATATGTTCGAGAACCATATCCGCACCGGCGGATTCGAGCGCCTCTGCAGAGCTGCTGCCGGTCAGTACGCCGACGCAGACGAGACCCAGATCACGGCCAAGCTGCATGTCCATGCGGCCGTCGCCGATCATCATTGACTCATGAGGGGCGGTCCCCAGTAGAGTCAGTGCCTGCTGCAGGTGCCGTGGATCCGGTTTGTAATACTCCACGTTGTCGCGTGCCAGCAGCACGTCGAGATGCTGATCGATATCCGGGAAGGTGTTGCGTACTGCCGCTTCGCAGTTGCGGGTCACGACCGCGGTCCGCAACCTGCGGCTGCGCAGACTGGCAAGCAGCGCTCTGACCTCCGGAAAAGGTTCCACCTCTGCTGCGGCATCGAGTTCAAAGCGGGTGATCAGGCTGTGCGCACGCTGGTGGTAATCGGCTGCAACCGCGCCGTTTTCCGATTCGAGCCAGCTGGCGGCTGCCTCTATGATTTCAATGATGAATCGATCAGCAAAGACCGGCTCTGGGACGCCTTCCGCAATGGTCAGCTCGATCACGCGCTGCCGCATCAGCGGCAGGTCGAGGTTCGGTGCCAGCGTGCCATCGAAGTCGAAGATGACGCCGCGGATCGCCGCAGAATTCAATCCTGCAGTTCGACCCGGTCGTAGATGGCCGTCACCTGATTGAAATTGAGAATCACTGAATGCGACAGACGCTTCTTCTGATCGTGCAGATGATATTTGAAGCGCGTCTGTGGCGTACCCTGCAGGAAAGCATCATAGTCTTTGGTCAGCTCCCGGACATCGCTGATGATGTCTTTGCTCCAGGTTGCCCGGAACGGCCCGAGGACTGCACCACCGTCGAGACAGATGGTGATTTCGTGATTGCTGAGCCCTTCAGTCATAGCCGCCAATACTCCCTGATGTCGACACGTTATCGTGGACGTGATCAGCTAATGGTACTGCGAAGTCTGCTGACATATCACCCGTCCCGGCTGCCGCCTGGATGTGTTCCCCGGTGCTGCTGACGCGATGCCCAGCGCTGCTCCCGGGTGCTGCGGATTCTGCGACGGAAACGTTGGCCGGCAATGCCCAGCAGCACACACCCGGCGGCGCCGGCAATCACCGGGTAGGCGATCCGCGGCACCCAGTTGGCGGCGTCGGGGTTGCTGTGAATCAGCGCGAGTACCGCTGTACCCAGCGCCACCGCGGCCAGATTCCGGACCATGGCGAGCGCGCCGGCGGCCAGCAGCAGCGGCAGCGCCAGGCTCTGCCAGAGACTGTTGGAACTGCTGTCGAAGGCCACCAGCGCGACCACGATGACGCCGGCTCCGAGAAGACGCAGCCAGAGCAGCTGATCATTCACGTCAGGGTACCGAGCGCGCCACCGTCGACGCGGATGTTCTGGCCATGAATACCATCCGCCAGCGGACTGCACAGGTAGACCACCAGGTTGGCGACTTCTTCCCGGGTCACCAGCCGGCCGAGGGGGATGTTTTTTGCAACTTCGCGTTCGACTGTCTCCCAGGTATCGCCCCAGCCTTTGCGCCTGCCGGTTTCCAGATAGCTGGCGATGACTTCGGGCGTGGCAATCATGCCCGGAGAGACCAGGTTGACGCCGATACCGGTACCGGAGACCTCTTTCGCCAGGCTGATCGTCATGGTTGCCAGTGCGCCTTTGGCGGCATAGTAGTGCGGAGATCGTGAGTTGGGACTGGTAGAGCCGACGGTGCCGAGATTGATGATGCGCCCCCAGCCCCGCTCGGTCAGTGTCGGCAGACAGTGCTGGATCAGGCGCGACGCGCTCAACACGTTCTTCTGATACAGCGAGATCCAGTCGTCGCTGTCGCTGGTCAGCCACTTGCCGGGCTCCGCGGTGCCATAGTTGTTGATCAGCAGATCGGGTATCTGCGGCAGCCCGGCGCACAGCTCGGCACTGCCGGTTTCCGTGGTGATATCACCGGCTACGGGAATTCCGGCGCCGAGTTCATCGACGGCAGCCTCGGCCTGAGCAGCATCCATACCGTGGACGAAGACGCGTACGCCTTCTGCCAGCAGTTGCCGGGCGATGATGAGTCCGGTGCCGCGATAGCTGCCGGTGACAAGGGCACATTTGCCGGCCAGATGCAGTTCCAACGCTGTTCCTCTTAGTAGTTGTTCCGACTATACCATTCGTCTCTGCGGCAGCCTGGTGTAAACAGGCAGACAGTCATTCGCCAGCGCTGTGATGCTCCGTATACTGCGGCGATGGATGCGTCTGCCTGGCTGATTTTCCTTGCTGCAGTATTCGTCGGCAGCTACGTGCAGGCGGTGACAGGGTTTGCCATGGGCATGATCGTGATT
>Ga0210063_1000503_pt1 | contig 11718 bp, 14 predicted proteins | sample Muzzi_PWA_D1_FD_185529 | JGI IMG/M metagenome (GOLD analysis project Ga0210063, IMG submission 185529) | Wetland microbial communities from San Francisco Bay, California, USA, that impact long-term carbon sequestration - Muzzi_PWA_D1 (SPAdes) | ecosystem: Environmental > Aquatic > Marine >... | reverse complement strand
CGGGGGGCGGCTTGGCCGCAGAGCGGGTAGGGTTTGAGATTCCTGGGGGCTCGCCATTGCGGTGGGCTCCCCGGGGCTTCCTTATCGCCGAGCAGCTTGCAGACCAGGGGCGCTCCGTCAGACAGGTGTGGACGCCTATCGAACTGCCAACCCTGATCCCTCATGAACGATAGATGGGGCTGTGGCTTTCCCCAAATTCGTTTTGTTGTGCTCAAAAATCATCCCCCTGTCCTTATCTAACAGCTTCTCGGTAGTCGTTGACCACTGCGGCAGCGAAACGCCCAATCATTCCTGGAAGTTCTAATATTTTTGCCATAATCAAAAACATAAAGACAGCAAGGGCGGCCAGCATTCCGAATAAGATAATGAGCATTAAGGACAGGATAGCGAGTACAGCTCCAGCGCCAGCATACTCCACCACTAGGCACTCCTTTCACAGCTGATCAGGCAAGCGGGTTGGATTCTCAAGCACAACGTTTATCAGCTCACCCCGCGATCGGAGCGCGAAGCGCGGAGATTGTCCGGTGGAGCTGAGGGTGTACGCCCGGCATGGGCGTGAGCTTATGGGGTGCAAGTCCCCTGTAGGAGAACCGATGGCAATCATTTTACCAACAACTACGAGCCAGAGGCAAGGGCGTCTCCGCGAGGAGGGGTCTGAAGGAAGCCCGCGGCAAGACCTGCGAGCCGACGAACAGAAATGCCATACGAGGCCAAGCTTCTCGGGCGAGCCTGCACCAGATGGCGAAGCCCCCGGTTCAGAGGGCATGGTAAATGGCGCGGTTGTGCAGGGACAGCTCACGTTCTTATCCGGGGAGATCTGCTTTGCTTGCGGAGAGGCGGCTACGGGAGATGGATCGGCAACCTCCTGAAGATGAGCGTGGGCCGGAAACAAGCGGTTTCGATAGGGCGTAGCTCCCACGGATCGTGGCATCTGTCTCGCACCTACGCCACGCAACTCGCGATGTCCAATGAATGGTTGGCTAAACAGGGCTTGATCTCCGTTAAAGATCTCTGGGTCTCGTTTGCGCATCCGCAGTGAACCGCCCGGTGCGGACTCGCATGCCGGGTGGCGTGGGGGCTGGGGGCTAAACACCCCCGGCTACCCGATTGAACGACTACCCGTCACGCCACAGCTCGGGACGCTTGCGGGATGGCGCTGGCCTGTTACTGTGCTCCTTGACTCCATTTCTATCTGGCGGCGAATGCGTTCATCTCATGCTCTAGTTCTAGCGCCATGGCTGCGGCGCTTCGCCTAAGAACTGCTGGAGCGATCCGTTCTGCCTCCACACATGAATCATCGGCCAACCTCACAAGCAGCTTCCCCTCTCGATTCTCCACACTGTAACCGGATCGACATTGGCGACTTCGCTTCCACAGAGCAGTCAGCCCAGTCCTAAAGCCATGGCTGTCAGCGATTCGGTAAACGTAGTGGGAACAGGTTTCGTGGAAGATGCAGGTGGACTTCCAGCGGTCCGGTATGAGTCTCCAGTAGACCCTGATTAGCCCCAGCATAACGCTTCTCATTGCCGGAATACCGCCATTGAGTAGGAGGTCAGTCGGGAAGGGGTTACTCCGAGTCCAAAGCAGCCTTCGTTTCCAGCCACGAAGGTTTCAACGCTCTCCAGGCGGACATACTCCCATCCGTGACTCGAATAGTGCTGAATGAGTTTTTCCAACTGAGCTGCTGCTTCAGCACTGCCTTGAACTGCATCGATAGCTGCAACGAACGGAACAACTGTGTAGTTGGCCATAGCTTCTCCTTCCCATTACGGTCGATGTGTCGGATCGTCTTCCAGTCTACTTAGACTGCAATGTGGGCCGCAGAGTCGTTCAACGGCCCGGTGGGTAACCGGCGATCGACCCTCCGGAGCGAAGCGACGACGGGTTGACGTCCGGTTCACCCACTTTGTTGTGCGACCCCCTCCTAGCTCTGCTACGTCACCCCTCGTGTTTGAATTCGGAACAGTCAACGCCAGATTCGGCGATCAGCGAAACCCAGGAGCCCGTAACCCCTTGAGCTTCCACTAGGACGGTCAATGCAGACCTCAATTTCCGAAGTACTGGCCTCATGTCGCGAGACAAACCCTCAATGGAAGAAATTGAATCGACCATTCCGCCCAGAGACGCGAGGCCAGCGTCGGCCGATGCCGAGAGATGCCGAACGGTTTCGAAGAAGGAGCAGTACTCTTCTAGTGCGTCAGGGTTCGTCTCGATCTCGCTCGGCGCGTGCGAGATTATGGCTCTGAATCCGCTATCCACGTGGTGCATTTCCGACACGAACCGATTGCTGAGGCCTGAGATTTCATCCGTCGGATCCTTCAGCTGGTTAGATAGCTGGCGCGCTATGAGAAGTCTGTGGGCGAAGCCTTTTGCCTTCCGATTTCGTTTCTGAATCTCGTCCGCGCCGTCCTGCATTAGTTGTCCGATTATCTCAATCTGCCTTCCAATACTGGTAAGCGTCTCAGTCCAACTCGGAAGCGCCTCTTCGGCACGGGCCAGGTGATCTACAAGGCCAAGCTCATCGTCAAGGTCTGACTCAACCTGCTGATCTAGCCGAACCGCTGCGTAGACAACATCCGGTTTCTCGGCCAGGTGGTTCGCAGCAACGAGCCTCTCCGCCAGCCTGCTGACAGCTTGCCGATATTCCTTGCTCGAACGCTCCTCAAATCGGAGGTCACGCCAGTCTTCCCACTGGAACTTCTTGAGCAATTCGACTAGCTCATCGTTTGGTTCGTCTTCGTCAAGCTTGGGAACGGATACGTAAAGAAGCGGGAGGACTAGTTCCTTCAAGCCGAGGTTCTCTGCGCGGCGTGCGAAGAACTGCACCTCACGGCGACATTGAGGACTCTCAAAGTAGCGCGGCGTCATCACGGGAATGAAGAAGGCAACGGTTGCAAGACTCTCGTCGATCTTGCTTTCCCAGTCATCCCCCCACTCCAGCGCGTCCCGATCCAGAAAGAGCTCTATAGTCTCGCCCGTGAGCATCTCGAATTGCTCGCGTACGTCCTTCGCTAGTTCCTGAACTCGCCCGTTGTCAGCCTTGTCGTCCTTGTGGACGTATGACCAAAAGCCACCATAAGCACTGCTCGTCACTGTTTAGAACCTCCCTTGGTCGCACAACGGCCTCCGCCGCACCGGCGGCGCTAGCCGCCCGTGTGCCGGCGGTTGTTCTGCGATCCTTGCCTATCATCACAACGTCGACTCTTTGCTATTAGTTCCTCGATAGCCGGCCATCGCGGCGCGCCTCCAACTTCTACAGGTGTCTGAACGGGATAGAGGATCTTCGAACCCCGATCTTCCTATTGGCGACAAGTCCTCTTACAGCTTCGGCTGCCAACTTTTGGTTGCTCATTGGCCCGACGACGATCTCTTCGATTGGCAAGGCCCCGCCCTCGCTATCAAGAGCGATGCCAACGTACGGCACAATGATTCCCTCTGATGGTCGGAAGAGCTGCTCTAGTGAGTAGCGAGGATCGGCGCTCAATATGGCACGCCACTCTCGCTCCTCCGCGAATGCTCCATTCTTCATTAACGGCGAGAACCAAGGCAAGAACTCTCGCGTGAACCTGCTGGCCCAGTGAGAGGCCCCACCCGGCCAGTCATCCGAGTTCTTTACGCTCCGAGCCTCAACTCCGAGCTCGCAAACCACCCGAAAAGCTGAAACAAGAAGTTCTTGCTGCTCCACTTTGTCGTAAAGACAGCGGGCAAACCTGCCCTGGTGATTCCTCGCAATCGCAGCCAACCCTGCCGTGCGGAAGCCAACTGAGTAGCCGACACCTGCAGGGCAGTATCCCCTCCATTGGCTCAGAAGGTCGCTCTCTTCAGAGAAGGAAGCCACTAGAAAACTGGAAGTCTCAATGAAGTCCGCCGCAGTACGCAGTATTCTCGTAAGCCAAACTCGATCGCGAAGGATGTCCGACAGCTCTTCTGTGTTCCACTTGTAGTCGGAGATCAACTGGGTGGTATTTAGGAGTTCACTCGAGTCGTTGAGATACAAGATGTGACTAGCCCAAATAGACCTCGAGGTGAGAATTCCAAAAAGACCAACAGCGCTAGTATAGTGATAGACGACCTCGGGGGGATTCGCCTCGACAACACCCCAAACATCAGAGATCTCGCGTTCGAATTTCTGCCACTGGTCAACCAAATGAAACCTCTCGTCCTATCCTCGCTTTAGTATCATGGCGCAGAACGTTAAGGGTTCTATCTGACATCGCCCTCACTGGTGTCGCCTTCACGATGAGTTTCCACAGCGATGTTAGATAGAGCCAGGTTGCACGAAACCGCGGACCACGCGGCACCGTTGGCTATGGGGATTGAATAGTCCAGCGCGGGCTTCGGAGAGGACGCTGCCCAGCCGGAAATCCAGCTCGGCGGGGCCAAAATTCGGCTCCAAGGCACGATTCCAGCGGTTCTTCACTCTCTCAGAGCCCTCCTGCTGCTGTTTCGATGCTGCGAGTATACAGCAAGTTAGCTCTTGAGCCACACCCCTCCCCTGATCGCTATCCTGTGCGATCCAAGGTAGACGGGTCGAAGGCGCGATCATGGCGGTCCCCGGGCAGCCAGCCTGGGCAAGGGGTCCGGGGTTGCCCCGAGTTGGCCGACCAGCCGCAAGGAGCCCTCGCCACAGTGAGGACAGATCGGCGCCGCTTGCGGCGCCGACTCTTCCGGGGGCGGGGGTAAGCTGCCGAGAAGTCGTCGGCACTGCTCCAGACGTTGCGCCCGGTAGCGGTTGGCAAACAGCCCGTAGTAACGAATCCGCACGAAACCGTCCGGCAGTACGTGGAGGAGAAATCGTCGGATGAATTCGTGCGCGGGAAGCCTCAGCAGCCGCTGTTCGCCGTCGCGACGATAGTCCTTGTAGGTCAGGACCACGGTGTCACCCTCCAGGCGCACCAGTCGGCTATTTGAAATCGCTACGCGGTGGGTATACCGAGCCAGGTACTTGAGCACCCGCTCCGGCCCCGCGAAGGGTGGTTTGGAGAAAACCACCCAATTCTTGGCGTAGAGGGCACTCAGTAGAGCCCGGAAGGCTCGTGGTTGCGCCAAATCTTCGATGGCTCCTACCAGGGTCAGTTCTCCGCCGTCATAGGCTGTCTTGAGCCCCTCCAGGTACTTTTTCTGAAACACTTGGGACAGGGCTTGCACCGGCACCAGGAAGTTTTCGCGGCTGGCGATCCATCGATCTCCCTCCAGTGAGGGACCTCCCCCTGGCACGATGCAATGCAAGTGAGGATGGTGGGTCAGTTGCTGACCCCAGGTGTGCAGCACCGAGAGCATTCCAAGCCGCGCCCCCAGATGCTCGGGATTCGCTGCGACTTCCAGCAGGCTCTCGGCAGCACATCGAAACAGGAGGTTGTAGAGGACTTTCTGATTGCGCAGCGCTACCGGCCCGAGAGCACTCGGGAGAGTGAAGATCACATGGAAGTAGCCGACCGGCAGCAATTCGAGGCGCCGCTTTTCCAGCCAGCGGTATCGCTCCGCGCCCTGGCATTTCGGACAATGCCGATTGCGGCACGAGTTGTAGGCGATCTGTCGTTCGCCGCAGGCATCGCACGCGTAGACGTGACCACCCAACGCGGCGGTACGGCAAGTCTCGATGGCGGACATCGCCTTCAGGGCGCGAAGTGGTAGATGACCGGAACCAGACGCCCGAAATGCGGGACCGTAGACACGGAAGATGTCGGCCACCTCCAAGGGAGGTGAACCGGGCACCGGTGGCTACCAAGGAGCGCCGGTTTCCGGAACGATCATCGTATCCAGCGGGCTTTGCACCTGAAGTACATGCTCCCCCGTGACCCGGGTGTAGATCAGGGTGCTCGAAAGGCTCCGATGGCCGAGCAGCTTCTGGATGTAGCGAATATTGGCGCCCTGCTCCAGCAGATGAATTGCAAACGAGTGACGAAGCGTATGTGGCGTGGCGGGCTTGGCGATCCGCGCCGCCTTGCGCGCTCGTTGAAAGGCACGTTGTGCACGGCGTGTCGAAATAGCCTTCGACGGATTTCCATGGCTATGGAAGAGCCACGTCTTCGGACGATAGATCCGCCAGTGCCGCCTCAGAGTCTCCAGGAGCCGCCGGGAAAGCATTACATGGCGATCCTTGCCTCCCTTTGCATCACGGATCTGGATCTGCATCCGTTCCCGGTCGATATCCGTGACCTGAAGACGACATCCTTCACCAAGTCGCAGACCGCCCGAGTACAGCGTCATGAACAGTGTCCGATACATTGGCTTGTCCGCAGCTTGCAGAAGACGCAGAACCTCATTGCGGCTCAGCACCACCGGCAATTTTTTGCCCTTTACCCGAGGGAGCACGAAGTCCACGATCTGACCGGATCGACCCAGCACCTGGCGATACAGGAACAGCAGAGCGCACAGAGCCTGATTGACTGACGCACGAGCAAGCTTGCGCTCATTAAGCAGATGCAACAGATAAAGGCGAATCTCCTCCTTGCCCAACTCCAAGGGACTGCGACCATGGAAGCGCACAAAGTTTTTCGCCCAGTAAAGGTACGAAGTGTGGGTCGAGGGACGAAAACCCCTCAAGGTCATCTCTTCACGCATCCGATCTTGTAGCTTACCCATGTCGTTACTCCTTTCATCAAGCGGTTAGCGATGAAAGGAGCCTGCGCCTCAGCTCGCAAGGAATCAGCTGGTTCAGGATGGAGCGCGGAAACCTACCAGGGCAGGGGAATGATCACCTGGAATTCAAGGGCCTTTGAGATAAGGATTCAGAAACCGAGACTGGGAGGGGGGAGGGTCCGGAAACCACCGCGAAGCGGTTTAGTGCAACGTCATTGCCCCTCACGGGCGGTGCCAGCCGTCCCGTGCAGGGGTCTGGTTCGCAGCCACTCCTCGTTGCCACCGCATCTACGTCCACTGAGTCGAACCAGCACCGAGCCACAACGCTACCATCGTCAACATGGCTCCGCAATTCGCCCATCCTGCCCACCGACCCAATTCGACTGGCAGCGAGCGGCCGTCGAGACCCTCGAACCGGTGCCCACTGCCCGCCAGCAGCGCCATCCGAGCTTCGTCAAGAAGTTTGCCAGATCTGACGGAGAACCTAGCCATAAAGCCACTAGTGGCTGCACACAGGAGATCCTGCACGACGAAAGCGCCGATTACGAGCCATTTCGATCTATCTCCTAGGTCGACCTTTGCGCCGAGCAAGGCCGCCAGAGCAGCCACATTGAAAGTGAGGAAGACCGTATAGAACTTGATGTAAAGATCCCAAGAAGTTCGGAAGTTAGTATTGATCTCTTCGTAGTGCTTTTGGAGCAGCCATAACCTGTTCCCGACCCTATTGTCGGCTGCACCCTTCTGAGCTTCCGGCGCGTCATCAGGCCCTTCGCATCTTCGGTCGGCTAGAGGTTGCAGCTCCCTAGCAACTTCCTTCTCGCGCTCCATGTCCCGCCTCCTTCTTCTCATGGCATAGCCAATCTCACGTGCGGCGAACAGTATTATTGGCTGTTCGCCCCCCGAACACGTAATACTCTGGGGCGCTACAAGTCTAAGTTCCCTCACGACAGCGATTTGAGACAGGAATTTGCTATCTTGGCGGTGTGTCAAACGTGTCATCCCGAAAGCGCTGGCGTTTATCGGGTAGACTCTTGCCCGATAGCGTTCCCTGGACTCCAGGCCAATCCCGCAGATCTCCCACGTAATCAAACGTTTGTAGCCCAACCTGGATCTCCAAGCGCGTCACGGAGATGCCACATAGACAGCCATTCCGTGGATCCGTGGTTCTGTCCGGCCTTCCCGGCCCCGATAACCTTCCGCCCGAACTTCTTGACCTGGACTGTAAGGATTTTCGAATCAGGCAGTTAGGGAGAAAGTACCAGGTGACCAACGTGTCACTGCCCTGGCCTTCAACCCTGACCAGATCGAACCCGCGCTGAACGTTCTCGCTCAGTATCTATACCCACGGTGAAGCCTCCCAATTCCCCCCAAATCTCCTGGCGCCCACCCCGGCCAGGCCCGGGGTCGCTACGTCCGGTACATCTCCTCGCCCCTCAGGGGGCTGTGGGGATTCCCCTTCCATCGCTGGGCTGAGTTTAGGCCGCCGCGAGCGGCACTCCCCATCCCATCCTCGCCCACGTTTTTGCGCCTCTTCGGGGCATCGTGAGCGACGAGCGCCTACGTCAAGGCCAAGCCCTACGGGTGCGCGGCGCGCAGCCCTGACTCCGGCTTTCTCGACGCTTCTCTCAAACCCCGTTGGCGCAAAAACAAATGGCGGGGTGGGCCAAGCCAAGACTTCCGGACCCTCCCGCCGCTACCACGGGAGGAAAGACCATGAAGCTCTACGGAAAGGCCGAAGCAGTTGCCCAGCGGATTCTGGAAGCGTTCGAGCAGGGGACCGTCCCCAAGGCGCTGGCCTATATGTTCATCCATCGCGAGGTGGAATGCCCCACGGCTTCCTGGAGCTGGCGCAATCGCCTTCTGGTCGCCCTCAATGGCACCTACGACGCCAGGGGGTATCGTCAATGGCAGGAGGTGGGCCGCCAGGTGAAGAAGGGAGAGAAGGCTTGCCACATTCTGGCGCCCAAGGTCATCAAGGCCAAGGAGGACGACGAGGCCCGCAGCATCCGCGCAGGAGATTCCATCGTCACCGGCTTTGTCGCCGTTCCGGTCTTCGGACTCACCCAGACCGAGGGGGAACCCCTGCCCCACGAGCACCAGGACACCGCCTTCATCGATTCCCTCCCCCTGGTGGAAGTCGCCCGCGCCTGGGGGCTCGATATCTCCCTCTACAACAACGCCCGGGAGGTCGAGAAGGCAGGCTTCTACCGTCGTGGAAGGCGCATTGCGCTGGGCGTCACCAACCTCGCGACCTGGACGCATGAATTGGTCCATGCCGGGGATCACCGTCTGGAGATGAACAGCCAGAAGCCGGGTTCCATGGATAACGAGGTCGTGGCCGAATTGGGGGGCGCGGTGCTCCTGGAGTGCCTGGGCTACGAGATCGAGAGCGACCGTGGCGGGGCGTACGCCTACATCCGCAAGGTCTGCGAGGAGGAGAAGCAGAACCCCATCAGCGTGTGCTCCGCTCTGCTGGATCGCGTCTGCGCCTGTGTCGCCTTCATCCTGGAAACCGCCCAGGGGCTCGCGGATCAAGGCCACCAGGCCGCCACCGCCTGAGGATCACCACCCGCGGCGCCGGAAACGGCGCCGCGGGTTCCGCTGCCCGGTGAATTTTTCGGCGGCGGGCTTGCGCCCGCCGCGGGTCTCCAATTCACGCCCCACCCCCACCCGCTGCACCTGTAGGGCCGCCGCAAGCGGCACTCTGCCCCCGCCCTCCTGAACCCCGTTTTTCACAGCAGGCCGGTTGCACCGTCCGACGGCTTCCCGCAGGCGTCAAGGCCGCAAAGCGTCGCTACGCGATGGCCCCTGGCGGGGACCAGCCTGGACCCCCGCATCAGCCGTCTCTTTTGCTCTTTGGGCCCGCTGGAAAAGGGTTCGTTAACCAACAATGGAGGAATCCAAACCATGGAATTCGAACCCAACTACGACCAGCAGCAGCGCATCGACAACGCCACCGATTCGTTCTTCGAGCAGATCTTGTGGAAGATCAAGGAGGGCGAGGTTTCCAACGCCGACCAGCTGCGCGAGGCCGTCCAGGAATGCGACTGGAACGAGTGCGTCGTCATCGGGCTCTGCCTCGAAGACCAGTTGGACCTGGCCCAGGAGTACGGATCCGATTTCGGAATGGACCTCGGAGACGTCAACCTGGACAACCTCCGCAGCAAGATTGAGGGGCTCGCCATCGCGGCGATTCACTACCTGGCTGAGCAGAAGGTGGCGGAACGGCTGCAGGAGATCGAGGACTTGATGGAGGAACACGGCCTCGAACTCGAAGAGGCCGAGGTCTGCAACCGCCTCGAATACTTCCCCCACCGCGCCGAGCGCGACATGGGCGACGACTGCACCATCTTCCAGTACCGCAATGTCGAAGACCCCGGCCAGGCCGTGGACGTCTGGGAGGTGCGCCTGGATGACGGCAACCGCCTGTACTTCCATGTGGACCTGAACCAGGACTGAGGCACAAAGCGGGAAGGCGGCGCCGGAAACGGCGCCGCCTTCCTCTCGGGCGGGCGAGCAAATTTTCGCGGCGGGCGCAGTGGGCGCCCGCCGGGTTTCAAGCCAACGCCACCTCCCCACCGCTGTCACCCTTTTCCGCAGACTCCTGAGTGACCAAATGCCGCGTCCAGCGACCCAGCCAGCGGCGGTGTTCATCGGAAAATCGATGACCCGTGTACCGACCCGTGGCCCCAACGGTGGCATGATCCAAAATCTGCTGAATTACCCGGTAAGGGCAACCCCAAGATTCCAACAACGTGACCGCCGTGTCCCGCAGGCCGTGGAAGTCCGCGTCCTCAAAAGATGGGCAGACGGAGAGAATTGCCCGCCGTAGCTGACGGCGAGAGGTACTCAACGACTGTACCGGCTGGCTCGCCGGGCGCCCAGGGAACACCCACTCCCCCATCATGCCCGTGAACGAGGCCAGATGACGTAACTCCTCGGCGATCTCCTCCGTGATCGGAACGGTGAAGTCGCGCCGCGATTTCATCCACCGCCCAGGAATCACCCAGACACCGGTGCTGCATCCTGGATCCAGGGCCGCTCGGGGATCGCCTGCGGCCGTCGGGCCGGGACGCAGATCTTCCCAGCGCATGTGCCGCACCGTACGCAATCGACAGCCCGTCAAGGCTCGCATCCGAAAAACCCCTCGCGCAGTGGGACTGAGATCCGCTGTGCATGCCCAGAATGTCCTTAATTCATCGTCATTGTAAGGCCGGGGCTTGGGAGTCTCCTTATGCAAACGTCGCAGCGACGAGGCCGGATCATCCTCCCGGTACGCAACATCCGCCGCGAAGGCGAAGATCATCTTCATCACCGTCAGAACCCGGTTCGCCAGAATCGGCTTGTCCTTCGCCAGGGAACGGTGAAAGCGAACCAGTTCCAGCCTTGTCACCGCGCCGATGTCCTTCCGGTGAAAGGGTCTCAAGTCGTGCTCCACGATGCGCCGGTATTGACGCTCCGTAGCCGGGCGGATGTGAGCCAGCTTCTCTTCCAGCCACTCCTGGGACACCGCAGCCACCGTCAGCCCACGGTCGGGAGCCCGCCGAGCTGCCTGCGGATCCTCACCCGCAGCAGCCGAGGCCAGCAACTCCCGCGCTGCCACCCGAGCACCCTTCAGACTCATTCTTGGATACCGGTCCAGGGTCACCACCACCTGCCGCCGGGACCCCTTCGGGCGGGTCCGCACGATCCACGTCTTCGACCCCGCCGCAGTCACGCGCAGATAGAGCCCCTTCTCCAAAGTATCCGGGTACTCTTTCCGGCCATGAGCCGGTCCAGACAGCGCCAAAATTCCCTTGTCACTCCTCGGCAGCGGGTTTCTACTCGTCTGAGGCATAAGATCCTCCTGGGTAACACATGGGTAACAAAAAGCGTTCCCATGGCTGAATTGAACTTCCTTCCAGCGAACGCTTCACAGCGCCCAAGCTACTTGTTTACAATAACTTATCTCTCTAGCTGGAAGTCGCTTCCACGTGGAGAACCCCTGGGATTCATGCTTCGTAATCAGCAGGTCACCGGTTCAAATCCGGTCGTCGGCTCCATATAAACTCAAGAGAATCAACAGATTACACCGCAAGACCTCCGCCCCCTTCATTCCTCGAAAAACGCCTGAGTCAACATAAAGTCAACAGATTC
>Ga0210063_1000502_pt1 | contig 11724 bp, 9 predicted proteins | sample Muzzi_PWA_D1_FD_185529 | JGI IMG/M metagenome (GOLD analysis project Ga0210063, IMG submission 185529) | Wetland microbial communities from San Francisco Bay, California, USA, that impact long-term carbon sequestration - Muzzi_PWA_D1 (SPAdes) | ecosystem: Environmental > Aquatic > Marine >... | reverse complement strand
CTGGGGGGGGTGGGGGAGTTGGCGTCGGGGGATTTGCTCCGCTGGTGGCTGGCCACCGAGGGGGCGCTGCTGGCGGTGGTGCTGATCGCCACCTGTCCCCTCTGCGAACGGGCTTCTCTGGGCCTCGCGGCGCTGGTCAACGCGGCGCTGGCGGGGGGGATGTTGGGCGTGCTGGCAACGTTTCCGGGAGAGACGTTCCAGCCCCTGGCGTTGTGGCTGATTCCCCCCGTGCTGCTGTTCGCGGCGTTGGAGATCTATCGCCAGAGCCCCGCCCGCTGTCCGGAGGTGTTCCGCAGCTGGGGGGATCGCGCCGGGGAAGCGTTCTTCCTGGGCATGATGGGCGCCCCGGCGGCGCTGGGGGCGGTGGCGGTGGCGACGGTGACGGGGTTGATCCTGGGCCGCGCGTTGCCGCCCCGGGAAGCGCTGTGGGCCATGGTGGGGGCTTCGGTGGCGCTGGCCGTGACGGCGCTGCTGCGCAACAGCGCCCACCTGATGGCCGCCTTGTTGACCCTGCTGGGGCAGATGACCTTGCATCGGCTGCTCCATGGCCAGGACCTGGTGGACCAGCCCTTCCTGGAATGGGCGACGGTGACGGTGATCGTGGCGGCGGCGGCGGCGCTGCTGACCGCCGCGGCGCGCTTGCGCCGGGGAAGTTTCGGTTGGGGAGGGTTCGCAGCGCTCTGCCTGGGGCAATTCGCCATCGCCGAGTTCCTGCTCAATCAGCGCCCGGGTCCGCCTTCGTGGCTGTGGATCCTGACCTTCGTGGGTTGCTGGCTGGCGGTGGAGCAACTGTATCGGGGCTTCTGCTCGGTGGCGCGGCCCGACCGGGGTGGCCTGTGGCGGGACAACCACGGCCTCGACTTCCTGTGGCGCCACACCATGGCCCTGGCGGTGGGTTCGTCGGTGGTCAGTGCCGGGTTGATCATCGCGCTGACCTGGCGCCAGTTCCCGGCTCCGGTGACGATGATCTACGTCTCGCTGCTCTACGCGGTGCTCTTCGTGGCGTTGATGGCGGGGCTCAAGAGCCCGCCCATGGCCGCCGCCTTCGCGGTCTGTCTGACCGCGGTGCACCCGCTGTTTTACGCTCGACTGGGCACCGCCCGGGCGGTGGCGGAGGCGCCGACGCTGGGGCTTGCGGTGCTCCTCATTACCCTGGCCGCGGGCGCCGCTGGGGAGTGGAGCTTCCGCCATCTGGATGACGTGGCGAAGCGCCGTCCAGCGTGGTGGGGTGCCTGGTATCCGTACTTGCTGGGTTTCGTGCTGGGAGGGCTCTTTCTCCATACCTTGGGGGAGAAGTTGGGGGGCGCGCCGGCCTTTGGCACCCCCATGCAACTGACCCTGGCGTTCGGTACGGTGCTGGTGGCGTGGCGCCTCGGGCTCCGGTGGCTGACCCGGGCGACGATGGTCTACACCCTGGTGGCGACGCTCTCCTTGCTGTTGGCCGCCCTTTCCAGTGATCGCTACCGGGTGGGGCTGGCGGTGGCGGGCTGCCTCGCGGCGGTGCTGTTGCTGGGCATGGAGAGGATGCTCGGGGCCCAGGACCCCATGGCCCTGTCCCGCCGCACGCCGCGCACGGCCTGGTGGTACCGCCTGGTGTTGGTGGTGTTGCTGGCGACGATTCTGCTCTCGGTCTTCTATTGGAGCCCGGCTTTGCGGGGCTCCTGGACCACCGCTGGATGGAGCGGCATCGCGCTGTTGCTGATGATCGGTGGATTCCTGTGGCGGGACCGGATCTACCGGCGGGTGGCGCTGGGGCTGTTTTTGCTCACCGTGGTGCGGCTGTTCTTCGTCGATGTGCCGGGGCTGGAGATTTTCTACCGCATGCTCGCCTTCCTGGCCCTGGGGGTTTCGATGATCGCCGTCTCCTTCCTCTATAGCCGGTTCAAGGAACATTTCACGCGGTGGCTGTGAAGCAGCCCCTGGGGCCGCCTTCCCTGGCCGAGATCCGGGCCGCCGCCGCCCGGCTGACGGATTCAGTGGTCCGCACCCCGTTGCTCCGTTTGCCCCTGCCGGAGCGGGAGGCCGGGGGAGGGGAGGGGCTGGAGATCTACCTGAAATTGGAGAACCTCCAGCCCATCGGCTCCTTCAAGCTGCGGGGGGCGGGTAACGCCATGGCTCTGGCAGCGGAGCAGCGACCGGAGTTGCTGGCCCGAGGGGTGTACACGGCCAGCGCGGGCAACATGGCCCAGGGGGTGGCGTGGAATGCTCGGCGGCTGGGGGTGCCCTGCCGGGTGATCGTGCCGGAGCACGCCCCCGAAACCAAGGTGGAGGCGATTCGCCGCCTGGGGGGAACGGTGGTGCCGGTCCCTTTCGACGACTGGTGGCGGGTGCTGGTGGAGCATCGCCGTGCCGGGGAGGACGGCTTCTTTCTCCATCCGGTGAGCGATCCGGCGGTGATCGCGGGCAACGCCACGGTGGGGTTGGAGATCGCCGAACAGCTTCCCGGGTTGGATGCGGTGCTGGTGCCCTACGGTTGTGAGGTGGCCACGGCGGCGCCGCTGGCCGCCGCCTGGGCGGCGGGGGAACCCACGACCGTGGAGTACACGGCGAGTTTCGTCGATGGTATCGGTAGCAAGAGCGTGCTGGCGGAGATGTGGCCCCTGGCGCGGCGGCTGTTGGCGGGTTCCCGGGTGGTGTCCCTGGACGCCGTGGCGGACGCCGTCCGCCTGCTGGCGGAACGCTGTCGGGTGATCGCCGAGGGGGCGGGGGCGGCGTCGGTGGCGGCGGCGCTGGCGCCGCCGCGGGAAGGGGGACCGCCGCCACTGCGGGGCAAGATCGTCTGCGTGGTCTCCGGTGGCAATCTGGACGCGGCAAGGCTGGTGGAGATCCTCACCGGTTCCGGGGTTGGGAACCCTTGACAGAAAGGCCCCGGACGGGCACCCTTCGCCCATGCAAGTCGAGGCGCCCCGCACCCCCTCCGGTCGCTTCCGGAATCTGGATCCGGCCCATGCCCCCCATGGCGCCGGGGCGGTGTTCCGCTGGGCGATTTGGGATCGTCTGACCGGGGGGCGGAAGATCGCACCGCCGGGACCCCCGGCACCGTGGGTCCCGGCGGACATCCCGCAGGTCACCGCGACCGCTGGCCCCAACCGCCTGACCTGGATCGGTCACGCCTCGTTTCTCCTGACCCTGGGAGGGGCCCATGTGCTGGTCGATCCGGTCTTTTCCTCCCGCATCGGTTGGTTGTATCGGCGCTTCGGCGCGCCAGGGCTCGGGATCGAGGATCTGCCGGACCTGACCGCCATTCTGATCACCCACAACCACTATGACCACCTGGATGCGTCCTCCCTCAAAGCCCTGCCCCGGACGGTGCCGGTGATCGCTCCGGCGGGCCTGGGGCGGTTACTGCGGCGCTGGGGATTCCAGCAGGTGCAGGAGCTGGCATGGTGGGGTAGCGAGCAGGCCGGACCGCTCTCGTTGACCCTGGTGCCCGCGCGCCACTGGTCCCGCCGCACGGTATGGGATACCAATCGGTCGCTGTGGGGTGGGTTCGTGGTGGAGGGCGGCGGGAGCGCGGTGTACCACGCGGGGGACACGGCGGCGTTCTCGGCGTTCGAGGAGATCCGGGAGCGCTTCCCGGATCTCACCGCCGCTCTGCTCCCCATCGGCGCGTATGAGCCAGGCTGGTTCATGGGACACCACCACATGACCCCGGAGCAGGCGGGGGAGGCGTTCCTGGAACTGGGGGCGCGGTTCCTGGTACCGATGCATTGGGGCGCGTTCCAGTTGACCGACGAACCCCTGGCGGAACCGGCCCGGCGGCTGCAGGAATGGTGGCGGGAACTGACCGTGGGCACCACCGGCAGGCGGTGCGAGCTGGCGCAACTGGCGGTGGGGGAGACGCTGGTCCTGGAAGGCTAAATCTTGGCTGCCTCCCCGGGATGGGGCTACCGCCAGCGGGGAATCCGGTCGAGCAGCCCTCCGGCGCCGATCTCTCGACAGAGCGCGGTCAAATCCTGCCGCCGGGCGCCGCGCCATTCGAGAGCGTCCAGATCTTCTTCCAGAGGCACATCGGTGCGCAGCACGGCGAGCCGCCGGTAAAGGAGGGCGGCTTCCCGTTCCGCCATCAGGGTCGCCGCCAGGCGCTCGGCACCCCGCACCTTGAGGCCCCAATCGTTGGGGTTCTCGGGGATCGCTTCGATGTGCTCGAAGCGGGCCAGCACCGCGCCGGTGGATTTCGCCCCCCACCCTTTCAGTCCCGGGATGCCGTCGGCGCTGTCGCCCACCAGCCCCAGATAATCGGGGATCGAGGACGGCTTGACGCCGTAGCGCGCCGCCACTTCCGCCTCATCGATTTCGACCTTGCGTCGGCGGTCCAGGCAGATCACCCGCTGGCCCCGGACGCATTGGGCCAGGTCCTTGTCCGGGGAGCAGAGCACGACCTGATCCACCGCATCGGCCCAACGGTGGGCCGCCGTGGCCAGGGCATCATCGGCCTCGAATTCCCGCATCGGCCAGACCACCAGCCCCAACGCCGCCGCGGCCCGCTCGGCCAGGGGGAATTGCTGCCGCAAGGGCTCTTCGATCCCTTCCCCGGTCTTGTAACCGTCAAACATCCGATTGCGGAAGGATTCGATCACCGTATCGAAGGCGCAGGCCAGGTGGCTGACCCCGTCCTCCCGGAGCAGCGCCAGGAAGCTGCGCAGCATACCCTGCACCGCCCCCACTTCCCGGCCATCCGGCCCCAGGCGCTTGGGCGCGCCGTAGTAGTGGCGGAAGAGTTCGTAGGTGCCGTCGAGGAGGTGGAGTTTGATGGAGGCCATGGGGATCATGATACCGCCCCGGGGGTGCTCTCGCTGCTGGATGTGTGGTACTTTCCCGCGCTATGGCTGAAGTCAAGATGTCTTTCGACACCCAGGCTGGATCCATGGAGGAGTTGCGCCCTCGGTTGGAGAAGGCTTTCCAGGAACAGTTCCCCGGCGGCATGTTGCAGCGCAAATGGAACGGCGACGTGCTGGAGCTTTCCGGCCCCGGCGCCCAGGGCGCGATCCGGCTGGATGGGGGACGACTGGTGGGGGAGGCGCAGCTGTCGCCCCCGGCCAGCCTGATGAAGGGGATCATCGAGCAGAAGGTCTCCGCGGCGCTCAAGAAAGCCCTGGGTTGACCCCCGTCTCGGCCCTTTTTCAACACGCTGTTCAAACTCCGGAGGAGCCCTGGCTCTTCTTCCGTCCAGCCCTGGACTGGCGGTGGCGTTCCTGGCGCCACCTGGCGGTCCAGGCAGCGACCGCCGTGGAGCGCCTGACGGCGCTGGACGGACCGTTGAAGGTGGCTTTTCCGGTGGCGACCACGGCCGAAGCGGCCCCGGATGCGGTGGTCATGGATCTGGCGGTGCAATGCGTGGGGGGCACGGCGGTGCCGGTGGCCGCGCAGCCTGGAGACCCCGCCTGGGGGGACGCCTTGGAAGCTGCGCAATGCACCGCGCAACTGCTGCCGCCGGGCTCCCTGGGGCAGGCCGTTCCCGGGGTGAGGGCGGTGGAGTTGCCGGCACCGCCCGCGATGTTTTCCAGCCAACAACCTCCGGCGGAGCCCCCCCGGGACCGTTCCGGCGAGGCGGCGGTGGTGCTGGCGGACGGCACTCCTCTGGCGGTGCCCCGCTGCCTGGAGACCACGGCGCGAGGGTTCACCCCCCTGGCCCCCGCGCCGCGCCGCGATGTCCTGGTGCTGGCGGGGGATTTCCGCGAGTTCGCGGCGCGCCTGCTGTTGACCTGGGCGACCCAGACCGGCGCCGTCGTGCTGCTGGAGCCGGACGCCCGGCTGGGGCTCGCGGCGACGCGCTGGGCGCGACCGACGGTGCTGTGGGGAGGGTTGGAGGTGCTGGAGGGCTGGCGCCGGGAAGCCCGGTCTCCCAGCCGCTGGCAACGGCGCCGGGGCTGCCCCTTCGCGCCCCCTCTGGATCGGCTGCGCGCCTTGCTGGTGGTGGGCGAGGACGCCCTGCCGGGGGGAGCCCTGGACTTCTGGGGCCGGGCTGGCGTGTTGGTTCTGCGACTGGTATAAATCGACCAAGTATGGCCGTCACGGAGCCGGGCTTCACGCCCTCGCCGCTCGCACCCCTGCCGCCGCTCAACCTCGTCGCCGCGGTGGATGAGGGGACGGTGTGGGCCGAATCCGTGGTGGCACCGCTCGTTTCCGCCCCTCCATCGATCTCTTCGGCCTCCCCTTCACTCCGATGAGCGCGCAACCCCTGGCTGGCGTCACCGTGGTGGATCTGACCCGCTACCTACCGGGTCCCCTGGCGGCAAAACTGCTGGCGGATCTCGGCGCGCGGGTGTTGAAGGTGGAGGAACCCCAGATGGGGGATCCCGTCCGCCTGGCGCCACCGATCAAGAAGGGGAAGAGCTCCCTGGCCACCCTGCTCCTCTCCGGGGTGGAGAGTCTCTGTCTGGACCTCAAGCGAGCGGAAGCGCGGCGGGTTCTGGAGCATCTCCTGGAGGGGGCGGATGTCCTGCTGGAAACGTTTCGCCCCGGTGCGTTGGCGCGCATGGGGTTGGGACCCACCCGCTTGCGGCGGCGCTTCCCCCGGCTGGTCATCGGCTCCATTTCCGGTTGGGGCCAGGACGGCCCGTACGCCAACCGGTCGGGGCACGATCTGACCTACCAGGCCATCGCCGGGACCTTGGCCAACGGTGAGCGCATGCCCCATCAGCCGGTGGCGGATCTGCTCGGGGCGTGGAGCGCGGTGACGGCGGTCCTGGCGGCCCTCCACGAGCGCCACACCAGCGGCCAGGGGGCGTGGATCGATGCCGCCCTCTTCGATGCCGCGGTACACGCCAATCTGGTCGGTTGGGCGGCGGAGGCGGACGGCGCCAAGGCGCTGGGGGAGCCCCTGTCTCTGACCGGGGCGCTGCCGTGCTACAACCTCTACCGCACCGCCGAAGGGACGCCGTTGGCCCTGGCGGCGCTGGAGCCGCACTTTTGGGAGCGCTTCTGCAATGCGGTGGGACGCCGCGATCTTCTGGGCGAGCAATTCAGCCGCAAGGCGGAGGCGAAGCGGGCCCTGGCGGAGTTGGCGGCGGGGCGGACCCGAGGACAGTGGCAAGCCTTGCTCCGCGCTCACGACTTGCCCGCGGAGTTGGTGCTCTCCAGTCGCGAGGCCATGGACCATCCCCAGACCCGGGCTCGGGGGGTGTTGCGCCAGGGGGGGGATTCTCTGCCCCGGATCGCCTTTCCCGCGCGTTTCGATGGCCAGCGGCCGGTCGCCGGGGACCACTGTCCCGGACTCGGCGAGCACACCGCCAAGGTGCTCGACGAATGGGGGCTGCTGGATGCGGATCTACCGCTGTTTCGGGGTCGTGCGGGCATTGGCAAACGGTTTAGCGTCAAGCGTTTGATTCTTCGGCTCGTCACCCGGAGTGCTTGAGGAAGAAAACGGTCATTGTTCGGAAACTTTTCCTGAAAACCGTCATTGTGAAAATCCATCCTGCGTCCGGTCAAGAGTTTCTTACACCTTCCCACAGGTAGCCGAAAAAGTTCCTTGAGAGGAGCGCCGTTTGTTCTCTACCGTAGCCTGCATGGGGCGGTAGTCGAGCGGTAATCCCCCCGGGAAAGGAAGGCTGGTTTGGGCGAAAGCAAGGTTCGACAATCCGTGCTGGATGGTGATCTGGAAGGAGTCTTGGCGGAGGCGTGCCGACGGTTGGCTCCCCTGTTCCCCGCTCGCGCGCTGCCCGCCGAAGGGCCACCGGTTCGCATCGAACCGCCACCCCGACCGGGGCGCCGCAGTGCGATCCGGACGGCAGCGGTGCGGGTGCTGCCGAGCGATCTGAAACGCCCCCCAAGGGAACTGTGGGTGGTGCTGCTCCACGGCATGGTGCATTTCGTCAATGGGCGCTACGGGGTGAAGGATTGTAGCCGAGGGCACTATCACAATCTTCGTTTCCGTCGCCTGGCGGAGCAGGTGGGGTTGCGGGTGGACCGTGGGAACGCTCGCTTCGGCTGGGCCGCGACGATGCCCGGGGACCCTCTGGCGGCCCGTCTCGACGCGCTGGAGATGCCCCGGCTACCGCCGCTGCCACCCCCTTTACCACCTCTCATGCCACCACCCCCCGCGCCGCCCAGCGGTCCGCCGCCCTCGGCTCCCCCCAACCCGCCCCCGGTGCGCCCACCCCGTCCGACGCCGAGCGATGAGGAGCCGGAGGCTCCGGAACCGCTGCTCAACCGGGCCTGGCGGTGCGGCCTGAATCGGGAGCCGGAGACCGAGGAGATGGCCTGGGGCGGGGTGTGCGCGCCGTCGGCGTTGGATCCCGACGGGGGGCGGGAGGAGGCTCCCCGCCCGGTTTCCGAGGTGCCGCGTTTTCGGCTCTCTCTGGTGCGGGAGTTGGGCGCCCCGCTGGAGCACTATCCGTCCCTGCGGCGAGATCGGGAGGCCGCGGAGCTCTGCGGGCAGCTATTGCATCAGTATGATCGGGAGGCCATGGTGGTCCTCTATCTGGATGTGCAGCGGCGGCTGATCGGCTACAGCATTCCCTATATCGGCACCTTGACGGAGACGCTCGTGGAGCCTCGGGGGGTTCTGGTGCCGGCTCTGATGGTCAACGCCGCCGGGGTGATCTTGGGTCACAATCACCCCAGCGGCGATCCGGTACCCAGCGCTCGAGACCTCGACCTCAGCGACCGTCTGGCGCGGGCGGGGCAGATTCTCGGGGTTCCGGTGGTGGCCTCCTTCGTGGTGGGCGGGCCGGGGCGCTGGCGCCGGGTCGGCAAACGGACGCTGGGCGCGCGATAGGGTTGCGCGTTTTTCGGAGGTTTTCCGTATAGAGATCCAGAGAACCAATCCTCCGAGGGAGTCCCGATGCCTGAGATGTTCCGAGAGATCCGCTTCGCCGCCCGACGCCTGCTCCGAGTACCGATGTTTTCCGCTCTGGTGGTGGGGTTGCTGGCCCTGGCCATCGGCGCCACCGTGGCGGTGTTCAGTATCGTCGATGGGGTGCTGCTGAAGGCCCTGCCGTATCCGGCGGCGGACGAACTGGTGCTGTTGCAGCGCCAGACTCCCCAGGGGAGTTTCTCCAGCTTCGCTCCGGCGGAGTTGGTGGATTTCAGGACGCGGTTGGAAGGCTTCGTGGGAGCGGTGGGGTACGGCTGGCAAAACATGGAGCTGACGGCGGAGGGTGCTTCGAGTCAGGTGCGGGCGGCCAGTGTGTCGTCGGATTTTTTCACCGTGCTCGGCGTCCGCCCCCGTCTGGGCCGCGGTTTCACCCCGGGGCCGGAGGGAGCGCGGGAGGAAGCCCGGGTGGCGGTGGTCTCCCACGGCTTTTTCTTGCGCCAGATGGGGGGCGACGAGGCGGGGGCTCTGGGTCGCGGGTTGGAGTTGAATGGCGAGCGGTACGCGGTGATCGGGGTGATGCCCCGGGGCTTCGCCCTGCCGGAAGGGGTGGATCTATGGCTGCGGGGGGAACGGGATATCCCCCAGCCCATGCAGCCGCTGGCGGATGAGGGCGAGGACCTCGCCGCAGTGCGCAACATGAGTTACTTTTCGGTCCTGGCCCGGCGCGCCCCGGGCACCACCCTGGCCCAGGGCCAGGCGGCGCTGGATGCTCTGCACGCCATCCTCCTGGAGGAGTATCCCGATCGGTATGACAATCGGGTTCTGACCCTGAGCCCGCTGCGGCAGGAGTTGGTGGGCGGGGCGGAGGGGCAAGTGAAGCTGCTGCTGGGGGCGGTGCTGGCGGTGCTGTTGATCGCTTGCGCCAACGTGGCGAATCTCCTGCTGGCCCGGGCTACCGCCCAGGAACGGGAGGCGGCGATCCGCAGCGCCTTGGGGGCGGGGCGGCGGCGGATGGTGTGGACGACGCTCCTGGAAAGTGGGCTGTTGGCGCTGGCGGGGGGCGTGCTGGGTACCCTGGGGGCGTACCTGGGGTTGGATGCTCTCCTCGCCCTCGCTCCCCGCCGGTTGCCGTTCCAGGAAGCGATGGCGGTGGATGGACGGGTGCTCCTCTTCGCCTTGGGGTTGAGCCTCGGCACGGCGCTGCTGGCGGGGTTGCTGCCCGCGTGGCAGTTGAGTTCCCTGGATCCCGGGCGCTTTCTCCAGGAAGGTGGGCGGGGGGGCGAGGGTCGCCGGCGCCACCGCCTGCGGCAGCTTCTGGTGACGCTGGAAGTGGCCGTCGCCCTGGTGCTGCTGATCGGGGCGGGTCTGCTGATGGTCAGCCTGTTCAACCTGCGGTCCACCTCCCCCGGCTTTCAGCCCGAGGGGGTGGTGATGGCCCGGCTGGATCTGCCTGCAGCGCGCTATCCGGAGCAGGCGCAGCGCACCGAGTTCTACCGCCAGGTGCTGGCGGATGTCGGGCAACTCCCCGGAATCCAAGGGGTCGCCCTCGGTGCCTCGACCCCCTTCAGTGGCTCGATGATCAGCTTGAGTTTCGAGCCGGAGGGCTATGAGGCGGGAGAGGACGAGCGGCTGATCGCCGGTTTCACCGCGGTCAGCGAGACCTACTTCCAGACCCTGGCGATCCCGGTGCTCGCGGGGCGCGGGTTCACCACGGCGGATCTCCACTCCGATCAGGGAGTGGCGGTGGTCAGCCAGACCCTGGCGGAGCGTTTCTACCCCGGGGGTGAAGCGGTGGGGCGGCGGCTCTGGCTGGGCCGGGGACCGGGGCAGGAGGATCCCGGAATGCTCATCATCGGGGTGGTGGGGGATGTGCTCCAGGGGGCGTTGGACAGCACTCCGGAACCGACGATCTATCAACCCTACACGGAGTCCGACTGGGGTTTCATGACCCTGCTGGTCCGCTCGTCGGGAGATCCCACCCCCCTGGTGGGGGAGGTGCGGGCGCGGATCCACACCCTGGATCCGCGTTTGCCGACGGAATCCATCGGTCTGCTCACCGGCAGCATCGAGCGTACCCTGGCGGAGCGTCACGCCCTCTTGGTACTGCTGGGCATCTTTGCCGGGGTGGCGCTGCTGCTGGCGGCGGTGGGGTTGTACGCCCTGATGGCGTATACGGTGCGCCAACGGTTCCATGAGATCGGCATCCGCATGGCGTTGGGGGCGCGGCGACCGACGGTGGTGGCGATGGTGGTGCGCCAGGGACTCCTCATGGCGCTGTCCGGGGTGGTGCTGGGGTGGGCGGGGGCGGTGGCGACCACCCGGGTGCTGGGTCGGTATCTGCACGGCATCGGGACGACGGACCTTCGCACCTTCCTCGCCCTGGCGGTGTTGCTGCTGTTGGTGGCGGCCCTGGCCAGCTACCTGCCCGCCCGGCGCGCCGCGCGGATCGATCCCACGGAGGCGTTGCGCTATGAATAAGGCCCCTTCCCAACGCGGTTTTGCCCGAGGATTGAACGCGCCTTGACAAAAGCCGGTGAACAGGAAGAAAATAGAGATCTGAATTTGAGACTCAGTCTCAATAAGATCTCTTCGAGGATGCGAGTCCGGTGGCTGCCATGAAGAAACTCAAATCGAAATGCTGTAAGAAGTTCGCCAAGAAAGCGAAAGCGTGTACCGCGTGTCCTCTGGCGGCCCGTCTGGCGCCCTCCGAACTGAAGCATCTGAGTCGGTCCCTCAAGAAGAAGCACAAGAAAAAGGCCGCGAAGGCTACCTGATCGGACGCTTTGCCGTATGATGGGCGACCCGAGGCCTGACTATGGATCCCCATCAAGACGCCAGCCCCTCCATCCCCAAGACATTCGAAGAAGGCTCCATCGTGGGCCGCTACTGTGTGCTGCACCGGATCGGCTCCGGCGCCATGGGGGATGTCTTCCTGGCGGAGGATCCCACCATCGAGCGGCGGGTGG
>Ga0210063_1000501_pt1 | contig 11736 bp, 9 predicted proteins | sample Muzzi_PWA_D1_FD_185529 | JGI IMG/M metagenome (GOLD analysis project Ga0210063, IMG submission 185529) | Wetland microbial communities from San Francisco Bay, California, USA, that impact long-term carbon sequestration - Muzzi_PWA_D1 (SPAdes) | ecosystem: Environmental > Aquatic > Marine >... | reverse complement strand
AAAACAGCGTATGGAATTTGATTGGTTTCACGTGGCTACTTCCCCATTGCGCCATTTTTCATTTCCTCAAGCCGAGGCAGAATCTCGTTCTCGATGACTTCCGGCGTCACGGCGCCGATCTGTTTGAAGACAATCTTTCCCTCGGCATCCACCAGGAATGATTCGGGCGCCGCGTACACGCCGAAATCGATGGCCGTCCGGCCGCTGATATCGGCAATGGTGAACTCGTAGGGGTTTCCAAAACGCTGCAGCCAGCCCAGGGCGTCAGAGGTCTCATCGCGGTAATTCAGGCCGATTACCCGCACTTTGCCCGATTTCGCCAATTCGGTGATGTGGGGATGTTCAACCCGGCAGGTCACGCACCAACTGGCCCAGACGTTGAGCAGGTAAGGCGTTCCAAGCAAATCGCCGGGGGTGACCAACTCATCATCCTGACCCAGCATGGGCAGGGAGAAGTCGGGAACGGGTTTGCCAATCAACGGTGATGGAATGTCCGTTTTGTGGTCGGCGATCTTCAAACCGGCCGCGAGCAGCACACCGAGCAGTACGAACAGGATGACGGGCAGCAGGCGGGAGATCATGACCTTGCCTCTGCCACTCCCCCGGTCGTGCTCACCCGGGCCTCGGACTTGACCTTGACCTTGACCTTGCGACGGTAGCGGCGATCGCTGGCGGCCAGGAAACCGCCGGCCATCATCATCAGTGCGCCCAGCCAGATGAACCGGATAAAGGGCTTGTGATAGATCCGGATTGCCCAGGCTTTACCCTGGTCGTCCAGCGGGTCGCCCATCGAAACGTAAAGGTCCCGCGTCAGACCCGGATCCAGCGCGGCCTCGGTCATCACCTGTCCGCTCTGTAAATAACGGCGTTTCTGCGGAAACATCGAAGTGACCCGTTCGCCCGATTTGTAGACGATAAACTCGCCTTCGTCGGCCACGTAATTGGGGCCCTGCAGGCCGCGTGTGCCTTCGAAAACGAAGGTGTAACCGGCCATTTCAAAAGAGTCGCCGGGTTCCATGCGCAGGTGTTTCTCCGAGCTGATCGAATTGGCCATCATGGCCCCGATCAAAAACAGGCCCACCCCGAAATGCGCCAGTGTCATGCCGGTTTCGCTGCGTGACGGCCAGCGCCCCGGCATGGACCGTTTGCGTTGGTAGTAGCTGCGCACGGTGGCCGACATAATCCAGAAACCGCCCGTGATGGCGGCGATACCCCAGGCCCCTGACTGCGGCAGCGTAAACAAGGCAATCACGCCAGCCAGCACGGCAATCAACAGCGGAAAGAGCAGCTTTCGTAGGACCCGTCCCAGGTTGTCTTCCTGCCACTTGGTGTAGAACGCCATCGGCAACAGGATGACCATGGGGATCAGCAGCAGCGCAAACAGGGTTCCGAAGTAGGGCGGGCCGACCGAGATCTTACCCGCATCCAATGCATCCAGCAGCAACGGATAGAGGGTTCCGGTCAGAACCATCGCAGCCATCACGGCCAGCACCAGGTTGTTGATCAACAACAGGGTTTCGCGGGACACCCCCTTGAAATTGCTGCCCTGGACCATCGCTGGCGCCCGGATGGCGAACAGCAATAGCGAACCGCCCACGATGACGCACAGGTAGACCAGGATGAAGATGCCGCGCGTCGGGTCTGATGCGAATGCGTGCACCGAGGTTAGCACACCGGAGCGGACCAGGAAGGTGCCCAGCAGGCACAATGAAAACGCACTGATCGCCAGAATCAGGGTCCAGTTGCGGAAAACACCGCGTTTCTCGGTGACGGCCTGCGAGTGGAGCAGGGCGGTGCCGACCAGCCAGGGCATGAACGACGCATTTTCCACCGGGTCCCAAAACCACCAGCCGCCCCAGCCCAGTTCGTAGTAAGCCCACCAGCTGCCCAGCGCGATACCGAGGGTCAGAAAAGCCCAGGCCACGTGCGTCCAGGGGCGCGACCAGCGCACCCATTCACGGGTGACCTGCTGGCCCAGCAAGGCGGCGATGGCGAATGCGAACGAGACGGAAAAACCAACGTAACCCATGTACAGCATGGGCGGATGAATGATGAGCCCCGGATCCTGTAGCAGCGGATTGAGGTCCATGCCGTCGACCGCGGCCGGAATCAGGCGGCCAAACGGGTTCGACGTGAAAATAACGAACAGCAGAAAGCCGAAAGACACCCAGCCCAGCACGCCCAGCACGCGGGCCCTGAATTCAGCCGGCAGTGACTTGCTGAACAACGCGACCGCGAACGTCCAGAGGCAAAGAATCAGTTCCCACAGCAGCAGGGAACCCTCGTGCGCGCCCCAGACGGCGGAAAAACGGTAATGCATCGGCAACTGGCTGTTGCTGTTGCGCGCCACGTATTCGACCGAGAAATCCTGCACGATGAAGGCCCACATCAGCAAGGCGAAGGCAATGGCTACCAGCATGAACTGCGCTGCGGCAGCGGTGCCTCCAACGCGCATCAATTGCTCGTTTCCTCGCGCGGCGCCGATCATCGGCAATATGCCCATGATGACCGCGATGAGCACGGCTCCGAGTAAAGCGATCTGTCCTAATTCAGCAATCATTCGTCTTTATTCCTGCGGTCCGGTGGTGGTTCGGGATTATTCGGCGGCTATCGTGTGGCCGGTCTTTTCCAGAGCGTCCTTGACTTCGGGCGGCATGTAATTTTCATCGTGTTTGGCCAGCACCTCGTTGGCTTCGAAGATGCCCTCGGAATTGAGCGAGCCTCGCGCAATGACGCCTTGTCCTTCGCGGAACAGGTCCGGGAGGATACCGACATAAACGACCTGTATCGACTGCGGCCCGTCGGTCACGGTAAAGGAGGTCGCCAGCTTTTCATTCGGCCCGTCAACCGTGCCCGGCATCACGAGGCCGCCGAGACGAAACTGTCGTCCGGGTGGCATGGACTGTTCAGCCACATCGCTGGGGCTTTGGAAATACAGCAGGTTTTCCTGCAGTGAATAAAAGGCAATCGTACTGGCAATGCCGACACCGGCAACAATCAACAGCACGGCGACCAGACGTCTTTTACGCGTGGGAGTCACGTTCCACTTCCTCCAGTTGAATGAGTCTACGAATATCACGGCGGATGGTGTTCTTCCGCACCAGGGGCGCCAGTCCGCACCAGAGCAGCACAACGGCGCCAACGGCGTATGCGGCCCAGATAAAGGGGGCATGATTCATGAGGTTTGCTCCTTGACGACATTCTTCACCCAGCCCTTGCGCATGTCCTGCTCCAACAGCTTGATGCGGGCCCGGGTGAGGAGATTGGCGCCGTAATAGAATTTGGCCGCCACCGCCATGATCAGCAGGGGCCACAACATGCTGGTATCGATGCTGCTGCCGCCGGTGAGACTGATGCTGCTGCCCTGGTGCAGTGTGTTCCACCATTTGACCGAATAGTGAATGATCGGCAGATTGACGGCGCCGACCAGGGCCAGCAGGCAGGCGGCCCTGGCTGCTTTGCGAGGCTCATCGATCGCGTTGTGCAGGCCAATCACGCCCAGGTAGAGAAACAAAAGGACCAGTTCACTGGTCAGCCGCGCGTCCCATACCCAGTAAGTGCCCCAGGTCGGACGGCCCCAGAGGGAGCCGCTGGCCAGGGCAATGATCGTGAAGGCGGCGCCGATCGGGGCGCTGCTCATCATGAGAATTTCCATCATGCGGATACGCCAGACCAGCGCGATGAAGCTCATCACCGCCATCAGGCCGTAAATCATCATGGACATCCAGGCCGCTGGCACGTGCAGATACATGATGCGCACGCTCTCACCCTGTTGATAGTCGGCCGGCGCCACATACAGTCCGAGGTAAAGCCCCCAGATGGTGAGCGCGGCAAAGGTTGCCCAAAGCCAGGGAATCAGCTTTCCGCTGAAGTTGTAGAACCAGGGAGGTGAGCCCAGCTTGTGAATAAACATCACGAGCCAGTTTTTCCGGGGTTTGATTTTGGTCATAGTGGTTGCGTTCGTATTCATGACAGGCTGATTTTCAAGGCCGCCGCGGCGGCAAAAGGTGCAAGAGTCAGTGATGTTATCAGGCCGGCGACCAGCAATCCCAGGAAAGCGGTGTAGGGCAAGCCGTCAGAAGCAGCCATCACGGCGGCTGTTGCGATGATTAAAATGGGGACATAGAGCGGAAATACCAGCAAGGACAACAGTTGCCCGCCGCGCTTCAGGCTGATCGTCAGGCCGACGCCGATGGAGCCGATCAGGCTGAGAATGGGCGTGCCCAGCGCCAGGGTCACGATCATCACGCCGAGGGAATCGAGCGGCAGGTTCATCCAGATCGCCAGTAGCGGCGAAAGCAATACCAGTGGCAAGCCCGCCACCAGCCAGTGCGCCACGATCTTGGCCAGTGCGATCAGGGTCAGTGGGTGGCCGCTCAACACAAACTGCTCCAGCGTGCCGTCTTCGAAGTCGGACCGGAACAGGCCATCCAGCGAAATGACGGTGGCCAGCAGGGCTGCGATCCAGATGACGCCGGGTGCGATTCGCGCCAGCAACTGCGGGCTGGGGCCGATACCCAGCGGAAACAGGCTGATCACGACCAGCAGGAAGATGACCGGAAACAGCAGTTCCGTGCGACGCCGGAAGGCCAGCAGCAAATCGCGCCGCAACAGGGCGAAAAACGCCTTGTTCATGCTGCCTGCGCCGGCTTCGATGCCCGTGCTGGCTGCGCCGCCGGCGTCAATGCTGGCTTCAATGGTCATGCTGCCACACCTGAAATGAGCTCATAGTTTTCGGTTTGCTGCCAGTTGGGCCGATGCGCGCCATGCGTGGCCAGCACACAGGCGCCTCCGGCTTCCAGATGTTTGAGCAGCATTTTGTCAACCAGTTCAACGCCTTCCTGGTCCAGGTTGGAATACGGTTCGTCCAGCAACCACAGTTGGGTGTTGCTCAGCAGCAGGCGGGCCAGGGCACAGCGTTTGCGCTGGCCGGCGGACAGCGTACGGGCCAGTTGTTCCGAAACTCGGGTCAGGCCCACTTCTTTCATGACTTCCTCGCTGCTCCGGTTCGACGTGCCCAGGAAATCACGCATGAACCGGAGGTTTTCCACCACGCTGAGGTCATCCTTGATGCCGAGATGGTGGCCCACGTAGGCCATGCTCCCGGTGCGTGAACTGAATTCGCCGGATGTCGGATGCAATATGCCGGCCAGTACCCTGATCAGGGTGGTTTTTCCGCAACCGTTTGCGCCGGTGACCAGCAGCAATCCACCGGCTTCGAGCGTGAAGCTGACGGGCTGAAAGACAGGTGCAAAATAGCGCTCAAAATTGATTTTGGAAACAGAAAGCATGAAGCTCCGGCACAGGGAATCAGGTTGTGGCGTTATGCTACGTATTAGACCCAGGCAAGTCCATGAGATTCTCCCCTGCCTAATGATTCAGATCAATACATGAATTAATTCGGCGTTTTCATGTAAGCAATACCATGAGTTTTGCGGTCATATGGTGGTCCTGCTGGGTCAAGCCTTCCTGGCGGGTAAAAGGTATAGTTGCGCAGCCGGGCTGATCTTGTGCAGGATAGCGGCCTGGCAGCGTTGTGCGAGCGCTTGATCTTGTCAATCCGGCCTCCACGTCTAAGGGACACGACCAGCCCCCGGGAGTTCTTTTTGAATGAGTGAATTTGACTACGATTTTTTTGTCCTGGGCGCTGGCTCGGGTGGTGTTCGCGCCGCCCGGATTGCCGCCGGTCATGGAGCGAAGGTGGCGATTTGCGAAAGCAGCCGGGTGGGCGGCACCTGTGTGATTCGCGGCTGTGTTCCCAAGAAGTTGCTGGTTTATGCTTCTCATTTTTCAGAAGATTTCGAAGACGCCCGCGGTTATGGCTGGGACGTCGGCGAGGCCCGCTTCAGCTGGCCGGATCTGATCCGGGCCAAGGACAGGGAAATCGATCGCCTGAACCAGGTTTATCTCTCACTCCTGTCCGGCTCCGGCGTCACGCTGTATGAAGAACATGGCAGTTTCCTCGATGCGCACCGCATCCAGGTAGGCGACGAGGTGGTGAGCGCGGAGAATATCCTGATCGCCACCGGCGGCCGGCCGTGGGTGCCGGACCTGCCCGGCATCGAACATGCCATTACCTCGGACGAAGCGTTTCACCTGGAGGAATTGCCTCAGCGGGTTGCGATCATCGGCGGCGGTTACATTGCCTGCGAATTTGCGGGCATTTTCAACGGGTTGGGGTCCCGCGTCCACCAGGTTTATCGTGGCGACGCCGTGCTGCGCGGGTTCGATCACGATGTTCGCGAGGCCGTTGGCCGGGAAATGCAAAAGAAAGGTATCGACCTGCTGCTGGAAACCATGGTTGAAGGCATCGAACCGGTCAAGGGCGGATTGAAACTGACGTTCAACAATAGTGAAACACTGGAAGTCGACCAGGTCATGTACGCCACCGGCCGGGTGCCGAACGTTCGTGGCCTGCATCTGCTGAAAGCCGGCATCGAGGTCAAGCCGGATGGAGAAGTCGTCGTCGACCAGTTTTCCCGCACCAACCTCGAACACGTTTACGCGGTGGGTGATGTCACCAATCGGGTCAACCTGACCCCGGTGGCGATCTATGAAGGTCATGCCGTCGCCGATACGCTGTTTGGCGGAATGGAGCGCCCGGTGAATCATGAGTTCATTCCCTCGGCCGTTTTTTCCCAGCCCCCGGTCGGCAGCGTTGGCTTCAGTGAAGAACAGGCGGGCATCCACTACGGCAAGCTGGATATCTATCGCTCGGAATTCAGGCCGATGAAACATACCCTGTCAGGGCGAAACGAAAAGACCTTGATGAAACTCATTGTGGATCGAGAGAGTCAGAGGGTAATCGGCATTCATATTGTGGGGCTCGACGCACCCGAAATTGTCCAGGGCTTTGCCGTGGCGGTAAAATCAGGACTGACCAAGCAGCAGTTCGACGAGACTATCGGGATTCACCCGACGGCGGCGGAAGAACTGGTCACCATGCGGACACCTGTCCGGGAATGAAAAACGGAGTTTAGTCAATGCGAAATGGAAAGCACGTTCTGTTCAGAAAGTTGGTGGTCAGCCTGTTCCTGTTGTTGGTTTCAAGCAGCGTTGCGCTGGCAAAATCCGTCCGGGTTGAACCGCTGGATGCCGAGGGCAAGCGCACCTGGATTATCGAACTGGAGGCGCCGCCCCTGGTGCAGAAAATCCAGTCCGGCAACACCGCAGCCGGCAAGAGTTCAGTTGAATCGTCATCGGCCAGCACAAAATCACGTCGTCTGGATCTGCTGAGCCCCAGCGCGATTGCCTACGGCGAGCAATTGGAAAGCCGTTTCGAGCAATTCGTTCGTGAAGCGGAACAGGTTGCCGGTGAACCGGCCGATATCAGGGCGCGCTATAAAGTCCTGTTGAACGGCGGCGCCTTGCGGCTGACCGAAAGCCAGGCCGAAAGAATCCGCCAGCGGCCGGGCGTCAAGAGCGTCGTACCCAACGAAATATACCCGATCGACACCGATGCCGGCCCGATACTGATCGGCGCCGGGTCCATCTGGTCGGGCGAGTCCGGCTCGCCGCCCCGGCGCGGGGAGGGGATGATCGTCGGTATCCCGGATACGGGTATCAATTGGGACCATTCTTCATTCAAAGATCCGTCGCCAGACGGTTATAACTTCACCAACCCGCTCGGCCAACAGCTGGGCCTGTGCAGCGATGCCGCGGTGCTGTGCAACGACAAACTGATTGGCGTCTATGACTTCACCGATGAGGGCAGCAAGGGCAAAGACACGGATTTCCACGGCAGCCACGTGGCCAGTATCGCCGTCGGCAACCCGATTGCGGTGACGATCGAAGGCAAACCCTCGGTCATGCAGGGGGTGGCCCCGCGCGCCAACCTGATCACCTACAAGGTCTGCCGGCAGGATGACCCGGCAACCACCAACGAAGACGAGGACGGTTGCGACAGCGCCGACATCATCGAGGGCCTGGAGCAAGCCATCCTGGACGGGGTCGACGTGATCAACTTTTCCATCGGCGGCGATTCGTCGAACCCCTGGAGCACGTATGCACGGCTGTTCATCGATGTGTTCGAAGCCGGGATTTTTGCCGTCACCTCGGCCGGCAACGATGGTCCGGCGGAGGCATCGGTGAGCAACCCGGCGCTGGCGCCCTGGCTGCTCGGCGCCGCGGCGGCAACTCACACGAGGGTCACCGGCGCCTTGCTGAAGGATATGTCCGGGGGCAATACCCCGCCGCCCGACGACATCGCCGGGCAAGGCCTGGTCCCGGCATATGGTTCGGCCAACGGCGTCGGACCGGCCGAAATCGTCTGGGCCGGGGATTATGGCAATGCCCTCTGCGGCACCGGAGAATCCAAGGGCTTCTTCACCTGCGATGAACATGATGGATCGAGCAATCCGTTCGCGCCGGGCACCTTCGACGACAAGATCGTGGTGTGTGAGCGCGGCACCTACGGGCGGGTCGAGAAAGGCTACAACGTGATGGAGGCCGGGGCGATCGGTTACGTCCTGATCAATTCCGAATCTTTTGGCGAGGCGCTGGAAGCGGATAACCATTGCGTTCCCGGAATTCACGTGGGCTATTCGAACGGTCTGAAACTGAAAAACTGGCTGACTTCCGGTGACAACCACGTGGCCACACTGGGCCCCTTAGGGCTGAGTTATGAAACAAGCGTCGCGGATGTGCTGGGCGACTTCAGCGCGAAGGGACCCAATTCGGCGGTGCCGAGTGTTCTTGCTCCCAACATTACCGCGCCAGGCGTGGCCATACTGGGTGCCGGAAAAGAGGGAGAAGCACTGGTCATCGTGGACGGGACATCCATGGCTTCACCGCATGTCGCCGGTAGTGGAGCACTGCTGAAGTCCGTGGACCCGAGCCTGACGCCGGCGCAAATCGCATCAATGCTCCAAACCACGGCCACGACTGAGGTGCGCAACTACCTCGGCATGCCGGCCAATCCGTTCGAAATGGGCGCCGGCCGGGTGCAGGTGGATGTGGCGCTGAATGCCGGGCTGTACCTGGACGTGACCGCAGCGCAGTTTCGTGGCGCCAACCCCGCTAACGGCGGCGACCCCTCCAGCCTGAACCTGCCGGAACTGGTGAATCCAGGCTGTCAGGAAAGCTGCAGTTTCACGCGCACCGTGACCGACCGGGCGGGCGGCGCCAGTTGGTCGGTCAGCGCGGTCGATTTTCCGCAGGGCGCTAACGTATCCGTTTCCCCGTCCAGCTTCACGCTGGCCAATGGCGCCTCGCGGGCGCTGAACATCACCTTCGACCTCGAGCCTGAAACCATCGGTCAGTGGGTGTTCGGCAAGATCGTGCTTTCTTCCAGCGGCCTGCCGGATCAGCATTTGACGACGGCGATTTACTCCATTGGCGGCAACCTGCCTTCCCGCTGGGACATCGCGGATTCCGCCAATGGCGGTTATCGTAATTTCGGGGTCGGCAACCTCAGTGCGCTGCCCCAGGCGACTTTTTCAGCCGGCGGACTGGTCAAGCCAGACAGTTTCACCGAGAAACTGGTGGAAGATCCGACCGATGACGATCCCTATGACGACAACATTGGCGTGATGTCCCGGCTGTTTACCGTGGAGGAGGGCACTCTGTGGTTCATGAACCGGACACCCACCTCGACCTCATTCGACGTGGATCTTTACGTTGGCCGAGACACCGACGGCGACGGGCTGCCCGAGGAAAACGAGTTGGTGTGCGAGAGTGTTTCATCCAGTGATATTGAAAATTGCGATATCTTCTCACCGGTTCCCGGAGACTACTGGGTGGTGGTGCAGAATTGGGACGCGTCAAATGCCGCCGGCGGCGATGACGTCACGCTGATTACCGCGATCGTAGGGCCGGGCGGTCCTTCTCGCCTGTCGGCCAGCGGACCGGGAATTACCGACAAAAACGAACAGTTCACGGTTCGCGTGAGCTGGGACAATGTCAATGCCCTGCCCGGGGAACAGTTCCTGGGTGCGGTGGGCGTCGGCACCAGTAGCGACCACCCGACCAACCTCGGCGTGATCCCGGTTTACTTCCAGCGCAACGGCGTCGCGGCGCCGGAGACCTTTGCCCTGCTCGATGGCGTCACTCATCGCCTGGCGCTTGACGCCAACCAGACGCATGACCGGTTATTCATCGATTTGCCGTCGGATGCCAGCCGCATCACGGTCACCGCGGAAGGCGCCAGCGCCGACCAGAACAACGGTCTGAAACTTGACCTGGTGTGGATGGATATCGGCCAGGCGCTGACCAATCCGCCTTTTGCGATCGCCCCCGGTAACGCTCCGGTGCTGGTTACCGCCAGTGGGGTCGGCGGCAATCCCCCCACGGTCACGCTGAGTGGCTCCAATGTCAAGGCGGGACGCTGGTATGCCGTGCTGACCAATTCCAATGCTCAGCCGAGCGCGGTCGAGGTCAAGGCCGTGGTGGAAACGACCGGCACGCCGCTGGCGATTCACCCCGGCCTGTGGGAGCCCATTTCCCGGCCCGGGCTGGGGCAGGGCTATGAATACAATTTCGGTGGCGCCAGCCGCGCGTTAATCTGGTACACCTATGACGAGGCCGGGCAACCGGTCTGGTACATCTCCGGCACTTCAACGCTGAACGGAAATATCTGGACCGCCGATATCCTGCGTGTGACCAACGACGGCGCCAGCCAGCAACTGGCGCCGGTGGGCAAAATGGCCATCACGCAACTGGGAATGGATGACGCGCTGTTCAGCTACACCTTGTACGGTAAGTCCGGCACCGACCGCATGGTGCCGCTGAGCGCGTTGACCTGTCCTTCCATCAATGGATCCGATCAGAGTTATTCTGGTCTCTGGTATCGCGGCCTGGATGGCCTGGGCGGCGCCAGCGTACTGGTGAATGCGGAGAACCAGGCGCAGATCCACTACCTGTTCGATGCCAGGGGCCTGCCGCGCTGGCTGTTCGCTCAGGACCCGGACCAGGCGTCACCGACCAGCCCGACGATTCCGATCCTGCAGTTCAAAGGTTATTGCGCCGTATGCGCTGAGCAACCGGTCTCGTTCAGCACGGTGGGCGTGCTCAACCGGACGTTCAGCAGTGAAACGGCCGGTGAGTGGACCCTGGACTACCTGTTCGACTCGCCGATTTCCGGTTCGGTCACGCGCACTGACATGATCCAGAAACTGACCAACGCCATCCAGTGTGAATAGCCGGAATAGCCCGGTTTGGGCGGGCTGACAGTCGATTGAAGCGCAGTGACTTTCATTTCGATCTTCCCGAGGGGTTGATCGCTCAGTGGCCGCTGGAGCGGCGTTCGGACAGCCGCCTGTTGCAGCTGTCTCTGGCGGACGGCGCGCTGTCGGACCGGGTTTTCAGGGATTTACCCGATCTGCTGCAGCCGGAGGATTTGCTGGTATTCAACAACACCCGGGTGATTCCCGCCCGCCTGTTCGCCCGCAAGGAAACCGGCGGCAGGGTCGAAATCATGCTGGAGCGCCTGCTCGGCGACGGCGAGTGCCTGGCGCAGATCAAAGCCAGCAAGACACCGCGACCCGGATCGACCCTGATCCTCGAAGACGAATCAAGCCTGGAGGTCGCCGGACGGGAGGGCGAGTTTTACCATCTGAAACGGCCGGGCGGCGGACTCAGCGCGGTGCTCGAAAAACTGGGGCATATGCCTCTGCCGCCCTATATCAGCCGCCAGGATGCCGAGACGGACAGGGAACGCTACCAGACCATTTACGCTCGAAATCCCGGGGCGGTTGCAGCCCCCACCGCCGGGTTGCATTTCGACCAGGCGCTACTGGC
>Ga0210063_1000500_pt1 | contig 11738 bp, 12 predicted proteins | sample Muzzi_PWA_D1_FD_185529 | JGI IMG/M metagenome (GOLD analysis project Ga0210063, IMG submission 185529) | Wetland microbial communities from San Francisco Bay, California, USA, that impact long-term carbon sequestration - Muzzi_PWA_D1 (SPAdes) | ecosystem: Environmental > Aquatic > Marine >... | reverse complement strand
CCGGGGTGGGGAGATCGGTTCTTCCTCGGGTTGGAGCTTCGCCGCGGCCATGAGGCTATCCCTCCTCCTTGGGGGTCTCCGCCGCGACACCAGCGGCAGCTTCCGGTTCGGGCTCTTCGACCTCGTTGTCGTTGGCCGCGTCCGCCTTCATTCCACGTTCCAGAATCCGGGTCAGGGGCCGGAGCAGGTCCAGGATCCGCAGGTCCAGATCACTCACCGCATTCGGCACCCGGGGAATGGGACCGGCCTGGGTCAGGAGCCACGCCCGGACCTCGCGCCGGTCGTACCGGATGAAACGATCCTGAAGCAGGTAGTAGGGCGGGCCAATCTCGTCGCTCCGCCACTTCTGCAGCGTGCGCACGGACATGTGGATGAAGTCTGCGGTCTCCTGCTCCGTCATGAGCCCCTCGCCCGGCACCTTGTCTTTGCCAGCTTTCATGCGTCAACTCCCATGGCTGTCTCCAAAGTCTCCATGCCTCGAAAGGTCACCACCTCGCGCTCGAAGCGCACGGGAACTTCCCCGGTGGGACCGTTGCGCTGTTTGGCGATGATGAGCTGGGTATCGGCCTCCTCGGGGCCGCCGCCGCCGAGTGTGGCGGGCCAGGGGAAGAGGACCAGGTCGGCGTCCTCCTCGATCTTGCCGGAGCCCCGGAGGTCGGACAGCTGGGGGCGGGTCCCCGCACCGCGGCGCTCCGACTGGCGGGATAGCTGGCACAGGGCGATGACCGGGATATCGAGTTCCCGGGCCAGGCGCTTGAGGCCCCGGCTGATGGAAGCTAGCTCTTCGTGCTCGGAGCGGTAGCCGCCGGGCTCACCACCCCGCATGAGCTGGATGTAGTCCACCAGGACGACATCCAGGGAGGCGCTCTTGAGCAGGCGCCGACAGGCGGAGCCCAGGGCGGCCACGGTCAGGGAGCCCGCATCGGCCAGGTAGAAGGGCGCGGTGGAGAGCCGCGCCACGGCCTCATGGACCCCCTGCCACTGACGCCGGGAGAGTCTCCCGGTGCGCACACTCAGGAGCGGTATCCCCGCTTCCGCGGCGATCACCCGCAGGGCGATTTCGCCCGCCGCCATCTCCAGGGAGAAGAACGCCGCCGCCTTGCCCTGGCGCAGGGTGAGATCCTGGGCGATGGTGAGCCCCAGGGCGGTCTTCCCCATGCCGGGCCGCCCGGCGATGACGATGAGGCTGCCCCGGGGCAGGCCGTGGGTCCGGTAGTCCAGTTCCGCCAGGCCCGTGCGCAGCTCCGGCAACGCCCCCGCCGGTTGGTCTTCGAGGGCGCAGACGGAGTTGAGGGCGATGGGTCCCAGGGCATCGAGTCGCGTGCCGCTCCCGTGGCTGCCGACGTTGAGCAGGCACAGCTCCAGCTCGGCGAGGACTTCCTGACCGCTCTGGTCGCCGTCGAAGGCCACCCGCGCCAGCTGCGCTCCCAGGGTTCCCAGGCGGCGGCGCAGGGACCGATCCTTGACGATCTCCACATGGGCACCGGTGCGGCCCAGGTCCGGGAGATCGAGATCCATGCAATGAAGGTATGCCGGGCCACCGACCCGATCCAGGAGCCCGCGCTCTTCGAGCCGCGCCCGCACCGTCAGGGGATCGATCCCCAGACCGTTTTCCACCAGATCGCTCATCGCCTCGAAGATCATGCGATGGGCCTCGACGGCGAAATCCTCGGGCTGCACCCGCCCCGCGAGGTGATCCCACTGGGTGGCATCGATCAGTACCGCCGCCAGGATCGCCCGCTCCGCGGGCGCTGACTCTTCAAGGCGACTTTTGTTCGGTGGGAGAGCTGCCTCCCCCGTGAAGAGAGGTTGTCGATTCTGAACTTTTCTTTCATCCATGACCCGATTTTACGGGTCATATCCCGATATTTCTAGGCCTTTTTTGTAATTTATTCCAGATTACGACATGTCACATTTTTTGACCACGGTAGCCGGAATAAATAGGTCCCAAAACATATCTATGTGTCCTTCGCGTGGTAGCGCAAGTGTCGAAATATAGGAGCAAAACCATCCCACCAGGAGTCCAGAACCCCAGGCGGAACGGGTTGGTCGCTGCCCACAACGGTCTCGCCCTGCCCTTCCAAGGGCAGGCGGTCTCTATTCCTGCCGATGCAGGGCGAAGAGCCGGGCAGGCACCGCATCCGCCTTGGTTGGGGTATGCAGATCCTGCATGAGGAGAAGGATCTGTCCCTCATGGGCATCGCCGCGCATACGAGCATCGGAACGCTCGGTCGATAGGGGAAGGTCTTCGAGGTCGATCCGCCCATCAGCCCGCAACAAACCGAGCTGCCAACGGGTCATCCCATCCCGGCGCTCTCGCACCACGATGCCTGGGGCCTCCTGAAGAGGCAGAATATCCTCCACCACCCGTCTTTGGTTGATCCATTGCAGTTGCGCGGAGCCACTGCGGGCGAGGGCAAGGCCGTCTTTTTCGTTCATCGTGCAGCGCCCGGCAAGACCCGCCTTCTCCTCAGCCCAGGTCCGCAGGAGCTTGCCGGAGGCCGAAAAATGCAGGATCCCTGGCTCTACGCCCGGAATCACCAGGAATGAGCCGTCGGCCAGGAATCGCACGGCGCCTGTCTTGGCCGGAAAACAGTCATTGAAACTCGCCGCCCCGGGACCATCGGCGGAATAGTAGATGGGCCGCAAGTCCGCCAACCCCTTCGAGAGGGATCCCAACCAGAGAATCCCCCCATCGGGAGCCAGGGCGGAGTCCGACCCTCGTCGTACCCCGAGAACCAGCAGTTGATCCCCGTGAAGGTCCAGATCCAGAACCACCTCGAAAGAGATTCTCTCGACCTTTGTAAGGTTTGCGCGGGGCGCCCACGCGACATACTTGAGCAGCGATGCGGTGGCGATGAAAGTGTCGGACACCCCCAAAAGCATCGGCGTTCGGATCTTCTCGGTGGGTGCCATCCCTCCCGGGAGCTTCACCGTGGAGGCTTCCCCCGACGGCATTTTGCGGGCCTCAATAACGCCCTGATCGGGTACTGCCAACAACACCGATGGGTCGCTGCCCAGCCGAAGATCAAAGGCAAGGGAAGCCTTGGCTGGCAGGGAATACTCCCCAACGATTTCGAACGCGCTTCGGGGTTCCGCCACCACCGTGACCGCCAGGATGCCGAGAACACACCAAGACGCCCAACGTAGACTTCTCAGGAAACGCATGAAGAAAAGCAACCTTGTAGACAGAGCATCCAACCACAACTGCCGGAAGCATCGATGCACAGCTCGCAACCAGGCCCGCTGCCGCCGCATTGGAAATGGAAACCATCGAAAATGATCTTTGTGTTCGGCGAGCAGCTGCACACGAAATCCTCAGGATCAGTGCACTGAGCACCCTGGCTGTCGGTAACAAAGGACCCAGCCAGAATGGAGAGGACGACGACCATCAGAATCAACACGGATTTCTTTGCTTTCATACCAAACTCCCTTTCAAGTTCTAACTTCTCGCGAAGAAAGCCCCCTCTGCCGCAGCCCTCTATTCAAGGGAGACCTCTGTTTCCCGCCCCGGCTGTACCGCAACCTGCACTGGTAAGGACCCCAGGGAAAACAGATAGGTGCCGACGGGCAGGCCCGTGATCCGCGTCGGCTGCCCCTGGACAATGCGGGGTCGCACTCCCATGCGCAGCAGCAGGCCATCGACATCCCAGCCTTCCGGGCCGACAATGTCCAAAAAACCGGCTCGCTCTTCATCGGGCGCGATCACGACGACGCTCCCGGCCTCGGATGCTTGCAGGCGCAATCCAGCCTCCGCCTCTTCCAGGGTCTGCCAACCCCCCAACACCCAAGCTCCCCCAACATTCGTAGCGGCCCGTAGGCGCTCAGGCAGGGGCGGGGTCAGGGTCCGCCGTATCTCGCCAGAGGCGTCTGTTGTCGCCAGACGCAGGCCCCCACCCGGCACCTCCAGAAATACCAGCGCGCCGACAGCGGGCGCACCACCCGGTTCCAGGACCGACACCACGATCTCCCGGGGGCGAGAGGCCAGGGTCAAGGCAATAGGGGGCGGCGTTTCCCCGGGGATGATCTCCACGGCTACCGCTTCGCTATACAAGGACGCTTCTTCTCGACGGGCTTGCACCCTGTACTGCCCAGGGCCGGGAACCGGTAGGGCAAAGGTGCCATCGCCCCCCGTGCGGGTGCTGCTCCCCCCCTGGAGCGTCACCACGGTAGCCCCCACCGGTGCCCCATCGGCGTCGGTGACGGTGCCGAGGATGATCCCGCCGCCGAAATCCAGGGTCAGCGTGTGGACTTCCACCTCCGGGATCTCCACCTTGACGGACTGATAGGCATCGCCCCCTCCTTCCGGCCCCCAGGCGACCTCCCATGTTCCAGGTTTCATCGATTCGATGACAAAACGCCCGTCTCGATCCACAGCCACAGCCAAGGGCTGCCCACCCCCACCGAAACTCTGCTGGTGTTGCAGCCCCCCGGGTCCTGACCGGGTTCGCAATACCCTCGGACCAGACACCGGCGGGGTCCATCCCAGCATCCCCGCCCCGGAGGTTCTCTCCGCCACCCGGACCCATCCCTCCACCCGGACCCCTGCGCGTCGGCACGGAACCACTACGGAACCGGAAGCCGGGACGACGGCGGACGCCGCGCACAACGCCTCCGTCCCCGCAACAACCTTCACCTCGACAGCCCCCGCCGGAACGTGTTCCGCCACGGCGATTCCATCCCGTAACGGTGCGGCCAGCTGGTCGAGTTCAAGCCCTTCGCCCCGCAGATCCAACCGGGCGGTGCCACTGCCGCCGTCGCCCTCGAAGCGAACTTCCACCGTAGCTCCCTGGCTGAGGTGTAGGTCCCCCAGATCCACGAGGGGGTCCTCTTCGGTCGTCTGGGCCTCGACCGACAGCCGGGCAAAGCCCGAGCGATCGATGCGTAGGTCCAGCAGCGCCCCTGGAGCAATTCCGGTGAGGTCAAAACGCCCTTCGGCGTCGCTGATGGCCGTGTACAGCCGCCCGCGCAGCCAATTTTGGAGCGCCATGGATGGATCTCCCTTGGGCGCCCAAATTCGCGCTCCGGGGAGAGGAGTACCGTCCCGTCCATCGACGACTCGCCCCACCACCTGGGTCCCGGTCGTGAGCGTGAGATCTCCCAGATCCAGGGATCCCCCCGGCTCCCCCGTCACAACGGGCACCTGCAACTCCAAATACTGGGGCGTGCTGAGGGTCACCGTCCCCTTCCCTCTCGGGGGAAGCTCCAACCGGAAATCGCCGCCCGCCGTAAGCTCCGTGCCCGCTCCCTGGGACCGGTTCCCAATGGAGATTCTCCCGCTCGCCCTCCCCTCCTCCACCGGCAGTCCGCGAGGGTCAACGATGCGTCCGGTCACCGTAAAGGCGCGCTCCAGGGCAATGTGCACAGCCTCCAAGGTAGGCAGTGGGACGGCCTTCATCCCCCGCACATACCCTGGCGCCTCCGCGAACAGCCGCAACACCCCGTGGCCAGGTAGCCCCGTCAGCGTCACTCTTCCTTGACGATCCGTGGAAAATTCTTCCTGTTCCGCCCTCACGGTGGCTCCTGCCACTGGATTTTCCAGTTCATCCGTGACCACCACGGTAATCCCTCGATCCGGCCTGAGAACCAGATCCCCCACCTGGACGATCCCCTCCCTGACCTCCACGGTCTGCCGATCCACGGCATAGCCCGGGGTCACGATCCCCACGGCGACCTTGCCCGCGGGCAGGTCACCGATTCGCCAGCGACCCTCGATGTCGCTCTTTGCCTCCCGACGCAGCAATTCCGGCAGTTCCGGATCGATCCAGGTGGCGGCTTCGACGGTGATCCCCGCCACCGATTCCCCGTCTCGGTCTACCACTCGACCGGCAATCCCCACTGCGGGGCGGAGAAGCAGGTTCCCCGAAAGTTGCTGCGCCGATCCCATCAACACCCGGGGTGCGAAGCCAGTGGCTTCGACGACGAGAGTGACGGCCTCCCCTTGGGGTAGTGCAGCCAGGCGCATTTCCCCTTGGTCGTCGGAGATCCCGTGGGTCAGTCGTTGTGCATCGGCCTGGTGATGCCCACCAGCGATCACCGCGATGCGCGCCCCGGCCACCGGCTGCACGCTTTCCGCAGTCCCCTGTTGGAGGCGGACCTGTAGATTCCTGGCAGCTACGAGATGCACGGTGAGGCTCTCCAGACCCTCTGGAATTTCCCGCCAGGATGAGCCGAGGTCTTTCGCCACCGCCCGCACCCGCCACCGCCCGGAGCCCGTCGTGGGGATTCGAGCCCTACCTGGTCCTTTCTGCCCCTTCTCCGGCCAGACAACAGTCCACTGTGGGAGTAGTGCCTCCGGCACTTCCCGCCACATCGCTTCCGGGGCGGCGATCATCGCCGCCGGGGGCCGTTCCTCCGCCCGCGCCAGCACCTGGACTTCCAGCATTACTCGGGGTTCTTCCAACGGTTGCAAGGCAGCCTTGGCATCGTCAAATCGCTGCGGTGGCGCCCCCTTTGCCCACCGCCAGACCGCCCGCTCCGGGCCAGGAGTCTGCCGCGCCAACCTCCCCAGCTCTTCGAACGTACATGCCTCGACTCGCCCCTCCGCCAGGACCACAACCGCGCCTTCCTGAGCCAGGGAATGGGTGGAGATCAAGGACAGTAGACCGAAAAGGAGCAGCCGAGGAAACGGTTGGGAAAAAGGGCTGGGAAGCATCGGGGGACCCACCTAATTTCGTCATTTGCCGGGATTGACTTCCTCCTATTGTAGCAGGTAAACCTACGACAACGCAGCGTGGTTCAACAGCCCGTGGTGAAAGTCGCCCGCCTGCGAGAGCGAGGGATTTTCGGTCAGATCAAGGCGGAGAATCGCAGGAATATCCGAGATCTTGCGAGATTTTCCAACGCCGATCTGGCGGAAAAGGCCCGTTCGGAGCGCGGCGCGGGTTTTGCCACGGGCTGTCAATGGCAGGGCTCCAAGCCGAACACAACCTTGGTGTCGAAAAGCGCAAGATCGAACTCTGGGAACTGGATCTGGACGGCCTGCTCGGCGGCGGGGACGAGGGTCTGTAAACCGAACCGCTATCCCGGGTCGGTTCTAGCCTTGCTGCCGAACATCAGCAGCACCACGGACACCGCCAACATCAACCGGCTACACAGTTGGAAGAGCCGCGCCGCTTCGGTCTCGGGCAGGTAGCTGGCGGTGTCGGCCGCCTGATAGCCCAGGGCCAACAACTCGGCGAGGAGGAGTTCATCGATCACGACCGGGTCCTTGGAGGGCTGGTGGAAGGCAGGCCCGGGGGCGGCGTCCGGATGGATGATCCTCGCCGCCTCGGTCCACGCCTGGCGGCGGGCGCCGAGGTCGGTGTTGGCGTGGGCCAGGAGGCTACCGGCCAGCTCCTCCACCTGTGCGAACAGGGTGGCGCTGTCTTCGATTTCCATCATGGGGGCGATTTCCAACAGATACCCATGGCCCCGCTGGGCGAGTTTGGCGACGATTCGGTCGCGCAGCGGGGGGCCTCCGTTCATGGCTCCGGGTCCAGGTCCGGGTCCAGGCGGCCGGGCACGGGGATCTCGTCCCGGGTCACGGCCTGATCCGCCCCGGATTCGCGGGTCCCTGGCAGGGTGATCCGAAGGATGTCCAGCTCCTTTTCCAGGATCTCGACCCAACGGGTCAATTCCCCCCGCAGGCCCCCGGCGCACCGTCCCGCTTGCTCTCGCAGGACCCCGGCCAGATAGCCCAGATCGCACACCACCCCGGCGGTGATCGCCCACAGGGGATCCGCCACCAGACGGGGCGGCGGTGCCGCTTCCTCGTAGAAGGCCGCGACGACTCCTCCCAACTGCCCCAGCGCCGCCAGGGGCTCGCCGGGAATGCGCGCCGCCGCCAGGGAGCGGACGGGGTTACGGGCATCCTCGGCCCCCGGCGGGTTCTTTTCCAGGAACTTCATCTCCTGAATGATTCGAGTCAGGTAGCTGCGGGTCACCCTCAGATCTTCCCCGGTCGCCCCGATGGCGGGATCGTCGAAGATCTCCAACTCCCGGCGGCATTGGCGCAGATCGGCCGCCACCAGGTCGAGGATGTCCAGGGGCGTTTGAGGTGGCGGGTCCGGACTCGCCAGCGCCTCGGCGAGACACATCAGGGCCTCCGCCTCCCCCCCTCCCAGGCGCAGTAAGGATGCGGTGCGCAACAACGGATGCCACACCGGGACCTCCAGGGGCGGTTGGTAGTCGTCCTGGAGGGCCATCAGAAGGTTGCCCCAAAGATTTCGTAGGGCTCTTGATCGGGCTCTCGGGGCTCGCCCGGGGGCTCCATCGAGACCGATCGATGCACGACCGCGCAAGCCTGCGCCTCGATGGCCCACAGCCGGGGGCCAATCCGGTGCACGACCTCCGGCCCCAGACCCACCCGCCGGACGCGCTCCCAGGTCTTGGAACTGGGCCGGGCGATCTCCCTGCGTTCGATCCTTCCCAGTTGCTGGATACTGATGCCGGTGCGGGAGGCCAGTTGGGTACGGGTCCAGCGCTTCTCCATGCGCAGCAGGAGAAGGACCAACCCCAGATAGTCCCCGGCGGTTTTCCCGCCTCCCCGACTGGACCCACGCCCCCTGTACTTCATCCCGCGTCCCCCTTTCTCCCCTGGCCCTCACCGCAAAAAGACAGGCGCCGCCGACGCGGGCGGGAAGCTACCGCCCGCAATCGGCGGCGCCCTTGCAAGGAGGAATCGCGCCAAGAGTGCCGTGCCAGGAAAGACGAAAAAGAGGGCCGGGTGGCTGGGGAAGCCACCCGTGCCCCGTGAGAAGACCCAATAGAGGGTCGTCTTGCAGCTTGGTTCCGGGAGCCGCCCGGCGCGGTACGCTCCCTCATGGGTTCTCCGAGGTGTCCGCCATCGGGGCAGGGCTCCGCCGCGTAAAGATGAATCTGGGTCGCCTGCCGAAGGCTTTTTCCAGGAGCACCTGGGCCGCCTCCTCCTGCTCCAGGGCCAACTCCAGCGGCGTGGCCTCCACCGGTCCGCCGTCCAGCACGCGCTCCAGCGCCGCCAGATCCTGGCCCAGGATGCGGAGAATCTGCCGCAGCCGTGCCAGCCGTGGTTCACATTTGTCCGTCTCGTAGGTACTCATCATGCTCGGCGTGATGCCCACGGCCCGGGCGATGTGCTTCTGGGACATCCCCCGGTGGGTGCGCATCGCCCGCAGTGCCTCCCCCAGGGACCGACGCGTGCCACGAAGCCACATCACGCCCTCCCCCACCGCAAGGCCCGCACCAAGGCCCGCCGTCGCACCGCGCGCAGACTGTCGCCGTTGGTGTGGATCATCCGCAGTTGAAGGTCAAGACGACGCGCCACTTCGGCCAACGTGACGGCAGCATGGGGCCGCAACCGCAAGGGGAGTTCCACGAACTGCCGTGCCCGAGCCAGCGGCACCCGTAGATCTTCGAGCAGGCGCACGACCGTGTCCCCCACGGCCAGCAACTGCTCCTCCAGTTCCCGGAGGCCCTCGAAGACCTCCCGGTCGGAGAGGTGATCGCCAACCCTCTGTACTACCCTGCCGTCTCTCATGGCCTTGCCTCGGTTTCTCCTGGTCCTTTTTGGGCTCCAACTGGAAATATTCTGTATTCATCATTTCTTGGTGTCAACCCCAAACCGACAGATTCTTCAATTTTACCCGATAAATGAACAGGTTTCATCCAGATCACGCGGACTTTCGCCGACCAAAGCAGGCAACAACAAATGCTTTATACGGAATTTATAACGGACTGTGTGTTCAACGGCGGGAGCCGTCGTCAGCCTTCGGGGCAGTGGGTCGCGCCAGTTCCCACCCCAGGCGGTGGATCTTGGCCAGCGCCTCCGTCCGGGCCTCGGTGGACAGGTTGCCCAACCGGAATGCCTGGTACACCTGCTCGGCGATGACCGCCGGTTCAGGCCTTTCCCCCACCAGCAGATCCGCCAGGTCGTAGACGCTGGCCCCGGTGATCTCCAAGTAGGCGTCGATGGTCTCCACCCCGGGCATCTCGCGCCCCGTCTCCACCCGGCTCAGGCGCCCTTGCTCGTTGCGGCCCCGAGCCCGGGCAATATCGAGCTGGCGCAGGCCCGACCGCTTCCGGAGCGCCCGCAAGGCGTCGTTGATCCCATCTTTGAAGATTCCCACCCCGGCATCGTAGTGTTCCGCCCCATCCCCTTCAAGGCCATTGGGGCAAAAAACACCACGGCGCCGTCCCGGGGACGCACCCCAGATGCACTTCCTTCCTGGAATCCACGACGAGGGGCTCAGAAGTATTGCGAACACTGGCCCCGGTTGCTACAGTCGCTAACATCGCAACGCACAAAATCGGTATCAAGCCTATGCGAAAGGAATGATGCGACACGAACATCTCACCTGGCCTCGGCTCTTCCAACGCCTTCGCCGCAACGAGGAACCGGGGAGTTGGCTCCTCGAACTGCCCTTGACGCTGATCCACTCCTGCCCGGGTTGCCGCGAACGGTGCGGCGATCTGCTGGAGATCCTGGCGGAGAACGACTCGCAAGAATTTGCCCAGCAGGTGGACTTTCTGGACCTGGCCTTGATCCGCAGCCGCCGCCGCGCCCGGGCTCGCTGGCAACGCTTCCCGGCCTCCATCGAGGCGACCCGCGCCCAATTGGAGACCGGTCCGGCCTCGTACGGCATGGTGGAATTGCTGGTGGACGAGAGCCGCCGCCACGCCGCCGAGGATCTGGAAAAGGCCCTGGCCTACGCCACCATGGCCGTCGCCATGGCACCCCGCCTCCCCACCCGGCTGCCCGGCGATGACACCCTGGTGGGTGCCGACGACGAGGAACCTCTGGACGCCTCCGCCCAGGCTGAAGCCCTAGCCCTGGCCCACGGCGTGCTGGGCAACGCCCACCGCGTTCGGCGGGAGTTGATCGAGGCGGAGGCGGCCTTCGAGCAAGCAGGGCGCTATCTCCAGGAGGTCGAGTTCTGCCTCTTTGAGGGCCGCGCTCGAGTGCTGTCCATGCAAGGCAGCCTGCTCACCGATAAGCGGCGGTTGCACGAGGCTGTGGAGGTGCTGGAACGAGCGGAGGCGGCGCTGCGGCAGAAAGCCACACCGGATCCAGAGCGACAAGCAGAACTCCTGTACCAGTTGTCTGTTTGCTGGAGTTTGCTGGACGATCCGCAGGCAGCCATTGGCGTCCTCAAGCCCTACCTCAAGGAGACGCCAACCCCCACTATTCGACCCTGGCTCCGGCTAGCGATTCAGCATCATCTGGCCGGAATGTATGCCACTGCGGGAGCAACAAACGAGGCGCAGGCTCTCTTGTCCACCATTCGTGTGCTGGCGGATCGTCATGGAACTGAACTGGATCAGCTACGGGTTCAATGGTTGAAAGGCCGTATTGCGTACGCAGAAAAGGCGCCCGATCTCGCTTTTCAAATTCTCAAGGATACCCAAGATGGCTTTGTAGAACATGGCCGCATTCAGGAAGCAGCCGTCATCGCCTTGGAGGTAATCCTCGCCTTGATAGCCCTTGGCGAGCAAGAGGCAGCGGTAGACCACGCACGAACTGCCCTGGCTATTCTTGTACCTCTCCGAGTCTCCACCGAAGCCATGATCGCCTTCTCGGTTGTTTTACGCGATGCTGCCAAGAACACGTTGAATGCTGATCTGACAAGCACTCTCATTCTTTGGGTTTCTGGTGGCGATTTTGCAGCAAAACGCAGAAAGCGCGATGACCTACCGTGATGGCATCTCATCCCTATACTGGAGGCGCCGCAGGGCTCAGCTGGCACATCGCTCTGCCTGAGGATCCTGTGGAGAAAGGCACC
>Ga0210063_1000499_pt1 | contig 11780 bp, 10 predicted proteins | sample Muzzi_PWA_D1_FD_185529 | JGI IMG/M metagenome (GOLD analysis project Ga0210063, IMG submission 185529) | Wetland microbial communities from San Francisco Bay, California, USA, that impact long-term carbon sequestration - Muzzi_PWA_D1 (SPAdes) | ecosystem: Environmental > Aquatic > Marine >... | reverse complement strand
GCCGGAGCACCTCGGCACTACCGATGTGGATGTACTCCTCATCACCCATGTGGACGTCGGTGCCGATCTCGGCAACGTGGAGCGGGCGCTGGAGCAGCTTGACTTCAAGCCGGACCCGAGCGAGGACGGCTGGCGCTGGCGCGGCCCAATCGAAGGGCTGTCTGTGAAGCTCGAGTTCCTCTGTGACCTGCCCGACTATCGCGAGGGCGAGGTCGTCCGGCCGGGCGGGTGCCGAGCGCTCGGTGCTCAGAACCTCCGGGGCACCGGCTACGTCGCCCGCGACTTCGCCCGGGAGGAGCTGAGCGGCGAGCTCGCCGATGGCACCACGGCCGTTGTGCGCGTCCGCTTCGCCGGCCTCGAGGGCTATCTGCTCTCCAAGTGCGTGGCGGCGCGCACCCGGGCCGCCACGAAGGACTACTACGACCTCGTCTACGTCCTGCAGCACAACCGCGCCGGAGGGCCGGAGCAGGCCGCCAGTCGTCTGCTCAACGGCGAGTTCGCCGCTGACCTCAATTCACTGAGGACCACCTTTCTGGAGGTGCAGGCGCGCTACGTCGGGATAGCAGACAGCGGGCCGGTCGGATACGCGAAACAGGCGATGGAAGTACAGCCCGAGGTGGGCGAGATGGAACTACGGGCCGATGCCGTCGACGTCGTTCAGCGATTTTTTGGGAAGCTCAACGCTTGATCGAGGTAGGTTCAATCGATGGATTGGATCGACAGGCTTCAGGTCTTCTGCGCCGACGTGGGGTCAATCGCGCGCGACAGCTTCGCCTGGGCACGACGGAGCCCGGTCTCCGACGGTGAGGGACTCCATCGGCCCGAGAGCATCGAGTCGCTTGCGGCTTCGGTTGTTCACGTCCTCCGTGACGGCGAGCCGGTAGCGCTCGGCTTCGAGGCGCCGTTGTTCATTCCAGTGCCAGAGAACCCGGATCGGCCATGAAGCGGTTGATGGTCCTTCTGGTGCTGGTCGGCATCGGTGCCTTGCTGGTGGCGTGTGGCGGTAAGAACTCGACGGAGACGGACCCAGGTGCCGGATCCAGCTCGGAGAGCGATCGGACGGAGTCGACTGCTTCAGACGCCGAAGCGAGCGCTCTGGTCGACGCCGCCCTTCTGCAGCTCGCGGACTTCCCGCACGGATGGCGGGCGGAGGCAAGTGACGACGATGAGGAGGATGTGTGCGGGGATCTTTCCGAAGAATTCGACGTCCAGGCCGAACGCGACTCGGATCAGTTCTCGGAGGGGGAATTGCCGGCGGCCCTCTCCGCTGCAGCCGCACTCAGCTCCGACGACGAAGCTGAAGAAGCCCTCGCTGCATGGACGGACCCCGGCCTGATGGAATGCTTCGCCGACGAGCTGCAAAGCACGGTAGAGGACGAAGGGGCTAACGCCGATGCTTCATTTGGTGAACTGAATGTCGGCGACCTTGGCGATGAGAGCGGCGCGACGCAGGTTGTCGTAGAGACTGAAACGGAAGGGGTCTCCGTTGACGTCTACGTGGATTTGATCGCCGTCAGAGTTGGCCCCGTCGCTTCTTTCTATCTCTTTATCGACGTGTTCTCTCCATTCAACACGGCCAGCGAGGAAGAGATCGTGGGTTCCGCGGTCGCCAGAGTTGCCGAAGCCGCCGGCTCAGATGTACCGGGCGACAATCTCGAGAAGCGAGCGGCCGAAGCGGAGGTGGCGTCCACGGACTGGCCAGAGGCCTGGTGCAAGGCGCGAATCGGGATGACCCGCAACGGGCTTGTCGAGCTCATGGGCGAGCCGACTGAACGTGACTCCGGTCGAATCCCGCTCATCCCGGACATCGAAAACATCCCGCCGGATCCGGTCGGCTCCGATACCTGGGAGGTCGCCGGAAGCGGCGAATACAACGCCTTCTACGACACTGACCTAAAAGTCCAGCAGCTCGACGGGCCATCCGAAATCGGCTGTTCCGAAATCCGCGCCAAGTAGCGGAGGCACCACAGGAAGAGGGACGGAGGAGGCGTCTCTCGCAGCGGCGCGGTCGCGGGCCTGCTCGATGAACTCCTCCGAGCGTGGGCTCACTGTCCGACCTCGCGGCCGGTGCCGAGGTCGTCGAGCCGCTCGGCCCCAGAGGACGATCTGTCGCGGTCTACCTCCTGGGTGAAGAAGGAGCGGATCTCCCGGCGCCCGCGCAGCCACTCGGTGTCGAAGATCCGCAGCGAGTAGTAGACGGGGCTGTCGCCCTCGGCATCGGCCTCCGCTTCCACCATCGGCAGCGCCCACCACCGAACCTCTTCGGCGTTCGCGGAGGGGTCGACGATGGCGAGCAGGTCGATGTCGGACCGCAGGTCGGGGTCGGTCTCATGGGGTCCGCCTCACCCCGGGCCCGGGAGCCGTACAGCCAGACGGCCACCAGGTCGGAGCCAAGCTTCTCGGGCAGCCGGGCCAGGAGACGCCCAAGAACGCGGCGCTCGGTGTCGTTGAGCGCTGCGGCGGCAAGGGCGTCCGCGGGCTGGGAAGCCATGGATTGAGGATAGGCGGGCGGGTGGAGGTCGGATACCTGGCGCCCAGGGGGCGACAAATGTCAGGGGGGGTGGATTTGACAGCCGCCCGCTTTCGTGGCAACCTGACCGCAAACGTTTGCATGGAGGGCTGATGAAGCAAAAGACGCTGTTGCGCGGTGGCCGGGTCCTGACGATGGACGAGGGGCTCGGAGACTTCGAGCTGGGCGATGTGCTGATCGAGGGCGACCGGATCGCCGCGGTCGGGCCGGACCTCGGCGGGGTGGCCGACGAGACGGTCGACCTCGACGGGGCGATCGTGATGCCGGGGCTGATCGACTGCCACGTCCACCTCTGGCAGACCGCCGTGCGGGGCCTTGCCGCCGGCCGCTGGGGCCGCGAGTACTTCGGCGTCGTGCACCCGCTCTCGGCCCGCTACCGGCCCCAGGACATCGAAGTCTCCACCTACGCCGGCGCGGTCGAGCTGCTCAGCTACGGCGTCACCACGGTGCTCGACTTCTGCCACTCGGTCAACTCGCCCGAGCACGCCGAAGCGTCGCTGGCGGCGCTGGACGGGGCCGGGATCCGCGCCCTCTACGGCTACGGGTTCCGCGACCGGCCCGAGGTCGAGTGCCGCGCCTTCCGCACGCTCGAGGACCGGATCGACGCCCTGCACCGGCTCTACGGCGAGCGTGGCGGCGACGGCCGGGTGCGGCTGGCGGTGGCGCTCAACAACATCGAGCACGTCGAGCCCTCCCAGCACGCCGCCGAACTCGGCGCCGGCCGCGAGCTCGGCCTGCGCGCCACCGTGCACTCCAACCTCGACGGCCAGGTCACCCAGGCCGCCGCCCAGGGCCTGCTCGGCGACGACGTGCTCTGGGTCCACTGCGGCGCGATCTCCGACCCCGAGCTGCAGACGATGGCGGCGGGCGGCGGCGCGATCGTCTGCTGCCCCGAGGTCGAGGCCGGCCTCACCGCGACCACGCCGATCGTCGGCCGCGCCCGGCGCCACGGCGTCCCGGTCGGCCTCGGGGTCGACGTCCCGACCGCGGTCAACGCCGACCTGCTGACCCAGATGCGGATCACCTACGCGATCGACCGGCTGCTCGACGGCGAGACCGACCGCCGCCAGGGCCGCGACTCGAAGCGCACCGCGACCTCGCCCACCCTCGACGCCCGCGCCGTGGTCGAGATGGCGACGATCCGCGCCGCCGGCCTGCTCGGCCTCGAGGCGGAGACCGGCAGCCTCACCCCCGGCAAGCAGGCCGACCTCGTCGTCCTCTCCAACCACCCCTACGGCCTCGGCGCCGGCGACCCCTACGACCACGTCCTCTTCCAGACCGGCAGCCGCGACGTCGACTCCGTCTACGTCGGCGGCCAGCCGCGGGTCCGGCGCGGACGCCTGCTCGACGTCGACCTGAGCCGGCTCCGCGGGCAGCTCGACGCCAGCCGCGACTGGGTCACGGGCCGCGACGAGAACGCGCGCTGGAACGAGATGTCGGAGGCCGAGCGGGCCGACTACGAGGCCAACCAGGGAGCCCCGGTTGGAGGTTGAGGGCGGAGCGGCCGCCAACCTCGCCGACGTCGCAGCGGGCCGCGCCCCCGCCGACCTGATCGTCGCCGGCGCGACGCTGGTCGACGTCCCGATGGGCAGGCTGCGCCGCGCCGACGTGGCGATCGCCGGCCGGCGGATCGCAGCGGTCGGCGAGGTCGGCCACTGCCGCGGCGCGGCGACCGAGGTCCACGACCGCTCCGGCCTCTTCCTCCTCCCCGGCCTGCTCGACCCCCACATGCACATCGGCTTCTCCCAGGTCAGCGTCGAGCGACTGGCCGAGGTGCTGGTCCCGCACGGCACGGTCGCGGTCAGCAGCTGCCTCTCGGAGTCCGGCTCGATCGCCGGCCTGGCCGCGGTCGAGGACCAGCTCGACCGGGCCGAGGGCACCGGCCTCGACCTGCTGCTCTCCGTCTTCTACGCCTGCGCGCTGGGCCCGATGCTGGGCCGCTTCAGCGACCAGGACCTGCTCGCCCTGCTGCGCGACGAGCGCTGCGTCGAGCTGCGCGAGTGGAGCGACCGCTGCCGCGACCTGCCCGGCTCGCTGGCCGGCGCCCGCGACGAGGCGGTGCGGCTCGGGCGGGCGATCGCCGGCCACCTCGAGGGCCAGGCCGGGCCGGAGCTGCAGGCCGCCGCGGCGCTCGGCGTCCGCTCCGACCATGAGACGACCACTGTCGAGGGCGCCCTGGAACGGGTCCGGCTGGGGATCTCCGTCCAGCTCCGGCACGGCTGCGCCGGCTGCGACCTGGAGCGGCTGCTGCCGGCGATCACCGAGCACGGCGCCCCGCCGGAGCTGTTCAGCTTCTGCAGCGACGGCGAGGACCTGCACCAGCTGGTCGCCAACGGCCACGTCAACGCGTTGATGCGCCGCGCCGTCGGGCTCGGCCTGGCGCCGCTCGACGCGGTCACGATGGCGACCCTCGGGGCCGCTCGCTCGATGGGCGTCGTGCGCGACTACGGCGCCGTCCTGCCGGGCCGGCTCGCCTCGCTCGCCCTGGCCGAGGACCTCTCCTCGTTCCGGGTCGCGGCCACCTACAGCCGCGGCCGCCTGCTTGCCGAGGAAGGCGATTACCGCGGCGAGGTGGACCACGAGCCCTACCCGCGCGCCTGGAGCGAGACCGTCCACCTCGCCCGCCCGCTGAGCGCCGCCGACTTCGCCCTCGACCTCCCCGACGGGAGCGCCACGGTGCGGGCGATCGGCGCCGCCGACGGCGTCCTCGCCACCACCGAGCGGCTGGAGACGGTCGAGGTCGCCGCCGGGCGCCTCGCCGGGGACCACCCGCTCGCCAAGATCGCCGTCGCCGACCGCCACCGCGGCAGCGGCGACGTCGGCCTCGGCCTGATCGCGGGCCTCGGGATCGAGCGCGGCGCGCTCGCCTCGACGATCAACGCCGGCGCCTTCAACCTGATGACGGTCGGGGTCGACGAGGAGGACATGGCCCTGGCCGCCAACCGGGCGGCCGAGCTGGGCGGCGGCATCGTCGTCGCCCGCGGCGGCGCGGTCCGCGCCGAGCTGGCGCTGCCCCTGTTCGGGATCGTCTCCGACGCGCCGCTGGAGGAGTCGACCGCCGCCGCGGTGGCGGTCGCGGCGGCGATCCGCAACGAGCTCGGAGCGCCCGGCGAGCGGGTCGTCGCCTGCGCCGGCTTCGCCTGCCTCGGCGCGGTGCCGGCGCTGCGGATCTCCGACGCCGGCCTGGTCCGCGTCTCCCCGCAGGGCGAACGCGAACCGACCACCCTCGCGGCCTGAACCCAGGGCGACCCGGAGCCCTCGCGACTTTGACACCGCTGTAGCGGCCACAAACTCGCGAGCGCCGCTCAGCGCAGGGCGATCAGGGTGAGGGCGCCGGCGAGGACGAGGGCGGCGCCGGCGAGGACGCGGCCGGTGACAACGTCGCTCTCCTTGCCCAGCCGCCCGGCCAGCAGCAGCACGACCGGCACCGAGAGCAGGTTCAGGGCCAGCACCACGGCGACCGGGGCGGTGTCGAGCGCCAGCCACCGGGCCCAGGTCGCGACCCCGACCACGACCCCGGCCGCCAGCTTCAGCCCGAGCCAGCCCGAGCCGCGCCCCGGCAGCCGCAGCCCTTCGCCGGAGAAGGGGATCGCGATCCCGTACACCAGGGCAGCGGCCAGGGCGCCGATCGCCACGCCGAGCAGGGCCGGCTCCTCGAACCGGTCGAGGCCGGCGACGATCAGGACCGCCCCGACCGCCCAGGCGCAGGCCGTCCCCAGGCCGAAGACGGTGTCGCGGGGGCGGACCGCGCCGTCGCCGCGCCCCCCGGTGACCAGGTAGGCCCCGGCCACCATCAGCACGATCCCGGCCAGCGCCGCCACCCCCGGCACCTGGCGCGAGGCCGGCACGGCGAGCAGCAGCCCCCAGACCGGGGTGGTCGAGAGCAGCGGGCTGGTCCGGGCGGCGCCGATCCGCGCCTGGCTGAGGTTGAGCAGCGTCCAGCCGAGCGAGAAGTGGACGATGCCGGCGGCGGCGAAGATCGCCACGGTGAGCGGCGCGGTCCCGACCAGGTCGGCCGGGTCGGCGGTGAGCAGCGCCGCCAGTACGAGCACCGCGGCGGCCGCCAGCAGCTGCAGGAAGGTGGCGCCGTAGACGCCACCCATCCCCCGCATCGCCCGCGCGTTGAGGACCTGGAAAAGGCCGAAGCCCAGGCCGGCGAGCGCCGCCCAGAGGACGCCGCTCATGCCGGCCCGAGGGCCGCGGCGGGGGCGCTGGAGGAGTGCGGCGCCCCCGCCGCAGTCGGTGCAGCTGCCGGGCTCAGGTGCCGCCCTTCAGCGAGGCCACCGAGATCGACTCGCCGGAGCCGCGTTCGCCCAGTTCTTCGAGGCCCGGGAAGATGATCGTCCCGTCTTCGATTTCCTTCTGGATCTCGGCGACCTGCTTGCGCGCTTCCTCGGAGACCGCTTCGCCGGTCGCACCGCGGAACGGGGCCAGTTCGCCGACGCCGTAGGTGGCGAGGTCGAACTCGTAGGATTTCGCCTCCAGTTCGCCTTCGACGGCGAGCTTCGCCAGCGTCGCCCCCACTTCGTCGTGGTGGTACACGACCGAGGTCAGGACCACGTCGGGGGCGCTTTCGTACTGGTCGGTGTACTGCGGGATCACGTAGCCACCCGCGTCCCGCGCCGCCAGGTACATCCCCTGGGCGGCCTCGTCGACCGCGGAGAGGATCACGTCGGCGCCGGCTGCGAGCTGGGCCTGGGTGGCAGCCCGCGCTTTGCCGGAGTCGATCAGCGATTCGGTGATCGCCCGCTCGATCTTGACGTCGGGGTTGGTGTACCGGGCGCCGAGCGCGAAGCCCTCGACCTGGAGGTTCTGGACCGGGATGTCAAAGGCCGAGACGACCCCGACCCGGTCGGTCTCGGTGACCAGGCCGGCAAGCGCCCCGGCCAGGAAGGCGCCTTCCCAGTACTGCGGGAGCATCGTGCATACGTTTGCAAGATAGTCTTCGCGTGGCGCCTCGAGCCCGCAGACCCAGGCGTCGGGGAACTTCTCCGCGTACTCGGTGACCAGCTGCGGCGCCTCGCTGGTGGTGAAGATCAGCGCTTCGGCGCCGTTGGTCAGCGCCGCGCCAGCCGCCCGGTCGAGGGCGTCGAGCGAGTTGAGGCCGTCGTTCCAGACGATCTTCGCCGCGTCGCCCAGTTCCGACTGAGCCTGCTGGCTCCCTTCCCACCAGGACTGCACGAAGGAGGAGTCCGTGTGGGCGCCGCTGGTGACCATCGCCACCTCGACCGCGTCCGCCGAACCTTCACCCCCGTCCGTCGAGCCCGAGGTGGAGCTGTCCGAGTCGCCGCAGGCGGCAACCCCCAGGGCAAGCGCCAGGGCGCACGCGGCGGCGATCAGGGCCTGCCACCGATTTCCAATCGAGTGTCTGCTCATTGCTTCTGTCTCCTTCCGAGTGACATGTGGGCCGCCCTACTCGCGCACATAGGGAACGCCGAGGGCGGCCGGGTAGCGAGCCGCCGTACCGACGGTCACGGTCACGATCGCGACCAGGTACGGCAACATCGCGAGGAACTCCGGTGGGACCGACTCCAGGCCGAACGTCGAGGCCTGGAACTTGACGCTTTCGGCAAGGCCGAAGAGGGCAACCGCCGGAAGCGCCCACCATGGGCTCCAGCGAGCGACAAGGACGATGCCGAGGGCGATGAATCCACGCCCCTCGGTGATGTTCGGGGTGAAGGCTCCGGACTGCAGCACGACCAGCGCCGCGCCGCCCAGGGCGACCAGGGCGCAGCCGACCGCGAGGGCGGCGGTGCGGATCCCGCCGACGCTGACCCCGGCGCTGTCGAGCGCCCGCGGCCGCTCGCCGGCGGCGCGCAGGTGGAGGCCGAACCAGGTCCGGGTCAGGAGCCACCAGACGAGCCCGGCGAGGACGACGCTGAGGTAGGCGAGCAGCGGCTGGTCGAAGAGCGCCGGCCCGACCACCGGCAGGTCGGAGAGCAGCGGCAGTGCCAGCTTGCCGAACACCGAGCCGGTGGCGCCGGCGTCGAAGTAGCGGTCGAAGAGGACCGTGGTCAGGCCCAGCGCGAAGAGGTTGAAGAGCACGCCGCCGACGATCTGGTTGACCCGGCGGGCGACGAACAGCACCGCCAGCAGGACGCCGAGCGCGGCCCCGAGCGCGGCCGCGGCAAGCACCGCGACCGGGCGGCCCGGGCCGAGCTGGATCACCCCGGCGGCGGCGAAGGCCCCGAACAGCATCACGCCCTCGATGCCGATGTTGAGCACCCCGGCCCGCTCGGTGACGATCTCCCCCAGCGTCGCCAGCAGCAGCGGCACGGTGAGCAGGACGGTGGTGGTGAGCAGCAGCTCGACCATGGTCAGCGCACCCCCGCGGCCCGCTGCGGAGGAATCACCCAGAGCGCCAGCAGGAGCAGGAGCAGGGTCCCCTGGATCACCAGGGCGACGTCGGCCGAGAGCCCGACCGCGGACTCGAGGTAGCTGCCGCCGACGGTGACGATGCTGAACAGCGCCGCGGCCGGGACGACCAGCAGCGGTCGCGACCGGGCCAGCAGGGCGACGGCGATCCCGACGAAGCCGTAGCCGGGCGAGAAGTCGCGGGCCAGCAGGCCGTCGATCCCGAGCACGACGATCGCGCCGGCCAGCCCGGCGAAGGCGCCGCCGATCGCGAAGGAGACCGTGTAGACGGAGCCGAGGCGGATGCCGTTGTGGCGGGCCGCTTCGGGGTTGGCGCCGACCGCCCGGATCGTCAGGCCGAGCCGGGTGCGGGTGAGGAGGACGTGGGCTGCGACGACGCAGGCGAGCGCGAGGAGGACTCCGCTCGTGATGTCGCCCCCAAGCAGGGTGGGCAGCTCCACGTCCCTTGGTATCTCCGGCGTTGAGCCACGTATTCCAGCCGCCGGGAACCAGTTGGTGATCGCGTAGAAGGTGAGCAGCGCGATCACGAAGTTGAGCATCAGGGTGGTCAGCACCTCGTTGGCGCCGGTCAGCGCCCGCAGGGCGCCGGCCACCGCCGCCACCGCGGCGCCGGCGAGCAGGCCGGCCAGCAGCGCCAGCAGCATCACGATCGCCGGGTCGGGGCCGGTCACCTTCAGGGCCACGCTGGCCGCGGCCAGGGCGCCGGCGAAGATCTGGCCCTCGCCGCCGATGTTCCAGAGCGAGGCGCGGGCGGGGATCGTCACCGCGAGGCCGGCGAGGACGAGGATCGCCCCCAGCTCGATCGTCTGCTCGACCCCGAGCGGGTTGCCGAGCGAGCCGCGGATCAGCGCCTCGAAGGCCGCCACCGGGTCGGCCCCGGCGAGGTCGAAGATCAGCCCGACCAGGAGGAGGGTGAGCGCCAGCGAGGCGAGCAGCCGCGCCAGGTAGCGCCAGTCGAGGCGCTGCCGCCAGTCCGCCAGGGAGGCCAGCCGCCTCATGCCTTCGCCCCCTCGCCCAGCCCGACCATCGCCCGGCTGAACTGGCGCATGTCGGCCTTCTCCCGCTCCGCCTCGTAGCCGATCCGGCCCCTGTAGAGGACCGCGACCCGGTCCGAGAGGGCGAACAGCTCGTCGCGGTCGGCGGAGACGACCAGGACCGCGGTCGCCTCGTCGCGCAACTTCAGCAGGGTCCGGTGGACGAACCGGACCGCGGCGACGTCGAGCCCGTGGGTCGGGTAGGCGGCGATCAGCAGCCGCGGCCGGTGGGCCAGCTCGCGGCCCAGCACGACCCGCTGCTGGTTGCCGCCGGAGAGGGTCGCGACCGAGCGGCTGGGGTCGGCGGGGCGGACGTCGAAGGCCTTGATCCGCTCGGCCACCGCGGCGTCCATCTTCGACCTGCGCAGGAAGCCCCAGCGGCTGAAGTCGCTGGCCGGGTCGGCGAGCTCGGAGAGCAGGATGTTCTCCTCGATCGAGAGGTCCTGGACCACGTCCCAGCGCCGCCGCTCGCTGCTGACCACGGCGACGCCGAGCCGGTCGAGGGTGCGCGGGTCGAGCTGGGTCAGGGTGCGGTCGCCGATCCGGACCGTGCCGGAGGAGACCCCGCGGACGCCGGACAGCGCCTCGATCAGCTCCGCCTGGCCGTTGCCCTCGACGCCCGCCAGCCCCAACACCTCGCCGGCCCGCACCTGGAGCGAGAGCCGGTCGACCGCGCCGGCGCTGCGCTCGCCGTCGACCACAAGGTCCTCGATCGCCAGCACGACGTCGCCGGCGCCGCCGTGCCGCGGCATGTCCTCGGAGACCCCGATCGCCGCCGGCTCGTGGCCGAATTCGGCGAGCTCGGTCCCGACCACGGCGCTGGCCAGGGCGTCCTCGTTGAATTCGGGCCGGTCGAGCCGCGCCACCACGCGGCCGTGGCGGAGCACGGTGGCGCGATCGGCGAGCTCGATCACCTCGGAGAGCTTGTGGGTGACGATCACCACCGAGCAGCCCCGCTCGCGCAGGCCGCGCAGCGCCTCGAACAGGCGTTCAGCGTGGGCGCGGGCGAGGACCGCGGTCGGCTCGTCGAGGATCAGGACGCGGACGTCGCGGCCGAGGAGGCGGAGGATTTCGACCTGCTGCACCTCGTCGATCGAGAGCGTCGCCAACGGCGCGGAGACGTCGAGCCCCGCCCCGAAGCGCTCGCAGAGCTCCGCCGCCCAGCGCTCCACCGCGCGGTGCCGCAGGCGCGGGTTCCAGCTCGACTCGGTGCCCAGCACCAGGTTCTCGGCGACGGTCAGGCCCGGGACCAGGACGCTGTGCTGCTGGACCATCCCGATCCCGTGGCGGAGCGCGTCGCGGGGGGAGCCGAAGGCGACCGGCTCGCCGCCGGCGAGGATCTCGCCGCGGTCGGGCTTCAGCAGCCCGGCCAGCATCGTGCCCAGGGTCGTCTTGCCGGCCCCGTTCTCCCCGAGCAGGGCGTGGATCTCGCCGGGGCGGACGGTGAAGTCGACGTCGTCGTTGGCGACCAGCTCGCCGAAGGTCCTGCGCAGTCCCCGGGCCTCGACCGCGGGAGTCCCGGCAGCGGCACCCCGGGTCAGCTCCTCGTTCGAGCCGGGTGTGCCTTCGGTGAGCGGTTTCGGGGCAGTCATCGCAGAGTTACTGCAAACGTTTGCTGGACAGACATTAGGTGCTCGCGAGGGCGCTGTCAAGAGCAAATTGCAGACGTTTGCAAGCAATCGTTCTCAGTGGTGCTGCCGGACCGAATATGATCGCCCGATGGCAGGAAGCCCTGTCACGCTGAGGGAGGTTGCGGAGCTCGCGGGTGTCCACCCCGGGACGGTCTCGCGCGCGCTCAGCGCCGAGACCCGGGACCTGGTCAACGCCGAGACCGCGCAGCG
>Ga0210063_1000498_pt1 | contig 11792 bp, 10 predicted proteins | sample Muzzi_PWA_D1_FD_185529 | JGI IMG/M metagenome (GOLD analysis project Ga0210063, IMG submission 185529) | Wetland microbial communities from San Francisco Bay, California, USA, that impact long-term carbon sequestration - Muzzi_PWA_D1 (SPAdes) | ecosystem: Environmental > Aquatic > Marine >... | reverse complement strand
AACCAGTGTCGGTTGGAGGCGGATACGCCAAGCCATTGGGGTCGATCCCTGGCCCCTGGTCTCCACCATTGGGATCGATCGATGAGCCCGTCTTCTGCGGCCAGCCAATATCGGGGATCAGCCGCTCCAGGAAGGACCATAGGTCCAAGCGGGCCTGCTGCTGGGGCTCCGCCAGGGTCGGGGCGGAGAGGGCCAACAGACTCAGCATCACCAGACAAATCGTAAACTTGCGCAACATGAGAAACACCTTCCTCCACACGAACCACCGTGACTCCATGCCGCCGGGGCCGCGAGGGTTTCCCAGTATAAAGAGCTACCATTCCCACGCCTCACGCCCTGGAGGATGGCCGCCTTGCGCGTAGCGCAGCAGGGAACCCACCAGTTCCTGGGTCAGCTTGCCGCGTTCTGTGGCCTGCACCAGCAACGTCAAGGCACCTATCATCTCGTCCCGCACCTGGAGAGGGGCGAACACAGCCAGCGCCCGTTGCGCATGCGCCGCAGTCTCTTCCGGACAATCTATTCTTAAAAGAACGCCAGCAATCTCCAGTGCCAGGGAACCCGCTTCATGGAGAGCACCCGCTTCCAGAAACCGCTTCTGAAGAGTATGAAACGCCGCCAGGGCGCTCTCCAGCCCCCCCATGGCAGCTTGGAGGCGGGCCTCTAGCCACTCCACCCGCACCTGGTCCAGGCCCTTGCCGCAGTCCGCGCAAAGATCCCGAAGGAAAGGCAGTTCATCGCGGCACCCTGCGATATCGCCACTCAGCAACTGTTGCTCACACAGGCGGTGTTGCAGGAACAGCCGAAGTCGTGGAGGTATCACCTCTCGCTTGCGAACAACTTGCTCGATAGCGTGCAGCGCTTCCGTCTCCCGATTTGCCAGCCCCAGCGCAAGGCTATGCTTGATCGCTACCTCCGCCCCCAGCCGCTCCGCATCTGGATGCCCGGCGTGGAGAGCCCACTGGGCATCCGCCAGGCAATCGATGGCCTCGTCCAGCAGCCGGATATCCATCAGCAGGCTAGCCCGCATGGAAAGCACCCTCGCTGTGGCCAGGAACAGAGGCTGGTCCACCTCCTCCAGCAGCGCCAGGGCTTTCTGGAAGTTCCTCTCCGCCTCCAGGTACTGAAGGTGCTTGCGCTGCGCGTTGGCCAGCACCCCGTGGCACCATCCCAGCATCTCCGTGCGGGCCTCCGCCTCCAGGCAGCGGTAATCGAAGCCATCCACCGTGCGCTGCGGCAAGACCTTCAGGCGGTGGGCCATTTCCAGCGCTGCTTCCGCCAGGAGCAGGGCACGGTCCACATCGATGGAGGCCTGCTGGTGAGCCTCTTCCGCCAGCAGGGCCACCAGGCCGTAGGTGGCCGGCTCTACCTGGAGGCGACGGCGAAGGAGTTCCGGCCCCGACCCTTCCAGCGTGGCCCACACCTTCCCGGCTTCCTGGGCACTATAAAAAAGGTGGAGGTCGTAGAAGCCCAGATCTTCCGGCAGCTGGCCGGAGTCCATCAATTCCAGTAACCCGGGGCAGGCGGTGCGGCACTCGGCGCAAGTCTCCAACCGGCACCGGATCAACTTCAGCTTCCCCACCCCCGGAACCTCGTGGTGGTACATCAGCCAGAAGACATCGTCCAGCGTCAAATGGGAGTCGTGTTGGGCCGCCATACGATCCTTAAGAACGTGCGCCATCGCGTGTTTTTGCTTTGTGGACCTTGATAGTAACAACCCCAACCCAAGGAATACAAGACTTCTGTCTCGGACGATTCCTGAAGACCACCCTAAGAGATGTACTCACTGCCCCCCCGGACTCGACGTGGCCAGCATCTCCAACTCTTCCAAGACCTCCTCCAACTCTTTCGCATCCGGCTCCAGCCCCGCCAGCAGTGCCTGGAGGGTCCGGCGCTGGTGGACCAATCCCTGTACGGCCAGGTCGCGAATCCTGGCCGGCATCGCCTCCGGTGCCTGGAAGCCCAGTGCCCGCAGGGCCAGTTCCGCGTGGTCCTCTTCGGATAGAGCATCGAGCAACCACAGCACCAGATCCATCGGGTGCTTGCCGAAGTGCTCCAGGTACCGCTCCACCATCGCCGGGGAGACATTGGCGCCGTCCTTCTCCAGACGGCTCACCTTCCCCTGGCTCACCCCCAGCACATCGGCCATCTCGTATTGAGACAGCCCGGCCTCTTCGCGCAGTTCCCGCAGAAACGTCGGCAAACGCTTGGAATACTTCAGGTTCACCCTTGCATCCTATGTCCTGCTCCCGGCGCCACGCAACCGGGAGACTTGGCGGGCAGGGACTGGCCCGGTCCGGGAGGTATGAGAGTCGTGGAAGGCCGCACGAAGGGCAAAGCGGTGGCATCGCGACCGCCCGAGGAACCGCCGCAGAGGGGCCTGAAGGCGGTTTTTCTGTTACCCATGTGTTACCCAGAGCCGAAATCCAGGCTTCGCGGGAAAACCGCCCACGGGTCTTAACTAATTGATTCGATGAAACTTAGAAGTGGTCGGGACGCCGGGATTTGAACCCGGGACCACCTGAACCCCATTCAGGTACGCTACCAGACTGCGCCACGTCCCGATGCTGTGAGTCTATCAGCGGCAGGGGCTGGGGTGGGAAACTCAGGCCAAGAGTTCGAGAATTTCTCGGGCCTGGGTCAATGCCCCTTCAATGCCGCGCCGGAGGGTTTTTATCGCCTCCGCACTCTCCGTGTCAAGGGCAACAACCGCCGCCGCCGCGTCGGCGTCCGGTGCCGGAGCGGCGGCGGGCTTGCCCTTCGGGGATTTGCCGAGGGTTCCGCTGGCCAGTTCCGCTTCCAATTTCTTTTTGGCCCCGGCGATGGTGTAGCCCTCGGCGTAGAGCAATTCCTTGATCCGCCGGATCGTCGCCAGCTCTTTCTTGCCGTAGACCCGCTGGCCGGATCGGCTCTTGTTGGGGTTGAGAGCGGGAAACTCGGTCTCCCAATACCGCAGGACGTAGGGCTGGATATCCAGCTCTTTGCACGCCTCCCCGATCTTCAGGTATAGGGGCTTGGGGGCCTGAGATTTCCCCGCCACGGCTCGCTAGTCCTTCTCGCCACGCTGGGGCGGCTTGACCACGGTCTTCAACTGTTCCGAAGGGCGGAAACTCAAGCCCTTATGGGGCGGAATGAAGAGCCTTTTGCCATCGACCGGATTCACCCCCATGCGACCGGCGCGGGAGGCGACTTCGAAGGTACCAAAGTTCTTGATGCGGATCGACCGACCATCCACCAGGGTGGACTTCAAGGTCAGGAAAATGGCATCGACGATCTCCGCGGCCTCGTTCTTCGTCAGTCCACCATGGCGTTGGTAGACCACGTCGATCAAGTCCGCTTTCGTCAAGCCGGATCGGGGGATGCCTCGCTTCTTTGTCACGTACCCACCACTCGCATCTACGGAAAATTACTTCGGGAGAACCAGCCTCCCGTCAATACTGGAGCAAACTCAGAAGGTCTCTGAAGTATAGGCCATGGGTCCCGGGCGCGGCAAGTCATCGCTTGCGGATCACCAGACGAACCGGAATACCCCGCAGGTCCACCGCTTCCCGCAACTGGTTTTCCAGATACCGGCGGTAACTGTCCTGCCGGGCCAGGGTGCGGTTAGCGAAGAGCATGAAGGTCGGCGGCCCGGTGGTGACCTGAGTGGCGTAGAACAGCTTCCACGGCCTGCCATGCTCGTGGGGCGGCCGATGCCGGTTCGAGGCCTGCTCGAAAATACGATTCAGTTCCGAGGTCCCCAACTGGGTGTGGTGCCGGGCCAGGGTCTCCTCCAGCGCGGGGAAGAGCTTGACCAGGGACCGCCCCGTCAAAGCGGAGACGTTGACCCGCTCCGGGGACGACAGGATCTCGTCGAGGCGAGGATACGATTCATCCAGGGCCTCGCGCTTTTCTGGATCCAGCAGGTCCCATTTGTTCACCAGCACCACCGCGCCCCGGCCCAATTCCCAGATGGCGCTGGCGATGGCGAGATCCCCACTGGTAACCCCCTGGGCCGCGTCGATCACCAGCGCGGCCACCTGGGCCCGTTCGATCTGCCGCCGGGCCAACATGACCGCCAGCCCCTCCGCAGCGCCGGAAACCTGGCTCCGCCGCCGGATCCCGGCGGTATCGATCAGGACGTACGCCTTGCCGTCGCGGATGATGGGGGTGTCGATGGGGTCCCGGGTGGTGCCCGCCACCGGGGAGACCAGGGTCCGCTCCGTGCCCACGATGCGGTTCAGGATGGAGGATTTGCCGACGTTGGGACGACCGACGATGGCCACCGGCGCCCCTTCGGGGGTGACGGCGGGAGCCCAGTCTCGGAAGCGTTCCGCGAGGGCCTCCCGCAACGCTTCGACCCCGACCCCGTGTTCCGCGGAGAGGAGCAGCAGATCCGGCACGCCGAGGGCGTAGAATTGCTCGAACTCCTGCTGAGCCACCCGCGTATCCGCCTTGTTGACCACCAGGAGCACCGGTCGGTCGCGACGCCGGAAGGCGGCCCACACCTCTTCATCGGCGGGCACCAGACCGTCTTTGCCGTCCACCACGAAGAGCAGCAGATCGCTCTCCTCCACCGCCAGCATGACTTGCTCGTTGAGCCCCAGGGGGTCATCCCCGGGGACCAGACCGCCGGTGTCGATCAGTTCACAGGGACGATCGTCGGCCATCTGTGCCATCCCGAAGATGCGATCCCGGGTGACCCCCGGCTGATCGTGGACGATGGCCTGGCGCCGCCCCACCAGTCGGTTGAAGAGGGTGGATTTGCCGACGTTGGGGCGGCCGACTATCGCGACCGTCGGAGTGGTAGCCATAATGTTACTGCTGGATGGTCTGGACGAGTTCGCGGTTGAGGATTTCCCACCGACCGGCCCGCCGCTTGATGTGGTATTTAACCCGGTTGGGCTGATCCGTTTCTTCCGCCAGCAGGGCGTGGCTGGGGCTGGCGTAGACCCGCAAATCCCACACCTCGAAGGTGCTCACCACCGCGTTGGCACCACCGCCCCACAGGTAGATGTCCTCCACCGTCAGGCTTTTGAGTTCCGGTTCCACGGTCTTGCCTTCCGCCGCCAGGTCGGAAATTCGTTTGAACATCCGCGACAGCTCTTTTTCCACGGCGTATTCCCGCAGCGGCTCCAGATTGCCCGTGGCGTAGCCTTCGGACATCACTGGCAGGTAGGCGCGAAGGATCTGCTCCAACGCCTCGGCCTTGTCGTCGGACACGGTCTCCGGGCCGCAGCCCAGAACGAGGGCCAGGGACAGAGCCAGACTCAGCGTCAGGCTCAGCCGGACGCGGGCTGCAAGGCGGCGCGGTGAGAGGCTGTCGGGGGTGCGGCGGTCGAGGGGGCGTTGCATCGTAGAAGAGTTTAGCATTGTCTGCCTCCACCGCCTTAAGACTTTCCTGACGGTGGGCAGGTTCCCCAAAAGGGGAGGGCCGAAAGTTTTTCCCAAAAGGGTTTGACACCAGCGCTCGTTCTCTCTACAATCCCCTTCCCGCGCGAAAGTGGCGGAATTGGTAGACGCGCAAGATTCAGGATCTTGTGGCCGCAAGGTCGTGGGGGTTCGAGTCCCCCCTTTCGCACCATCCTTTCTCCCTGTTTTGATCGGTTCTCACCCCGCCTCCGTCCTTGAATCCCCGCAGAGCTTGTGACAAGCTTCACAAACTTCACGATGAGGATGCTTGGCCTTTGGATATCTCCCCCCTGACTCTGAACCGTCTTGGTGTTTATCGCCGCGCCCTGCGGGAATTGGAGCGCGCCGAGGTGCCCCGGGTTTCGTCCCAGGAGCTGGCGGATCGCTTCCATTTGTCGGCGGCCCAGATCCGCAAGGATCTGGCCCATTTCGGCGAGTTGGGGATTCGCGGGGTGGGCTACGAGGTGCCGAAGCTGACCCGTCGGCTGTCGGAAATTCTGGGACTGGACCGCAAGCACCGCATGGTGGTGGTGGGCATGGGCAATCTGGGCAGCGCACTGGCTTCGTACCTGGGCTTCAACACCGGCTCCTTCTACGTGGTGGGGGCGGTCGATAACGATCCCACCAAGGTGGGTCGGAAGATCGGCGACTTCACGGTGCACTCCACCGAGGAACTGGCGCAGGTGGTGCAGGAGACGGGCGCGGAGGTGGGTGTGCTCACCGTGCCCGCGGAGGCGGCTCAGGAGAACTACGACCTGCTGGTGCAAGCCGGGGTCAAGGGCGTCCTGAACTTCGCCCCGGTGCGCATCGAAGCGGTGCCCGAGGTCCCCCTGAAGCAGGTAGACCTGCGCAGCCAGTTGGAGGAGTTGGCGTTCTTCCTGACCCAGAAGTAAGCCTCACGGAGACTCGCTGCGGCCGGTCGCCGGACGTTTTGCCAATACGCTCCTGTCGATCTCCACCGGGTAGGGCTCGACCTTGTCCAGGGAGCGCAGCCCCTCCGGCAGCGCCGCCAATTGGCTCCGGCAATGCTCCCGGGCACTCTCCAAAGAGGGAGTTCCGAGACAGGCACCCTGGCGCATGACCGGAGCGAGGAGGGCTTCTTCCCCTGCCCCCAACCCCTCCTGCTGGACCCTGTCGGACGCGACGATCCGGTCGCCGTCCCACACCATTCCATCGCTCCCCGACAAGGTGCCACCCAATTTGTCGGCGGTGCTGCGCAAGGTGCCACCCAATTTGTTCTTGGTGCGGCGAAGCACCTGTTTGCGCCCCGGATAGCTCACCTTCCCCGCCGCCTCTTTCCACCGCCCTTCCCAGCCATCACCATCGTCCATCTCCACCAATTTGTAGACCCCGGACAGGTACGGCGCATCGACGCAGGAGGCCAGGCGGGTACCGACCCCAAAGGCATCGATGGGAGCCCCCTGGGCGAGGAGTGCCGCGATACGGTGCTCGTCCAGATCACTGGAGGCGAAAATCAGGGCATCGCTCCGGCCTCCGGCATCGAGGATCCCCCGCGCCTGCCGCGCCAGTTCTGCCAGATCGCCACTATCCAGGCGGATCCCCCGGAAGGGCAAGGCGGTGGCCAGGGCGGTGCGCACCCCCTCCAGGGTGTCGTAGGTATCCACCAGGAGGATGGAGTTTTCCGGGAAGGTCTGGTGGTAATGGCGGAAGGCGTCGATCTCGCGATCGAAGCTCATGACGTAGCTGTGGGCCATGGTCCCCACCACGGGGATCCCCAGGCGCTGCCCGGCCAGGACGTTGGACGTGCTCTCGAAGCCCGCCAGATAGGCCGCCCGGGCCACCCACGCCGCAGCCTGGGGACCATGGGCCCGGCGACCCCCGAATTCCGCCAGCTGCCGCCCTCCGGCAGCGATCCGCACCCGCGCCGCCTTGGAGGCGATGGCGCTCTGGAAGTTGAGGATCGACAGGAGCACCGTCTCGACCAGCTGCGCCTCCAGCAAGGAGCCCGTCACCCGCAACACGGGCTCGTGGGGGAAGAAGACCGTCCCCTCGGCCATGGCCCAGACGTCGCCCCGGAAGCGGAAGTGGGCCAGGTGCTGGAAGAAATCGTCGCCGATCTTCGCCAATGGGGGCAGGGTGCGCAGGAAGCTGATCTGCTCCGGGGAAAAGCGCAGCGCCCTCAGGGTGGCCAGCGCCTGTTCCAGCCCCGCAAAGACGAGGAAATTCCGTCCTTCCGGCAGGCGCCGCACGAAGAGCTCAAAACTGGCCTGGGGCATGGCCTCGGCCCACCGGGCGTGGTACGCGGCGGCCATGGTGATCTGGTAGAGATCGGTGGCGAAACTCAGGTCCTCAGCTTGCAGAAGGTACGGATCGAGGTGGGCAGACTCAGACATCGGGGTCCTCCGCAGGGACGGGGCGAAAGAAGCTCAGGGTGGATTCCCCGTAGTGGCGTTGGCGGTGCAGGGCCAGGGGCAAGCCCGGCGTGGCCCACGCCTCGCCCCGCCGCCGGGGGTGCTCCAGGGCCATCTCGCCGTCGGATCCCAACCAGGGCGCGACCGCCGTCAGCAGTTCCCCGTAGTCCGAGAAAGCGTACGGTGGGTCGGCGAAGATCAGGGGGAAGGGCCCTGACCCCGCTGTCCGCACCCCGGAGGGACCGGGCACCGCGATCTTCTCCAGGGCCGTCAGCCCCCCCGGCAGGGGACGGTGGAGCACTCGCAAGGCCCCTTCCGGGACGCCCAACTCCCGCGCGCTCCGCGCGATCCCCTCGGCGGCCCGACGATCCCTGTCCACCGCCACCGCGCCCACCGCACCCCGGCCCAGTGCCTCCAGGGCGATGGCGCCGGAACCGGCGAATAGATCCAACAGCCAGGCCCCCGGGAGCCGGTCCTGCCAGGCGGAAAAGAGGGCCTCCCGCACCCGCCCTTCCGTGGGGCGAGCCCCCCGCGGCACGGCGATCCAGCGGCCCCCGTAGGCACCACCGCTCAGGCGGAGCTTGCCCGCTGCGGAGTTCAACGATTCCTCTGGGAAAGGAGCGCCCGGAATTCGGCGCGCAACTGGCCCAGGGTGATGTACACCGTGATGGGGATGTCAAGGCCCTGCAATTCGAGGCCGGTACCGTCCCCGGTGAACCCCACGACCTCGAATTGGTGCCCGTCCTTGCGCTCGAGGATGTCGCCGATTTTCCCCTGGTAGGCCGTGGGGATCCGCGGTCCCTGCCCATCGTGGTCCGCGACGAAGGTCGGCAGTTCGCGGACGATGTTGACCACCCGGGAAAGGGTCAGGGGTAGGGAATCGTATTGGCTGAAGACGAAGGTCCGCGGGGTCCGCCCCGGTAGTGCCACCCGCAGGGAACACTCGTCCACCCACTCCCCGATGATCGTCCCATCCATGCCGCCGGGGCGATCGTCCACCTCGGAGAGATCCTCCTGGCGCAGGCGCTCCAGGTAGAACGAGAACATCTCCGGGTCCAACTCCCCCAGGAACATGCGCAACTCCCCCTCCCCCGGCGCCACCCGCGCCCCCAGGCGGGACCGTTGCAGCTGATCTTGAGCCACCGCCTTTTCCCGCAGCCGCACGGTCCCGTTACCGAACAGGGTGATCTCCCGCCGGGCCACTTCGCTCTCGCAGTTGAGGCGCACGACCTCGGTGCTGCGGAGGGACTCGGCTGGTGTGGGGAGAGGGAGGAGGAAGAGAAGGAGAAGGAGGCAAGAGGCGAAAATCCCCCCTCGATCCCCCCTCACCCCAACCCCTCTCCCAAGGGGAGAGGGGCTTCCGGAGGCTCCCTTTCGTCCCCGTTCCACACCCTTTAGGGTGAAATAGGGTAGCCCCGGGTGGGAACCCGGGGTACGGGTGGCCCCCCTTTGAGAAAGGGGGGAGGGCGGAGCCAAGGCAAAAATCCCCCCTCGATCCCCCCTTTGAGAAAGGGGGGAGGGCGGAGCCAAGGCAAAAATCCCCCCTCGGTCCCCCCTTTGAGAAAGGGGGGAGGGCGGAGCCAAGGCAAAAATCCCCCAGTCCTCCTGGTAAGACTCCCCCCTTTGAGAAAGGGGGGAAGCCAGAAGTCGTCTTTGCTCCGCACCCTTCAGGGTGCCATTCGGTAGCCCCGGGTGTAAACCCGGGGTCGTGGTGGCAAAAATCCCCCCCGTCTTGTCGGAAAGGCCCCCCCTTTGAGAAAGGGGGGAAGCCAGAAGTCGTCTTTGCTCCGCACCCTTCAGGGTGCCATTCGGTAGCCCCGGGTGTAAACCCGGGGTCGTGGTGGCAAAAATCCCCCCCGTCTTGTCGGAAAGGTCCCCCCTTTGAGAAAGGGGGGAAGCCAGAAACCGCCTTTGGAGCTTCCGGGTGGGCGGGTGGCGCCCCTCCTTTCTCAAAGGAGGGGATGGGGGTGGATTTGGGCGGGGGGAAAAAGACCCTCGATCCCCCCTCATCCCAATCCCTTTTCTGCCCAGGGGAGAGGGGCTTCCCAAGGCCCCCTCCCGTCCCTTCCCGCACCCGACCGGGTGCCCTTCGCAAGCCCCCGATGGGATCCCGGGGGCGCGTTGCGATGCGAAGATCCCCCTCATGCCTCCACCCTCCGGGCCGACGCGCTCCCCTGGCCCAGGAGACCCTCCAGGCGGCCCAACAATTCGTCCTGCACCGCCACCTTGAAGCCGTCCCCGGCGGCGATGCATTTGCTCCCTTCCGCCAGTTGGAGATGGAACTTCACCGGCACGGTGCCCGGGTGCTCGACCAGGATATCCTTGAGTTTCAGCAGTTCCGCCCGGGGGGCGTCGGCCTTGACCGTGAGATCGAGGGCCACGATGCGGTCCCCGGGGCGCTCGATGGCCTTCATCTCCTCCACCGACAGTTCCACATCGCCACCTCGCTCCCGCACCGCCGCCTGGACCAGCACCACCGTGCCATCTTCCAGGAGGTGATTGCACAGTTGCAGCTGTTTGGCGAAGATCGCCGCGGGGATCGAGCCGGTGAGATCTTCCAGCACGAAGCGCCCCATGTAGCGCCCCTCGTTGGGTCCGCTCTTGATCTTGGCCCGCACCGGACGGGTCACCAGCCCACCGACCCGCACGGGACCGGCGATGCGCTCCCCCGTCGCCGCCTGGGCCTTGAGCGCCGCGATGTCGTGGGTGGCGAGGCGGTCGAGCTCCTGCTGATAGTCCGTGAGGGGATGGCCGGTGAGGAACAGCCCCAGGGTATCCTTCTCAAAGCCCAGGCGCACCCGGTCGGGCCACGGCGGGGTCTCGGGATCCGGCGCCGGTTCCATGCCGGGGGTGGTGGCGAAGAGCGCCCCCTGGCCCGTCTCCCGCTCCCGCTGGCGCCCGGCGGCGTACCCCAGCACCCGGTCCAGCACCTCCAGAAGGGCCGCCCGATTCTCCTCCAGCCGGTCGAAGCAACCGGATTTGATCAGGCATTCGAAGACCTTGTGGTTGACCGCCTTCAACTCCACCTCGCAGGCGAAATGGGTCAAATCCCGGAACTGCTTGACCCGCCGCCGATGCTCCAGGATCGCTTCCACCGCCGCCTCGCCAATGCCCTTGACGGCCCCCAGGCCGAAGCGCACGGCGTCGCCATCCACGGTGAAATACCACTCGCTCTGGTTGATGTTGGGGGGCAAGACATCGATGCCCATCTCCCGGCACTCCGCCACGTACTTGGCCACATTGTCGGAGGAACCCAACTCCGAGTTGAGCATCGCCGCCATGAAGGCCACCGGGTAATGGGCCTTCAGGTACGCCGTCTGGTAGGCGATCAGGGCGTAGGCCACGGAGTGGCTCTTGTTGAAACCGTAGCCCGCGAAGGGCTCGATGTAATTCCACAGCTCCTCCGCCTTGGACCGGGCATTGCCCTGGGCTTCGGCGCCGTCGAGGAACTTCTCCTTCTGCTCCGCCATGACCTCGATCTTCTTCTTGCCCATGGCCTTGCGCAGCATGTCCGCTTCCGCCATGGTGAAGCCCGCCACCTCCACCGCGATGAGCATCACCTGCTCCTGGTAGACGATGACGCCGTAGGTCTCGGCGAGGATCTCCTCCGTCATGGGCAGGATGTAGCTGACCCGCTTCTTGCCCAATTTGCGGTTGATGTACTCGTCCACCATGCCCACGGAGAGGGCGCCGGGGCGGTAGAGGGCGTTGAAGGCAGCCAGGTCTTCGAACTTCGAGGGCCGGGCGCGGCGCAGGAGGTCCCGCATGCCCGTCGATTCAAATTGGAAGACGCCGCTGGTGCGCCCCTCGCAGAAGAGTTCGAAGGTCTCCGGGTCGTCCAGGGGGAGGTTGGGCAGATCGATGGGGATCCCCTGCTGGGCCAGGAGCTTGACCGCGTCGTCGATGACCGTCAGGGTGCGCAGCCCCAGGAAGTCCATCTTCAGCAGGCCCAGGGCCTCGCTCATGTTCATGTCGAACTGGACGGTGATGTCGCCCTTGGTGCTCTTGTAGAGCGGCGCGTGCTCGATGAGC
>Ga0210063_1000497_pt1 | contig 11795 bp, 8 predicted proteins | sample Muzzi_PWA_D1_FD_185529 | JGI IMG/M metagenome (GOLD analysis project Ga0210063, IMG submission 185529) | Wetland microbial communities from San Francisco Bay, California, USA, that impact long-term carbon sequestration - Muzzi_PWA_D1 (SPAdes) | ecosystem: Environmental > Aquatic > Marine >... | reverse complement strand
CCGGAAGCCTGGTGGTGATCATCAGCGATTTTTTCAGCCTCGATGAAGATTGCAATCGTCACCTGTCCCGCTTGCGTCAGCACAATGACGTGATCGGCTGCCAGGTGCTGGACAGCGCCGAGCACCGGTTGCCGGCCGGCCGGTTTCCGATTACCGATGGCGAACAGGCCAGCATCCTCGACATGGCGCAGAAATCATCCGCCCAACGGTACCAGGACATGAGCATCCACCACCTGGAAGATCCGAAAAAACTGTTCCAGAAACACCAGTGCGGGTGGATCGTGCTGAACACCCATGATGACCCGGTGGATGTGCTGGGGCGGGAACTTCGAATCCTGGTGGGACGGCCTGTTTAACCACTGCAATGAACCAGGACAACTCACAATTGATCGCCCAGTTGCAGGCCCAGTTGCAGGACATCCACGGCGCCGGCAACCCCGGGTGGTGGCCGCCGGCGCCTGGCTGGTGGGTGCTGGCCGCGCTTTTATTCGTCCTGCTGCTCCTGGCCGTGCGTTTCGGTCTCAGGAAATGGCGGGTTCAGCGGCGCCGCCGCCGATTCCTGGCGGAAGTTGATCAGCTGCGGCAGGCGTTCGACCCGGCGCAGCAGGCAAGGGAATACCTGGCGGGGTTGAACCGCGTCTTCCGCGTGGTGGCGATGCGCGCCTTTCCCGACACCGCTTCCGCCAGCATGCAAGGTGACGATTGGGTCACTTTCATTCGCTCTTTGTTACCGGCTGCCACGGACACCTCTTCCCTCGCGGCGCTGGCTCATGGCCCTTACGAGCTCAACCCGAGCTTCGATCCCCAGGCCCTGGATGAGCACGCACGAACCTGGATCCGGCTTTATGGCTGAGACCATGACAGCTGAAGGACTGACCCTGGCCTGGCCCTGGTTGCTGCTGCTGTTGCCGCTGCCCTGGCTGGTGCGCAAAGTCATGTCGGCCGCCCCCGAGGGCGGGGCCATGGCGCTGAAGGTTCCCTGGTACTCCATGCTGACCACAGTCGGGGCAGCCTGGATGAAGAAACCCGTGCTGGCGGTTTTGGCCAGCATCATCTGGGCCCTGTTGTTGCTGGCGGCCGCCCGGCCGCAATGGGTGGGTGAAATCCAGGAATTGCCGGTCACCGGTCGTGACCTGCTGCTGGCGGTGGACATTTCCGGCAGCATGGATACCCAGGACATGATCCTCAACGGCGAGGCCGTGAATCGGCTGACGATGGTCAAGCAGGTCGCGGGCGAGTTTATCCAGCGACGTCGCGGTGACCGCGTTGGGCTGGTGCTGTTTGGCAGCCGCGCTTACCTGCAAACCCCACTGACTTTCGATACCGAAACCACCGCGATTCTGTTATCCGAATCGGAAATCGGTTTGGCCGGGCGGGAAACCGCGATTGGCGATGCGATCGGACTGGCGGTCAAAAGGCTGCGGCAGGATGCGGCCAGTGAGCGCGTTTTGATCCTGCTCACCGACGGCGCCAACACCTCGGGCGAAGTGCAACCGATGCAGGCCACCGAGTTTGCCGCCCGTGAAGGCATGAAGATCTACACGGTGGGCGTCGGCGCCGACGAAATGATGGTGAAGGACTTTTTCGGCACCCGCCTGGTGAACCCGTCGGCCGACCTGGATGAAGACACACTCAAAGCCATTGCCGAGCGCACCGGTGGCGCCTATTTTCGTGCACGCGATGCCGTGGCCCTGGCAAAAATCTATGATCAGCTGGATGAACTGGAGCCAGTGGAGAGCGACCAGGAGATCATCCGCCCGGTGGATGAACTGTTCCACCTGCCGCTGGCGGCGGCCTTTCTGCTGACGCTGGCCACGGTGCTGGTGACGATGCTGCCTTCGGTTCGACGCAGATGGGTGCCGGCATGAGCCTGTTTGACGTGGTGTATTTCATTCGTCCGTGGTGGCTGTTGTTGCTGCCGCTGGTGTTTCTGCTGCCCTGGTGGTGGCGGCACGGGCGACGGCCCAGCGGCGACTGGGAACGGGTCTGTGATCCGCACCTGCTTCAATGGCTGAGCGTGAGACAGTCAGACGAACAGGTGCGCCGCGGGGGCCCCTGGCTGGCCGCAGCCGCGCTGTTGATCTGCATCCTGGCGTTGTCCGGACCAAGCTGGCAGAAACTTCCGGACAGTTCATTCGCCGCCCGGGACGCCCGCGTCATCGTGCTGGACCTGTCGCGCTCGATGCTGGCCGAGGATTTGCGGCCTAACCGGCTGACCCGCGCCCGCTTCCGTCTGGCCGATTTGCTCGAGGCGACCCAGGAGGGCCAGACCGGCATGGTGTCTTATGGCGGCGATGCCTACATCGTCTCTCCGCTGACCAACGACGTGAACACCATCGCCAATTTGCTGCCCGCCCTGCAGCCGGACATCATCCCGGTGGCCGGCAGCCGCGCCGACCTGGCGCTGGACATGGCGGCTTCCCTGTTGAAGCGCGCCGGCCTGGGGCATGGCGAGATTCTGCTGGTCAGCGACTCGGCCGATTCGCGGGATGCCGCCAAGGCCAGGGAATTACGCGACGCTGGCATTACGACCTCGGTGCTTGCCGTGGGATCTGTCGAGGGTGCGCCGGTTCCCAGCGCCGGAGGGTTCGTCAGCGATCGTGCCGGCAACGTGGTCATTGCCCACCTCGAACGCGCCGGGCTGCAAGCCGTGGCGGAAGCCGGGGGAGGCAACTACACGGAACTGAGTGCGGTGGATAACGAGCCGGTTTGGCTGCAGGAAGGCGGCACAGAGTTCAGCCGGCGCGATGATTCGCTGGGAGAACGGTGGAAAGATGCCGGCCCATGGCTGGTGTTGCTCCTGCTTCCGCTGGCCCTGGCAGGCTTCCGGCGTGGATTGTTCTTCGTCTTGCCCCTGCTGGTCATGCCCGCGCTGTTTTACGGCAGCCCGGCCCAGGCGGATTGGTGGGACGATGCCTGGAAAACACGCGATCAACAGGCTTTTGAGGCCCTGCAGTCGGACGATGCACAAAAAGCAGCGTCGCTTGCCGAGGATCCCGATCTTTCCGGCGAAGCGTGGTACCGCAGTGGTGAGTTCGCCAATGCGATGCAGTCCTGGAAGACTCTGGATTCGGCGGATGCGCATTACAACCAGGGAAACGCGCTGGCGTTGATGGGTGAGTTTGACGCCGCCATCGCAGCCTATGACCGCGCCCTGGCTCTTGACCCCGAGATGGAAGATGCGCAGCTTAACCGGGAACTGCTGGAGAAAATGAAGGAGCAGCAGGAACAGGAGCAACAACAGAACCAGGACGGAGAATCGCAGGATGGCGAGTCTTCCGACGAGCAGCAGGAAGGCGATCAGTCGCAGCAACAGGAAGGCGAAGAAGGCGAAGGTTCCGACCAGCAGGAAGGGGAACAGCAGGAAGGCGAAGAACAGGAAGGCGAATCTGGCGAACAGCAAAACGAACAGACGGAGTACGTCGATGCCTGGACCGAGGAAGACGCCCAGGCCATGGAGCAGTGGTTGCGGCGTATTCCCGACGATCCGGGCGGCCTGCTGCGTCGTAAATTCAGAAACCAACATCAGCGCCGCGGCGCACCGGAAGACGAGACTGAATCGTGGTAAAAACCAACACCAAATTTCTTGAGGGTAAACGGTCCCTGGGCCTCGCCTGGCTCGTTTTGCTCTGCCTGGGGCTGATGGCCACCCAGATGGCCTGGGCGGCCAAGGTGACCGCAACGCTGGACCGCAACCGGATCGTGCTGGGTGAAACCGTGACCCTGGTGCTGCAAACCGACGATCCGAGCCAGAGCCTGGATGGCGATCTGTCCGCGCTGGACCAGGACTTTCTGCTGCTCGACCAGCGCTCGGAAACGCAAATGTCGATCGTCAACGGCAGCCGTTCAGCGGAGGTTCGCCTGAGCCTGGTGCTGGAGCCGAAACGCAACGGCCGCTTGACGATTCCCTCCCTGCCCATTGGCGATGGTGGCACCCGGCCGCTGGAAATCAATGTCGATGCGGCCCCCACCCCGATGCCCGGCGAGATGCCGGCCGTATTCATCGAAGTGGCGGTGACGCCGGAAGACGTACCGGCCTACGTTCACGCCCAGCTCGGCCTGACCGTGCGCGTGTTTTACCAGCAAAACCTGACCGAGGCCGCCATCAGTCAGCCCGAGCCCAACCCGGCTTCCGTGCGGCTGTTGGACGAGGTGCCATTCCAGTCGTCGCGTAACGGCACCCGGTACCGTGTATTGGAACGGCATTACGCCATCTTTCCGGAACGGTCCGGGGAAATGGTGATCCCGCCGCTGAAGCTGTCGGGTCGGCTGGTCGAACGACGCGGCGACCGGCTCTGGCAACCCAACGTCCGCGGCCGGCGGATCGAGGTGGAGAGCGAGGAAATCCGCCTCGACATCAAGCCCCGGCCCGCCTCGTTCAATGGTGATTCCTGGCAGCCGGCGCGCAGCCTGGAACTGATGCAGCAGATCTCCGCCGCCGATGCGCTGACCGTCGGTGAGCCCGTCACCCGGACCGTGATTGTCGATGCCCTCGGCCTGGAAGAAAACATGATCACGGAGCCGGTATGGCCGGAAATCCCGAACGCACGAATCTACCCCGACCAGCCGCAGGGGATCAGCCGGGATGACGGCGAGTGGGTGCTCGGCCACAAGGAGTTCCGCTATGCCGTGGTGCCGGAAACTGAAGGTGAACTGGTACTGCCTGAACTGAAAGTGCAGTGGTGGGACACCGTCAACGATCGCCAGCAGACCGCCGTGCTGCCGGCCAGGGTCCTGCAGGTATTGCCGTCGGCGTCAGCGCCGGTCGCACCGCCTTCGCCGGTCACGGGGCCATCCGTGATCGACAACCTGCCCCAGGGTGCGCCCGGTGGCGGGGCGCCGTCTTACTGGCGCTGGCTGACCGCGCTGTTCGCTTTCCTGTGGCTGGCGACCCTGGCCGCAGCGTGGCGGATGCGCGGCACCAGCGACAAGACGGTGAACAGCAGCGAGTTGAAGTATTTCGAACAGGAATCCGCGTTACTGGCGCAGTTGAAGCGCGCCAGCGAACGCGACGACCGCGGACAGACCCGGCGCCTGCTGGGCCAATGGATCAGCCGCTTCGGCCCCAAATCGGCTGCCGGCAGCGTACTGGAGTTCGCCTCTCATCTCGAAGACGAATCTCTCAAAGCCAGCCTGCTGGAACTGGATTCAGCCGGCTTCCGCAAAGACGGCGGCCAGGCCTGGGACAGCAAGCGCTTCTGGAAGCACTTCATCGCCTGGCACAAGGCCTGGTCTGCTTCTCCTGCCGGAGAAAAGCCGTCCGTCACGGATCTTTACGCGGTGGAGAACCGGCAGCGGGATCTGTGAATTCGGGTCGACGGTTAGTGGTCCGCTAAAGACGCAAAAGACGCGAAAAAGAGCAAGAGAAAATTTGGGATGGCGGGGTTCCTTGGTGGTAGGTTTTCTGCGCTCTCGGCGTCTTTTGTATTTCAAACCGGAAAAAATTTATCCGCAGAGGACGCAGAGAACGCGGAATGCTGGGTCGTTGCTCTGAATGAAGCGATAGCAGACGTTTGATTTATTCCCCGATGAGGATAAATACCCTGACCGTGTCGAGAATTTGTAGTAGGCCGCCATGCGGGCGACCTTAACGGCGTTTCACAAACGGGGACGCGGTAATTACACGATTATGCGAGGCCGCCAGACATCTGATATATCAATAAAACCAGATCGCCCGCATGGCGGCCTCCAACAGTCGCATTATCCGGCACATACCCAAATCTGAAAAATTTTGGCCCCATCAACAGGAAAAGCCGACCTGCCAGAGCGCTCCTGCAAGCCGGATTCACAAACCCACAACTCAGCGTTCTCTGCGTCCTCTGCGGATAAGATTTTCCCTGGTTCAAAATACAAAAGACGCGGAGAGCGCAGAAAAAAGTCAGACCTGGCTACCAGGCCACCCTCACTTTTCTTTTGATCTTTTTCGCGTCTTTAGCGTCTTTAGCGGACCAAATTCCGACAACTCATCCAGCCGGACAAACCAACAAACCAGAGCGTGTGCGTTAAACGAAGTGACAAACCCAACATTCAGCGTCTTCTGCGTTCTCTGCGGATAATTCAGTCGAGCCAAAAGCTCAAGACTCGTCAGGGGCTCTTCATGACCAAACTTTCGATGCCGTTGTTGGACAGGCGCTGCCGGTAGTCGTCGGCTTCGCGGGCGCCGCTGACGGGGCCGATGCGGACTCGATGCCAGGTGGTGCCGTCGACGTTTACCGTCTGCACGTTCGCGGCCATGCCGAGCAGGGCGAGGCGCGCCTTCATTTCTTCGGCGTCCTTGGACTGTTTGAAAGAGCCGACCTGCAGCAGGTATTTTTCGGCGCTGCTCGGCGGGGGCGTGGAGGCGGTGGTGGGTTTGCTGGAATTTTTCAGTTCCTGCTCGGGCACAATCACTTCCATTTCCGGCAACACCGTGAAGAAATCGTAACGCGGCTTTTCAGGCTTGGTTTCGCGGCCGCCGAGGTCATCGGCGATCGGCGGTTCGGTGGACCCCTGGCCTTCGACAGTTGCCGGCTGGGCTTTTTCCGGTTGGGGTATATAGCCCTTGGCGAACAGGAAATAGGCCAGCCCCAGTCCGATCAGGATGCCGGAAAACAACCACATCCAGGCCGATGAACCGCGCTGGCTTCCGCGCGACCCTCTTACCCGATTCACCTTGCGGGATTTGACCGCGGCCATTTACATCTCCTCGGGAGCTGAAACACCCAGCAATTCGAGGCCCCTGGCGATTACGATCCGGGTCGCCATGACCAGGTTCAACCGTGCATTACGCAGGTTTTCGTCCTCCACCAGGAACTGGTGCGCGTTGTAATAGGAATGAAGCTCGGTTGCGAGGCTGTGCAGATAGTGCGCAATCAGGTGAGGGGATCGCAGCCGTGCGGCAGCCTCGATCGATTCGGGAAACCGGCTCAGCGTTCGCATCAGCGCCATTTCATGCTCTTCGGTCAATAAATCGAGCGCGACTTCGCCAATCGCCTCGATGTAGGACAGGTCCATCTGCTCCAGGTTGCGGAACACGCTGCAAATGCGGGCATGGGCATATTGAATGTAGTACACCGGGTTTTCGTTGCTGTTCGACTTGGCGAGGTCCAGGTCGAAGTCCAGGTGCTGTTCGTGTGAACGCATAATGTAGAAAAACCGCGCGGCGTCACTGCCGACTTCATCGCGAAGCTCCCGCAGCGTGATGAACTGGCCGGAACGGGTCGACATCTGGACTTTTTCGCCGAACCGGAACAGGACCGCAAACTGCACCAGCAATATTTCGAGCTTATCCGGGTCTTCGCCCAGGCCGATGGCCGCCGCGCGAAGTCGGGCCATGTAGCCGTGGTGGTCTGCGCCCAACACGTACACCGCGCGATGGTAACCGCGCTCCAGCTTGTTCAGAAAATAGGCAATATCGGAAGCAAAATAGGTGGTGCGTCCGTTCTCTCGAACCACCACCCGGTCTTTTTCGTCGCCCAGCTCGGAGGCTCGAAACCAGAGCGCGCCGTTTTTTTCATACAGGTGACCGTTTTCGCGTAAGCGTTCAATCGCGGTTTGCACCGAACCGCTTTCTTCCAGTTCCGATTCCGAGAACCAGCGGTCGAATCGAACGCCGAATTCCGCCAGGTCGTCCTTGATGTCATCCAGGATGCTGTTCAGCGCGGCGTCGAAGAAAATCGCGTAACCTTCCTCACCCAGCAGTTCCCCCGCATGCGCGATCAGGGCGTCGATATGCACCTCGCCATTGCCACCCTGGGCCAGCGACGGTGGCAGACCCTCCTCCACTTCCTGGTTCGTGAAGCGCCACTTGTCGCCGTTTTCCACCCGGATTGAACGGGCGATTTCATAGATGTACTCGCCCCGGTAACCGTTCTCCGGGAAATTGACGCGTTCACCGCAGAGCTCCAGGTAGCGCAGCCAGACGCAGACAGCCAGGATGTCCATCTGGCGGCCGTTGTCATTCACATAGTATTCGCGTTGAACGGTGTGGCCGGCGCATTCCAGTATGTTCGCCATGCTGGCGCCGTAGGCCGCACCGCGACCGTGGCCAACGTGCAGTGGGCCGGTGGGGTTGGCGGAAACATATTCGATCGTAATTTTTTCCGCTTGCACCGGGATCAGTTCACCGAACTTATTTCCGCTGCGGAGAATGTCCTTTACCACGCCCGTCAGCGCCAACCGGTTCAGGTAGAAATTGATGAAGCCCGGCCCGGCGATTTCCAGTTTGTCCACCTGGCGAGACCGTGGCAGGTGGTCGATCACCGCCTGGGCCAGGTCGCGTGGTTTCATGCCGGCCTGCCTGGCCAACACCATGGCGACGTTACTGGCAAATTCGCCATGCTCCGGTGAACGGGTGCGTTCCAATTGAACCACTGGCTCGGAAGTTTCTGGCAGGATGCCTTCACGCTGTAGATGGAGCAGCGATTGGGCCAGCAGTTCTTCAATATGTTCTTTCACGATGCAGATCTCTTTGGTTTTTTTGCCGGAACTGGCCCAGATCGGCCTATTGTAAACCGTTGGGGGAGGCAGGAGAAATAAAGAAATCCCGATACGCACCGGGAAAATCGCCCTGATTTCCCCAAATGGAAGACCGCCTGTGGATAACTATGTGTGCAATCGACAAGAAGTGAGTAACAGCGGGCTTTCGGCTGGCATTGAACAAATTCTGTTCAATCAGCTGAAAAACTTCATAAAAACAACAAATACAGTTAGATAGCGTAGCATCATCGAAAGTTACAACCGGGAAACCGAGTAAGTTTATGATTTTTTTAATCCGTCTCCCCGCTTGTGCATAAAGAGTAATCGGATGCCCCCCCGACAGGGCTGGAAAGTGTTGATTCCTCGGCTGTTACGGCCTGGAGACAGCCGGTGCGGCATATGCGCTACAATCGGTTTGCAGAAAATTCAGCCGGCTGGAATCATTACCCAAGCCCATCATTCGGGTCAGTTCATGAAGTCTCAGAAAGACAAGAATATTTACCGGTTCATGTTGAAGCAACCGCAATGCGGTGACCGGGTGTACATCGCCGATTCGGCGCATGTCAGTGGCGCCGTCACGCTGGCGGATGATGTGTCCGTCTGGCCCATGGCGGTTATCCGCGGCGATGTCAATCGCATCCGGATCGGCGCCCGGTGCAACATTCAGGATGGCGCGGTGCTACATGTCACGCATGAAAGCAGTTGGGCTCCGGATGGCATTCCCCTGGTACTGGGCGAAGACGTCACGGTCGGGCATGGGGCGATTCTGCACGCTTGCCGGGTGGGGGACCGCTGCCTGGTGGGCATGGGCGCCATCGTCATGGACGGCGCTGAGCTGCACGCAGACAGCATGGTGGCGGCCGGGGCGCTGGTCGCGCCGGGAACCCGGGTACCTTCCGGCACGTTGTGGAAAGGCAATCCTGCTCGCCAGGCGCGCGAACTGAAAGCGTCCGAAATCGGCAACCTGGTTTACAGCGCACAGCATTACGTTCGATTGAAAAACCTGTACCTGGAGCGGTCAGCCTGATGACGGCGGTCATGTCCCTGGGCCTGTTCCTGGCCATCGGGCTGGCGTTGATGGCGGGTTTTCCGGTTGCGTTCACACTCGCCGGCGTGGCCCTGCTGTTTGCGGGCCTGGGCGTGCTCACGGGTACATTTGATCCGGTATTCCTGGAGGCGTTTCCAAACCGGATTTACGGCATCATGACCAACGAGACGCTGATCGCGGTGCCGGTGTTCGTCTTCATGGGCGTCATGCTGGAGCGCTCGAGGCTGGCCGATCAACTGTTGCAGTCCCTGGCGCAACTGATGCGCCGCTTACCCGGAGGGCTGGGCATCGCGGTCGTACTGGTGGGCGCCATGATGGCGGCGAGCACCGGTATCGTGGGCGCCACGGTGGTGACGATGGGCCTGATTTCACTGCCCACGATGCTGAACAGGGGTTATCGTCCGTCGGTCGCGGCCGGTACGATCTGCGCCTCGGGAACCCTGGGACAGATCATACCGCCGTCCATCGTGCTGGTGATGCTGGCGGATGTTCTGTCCAACGCCTACCAACAAGCACAGCTCCGGATGGGTAACTTCAGCCCCAAGACCATCTCGGTTGGCGAATTGTTTGCCGGCGCTCTGTTGCCAGGCCTGATCCTGGTGGCATGCTATCTGATATATCTGATAGCGCTGGCCATTCTCAAGCCGAACTACATGCCACCGGACCAGAGCGAGGAAGCAGACAGGGTCAGCATTGGCCGCTTGCTGGCGCTGGCCGCCGGGCCCCTGGTCCTGATCGTCGCCGTGCTCGGTTCGATACTGAAGGGCATCGCCACCCCGACCGAGGCCGCCGCGGTGGGTGCGGTGGGCGCCATGATCCTGGCGGCCATCGCGGGCCAGTTCACGTTCGAAACTCTGCGCAACGTCGTCTACCGCACCACCAGCATCTCGGCCATGGTGTTCATGATCCTTATCGGCGCTTCGCTATTTAGCCTGGTGTTCCGCGGCTTTGGCGGCGATGAATTGATCGCCGACCTGCTGCACAATCTGCCCGGCGGGGCATTCACCGCCATGGTGCTGGTCATGCTGGTGATGTTCCTGCTCGGCTTTATTCTCGATTTCATCGAGATTACCTTCGTGGTAGTGCCAATCGTGGGCCCGGTGTTGATGGCGATGGGCCTGGACCCCATCTGGCTCGGCGTGATGATGGCGCTCAACCTGCAAACCTCGTTCCTGACACCACCGTTTGGCTTCTCCCTGTTCTACCTGCGCGGCGTCTGCCCTGACTCCGTACCCACCTCGGCCATCTACCGCGGCGTCATTCCGTTCATCATCATCCAGGCGCTCGTGCTGTTGCTGCTGGCCCTGGCGCCCGGCCTGGTCACCTGGCTGCCATCGGTGATTTATACCGGGTAGACGGAATTTTTTTCGGCGAGAGAAAGAAGAAAAAGATTTCCGCGAAAGACGCTAAAGACGCTAAAAAGATCAGGATCAAGGACTAGGGATTTTTATCCGCGGAGGACGCAGAAGACGCTGAATAGTGGCCAGGTTGCTGCGATTATTCGTGGCCACTTTGACCTGGTCCACCGGGCAGTGATGCCGTTCGTCGGATTTGGTTGTTGGAGGCCGCCGTGCGGGCGAACGGATCAATTCCAAATCACGTGATCGCGTTCGCCCGCACGGCGGCCTCCAACAGATTTCAGCGTCTTCTGCGTCCTCTGCGGATAAATATCCTTTGATCCATTGTTGCTATCAATCCGATCCGCGCAGCGATTGCGAGAAGACCGGATCAATCCGAATTCGCTTTGATCAAGTAACGAATCGATGACTCCCGAAGTCTCTAATTGCGACCGTTCTCTAAAACAGCTAACGATACACCCGGCATTCGAAGGTCACTTTATCCAAAACAACCTGCGCTAAACGCAGGCGAAATCGTCGGCCCCAACCGGATGACACGCTTCTGGCCAGCCGTATTCGCGCCAGTAAGGCGGGAGCCCCAGTTCTGAGACCAGATCCTTGAACCCGGGAAGCCGGCGCATGTCGCTCATCACCGGCATCCACAGAATCCAGGCCCGCAAGGGACTTTCCAGCAGCTCTTCCTGCATGATGTCGAGCGCCCATTCCGGGTCGCCGAAATATGCGGCCAGTGGGGCGACGTCCAGCCACGGGTCCGGGCCACGGGAGGTATCCGCGTGAATCAGACGCAGCTCTCGCAATACGGAGGGAGGGGAATCGAAGTTCGACAAAATCGACTGGGAAAAGGGGGATGAAGGTGAAGACACTAATCCCGCAACTTTGGCAACTTGTTTTTGCAGCTGGGCCGAATTTCTGTCGTTCGACCAGATGGCCAA
>Ga0210063_1000494_pt1 | contig 11835 bp, 10 predicted proteins | sample Muzzi_PWA_D1_FD_185529 | JGI IMG/M metagenome (GOLD analysis project Ga0210063, IMG submission 185529) | Wetland microbial communities from San Francisco Bay, California, USA, that impact long-term carbon sequestration - Muzzi_PWA_D1 (SPAdes) | ecosystem: Environmental > Aquatic > Marine >... | reverse complement strand
GTCGTTATCCAATCCTAGCCCGAATCCAAAAATAGTGTTTAATGTTTAAACCGAGATTTGGAGGCTTGAGAAATGAAGTCGAAATTACTGAGGCATTTGAGTGTGTTCATTGCGGCGATAGTTATGCCGTGCATCGCACAGGCACAAAATACAACGGATGTTGTCCCACCGGTGATCGATGTGCATTTTCATGCATTTGAGCCGCCTCCTGACTCGGCGCCATTTTGCCCGAACCAGTCGCAGTTCCTGGCATCAGATCCCGCTGATGGTGAGGAATCTCAATGGGGCTGGTCAATGGAAGAATGCACGCCCAAACTCCACCCTTCCAAGCCTGGCGAGTATATCAAGGACATCACCGACGAAATGAAGCGGTTGAATGTAACGGCGGTCGTATTCGCAGATGGCGGTCCCGAATGGCCCGCAAAGTACGAAGCCCTGGCGCCCGGTCGGGTCATTCCCGGAATTGCCTTCAAACTAATTGAAAACTTAAAGTTAATCGAAGACGCACCGCCGAAAGATGAGCAACTGAAGATACTCGAGGAGGCTTTCACCGAGGGGGGGTTCAAGGTGATGGGTGAAATCGCCCCCCAATACGCGGGAATGTCGCCCAGCGACATGAGCCTGGACGATTATTTCTCGCTTGCCGAGCGACTCGACATCCCGGTAGCGATCCACATGGGCACAGGCGGCTCAGGCCGTGCCAACGTTAATCTGCCGCAATTTCGCGCATCAATGGGCGATCCCTTCTTGTTGGAGGACCTGTTGAGCCGTCATCCCGGACTTCGCATGTGGATCATGCATGCTGGCTACCCGCTGATCGACAACACGCTGGCGCTGTTACAGGCCAATAGCCATATTTACGTCGACATCGCAGGGCTGGTTTGGAGTTACCCGCTCTACGAGGTGAATCGCTACATCGAGCGGTTAGTGAAAGCCGGATTCGGCGACCGGGTGATGTACGGGACTGACCAGCTTATCTGGCCTGGTCTCATGGCGCACTCAATCTCGATTATCCAGAATGCCGACTACCTGACATCCTCCCAGAAGCGCGACATCCTCTACAATAACGCTGCTCGTTTCCTGCGCTTCAGCGATGAGAAAATCGCCAAAGATCTCGGCAAATGAGCGTCCGCTCCTGGCCGAGGCTGTGTGATAACACGATTTTGAGTTTCAGTTACCTCACCGGACTTCATCAGTTGGCCCGTCTTGAGGTCTGATCCGAGTTGGTTTCGATTGGGACTACTTCAATGGGGATTTATTTCTAAGCCAAAAACGAACTGAGAGTGCCTCTTGGATTAAACCGCGAAGTGCAACACCACCCCGGTGGGATGAGTGGGCAAGGTGAAGTAGCCTTCGCAACTCTAACCACCACGTTGGAGTTGCAGCATGACCTATCATCACCTCACCCAAGAAGAACGTTACCAAATTTATGCCTTTCGCCGAGCAAACTTTTCAATTCGCCAGATCGCTGAACAACTGGGGCGCCATCCATCCACCATCTGTCGTGAATTGCGCCGCAATATCCATCGAAAAGGTTATCGGCCCAAAATGGCCCATCACCTGGCCGGTGCCAGAGCTCAACAGGCGCGCAGCCGGTTAAGGATCACAGCCAAACAGTGGTTGGGTATCAGCAAACTGCTTGGGCAGTTGTGGCGTAAACTGCGGCGTGCTGGCTTACACCGTCGCCAGTACCACCGCTCACGCTCACATCGAACCCCGATCCGTTTTCGGGTGGGTATCGAGCATCGTCCCAGCGAAGTGGAAAGCCGGACTCAGCTGGGTCACTGGGAAGGAGATACCATCCTCGGGGGTGGTCGCCAAGGCTCAGTCCTGACCCTGGTCGAGCGCAAGAGTCGATGCTTGCGCATGGGCGTCCTGCCAGAGCGCAAGGCCCGCACCGTTTCACGTATCGCGCGCTACCGACTCCATCAGATCAGTGCCCGAGTGCACAGTATTACCTTGGATAAAGGGTCTGAGTTCGTCTGTCACCCGCGCATGGCCCGTTCGCTCAGCACGGATATCTACTTCGCGGAGCCCTACAAGCCCTGGCAGCGTGGTAGCAACGAAAACACGAATGGACTGATCCGCCAGTATCTACCCAAGAAAATGAGTCTGAAGAACCTGACTCAGGTTGAAGCAGATCGAATCGAAAACCGGCTCAATCACCGGCCTCGCAAGTGCCTCGATTACTTGACACCCTTCGAGGTGTTCAACAACACTCGGGAAACACTAACCGTTGCACTTCGTGGTTGAATCCAAGCGCGAAACCTGAACCATTTTCCATGAATATCAACGTGTTGCGCTGGTCCGACCCCGTAGAATCGTTTGCTCCACGGGCATAAATACAGGGAATCCGGGGACACATTTCCATGCCCGTTAATTTCTGATGGGAGTCGATGTTAGTGATACATTGAATTCGGGTCTTTCATCAATGCAGTCTGCCAAATATCGGCTCAACTTGATAGCACCGACCAGTAACCCGCTGTCCAACCTGTCCCGATCCGTTCCGGATTCAGCCAGATTTTGAGGATACCCTTATATCTCAACATCCCACGTGATGGGAATTCTGGCAATATAGTGATTGTTTTCCATTACGAAGGGATTCCACGGATAACGACAATGACAAGAACACAATGAAAACCCGGCAAATATCCTTACTGCCTGTATTTCTGGTTGTCATTTCATGTGCAACTGCACCGCCATCAGGGCCGGTTGGAGTCCTCATCGATAATGACCTCGACGGTGTGCGTAACACTTATGACCTGTGTCCGGATACGCCGCGCCTCGTGGCGGTTGATGACAGGGGCTGCGCGCTGGCACATGCGCCGGTGACCCCGCCCCCGATGCACGTGCCACAGAACGAGTGCATCCAGCTGACGGGCACGCCACCGGGTATGTACGTAACCGTCAAACAAGGTGTGATCTACCTGATGCAGGATGGCAGGGAGTTGATCCTGGAGGAAGGACATACCGGCTTTGCCGACGCGGACAGCATGGTCTGCATCGAGCAGCCACCGGAAATCCTGGCCTGGCCCTGTACGACAATCGCTGCACAGAGCCGCATATTCGCCAGTTACACCATTGAGGAATTGGCTACATCGAACCCATTGAAAGAAATCGTGCAGCGTTATTTCGATGTGCCGGAGGTATTGGCGCCGGCCCCGAACTGGATCGACGGTGAATATACCGGTGTGTTCAACTACCATGAACTGGACCGGTATTCATCAAACGAGTACTGGTACCATGTCAATCCGGACGCGCCTCTTCTCAGCGAACAACGGCCAAAATTGCTTTTGGTTTCACTGTACGTCGGGACCAACCAGGTGGTGCTCGATCACAACGTGCTCGATGCGCTGCGCCAGGAACTCGACAGCGACGACATCCCGGTTACGTTTGTTTTCAACGACTCCAACACGGTTCCGATCAGCTATTTCGGCTCCGAAGTCAGCCTGCAAGACGTTTTTACGGCGTTCTACAATAGTAGGATAAAGGTGGCGCCCGTTCCGATGTGGTGGCAAGGCGACTATCACCTGCTTCCGACCATCGGGGAATTCGAAGCGTATTTCAATATCCCGACTCTGAATGAAATCAAACCGGAAAAACAGGCGTCTTTGAAAGCCGATCTCGAAGCATACGGCTTCAGCCGTAAACCCATCATGGTTACGCTGTTCGCTGGAGCGGGCACGATGGCGGTCGACCAACCGGAACGCATCCGGGTGGCGGCCTCGATAGGCTTCGATAAAATCCCGACGATAATCAACTTTATCGAAGCGGATGCACTCGTTGCGCAGTGCGGTCCTGGCACACCGACAGGTGTGGGCGCTGTTTCCGGTTCAAGCGGAGCAGACCCCAATGAAACGGATTGCCGGCACGTTCCGGCCGCATCTCCAGCCCCCTGCTACGAGACATCCGGTGGCTGGGGTAGTTCTGGTAATCTCAAAAAAAAATATGAAAAAGACACCGACAGGGACGGAGTGGCGGACTCTTCCGACCAGTGCCCGGGTACGCCGGGAGTGGTGGTCGGCAAAAACGGGTGCCCCCTGCCGCCACCCCCTTTACCCGCCCTGGCCTGGCCGCCGCCCGAACCGTCCTATCACGAGCCATTGCCCGAATCCATCAAGCGGGATTCCGATACCAGCCTGCTGGACATTTCCGATCGCTTGTCGGGAATATTGCACGCAGCCGGATACGCCCAGCAGACCTTTTATTCAGTGCCTGCAAGCGATGGTTATGGTTTTGCCCTGGTGACCAGGCTCGAACGCTTCGATGGTACCGGAGCACCGCTGGGTGGCGACAAGCGGTTTCGCCCACCCCTGGTCGAAGATACCGAAGTCGACCTCACGGAATTCATCAAAAGCCTGTTTATCACGCCCAGCGGCAGTTTTCGCTTCCTGGTTTTTGTCATAACCGACCAGCCGTTTGTTGCTTCCGGTCAACAGATCGATGCAGCGCAAGCCCAGGGATTGCTCAAGGGTCCAAAGCGGCTGCCCTCAACCTATAAAGCAAAACAGTCGCTGGACGATTTTCATGTCGATGTCCTGATCTATGAATACAAATGGCACGAAGGCCTCGATGAAGCCGAGAAGAAAGTGCCGGGGGAACATTCGGTGCTTTGGCACATTTCCGGCTCAGGACTGGCCGCACCGCTCGGATTTTCGGACAAGTGAACGTCTTCATCAGTTATCGGCGCAGCGATTCACAGGATCTGGCCGGCCGTATCGCGGATCACCTCGAGACCGTGGACGAGATCGACAGGGTATTCATCGATGTACGTGGCATTGCCAGAGGGGAAGAATTCGAAGCGATAACGGATGCCATTCTCGTTCGCAGTGATGTGTGCATGGTCCTCATCGGCAGTAACTGGCAGGGGCCGCGCGACTCCGGGAAACCAAGAATTTTCGATGACGCCGATTTCGTTCGTGGAGAGGTTCGACTGGCCCTTAACAAGGATATCAGGCTCCTGCCGGTGCTGGTGAATGGAGCAACCATGCCCGCCGCCGATTCCTTGCCGGATGACATTGCGCGGCTTCCAAAAATCAATGCTGCACCGCTCGATCACGTTTCGTTTGATCAGGATATCGATGCCCTTGTGAGCACAATGATCCGCGACCCGGATTACCGGCGCGCCAGACCTTTCTGGCGCAGGGCCATCCGGACCGGATTGAGATCCCTGCTGGGCGCAGTGATCGGGCTGGCCGGTTTCCTGTTGATTGCACTTTTGAGCCGGGCCTATACCGATCAGGCCCTGGACAAAACAGCCGGGAACCTGGCGGGCTTGTTGGCTTTAGGGACCATCTGCGCCGTGGCCGGGGCGTTCTATCCGTGGTGGAGGCGCCGAAAATAACCGGGCTGTGCCCGGGTTTGCGGGCTTTGCCGGAATCCAATGCGAGTTCAGCCGCTATGGTTCCACTTGCTCCGGTGGTGAATCCTTTTTGCGTCGCTTCAAACGCGACAGCAGGGCCACGATCAGGGCCAGCAATACCTCATCGACAAACGGAACCACGTCCGGCACCACCAGGTCGACCAGGAACAGCGCTGCGGTGATCAGCAACAGAACCGGAAACCTGAGTGATTCCAGGTAGGGGATGATTTTCGATCGGATCGGGTTCATATTTCACTCCGCCGTGAACGCCACCAGCTTACCACCGGCAGGGGCAGAAACAACGCGAACATTCCGAACAGGATCAGCGCCATGCGATCCGCGCCAAAGTGATCCATGCCGACACCGGTCATGAGCGGGCCGAGGACGGTGCCGGCGCCCCAGCAGGCGGTGAACGTGGTGGTGGCCGCCGCCAGCATGGCGCCTTTGAAACGCGCGCCCACCAGGATCACGCCCAGCGCATAGAGCATGCCTTCCACGCCGCCAAACACAAAGGCAAAGACCCCGCCAATCAGGGGTTGCTGGATCAGTGACGGCATCATCAACAAACCGGCCATGGTCAGCAGGACGCAGACGGCGAGCAACCCCATCCGGTCGACGTGGTCGGCCAGCCAGCTCAGTGGCATCACCAGGATCATCGCGCCGATGCCCATGATCGACATCAGGCCCAGGCTGAAGTCTTCACTGACGCCAAGACTCATTGCGAATATCGGAAAAAACGTCAACTGGGATTCTGCTGTAGCGGCATACACCATGTTGGCCAGCATGATGGCCGGCGCCAACAGGAACAGTTTCCACAAGCCGTGACCGGCCTCGCCGGAATGCCCCAGGGGCCGGTGCGCCACGATGAACAGCGGAATTCCGGCGCACAGGATGAGGGCGCTGGTGCTGTAAAACGGAAGCATGCCGGTCGAGCCGGTGAAAATCAGCAGCATCGGACCCAGCGCGAAGCCCGCCGACCCGACCGCGGCGTAAATCCCGATGACCCGGCCGCGCCATTTCTCCTCCGCCAGGTCATTGATCAGGGCCTCGCTGGAAATCCACAGCAGGGCGGTCAGCGCGCCGATGATGAATCGCAAAGGAAACCAGAACCACACGTTCGGGACCAGGCCGGCGACGACAAACAACAGCGCCAGCAATACCGTGACCCCCTGCATCAGTCGGGATGGCGCAAACCGCCGCAACATGGCTGGCGCGAGCGGTGCAAGCACCACCACGGCCAACGCCTGCGCCATCGTGCTGAGGCCGATCAGGGTCTTGCTGACACCCTGGTCATCCAGCACCAGGGCGAGTAAGGGAAAGGTAATGCCGTACACCAGGTTGACCACCGCCATGGCGGCGATGACACCCACCAGGCTGCGCTGTCGAAGGCTGCGCGACAGCGCGATGTCAGTCATCTTCAGCCGGAGAATCGGCCAGCGGTGGAACGACTTTGAGATAGGCGGCAATCGCCATACGATCCGATTCGGGCAACTGCGCCAGATTTTCCTGGACGGCCACCATTGACCCGCTCGAGGTGTCGTAATCCGGAGTCAGGCCGGACCGGAAATAATAGGCCAGGTCAGCAACCGACCATTCGCCCAGGCCGTCCTCATGCGGGGTAATGTTCGACACCCTGCCCTCGCCGTCCGGCTTCGGCGCCCCGCCCAGCCAGCGCGAGCGGATTATTCCGCCGGCGCGGTCGCGCGGCGTATGACACTCTCCGCAGTGCCCCGGGCCCTCCGCCAGGTAGCGGCCGCGCACCACCGATTCATCGGTCTCGTCGATTTCCACCACTGGCGAAGCATCCAGGTAACGGAGTTTCCACAACCCGATTCCCCGGCGCAGGTTCCAGGGAAACGCCAGTTCGTGTTCCCCAACCTCATTTTCCACGGCCGGCAACGTGTCCAGGTAGGCCTTCAGATCCAGCACGTCTTCCGGCTTCATCCGCGCATAGGAAGGGTATGGAAACGCGGGATAATAATGGCGGCCCTGCGGTGAAACGCCATGGATCATGGCGTTGGCGAAATCGGTCTCGCTCCAGCGGCCGATACCGGTTTCCGGATCGGGCGAAATGTTGGGCACCCGGAATAGGCCAAATTTCGTCGGCATTTCGCGTCCGCCACCCAACCGGATGGGCCCGTCTTTATCGGAAGCCGGAAGGGCATGACAGGACGCGCACCCCCCGGCATGAAACAGGACCGCCCCGTTTTCCAGGTCGGCCACGTGAGCCGGCAGGTCCCCCGGAGCCAGGATTACCGGCCGGGTGAGAAACCAGAAAAGCAGCGCAACACCGCCTGCCGCAGCCAGTACGGAGGCGGTGAAACGTTTCATATCATGAAGTGGGGACGCAAACGATCACTCGTCGGGCAATCGATACGTTTCATGGCAATCCTTGCAGACCTTGAAGACCGGGCCGGCTGAGCTTTCAAGTTCCTCCGGATCTTTTGGCGCTGACTGGATGGCCAGGTCGACCTTATCCGCAAATTCAGCCAGCAACTTGTCAAAACCTTCACGGTCGGACCAGACCTCCGGACTCGCGGTTTCCGGCTTACCCGTGTAACTGCCTTCGGGGAAAAGATGACCGACTTCCACGGAAGCTTTTTGCCAGACTGCCAGGGCATCCATTGCTTCAAAAGAGTCGAACTCTGTTTCTCCCTTGATCATTCCGCCAATCACGCCGGCGGCATCTTTAACGCCTTCCATTATTTCATGTCGCTCCTCGGCGGGGTCGTCAGAAGCGATGGCCGGCAGGGCCAGAATCATCAGCGCGCAGGCTGCAAAAAAGTGACGGGTCATTAACATTTCCTCAATTCAAATCGAAAAATCCCGGCCGGTGAAGGTGGTGAAATCGGCATTCGTGCATCCCGATGACTCCCGTTTAGCCGGCCAGGGGCCAGCAGCAAGTATAGGGCTTTGACTGCTTGCTATCCAGTTGACCTGAGTCACCTGCTTCGGGCCGATTCGACCCCAATTCTTGTTAAAATTCGCATCAATAAGCACCGACCCCGGAGAACCCTGATGACCCGCTCTGAAACATCAAGAAAATACGTTTACCTGTTCAATGAATACGATGAAGTCATGGCCCGATATGACAACGAATGGGAGGGGGTTCGCGGTCTGCTGGGCGGCAAGGGCGCCAACCTGTTCGACGCCACCCGGCTTGGAATTCCGGTCCCCCCGGGGTTTACGGTTTCAACGGAAGGCTGTAACGACTACCTGGCGGAACATGAAGAATTCCCGGATGGACTCTGGGAACAGGAACTGGAGGCGGTCGCCAGCCTGGAACAACAAACCGGCAAGAAATTCGGTGATATCGACAATCCCCTGCTGGTCTCCTGCCGCTCCGGCGCCCGCTTCTCGATGCCCGGCATGATGGATACGATCCTGAACATCGGGCTGAACGACGAAATCGCGGCCAAGCTGGCCACCCGCACCCATCGTCCGCGCTTTGCCTACGACATCTACCGCCGGTTGGTGCAGATGTTCGGCAGCGTGGTGATGGGCGTACCCGACGAAGTGTTTGAAGCCGTGATTACCGCACAGCGGCGCGAGTCCGGCGCTCGCACCGACGCGGACCTCGACGCGGAAGCCTGGAAATCAGTCACGACCCGGTTCAAGGAACTCATCCGCAGTTACACCGGCAAGGAATTTCCGATCGAGCCCCGGGAACAGCTTCGCCAGGCGACCGAGGCCGTCTTCAAATCCTGGAACGGCAAACGGGCCATTGATTACCGCGAAGCCGCTGGAATCGAACATGATCTCGGCACGGCAGTAAACATCCAGACGATGGTGTTCGGCAATATCGGCAACGATTCCGCCACCGGCGTTTTCATGTCACGCAACGCCACCAGCGGTGAACCAGAACTCGAAGGTGACTACCTGATCAACGCCCAGGGTGAAGACGTCGTGGCCGGCACGCGCGCCACGCTGCGCATCGCCCAGTTGCAACAGGACATGCCGGAACTGTATGCCGAATTGAACGAGATCGCGCGCCGGCTGGAGCAGCACCACCGCAACATGCAGGACATGGAGTTCACCATTGAGCAGGGCAAGCTCTGGCTGCTGCAAACCCGCGATGGCAAACGCACCGCGCAGGCCGAAGTCCGTATCGCGGTCGACATGGTGGATGAAGGGCTGATCAGCCGCGAAGATGCCGTGGCCCGGGTTCGCCCGGACCAGGTGGATTTCTTCCTTCACCCTCAGCTGGATCCGGAAGCACTGAAAACCATCCAGCCGATCACCAGCGGGCTCAATGTCTCCCCCGGCGCCGCGGTGGGGGTGATTGCGTTCGATCCCACGCTGGCAGAGCGCTGGGCCAAGAAGGAAAACAAGAAAGTCATCCTGGTGCGCCCCGAAACCCGACCCGATGACGTGCACGGCATGCTGGCGGCCGAAGGCGTGGTCACCAGCAAGGGCGGGCGAACCAGCCACGCGGCCCTGGTCGCGCGGCAGTTCGGCAAGCCGGCCGTGGTGGGGGTCGAAGACATCGAAATCGATCTCGACAACCGGCTGATGCGGGTGGGCGAAGACCTGGTGATCAAGGAAGGCGATTATCTGTCGATCGACGGCAACCAGGGCCTGATCTATCACGCAAAGCTGCCCACCGTGGTGCCGGACATCAAGAATCCGTACCTGCTGAAAATCCTCGGCTGGGCCGACCAGATCCGTAAACTGGGCGTTCGGGCCAATGCGGACTACCCGGCTGACGCCGAACGCGCCCGTGAATATGGCGCCGAGGGCATCGGGCTGTGCCGGACCGAGCACATGTTTTTCCAGGAAGACCGTTTGCCTATCATGCAACGCATGATCACAGCCCATTCATCAACGGAACGTTCAGAGGCCATTGCGGGGCTGTTGCCGATGCAACGCTCCGATTTCGAAGGCCTGTTCCGGGCGATGGACGGACAGCCGGTCATCATTCGCCTGCTCGATCCACCGCTGCACGAATTTCTGCCGTCGGCGCACGACCTGATGATGGACCTGACCGATCTCAAACTGCGCATGCAACATCTGTCCAGCCTGAAAGACATGGACCAGGCGCTGGAGGCGATCGAAACCAAGCGCAGCCTGCTGGAGCGGGTCGAGTCGCTGGCCGAATCCAACCCCATGCTGGGAACCCGGGGCGTGCGCCTGGGCATGCTGATTCCGGGGCTGTACAAGATGCAGGTGCAGGCCATTTTTGAAGCCGCCTGCCGGTGCGCCGCCGACGGCGTCGACGTGCATCCGGAGGTGATGATCCCGCTGGTTTCCCATGTCGGCGAACTGGATGCCCTGCTCGAACCCCTGAAGGAAGTCGCCACGCAGGTCATGAAAGAAACCGGCACCATCGTGCCCAGCATGTTCGGCACGATGATCGAAATTCCCCGCGCGGCCCTCACCGCGGGTGAAATTGCCGGCTCGGCCGAATTTTTCTCATTCGGCACCAACGACCTGACCCAAACCACCTATGGCATTTCCCGCGATGATGCGGAAACCGGCTTCCTGGTTCACTACATGCAAACCCGCCTGCTGAAAGACAATCCGTTCACCACGATCGATGCCAACGGCGTCGGGCGCCTGATGCAGATTGCCATCGAGGAAGGGCGCAAGGCGCGGGAAGGCCTGGAAATCGGTGTCTGCGGCGAGCACGGCGGCGACCCGAAATCAATTCACCTGTGTCATAAACTGGGCGTGGATTACGTGTCCTGCTCGCCGTTCCGGGTGCCGATCGCGCGGCTGACCGCGGCCCACGCGGCACTGGAACAGGAAGATTGATATCAGCACGGGCTGAGTGATCGGCCCGTTTCAGGAACGGCTACGCGTGATCGCGTAGCCGTCTTTATTTCAGGTATCCAGTTCCGCATCCCGGGCCATGGCCGCGCGCTGGGCTGGCCGCGCCGTGCAACGCTCCAGGTAGGCTTCCAGCACGGGGCTGGCCGGCAGCGCGCCAAATAGTTTCATGAAATAGACGGAGGAACCGACCAGCACGTCGGCGGCCGAAAAATCCTCGCCCAACAGCCAGTCGCGGCTGGACAGCCGGTTCTCCAGCACCTCGATCATCGTGTCGAAATTGCCCCAACCGGAAGTGGCGCGGCTGACTTCCCACTTGTTGAATCGCTCCATCATCGCCGGTTCAATCACGCCGGGCGTGTAGGTCATCCAATACAGGTAATCGCCGCGCAACGGGCTGTCGATGGCAGGCGCCAGGCCGGCCGCCGGGTACCGATCGGCCAGGTACAGCGCGATGGCGGACGAATCCGCCATGCGGATGGTGACGTCCTCGCGGCGGTCCTGGATCGCGGGCACCTTGCCCATCGGGCTGGCCGCTCTGAAATCGGGATCGTTCCGCGCATCCGGGTCCCGGATGTCGATTTGGCGAACTTCGAACGGCTCGTTCATTTCTTCCAGCAGCCATAAAATACGTGCAGCCCGTGTCTTGGGGCACCAGTACAGGGTAATCATGGATACTCTCCTTGTTTCAAAATAAGGGGACC